>Ga0272441_10003847_pt1 | contig 27996 bp, 18 predicted proteins | sample SSMProp6N_FD_193582 | JGI IMG/M metagenome (GOLD analysis project Ga0272441, IMG submission 193582) | Marine sediment archaeal communities from Little Sippewissett salt marsh, Falmouth, MA, United States - SSM-Prop-6N | ecosystem: Environmental > Aquatic > Marine > Wetlands > Sediment ... | reverse complement strand
CCATGCGAGAGGCGCTCGTGAGTGACACATGGAAAAAGAACGTCCGATTTGTGGGTTACGGTGCGTTCGGACCGTCCCATTTCGGGCGCTGGTCGGGCTGGAAGGACTACTCGCTCATCACCGATGAATGGACAAGCCCCGACTGGCATATCTGGGACGGCGGTAGCCCGTCGTACTACACACATAACTGGTGCGACAATCGCGACCATTGGGTGTGGTCCACCCAGGTGCAATCCATGAACTGGATCTTCCAGCTCGACGAGGCCTGGCGGATCAATCCCGACTTCTGGTGGGAAATCTCCCTCTGGGACGGCAATGCGTCTAATTGGACGCCGGATATGCAGTGTACGCCGGAGGCGATTAAAAAATCCAAGGCGTGCCAATACATGCAGGACGGCCAGACGTACACGCCGGACCGTTACCTGGGCTGGGTGCAGTTCGGGATGTGGCTTTTGCGGCCGCGCGTCGTTCGGGAGTTCCGCGGCAGCACGACGCCGCTGGAGCCCTGGCGGCCTTTTTTCGAGCGCCTGTTGTTCGCCGTCGATCGTGTTTACACCGACGACACACTCCGGGAATTCTGGCGGTACGGTAAGCTCGTACCCAATCGGGCGCACCAACATCCGTATCAGGAGAATGTACCTGCAAAGTACCGTGACGTGGATCGCTGGTTTCTGCTGGATACAAGTTTGGATTCACCACGCCCCTGGACGCAGAAAACCAATATCCCGGTCTTTAGCTTGACTTTGATGTGCGGTGAGAAGGAGAAGCGACAATGGCTCATATACGCTCACTCACCGCTGGAAGATCGGCGGGATGTGGTGATTACCGTGCCCGGCTTCGAAAAGATAACCGTTGACGCGCCTCGCGCCGGCGCGTTCTATCTTGTTGAAGAATCGAATACAAAGGTGACACCCATTGAAACCGAAGCGCCGTTGAAACTCAATGGGAATTGAGTATCCGGAATCGAGAAGCGCGATAATGGCCAAAGCATCCCACGGATTCCAAGTGTTTGCCAAACCGATTGGTTCGATCTGCAACCTGGGCTGTCGATATTGCTATTATTTGCAGGTCGAGCACCTCTATCCGAAGGGCGAGTCGTTTCGCATGGCGGATAATGTCCTGGAGCAGTATATCGCTCAGCACATCGAAGCCTGTCCCGACGAGGTGATTCGCTTTTCCTGGCATGGCGGGGAACCCCTCATGCTGGGGTTGGATTATTTTCGCAAGATCGTCGCACTGCAACGCAAGTATCAACCCTCGAACCAGCGGATCGCTAACGGAATACAGACGAATGGAACACTCCTCGATGAGTCATGGTGTCATTTTTTAGCTGAGGAAGGCTTTGCTGTCGGGCTCAGTCTGGATGGGCCGCGAGAGATACATGACCAGTATCGTGTCACGAAGGATGGCAGGTCTACTCACGAGTTGACCATGCGTGGGTATAAACTCCTACAAAAGCACCGCGTCTCTACCGATATCCTGTGTGTAGTCAATGCGGACAATGTCCGGCACCCGGCCGAAGTGTACCGGTTCTTTAAGCAAATTGAAGCGCCCTATGTGAGTTTTTTACCTATGGTGGAACCGCAGCCCGATACCCCAAACGGCGTTAGCCCCCTTACCATGACAGCAGAGACCTGGGGTGATTTTCTTTGTACCATCTTCGATGAATGGGTGAGCGAGGATGTTGGACGGATCAAGGTGCAGATCTTTGAGGAGGCCGCCAGAACGGCGTTCGGACAGGAACATTCGTTGTGCATCTTCCGGCCGGTCTGCGGCGACATTCCCGTCGTCGAGCATAATGGGGATTTCTACTCATGCGACCACTTCGTGACTCCGGAGCATCACCTTGGGAATATCTGCCGGACGCCGCTGGTCGAGTTGCTGGAAAGTCCGGCACAAAGAGCCTTCGGACAGGCCAAATTAGAGACTCTACCGGATTATTGCCGGGAATGTGGCGTCCGAGACATGTGCAACGGGGAGTGTCCGAAGAACCGTTTTTGTAGGGCACCGGACGGTGAAGCGGGATTGAACTATCTCTGTGCGGGCTATAAACAGTTTTTCACCCACTGCACACCTTTCGTGTCAGAGGTGGCCGCACAGTGGCGCCGGCAGCGCCTCCAGGAACAGACGCCAAAGACAAACGTCGCAGCCGCACAAACCGCTCACAAGCCGGGACGCAACGATCCATGCCCCTGCGGCAGCGGCTTGAAGTATAAAAAGTGCTGCCTGGGCAAGTGATGGACATAGACCAGCGAACCGTCAGGTCTTTAGTTTTGCGTTGAAGAATTCAATGGTTCGCTTCCAGGCGAGTTCGGCCGCTTCTTTGTGATACCGGGACTCATTCGTGTCGTTGAAAAACGCGTGGCCGGCCCCCTCGTACATATAGATTTTGTAATCCACCGATGCTTTCTTTAGAGCCGCCTCGAAGGCCTCAATGCCCGCATTGATGCGTTTATCCAGGCCGGCGTAATGAATGAGCATGGAAGCCTTGATTTTGGGGACGTCCTCGGAGGCAGGCTGCCGGCCATAGAAGGGAACCGCCGCGGTTAAATCCGGGCTATGGACGGCCACCTGGTTCGTCACTCCACCTCCCCAGCAAAAGCCCATACAACCGACTTTTCCCGTCGATTGAGGATGCGTCTTGAGGTACTTCACGGCGGCCACGAAATTCTTCACCGTCGCTTCACTATCGAGCTTTCCTATCTTGGACCGGACCTCATTGGCGTCTTTCGGCGTTCCCCCAAGCGGTGACAGGGCATCCGGAGCGATGGCCAAAAAACCCTTCAAAGCCACACGCCGGGCCACGTCTTCGATATGCGGTTGAAGACCTCTGTTTTCGTGAATGACAATCACGCAGGGCAGCTTCTTGTCGCCCTTCGGCCTGGCTAAGCTGGCCCGAATGTCGCCCGTTTCGCCGGGATACGTGATGTATTCCGTGTGGAGCCGCGGATCATCCTTCGGGACGACTTCGGCCACAGCAGCCTGATCCGCCGGATGGATAAGCAACGCATAAGCGCCGGCGGCGGCGCCCCCCAGGCGAGCGATTCCCTTCAGGAATTCGCGGCGTTCCACGTGTTTCTTTACGTATTCATCATATATGTTAGTGTTTTGCTGGTTCATGGTTTCGTCTCCTTTCTTTATTAATCTGCTGGTAGCAGCTTGATGGTTCCGAGTTTATATCGGCGGTGGCCGTCCTCGTTGATGTGTGGCAGGGCAATGACGGGCGTGCCGTCCCGTTTTCCAATCGAGACATACAGCGTGTACCTGCCGGGCTGCGTATTCGGTGCATAACCATATGTTTTCAGGGCAACAGCAAGAGTGGAAATAATCGTCTTCGTTGGTGCTTCGCCGGGCGGGCCGACGGATAGATCGCGAACGTCGAACGATTCATCGCAGAGGACCGCGACGATGCCGCCTTGATCATTCTTGAGGGTATAGGTAATAAATCCTCCCGGATAGCATGGCGCGACGCCGGCGTTCGCCCACGTGCTCGTGATCGTGAAGGTCTCACCCAGGCGAATCTGTTTCGGGAAGTTAATTTTCTTGAGCTGGATCCGGTATCCCATTCGCTGGTTGATTCTCTCGATGATCGTGCGGTTTTCTTCGAGCAGAATACGCGGCCACCAATGGATCGACATATAGCTGGCGTGATATTCCTCGACGGCTCGGAGTAAAAGCAAGCCGTCGCCCCAGGCGTTCTTTTTCTTGCTCGGCCCGTAGTGCTCGTGCTCCAGGATCACGGGCAGCTTCGGCCAGAAGGCCTGGGCCATCTCCGCATGAAACCACGAGCGCGGCGGAGGCTGGACACAAATACTATCGTCCCGTAGTGTCACGCCCTTGCTCAAGGCATAATCGGTGATTGGCAAGTGTCGTCCCGGTTCTTCCGGCCCGGCGAAGTCGTCGCTGATGGCCAGTAGAGTCTTTTTGAAATGCTTGCAATGCAGGTCCACGTGAATTTTACGAGCCTCATCGTCAAAGGGCAGCTTCGAGCTGGCCCACGTATGTCCTTCGCCCCAGACGCCGAAGGAGCCGATGTCGATAAAAGCGACGTTGGGATTCCCGTCGTACCGCCTGGCCACCGCGGCCAGAAAGTGGTCGAGCTTTTCGAGAAAAATCGGATCTCTGTAGTTCGGCTCCCAGAACGGCCCCTCTTCATCGACACCCTTTCCGACGGTGAAGTTATATCCTAACGCGCCGGCATTGCGAACCCACTCGGGCGTCGCCCAGCGCATCCAGGATTCAGTGCAACTAATGCGAAGGGCGATTTGCTTGCCCTTGTCGATCCATCGCTGGGCGGGCGTATCCAGCAGCGACCAGTTAAATCGGCCTTCCTCCGGCTCGAGCAGCGACCACGGAACCCGCAGATAGACGCAGGAAAGGCCCGGAAAATCGTCCAGGGTATCGTGCGGGGCCAGCTTCGAGCCGTAGTTGGTAATGATATTCGAGTAGAAGTGCATCGTCCAGCCCATCTGCGGATTGACGAGCGCCAGGCCATGATCGGTCAGTTCCATCCCGATCCGGCGGGACAAATCCGTTTCCTCAGCCAGCAAAGACGTGCCGGTCAGAATAACGAGGATCGAGAGAATGTATGAGAATTTAATTATCATGTCATCGTCCTTATATTATCTATTCTTTATTCGTCTTATTTTGCTTCGTAGCAGAAAATCCTATGTTTATTGTTTCAACAGGTCCCTGCCGGATAATTTTCCCTTTATCAATTTCGATAACATCCGTACACACTTCTCTTATAAACGCAGCATCGTGACATGCAACCACGGCAGCCCGTCCGTTTTCCCGGTGTTTTTTCAATGCGTTACAAAGCGCTTCGATCGAATCAATATCCAATCCATTGAGTGGTTCGTCCATGACAATCAGCTTCGGCGCGCCGATAAATGCACTGATAACAGATACCTTTCGCCGCGTGCCATGCGACAACGAGCCTACGAAATGGTTTCTATGCTCATCAATATATAAAGCACGTGTGTACCTTTCAATCTGCTCTTCAAGTACACCTTCTTTCACTGACCGCAGTTTGCCGATCCACCAGAGAAATTCTTCGACCGTAAGCTCCGGGAAATAATCATCCTGGTCGGTGACAATGCCCATTTCTCTTCTGACCGACCAATCTTTTCTCGGATCCGTGTCAAATACACAAACCGTCCCCTGATCGGGGAGCAACACACCCAAAATAATCCGTATGAGCGTCGTTTTTCCTGCTCCGTTTCTCCCCCACAATCCATACACCTTTCCATTTTCCAGGTCCAGACTGACGTGATCGAGGGCGACACGTTGGTCAAACTGTTTTCTAATGTTTTCCAAATGTATCATCCTGCGATTTTCCAGTACCATTTCTTCACGGTGTTCGGGCTGGTTTGGGTGATTTCCGATACAACGAGAATTCCCGCAATCAGCAGGGGAAGACATCCATGGACGCCGAAAGAAACGGCAAGGAGTATCAGGCTATAGATAAAACAGGGTAAACGAATCACGTTGAAACTCAAAAGAACGACGAGTGGAATCATACCCCATGCTTCGGATAAAACCGCAAAAAACAGCAGGGCAGTAATAAGATATTTGAAGAATTTCGTATTACGGGAATAGTGGTCAAACGCTACATTTATGCCCATTGAGGAAAAGGCGATAGCGACGCACACACATAAGACGTTGCTATGTGTTTGTAGGCCGTAGTCCCGGAATACTGGAACTTGCATAATGCACAACATGGAAATCAGGAGTCCCACAGAAGCAATAAGACCCCGCAGGTAATCCCCGGCCTCCACTCCGTGCAGATAGTAGAGAAAGTCCGATTGTCTGATCTGCAAAAGATCGGCCCGTTCGTTGACCGCAAACAGGGCAAAAACGAGCAGTATGAGGATATGATGGTTGCCGTTAGGATAGGCAATCCGAAGTCCTAATCCGGCCATCACGCTGACGGTGACATAGAACAACAATCTTATGTGCGGCCCTCGAAGCATGCGGAGCAATTCGATGGTCATCTGACCGCCACGCGAATCCGGCAAAATGCGAGAGATATACTTGCGTAAAGGCACTGTAATAAACAGGTCTTTGGGGCGTGTAGGCATGCTCACCGGCGGCTGCTGAGCTACCTTCCATGATAATGCTGCTAAAACGATCGAAACCGCGACAAGATGGAACCCCGCCCATAATCCTGTCACTGGAAATGCTATGTGCTGTGGAATGAGGGTACACACCAACGAAATCATGCCACTGGCCACGAGCAGAGGATCGGTCAGACAAACATCCGTCAAACAATGAGGATATGGATTTTCACTTTTTAGACTCCAGGCCAATCTTCCTAAAAATAGAATCCCCCAAAGCGCCAGTGTCGATAGTAAAAATCGTTGTCCCCAGGAAAAACGCGAAGCGACGATTCCGAAAAACGACTGAAGGAAGAGCACCCAGACGAAAGCTGCGCCAATTATCAAGCATTTGACCGTTGTAGTTTTTATCCAAAGTTCGGCCCCTGCTCCACAAAGGCCGCAGGTGAGCAATACCACCCCAATGATCCCAACGGGAATCCCGATATATACACGCAAAGCTAAAAGGTGAATGGGCCTGATGGGCATGGTGCGAATAAAGTTGTTCCATTTACGATCCCGGTTCAATCGGAATTGCCTGCTCAGTCCGATCCCAATCCATACAGCCAGCAACGACACCCATAGAGGCACAACGGGCAAACGATTGGCTGTATATTGTTGCATACCGCGGTAGGCGCTGAAACCCAGCAGAGCCAACAATGGCCCGGCAAAGGCGACGAATAAGATGAGACCCGGATGGCTGTCGAAGAGAATCGTCTGCCGCCGGGCATTGATTTCTCTTCTGAAATGTATGATTAAAGGTAGTCTCATTAGCTTATTTCAAAGCTGTGACATATCAGTTGCAAGTTCTAATCCGACATGATAATAGAGCGTGGGGATAGATAATTCAAGCAATCGTTCAGCAATGATAAAGATCAATTTGTGTGATTACATTGTGAATCATGCGTTCCATTCTCAGGATATATGGCTATAATAGTAACGGATGATGTAGAAAGTTATTTCAATTTACAGAATAGACATTGGGGAATAACAAACATGGTTCATTTTAAGACAAAAGTGAAATCACAAGCTGTGGACTTTTCTCGCCGGGACTTCATCAAGGGCGCTGTTGCGACGACGGCGGCGTTTTCCGTTGTTCCGCGCGATGTGCTGGGACGCAGCGGTTCCGTGGCGCCCAGTGAAAAGGTCAATGTCGCCATTATTGGTACCGGCGGCCAGGGTATACAGAATATCAAAGCGCTGTTCGGGCACGCCGATGTTCAGGTGATGGCGATTTGCGACGTTAACGAGGAATCCGATTACAGTCGGTTCTATTACGGGGGCACCGCCGGAAGAAAACCGGCCCTGAAGCTGATCGAAAAACACTATGCGTCGCAGACGTCAGACGGGCGGTACACAGGTTGTGCCTGTTATGTGGATTTTCGAGAGATGCTGGAGAAGGAGAAAGCCATCGATGCGGTGCTCGTGGCGACGCCTGACCACATCCACGCCGTGGCGACGATGGCCGCGATCCGGCACGGCAAGCATGTCTATTGTGAAAAGCCGCTGACGCATTCGATTTACGAAGCCCGCAAAATCGCCGAGGCGGCGAAACGGGCCCGTGTGGCCACGCAAATGGGCAACCAGGGGCATAGCGGCGAGGGCATTCGGCTGACCGTGGAGTGGATACGGGACGGCGCCATCGGCGACGTTCGCGAGGTACACTCCTGGAGCCATACGGGTGTCGATTGGGCCGGGTATCGAACCGCCAGGCCCAAAGAGACGCCGCCGGTGCCGGCGGGATTGAACTGGGATTTGTGGCTCGGTCCAGTGCGGCACAGATCCTACCATCCGGCTTATGCACCGTACAACTGGCGCGGCTGGTGGGATTTTGGAACGGGAGCGATTGGCGATATGGCCTGTCATAATATGGACCCGGCTTTCTGGGCGTTGAATCTGGGACATCCCGTGAGTGTGGAGGCCAGCTCGACCGGCGTCAATTCTGAAACCACGCCGTTCGGATCGATCATCCGCTATCAATTCCCGGCGCGCCGGAACATGCCGCCGGTTACGGTGACCTGGTACGGAGGCGGTTTGATGCCGCCGCGCCCGGAGGAGCTGGAGCCGGGCCGGGAGTTGGGCGGTGGCGGCAACGGTATTCTCTTTGTCGGCGACAAAGGCAAGATCATGTGCCCCGGCTGGGGCGGGAATCCCCGGATCATACCCGAAGCAAAAATGCGAGCTTATAAACTGCCGCCCAAAACGGTCCCCCGGACCAAAGGCCACCATCGGGACTGGATCGACGCCTGCAAGGGCGGCAGGCCGGCCAGCTCGAACTTCGACTACGCCGGTCCGATGACCGAGGTGATTCTTTTGGGCAACGTCGCCCTACGCACCGGCAAAAAGATGTCCTGGGATGGAACGAGCATGAAAGCGACCAACTTGCCCGAGGCCGACACGTACATCCGCCCGGAGTATCACAATGGATGGACCTTATAAATAGAAGGAGATATCACATGAGAGCTGTTCCTGTTTGCTTAGCCGTGACATGCTGCTTTTCTTTCATGAGCATGATGGGTTGCTCGCAATCCGGCACGAAAGATAAAGAACCCATGGCCTTTCAGGGGATGAAGGATTTCCGCTGGCCGGAAGGAAAGCGCGCCGCCATCAGCCTGACTTTTGACGATGCGCGCCTCAGCCAGATTGACCGGGGTTTACCGATCCTGGATGAGTATGACACAAAAGCCACGTTCTATGTTTCGTTCGGATCTTTAGAGAAGCGGTTGGAGGCCTGGAAGGCCGCCGTGGCGAACGGTCATGAAATCGGCAATCATTCCCTCGTCCATCCCTGCTCGGGAAATTTCCCGTTCGCGCGCGAAAGGGCCCTGGAAGATTATACGCTCGATCAGATGCGTTCCGAGCTTCGGCAGGCGAGTGAGACGATTGAAAACTTGCTTGGTGTCCGGCCGGTGTCGTTTGCTTATCCCTGTGGACAAAAGTACGTGGGACGCGGGCGAAACTTTAGAAGCTATGTACCGCTGATCGCTGAGGAATTCCTAACCGGGCGCGGCTGGATGAACGAGTGGGCGAACGATCCGGCCTTCTGCGATATGGCCAATCTGATGGGCGTCGAGCTGGACGGCAAGAGCTTCGAGCAGGTCAAGCAAGTAATGGACCGAGTCCTTAAAGACGGCGGTTGGCTGGTCTTTGCCGGTCACGACATCGGCGATGGCGGACGCCAGACGACTCTGGCGTCAACGCTCCGGGCCCTTTGCGAATACGCTCAGGATCCCGCCAACGGCATATGGCTCGACAGCGTCGAAAACGTTTCGCGATATATTGTCGAGCAGCGTTCTTCCGCTCATAGTGTGAAGGCCGATTAGACACACTTGTGATGCAGCAATAATTGCACACTACATCCATTCATAGAGCAGAAAGGACTTGGATTTCACTGACGCTTGGTTGGCGGGGGGGAGATAGTGTTTGCTGAAATGAATCGGGCCTGGAAATCGACCGGGATTGCATAAGATGAGTTCTGGTCGGTCTCATACTGTTTTAGCGCAGGGGAATAGGTGATCTGCTGGATCAAGCCTCGGTCGACGTCGAACTCCATCAAACGCATCCAACCATCGCCGCCGCCGTTCGATCTTGACTCAGGATGCAGACTGTTACGATATTGGTAATCGATGCAGAACTGGTAAACCGGGTGACCTGCTTCGTTAAGATCGACGCGGAGTGTTTCCCCCGTGTCGGATGCCCAATCAAAATTGTGGCCGGACAGGACCATGAAGATCTGGTCGTTTTTGCAGATAAACTTCTGCCATACCTGCTCGGGTGTATTGTTTGGGAACGAATAACGATAGTACTCGTTCAGGCGACCGTAGCTGTAAAGTTTACCTTGACGCTGGATGAGGTGTTCCGGAAAGTGTGTGGCCATATAGCCGTTCGGCTCCTCCCGGATGAAATCATGATTCCAACCAGCCATATAAGCATGAGTGGCGACGATGGTTGGTTTGCGGGGGTGGCGATCTACGACTGATTGAGCCCAGTCCAGCACTTTGTCATCAGGTTCCATCTCGAGACCGATATGGATGAATTCGTATCCCCCGGCCGTGAACGTCGTGACGGAATTGCCGATGCGAAAGCTATCCAGATACCACGGTTGGTTCTTAAAGTGGAGAGATTCGGGACCGAAGTAGGTGCCATAAAGCTTCAGGCCATCGATCACTCTGGGCCGCCAGTGCGGTTTACCGGGTGTTTGGTCAAATCCTGGTGCTTTCACGTTGCTGTCGTAGTCGTGATTGCCCGGGATCGTACTATAAGGCAATATGCCGTGCAGTACGTACAGGGCGGCCGAGGCTGCCAACGCCTGGAAGTTGATCGCTTCATTGCTGCCGTGCGACTGCCAGATGTCCCCCAGATGTGTGACAAAGACGATGTTTTCGCGGGCCGCTTCGCTGCGTAACCAGGCCGTCTGTGCATAGAAGCAGTTCATTCCCGGGCCCATGGCTGAATAGCCCATGTGCTGATTCTTGAGCAGGGTCAGTTCTTGGGTGTCAGGCAGTACTGCAATCTTGAATTTCTCTGCGCCGGGAACAATGCAACCCAGAAGCAGTATGAGGACACAGGAGAATGGAAAGGATCGGCTGATGGAAAGCATAAAAGCGTCTTTTCGCCGGGATTTGCCATTTAACGTCATAATCGGTACTCCTGCACGCGACACAGTCAAGAATATCAAAATCAGAGCCTCGATTTCAAGGCCTCTGGCCACCCGCATGCCGGGTTTGCAACCATCCCATCCCTATTTAATGTTTTTGAGGGCGTTTGAATCTATGTTTCAATCGTAGGAACAATTGCTCGTTATATTATCGAACAGCGTTCTTCCGCAGGGGTTGCGCAATCCGATTAGAATCGCTCGGGTATGGGCGGTCCGCAGGGCCAGCCGTACTTAAATGTATTACCGGCGGGGAAGGCGGTCACTTCCTCGACGTGTGCATCGATAAATACGGCGTTGGCCTTGCCCTTATTGATGTCTCCGCCGGGAGCGCTGTGAAACGTCGCGAAGTGGTCCTGGCCGGTGCCGGGTGTGGGACGGAGATTATTGTCGTTGATGATGGCGTTGCCTAATTCCGGGACGCGCCACGTATTTTCTTCGGAGAAGAAGAACACACGCGAGGGATTCACGACCATCCCTTCCTTCTTGATGTTCGCGATCTCCTTCTTATATTGGTCGGGCACATAATTCCACGCGTCGCCGTTCAGATAGGAATTCATGCAATAGCTGTATTGCGGTTCGATGGGAATGGTGATGCCGTCGCAATTCGCGCAGCCCATCATTTTAGCCACAACGTTAAATTCGGGGCACAAGTTAATATCTTTGTCCTTCAGATAAGGCCAAAAACACCCGGCATCCTGGGGCCTTTCCGTAAGACTCTGGCTGGCATTGTGCCATCGGCACCCGCTGTAGTTACTTTTGTAGAGCCAACTGAAGGAATATGGGAAGACACTGTCGTTATCGTCCAAGTACAACCGGCCCGCCAGGCCGTAGTTTTTCAAATTGTTTCGGCACATCAATTCCCTGGCCTGCTTTTTCACCGTTTGGAGTGCCGGTAACAGAATTCCCAGCAGAATCGCAATGATGGCGATAACGACCAACAACTCAATGAGGGTAAACGCTTTTCTTCTTTTCATGATAATGCTTCTCTAAGGTCCTACCAGTCTGGTATGGGGGGACCGCTTGGCCAGCTTAAAATAAACGTATTGCCGGCGGGCCGGGCGTTGACCTCCTCGACGTGCGAGTCCACAAAAACGGCATTGGCCGTACCCATTTCTACGTCTCCACCGGGAGGATTGTGATACGTCGCAAAGCAGTCCGTATTACAAGGAGGCGTGGACCGCAAGTTATTGTCATTGATGCCGGCGCCGCTGAGGCCGGGAATGGGCCGTACATTCTCCTCAGAGAAGAAGAACACACGAGACGGATTCACCACCTGGCCTTCCTTCCGGACATTTTCCATGTTGGTGCGATACTGTGCTGGCACCGCGTTCCAGGCGTCCCCATTGAGGTAGGAGTTCATGCAGTAACTATATTGAGGTTCCATAGGAATTGAACCATTACAGCGAGGGCAGCCCACCATTTTAGCCACAATATTGAACTCGGGGCACAAGTGAATATCTTTATCTTTCAGATAGGGCCACATGGGACCGGCGAGGTCTGGCCTTTCATTCAGACTCATCTCGGCATCATGATATCGGCATCCTGTCCCGCCATCTTTATAGAGCCAACTGAATGAATACGGGAAGCCATAGTCGTTGTCGTCCAGGTAAAGCCTCCCCGCCAGACCATAGTTCTTCAGGTTATGTCTGCAAAGAAGATCCCGTCCCTGCTTTTTCACCCGTTGCAACGCCGGCATAAGAATCGCCAGCAAGATGGCAATGATGGCGATAACGACCAGTAATTCAATCAGAGTAAAGGCTCTTGTTCTTTTCATGATGATACTCCTATAGTATTCTACCAGTCCGGTATGGGCGGGCCACAGGGCCAGCTTAGGATAAACGTATTCCCGGCCGGATAGGCCGAGACGCGTTCGACGTGCGAATCAACGAAAACCGCATTGGCATAGCCTTTTTCCAGGTCTCCGCCCGGAGGCATATGGTAGGTGGCGAAGCAGTCGGTGTTAGCAGGCGGGGTGGAACGTAAGTTATTGTCATTGGTTCCTGCACCGCTCAGACCTGGAATCGGAAATGGATTCTCCTCAGAGAACCAGAATACACGCGCTGGATTGACAACCTGTGTTTCGTTCCGAATATTCTCGTAGTTGGTTTTAAATTGCGAGGGCACGCTGTTCCACGCGTCGCCATTGAGATAGGAATTCATGCAGTAACTATATTGAGGCTCGATGGGAATGGTAATGCCGTCACACCGAGAGCAGCCCACACTTCTGGCCACCACGTAAAATTCCGGACACATGTGAACTTCTTTGTTCTTCAAATAAGGCCACATTTCGCCGGCTCGGTCGGGATTATCGACAAGATTTTTGGATTTATCGTGCCATCCGCATCCGACGAAACCAAAATCTTTGCAGAGCCAGGTGAAAGAATAAGGAAAATTACCATTGTTATCGTCCAGGTAGAGTCTGCCGGCCGTACCGTAGTTTTTCAGGTTACTTCGACAGACCATGTCTCTGGCCTGTTTTTTCACTCGCTGCAAGGCCGGCATCAGGATCGCCAGCAGGATGGCGATGATGGCGATAACCACCAACAACTCGATCAATGTGAAGGCTTTTCGTTTTTCCATGATACTATTCCCACATAACCAGTTCCCAAAAACGGTCATACTAAGCTTATATCAAGGATATACTGTTATATCCGGCCAGTCAAGAGAAAAACCGTCTATCTGCTCATATTTTCGGACGGTTAAAGTGGCGTTAACGACTGATCGGGAAGACCTTTAAGACATGTTTTGCCTGGTATTGTGTTTCTTGTCGATTGTGAAGGCTACGTTTTTTAATCTCCCCAAATGTGCTCGGCTTCGCGAGCGATAGCCTGATATTTCTGCCGCGCTTCGCTAACAATGGTCTGGACGTGTGTTCGTTCCGTAACGGATTCGTAGCGGCCCGGTTTTTCGGAGACTTCGAGCAGCCGGTCAATCCAGCGGATCATGACCTCGGCGTCGGCTTTCGAGGCCGTCGGTTTGCCATCCACTGTGATATACACGGGGCTGGTATGCGCCTGACGGAACCGGCCGTCCGGACTTTTGAAGATCGCACGGGCGGCGATCCAGCCGCTGCGCTCGGGCATATGGGTGAGCACGAGGGACTCTTCGAGGACGGGCGAAGGTGCTCGATTTTTCAAGTCGATTTTCTTTATCACCTTTGCGTCAGCGACAAGTTCGAGCGAATCGATGGGCTGGATGCTTCGTAATTCGGCTTTCATGCGGATGGGCTTGCTGCGGCTTGTGGAATACCGGATACGGGCTCCGCAGTCCAGATCGTTAGCGGTCAGGATGAGGATCGGCCCGCTGGTCGCGAAGGTCCGGCCGGCCCGGATCGCCTTGAGATAGTTGGCTTCGGTCAAGGGGCCGTCCAGTTTCGCATACGTCCGGCTGTAGCCAAGCGGTACCGGCATCACGCCCATCGCCGAGCCCCCCGTGACGGCCAGCTCGAAGCCGCAGTTCAGAAAGCGGTAATAGGTCAGATTCGTCCTGTGGAAAAGCTCATCGCCGCCCCAATCCTTCTGTCCTTCTTCAATCGTCTCAGCCATGCCCCAACCCATACGTAACGTCGCCTCTCGATGATAGTGATTGTGACAGACCTGGACCGCGTCGAACAATCCCAAAGCGACGCCGACCACGTTCTCGCCCCATATGGGCTTGTCGGTGTCGATGACGCAGTCCGGCGAAGCTTCTTTGGCCATCCGGCCCAGAACCGCGTCGCAGGGATACCGGCTGTTCCCGGGCGGCATCTTCACCGGCCGGGTCAATCCGAAGATCAGCAAAGCCCCAACCGATTCGAAGGCATCCCCGCCGATGCGTTCGATCTCCTGGTTGCGAAGCGTCACGATATGTGTCGCATCGGCGTAGATGCTTGAGCCGGTCGGCCAGTTGGGCCAGGCCTCGTCCGATGTCTCGGTTCGCTGATGGTTCCAGAGCGTTAGAATCGGTTCCAGGTTGATATCGTCGGCCAGGGCAAGCTGTTTGAGAACCGCCGGATTATCCAGGCCGAAATGACAATGCAAGTCTGCGGAGTACCAGCCCTCCCGACACATGCTGACCCATCGCTTCAGGGTAATTTCCACGGTGGTCGTTTGATTCGTCTCGATGGTGACCTGTTTGTCAACAGGGAAGTACTCCTTGCCTCGCTCAATATGAACTGTCGCCTTACCGGCCGGAACCGTGATGACGAAATGACCGTTACATGAGAAGCTGCGATCTCTCGTATACGGGGTGCAAGACCCGGTCGTTGGATTGAAAAGACGTTTGTTTCCGATACTCACCCACGCCCGGCAAGATAGTGGTACCTTTGAGCCTTCTTCATAGACGTCTACGGAGATTTGACCTGTGTCGGCATGGATGACTGACGGCCAGGCCGGAATCACCACAGAAAAGATAAACAACATCAGTAATCGTTTCTTATTTTGCATATCTTTATTCTAACGAAAAGAGTATCATGAGCAAATGATTTTGAAAACTCATTGGGTGGAGTTCACACCACCTTTATTGCTACCAGAAAACAGGAGCAACCAGCCATAATGATTTGCAGATTATCTTTATTAATCCTTTTTTGTCCGTCAGCCCTTTGTCTGGCGAGAGACACGATTACGCCGGCCATACGCAAGGTCTCGGACGTTAAGGCCCGCGCCCGTCGGGTCATGGAACGGTACTCGGATTCCGAACTCATCGCGTATGGAATTCTCGACGTTACCAAACCTCCGTACTCAGCGGATAACACCGGCAAGCGCGATGTCACGAATGTTCTGCAACAAGCTATTATCGACGCCCGCGATGCGCAGCTCGTTTGTTATCTCCCCGCCGGGAGATACAAGGTATCCGACACGCTTGAGGGCATCATCGGGGTGATCGAATGGGATGACTGGCCCTACGCCGGTCATTCTGATCCGTGGGTGGCCGAGGCGTCTTTTCATTATCCCTGTGTGCTTACCGGTTCGAGCGGCACCGCTCGGACGCAGATCGTATTGCGTGACAATGCTCTTGGATTCGACGATCCGTCCCATCCTAAGCCCGTTATCTATTTCTGGGCCCGTTCGATGCAATCGTTCGGGCCGCGGGATCCCAATACGCCTCAGGGCAATATCAACTTCAATCAAAAGATCATGAGCCTCGACATCGATCTGGGCCGGGGCAATCCTGGCGCTATCGGCATCGAACATCGCGGCGCCGAAGGGGCAAGCATCGAGGACATTCGAATCAGCGCCCATGGCGCCTTCGCCGGCTTGCGAAACGCGCCCGGTTCCGGTGGGGCGATGCACGGTATCGAAGTCACGGGCGGCCGGTACGGCCTGTACCTTTCGGGAAGCCAACCTTCTCCCCTTGTCAGCGACGTCAAACTCATCGGCCAGACGGAGGCCTCGATATTCTGCCGGACACGCGGACCGCTCACGATCGTGGGCGCTGAAATTGACGGTGCCGGCATTCGGGGCCAACTCGCCAACGCCGCCTGGAGCGGGGCCATCAGTCTCATCGATAGCGTCATTCGTATGCATGGCCGTCAATCCGCCATCGATGCCAGGCGATCCGTCGTCATGGACAACGTTTGGGTACACCGTTGCGAGCAAATCGCTGTCATCCACGATAATCCGCCGCTCATGGGCGATGCTGAAGGTTGGACACATGTTCGCCGATACGTTGCGGGAGGAGTGCAGAATTATCCTGACGATCTCAATGCCAAGACGAATAAGGATCCCATCTGGGTGGATCGTCAACAGATAACACAACCTCTCGTGGTCATGAGTCGTTCGGTTGAGCCTCCTCAAAAGGAATTGCTTTCCAGGCACAGATTACCAAACCTGCCCGACTGGACCGATCCCAAGGTCGTGAATGTCAAGGCCCCGCCGTTCGATGCCAAAGGTGATGGTTACACCGACGATACCGCGGCGATCCAATCCGCTATCGATAGTCACTGTCGCGTATTTTTGCCTAAGGGCCGGTATTGCATTTCGAAACCTCTGATGCTCAAGACCGATACCCAACTATTCGGTCTGACCAATTTGCTCACACAAATCACGAGCATCGCCGGCGCGCCGGCCTTTGCCGACGTGGCGAATCCCCGCCCGCTGATCGAGACGCCGGACGGCCCCGAAACCATAACGAGTCTGCAAATGATGACGTTGGAGGTTCCGGTCACGAATCCTTGCGTGTACGCCTTGCACTGGAGGGCCGGCGGCGAGGCTTTCGTTCGCAACATCTATCCGATTCGTCCCATCTGGCATCCTCACGCCATCGCGATGGCTATGCCAATGGTGCGCATCTCCGGCTCGGGCGGCGGCCGCTGGTACACCCAGACGCTGCTCGGCTGGTGGTCGCAGGGACCGGATTATCGACATATGCTGGTCGAGGGCACACGCGGGCCGCTTCGATTCTACCACCTGCAACCGCAGCACGCTCGAAGCGATGCCATGATCGAGTTCCGCAACGCCAGGAACATCGACGTCTATTCGATGAAGGCTGAGGGCGATGTCACGATTGTGTGGTTGAATCACTGCCGGGCCGTGCGCCTGTTCGGCTACGGCGGCAACGCCTCTCCGAGCCCCGGCCGGGCGATCTTTCGTCTCGATGACTGCGCGAATATCCAACTGGCCAACGTCAATCCGCAGATGTGGGGCGTCGGCGGTTGGGGCGCTCTGGGTGTTCATTATAAGCCGGAGAGCTGGAATATCCTTCAGGATGATTCGTTCACGTTGAACGGCATGCAACAGTTCGCCCTTTATCATTTGAAGTAGTGTCAAGGAAGGAAATAGTTGTGACTTTTTGATCCGTCGTGCGTTATTATCTAATGAGGCGGCAACGACTCAGAAAAATCGGTCGATTTAATAAAGGCGGAATCATGTTCAATTCAGGAAGTCTAAAGGGCACACTCATCGTAACGACGGTAGCGATGTTGGCGGTTTGTTGTCGGCGTGCACCGGAGAACGAAGAAGGCTCGGTCACAATGGAATTCGTTCGGATTCCCGCCGGCGAAATCATGATGGGTTCCCCTGTTGGAGAATCCCGCCAACGGGATGATGGGCCGGTACATAGAGTTCTTATCAGCGAGCCATTTTATATGGGAAAATACGAAGTGACTCAAGCCCAGTGGAAGGCGGTGATGGGAACGACTGTGAGCCAGCAGCGCGACAAAGCGGATATACCCTGGCGATTGAAAGGAGAAGGCCCTGAGCATCCGATGTACTATGTTTCCTGGGAAGAAGCGGTGGAATTCTGCAAGAGGCTTGGAAAGAAATTTCGCCTACCGACTGAAGCGGAGTGGGAGTACGCCTGCCGCGCTGGCTCGCAGACTCGCTTCTACTATGGCGACGATCCGAACTACTCGGAATGTGGGCAGTATGCATGGTACGAGGACAACAGCGACAATAAAACACATCCAGTAGGCCAGAAAAAGCCGAATGCATGGGGCTTATACGACATGTATGGAAATGTCGATGAATGGTGCTCAGATCGAAACTCAACCATGCTCAGCTACGGCAGGCACGGAGTTTATGATCCAACGGGGCTCGCATCGGCTAAGAATCCTTACCGTGTCTGTCGAGGCGGCAGCTGGTTTGATTACGCGGGGCCGTGTAAGTCATGGGGCAAGGAGCGTTTCAGGGTCGATATCACCGGGTTTCGCGTTGTATACGCAGGCAGGATTAAAGATGACAAGGAAGCTCTGGAAATTGCTCTTCCCGAGAAGACCGGTGAAATCGTCCATACTGGGGAATATGTCCGAGAAAACCGGGCTCGCGGCTTGGCGATCGGTGGAGCGGTGCGCTATAGAACGAGCATGCTGGTTGATGGTGTTTCTATCAGCGCCTTGCCTATTCGAGATTGGAATGAGCGTGAATATGTCGATGGCAGGTTTGAGATTTGCCGAAAATCGCAAGGTTCGAGCGCGCAGATGCCCGAATATCACTTTGTGGCCCAACACAAAGCTCGGAATCTGGCCGCGGGCATGAAGATTCCAATAGATGCAGATACACTCGATGTCAATCTCAAACCGGGTGTTATTCTAACGGGAAGAGTTGTTGATAGCGACGGGGAGGGTATAGGAGAAGTGAGAGTCGAGATCAATCTGCGAACCTCCAATTGGTCTGGGGACTATCTAACCCAGGTGAAGGCTGATGCTGAAGGAAGATTTGAGATTAGGGCACTGCCTCCGGGTTATGATTATGTCCTGTCTGTTCAAGAGTTGGGATACCGCACAGGCAGAATCGAAATTTACTCCGAGGATGTGCGTGACAATCGCATAGACGAACTCTCGATAGTGCTCCAGAGAGGACAGTTTTGCGTTTCAGGTGTGGTGGTTGACACTGATGGCAAACCAGTTCCTAACATTCGGGTCTACTGTACCGCCAAGGGCCAGCCTAGCATCACTTCGCACAGTGATGCAGACGGCAAGTTCACACTTGATGGAGTCTTCAAGGGGCGGGTCAAGGTCATGGCGGGTGGATACAAACTGTACGGATCCGTCGACACCGAGGCCGGAGCAACCAATGTCAGGGTCGTGTTGAATAACGAGGGGACACCTCCAGGCAAAGGCAGGGCGTGTTTTCCAAGTGAGACTAACGTTTGGGTAGACGGGGCAGTTGTGCCAATATCAGAAGCTGCGTTGGGCCAAACAGTCGGTAAGTGTGGTTGTTCCGTTCCGGCACCGCCTTTCGGTCAAGTTGAGAAGATCGAAGAACATGTGGGCATATTCGAATGTTGCGATATAGTGTTCGAGAGTGGAGATCTCATCAGCGTCGTGGGAGCTCACTGCTTTATGCTCGATTCGGGACAGTGGATCGCAGCCCACGACTTAACGAATAGCCTCAGGCTGAAAACATTCGATGGTACGGTTCGTATAAAAAACGTGACAACCAGAACAACGCCTTATGTCGGTAAGGTCTATAATCTAAAAATGCAAAACTCAGATCGGTATGTGGTCGGAAGAGACGGTATCATCGTCCGCGATTATTGATGCGTCGCCTTAACTAACATTCGATGTTCTTCATTTTTTCCTTTGATCCGAATGAACAAGTCTCCTATCCTTTAAGAACCAGTAGTCAATAGACAATAGTCAATAGTCAATTCAGAAGGAGAGCTGTTATGTTATTGAAGCGTTGGATTAAAGTCGTTATGGTTCTGGGTATGATTTTAGCCGGATCGGTGAACAGTTCCAGTCAGGAGCCGACGTATGCGGAGCGGTTGGGCTGGCCGGCGGGGACAAAGGCGGTGATCTTTCATGTGGACGACGCCGGGATGTCGCATAACTCGAACATGGGGGCGATCCGGGCGATTGAGGACGGCGTCGCAACCTCGACGAGCATTATGATGCCGTGCCCGTGGGTGCCGGAAATCGCGGCTTATGTGAAGGAGCATCCGCAGGTAGATGCCGGCCTGCATCTGACGCATACGTCGGAATGGAAGAAGTATCGCTGGGGCCCCGTGGCCGGTGGAGCGGCTGTGCCGGGACTCGTCGATACCGATGGATACCTGTGGCATGACGTCACCGGCGTTGTCAGCCATGCGACGGCGGATGAGGTGGAAACGGAAATCCGCGCGCAAATCGATAAGGCGCTGTCGATGGGGATCGAGCCGACGCATTTGGATTCCCACATGGGGACGTGTTTTGCTCCACAGTATATCAATCGCTATGTGAAGGTCGGGATCGAAAAGAAGATCCCCATCCTTATCTTCGGAGGGCACATGCAGCATATCGGCTCCGAGGCGGCGGCCTTTAAGCCGTTGGTTCTTGCGATCGCCCAAAAGGTATGGGATGCCGGGCTACCGGTGATTGATGACCTTGTGACTCAGCCGACTCGGGCGAAGGACTACGAACAGCGAAGGAAGGAGCTGATCGAATTGCTACGTGAGATGAAGCCCGGCGTCACGGAGATCATTGTTCACTGCACCGTACAGACGGAGGTGTTCTCCCACATTTCCGGCTCGGGCCCGACCCGCGAGGCGGAGCTGCGCCTGTTGACCGATCCGGATATTAAAGCGTTCATCAATAAGGAGGGTATCGTCCTGACGACCTGGCGGGAGCTCAAGAAACGCCGTGCGCAGGTTGGAGATTGATCCGTTTAAAGTGCCTAAAATTAAAAGTGACTAAAGTGCCTAAAGTTGAGAATAACATTGATTCACTTTAGGCACTTTAACTCATTTTAGTCACTTTAGCTCACTTCTTATCGATACAGCCCGATGTCATCAATGTACATCGTGCCCATTCCGCCGGCCGCCGCTATGCCGGACTTGCTGCCCAGACCAATCGCGATTTTATCCACGTTGGTCAGGTTAATCCCCTTATCCGCGATGCTCTGCAACGGGATCACCCACTGGGTCCAGCCGACAACTTGAGCGGCGCTTGCATCCTCATTGGCGACGATAGCCGGAGCGCCGGCGGCATTGGAGACCGCCACATACAATGGATCGGCCGCATTGTCTGCAACGCCGCGGAACCAAAGCGACAGATCTGCCACACCTTCCTCGGTCCAATCGCGGGCTTTCGTCAATGTCAGTACGGCTTCCGAATTCGACACGCCGGCTTCGTTGGTGTAAAGCAGCGGCATGGATTGAGCACCGCCATGGATGATTGTCTGTTCACAGTATGGGGGCACCAAATAACCGACCTGGGCGCCGTTATCGGCGACGCCGAAGCCGTCGATCCAGCTTTGCCAGATCGCTTCGCCGGCGACATCGTCGTCGGTGTAACTCTCGAAGTCGTCCACGGCAATGAAGTCGGCGGTGGTGAAGCTCCAGATCGGGCCTTTGACCGGGCCGGCATTGGTCACGGCGTCCACACGCCAGTAGTACGTCGTAAGCCAGGCGAGTTTGCCGGGATCAAGGCGCTCCGAACCAACGGCGGCGCTGCCTTTATACTCCGGCGAAGTCGTATCGGCATTGCGTACGGTATCTTTGTCGAGGCCGAGGTAAACCTCATACGAAGTGGCGTTGGTCGCCGGGGTCCAACTTAGACTCGTGGTCATGGACACATCAGCGGCACCCATGGCCGGCCGCGGATTACCCACGGCGCCCGGCGTCGTGAAGGTCCAGACCTTGCCCTTATACGTCTGGATGGCGTCGAACTCATCCACCCGCCAGTAATAGACCTTTTCCAGTTCGAGTTGGCCGGGGCGGTACATGGCAAGGCCCTGGGGGATTCCCTGGGTCGCGTTGTTGATTTCATCGTAATCGTTGCCCAGATAGACGGTGTGCAATTTAGCGCCGAAACCGGCCGTCCAGGTGAGCGTTGGATCATTCGCGTCCGCGAGCTGGGCGCCATCAGCCGGATCGGGATTATACGCCGTCGTGGGCGGAATCGAGAAACTCCAGATGCGACCTTTCCAGGGACTTTCCGGGTTCGCCTCATTGACCTCGTCGATTCGCCAATAGTAGGTTGTCCCCGGAATAAGGCCATCCGGATAGGCGTATCCCGGAAAGCCGGCCACGTAGAACGTTTCTACCTGGTTGCCTCGGAAGAGCTCGGAATCCCGCGTGGCGTTACTGACATCATCGGAGTTATCGCCAAGATATACGTCATGCGAGACGGCGAAATCACCCGCCGACCAGCCCAGACTGATCCACGTATCGTGATGGACGGTTCCATCGAGCGGGGACGGATTCCAGGCATATGGAAATTGTCCGAGACCTTCCATAATGATCGGAATTTCCGCTGCCATCAGAACTTTGTCGAAGATCATCATGTCATCCATGACGCTCATGGCCCCATTCGCGGAAGGAATGTAATCAACATTCTGCAATCCAAATCGGGGATTTGGACCGAGTGCCGGGAAGGGGCCTAAATTTTCACCTCTTGCAATTTCCTGGCCGTCAAGGTATAGGATCGCGGGGCCGCCGCCGAATTCCCATGTCGCCGCGATATGAAACCAGGTATTGGCCGTGATGACGTTGGCCGGGTCAATTTCGATCCCCTGCCAGTCGGCATCTGTGCCGTCCTCCAAATAGAATCCGAAATCCTCCGGATTAATGTCGGCATGGTTGGCGCCCTTCGCGATGAAAAAGTATATGGCGCCAGTGCTTGCATCAAAAAGTCGGTAGTCTTCCGGATCCGTTCCATCCCAATCCGGTTTGAACCAGAATGCGAGGGTGCCTGTTTCGCTTAGGACATTGGGGATTTCGATGTAATCGTCCACGCCATCAAGATAAACACCCCCATCGATCTTTCCTTCTGTCCATAGGGCGCCTCCGTTCAGCGTACCGTTGTTGCCGTTGCCGCTGGCGTCCCCGGCAATAATCCCAGTCCCCTCATCTAGCCGCCAATGGCCAACGAGATTGGGCCACCCCGCGTTGGCTGGGCTGGTTAGAGCCAGGCAAAGCACCAGAACGAAAGCGGCTACAAACATTCGTTTTTTGCACATAGTAGTCCTCCTTAAAAAAAGTTTAATTTAAACAATGGGGCCTATACCGAACGGCTCGGCACAGGCCCCGAATTGACAATTATTCTCTCATTGCCGGCTGCTTTTTAAGCGGCCGGCTACGGTTACGGCTCCAGTCGAAACAGTGCGATATCATCAATATACATCGTACCCGTTCCACCAGAAGCCGCCATACCGGATTTAGAGCCCAAACCAAGCGCGATCTTATCCACGTTGACCAGGTTAATCCCCTGATCGGCGAAAGCTTGTAGCGGGATCACCCATTGGATCCAGCTTCCTTTCTGGGCGATGACCGGATCATCATTGGCCATAATAGCCGGTGTGCCGGCGGCGTTGGCCACCGAAACATAAAGGGGATCGGCTGCGTTCGCCGAACTACCGCGAACCCAGAGGGACAGTTCCCCGACACCTTCTTCGGTCCAGTCGCGAGTCTCTGTCAGGGTCAGGGTCGCTTCCGAATTCGTCACGCCGGCTTCGTTGGTGTAAAACAACGGCATGGATTGAGCGCCGCCATGAACGATCGTCTGCTCACAATAGGGCGGGAGTAAATTCCCGGCCTGGGCGCCGTTATCCGCCACGCCGAAGCCGTCGATCCAGCTTTGCCAGATGGCCTCTCCGGCGACGTCATCGTCGGTATAACTTTCGAAGTCGTCGACCGAAATGAAATCGGCGGTCGTGAAACTCCAGATCGGGCCTTTGACCGGACCGGCGCTGGTCACGGCGTCCACACGCCAGTAGTACAGCGTAAGCCAGGCGAGCTTGCCGGGATCAACGCTCTCCGAGCCAAGGGCGGCATTGCCCTGATATTCGGGCGAACTCGTATCGGCGTTGCGCACGGCTTCTTTGTCCAGACCGAGATAGACGTCGTGCGACGTGGCGTTGGTCGCCGCCGTCCAACTCAGGGCTGTGGTCATCGAGGCTCCGACGGCGCCATCGGCCGGCTGTGGAGCACTAACGGCGCCCGGCGTCGTAAAGGTCCAGACGGGGCCTTTGTGTGTCTCGACGGCGTCAAACTCATCAACCCGCCAATAGTACACCTTTTCCGCCTCAAGCGTGCCGGCGTTGTAGGTGGTTGTACCTTGCATCATCCCGACGACGGTGTTGCTGACTTGGTCGTAATCGTTGCCAATAAACACGGTGTGCAATTTGGCCCCGTAGCCCGGCGTCCAGCTCAGTGTCACGTTATCCGGTCCCACGTTTTCCGCATTGTTAGCCGGATCGGGATTGTACGCCGTCTTGGGCGGAATCGAGAAGCTCCAGACATTCCCCTTGTATTTGGTGATGCCGTCAGCCTCAACCTCGTCGATTCGCCAATAATACGTCTTTCCCGGAATGAGGCCCTCCGGGTACGCAAATCCGGGGAAACCGGCCACGTAGAATGTGTCGGTCTGATTGCCTCGGAAGATATCGGAGTCCGTCGTGGCGTTGCTCACGATGTCGTAATTATCACCCAAATACACATCGTGCGAAGTCGCGGAAGCCCCCTGTATCCAACTGAGATTTATCCAAGTATCCTCAATCATGGCCCCATCGGCCGGCGTCGGATTGCTGGCCGTATAAATGTCAGCGGGCGTCAGTATGCCCTCTTTGTAGGCAAAAAAGTCCACGTCGAATGCCCCATTGTGATTGGTGTTGCCGGCGCCGAGTGCGAGGTAGTTAATAGTCTCGTATGCCCTATCCCCTCTACCCGCAGTAACGTGAAAGGTGGATGGATTCTCTACGTCTCCGTCGATCCAGATAGTGACTTTGTGCGTGCCGCCCCCCGAGGTATCCGCCTCAATGGTGATCCAGAACTCGTGCCATTCTGTCGGATCAAGCACCAACTGGTTCAAGGTCCCACCCTCCCCGGTGTCAACATCGCCGCTGGGTGATGTGCCATTGAGATTGTTCATAATCAATCCATCCTCTGAGAGAGCTGCGTCGTCCGTATCCAAGGCAAGAGAGAATGATATCAGCCGGTCATCCACATCCCCGATGCTAAAGTTACCCTTGCCTTCATGGTGGATAATGTATCCGTCACCACCCTCCGGCCAAGGGCTACCTGCATTGCCATTGAGCGGGTCCAATGGCGGCGTCGTTGGAATACGTGCACGGAACGACAGGGTAACAGCATCGACAACGTTGTTCGCGGCGCCTTCGGCTCCGATATCATGCGCGAAATATATCTTGCGGTTGCTCGGCTCGTCGCCAGGATCATGGTCGAAGACGTCCTGTATGCGGACGAAATGTGTGTTGTCCTCGGTAAGGGCACTAACGCCACCCGGCTCGGTCCCAGTCACACCGATTGGCGAGCCGTCCCACTCGTCTGAGCCGTTATCGTGGTCCCATGTACCGTCGAGCCCGGGTTCCGCCGCGTCGCCGGTGTAGATGTACGTCCACCACGCGTCTGGGACCGGATACGCCACGCCGCCCATGGCGGAATCCGAGGCAAGAGCCAGCACTAAAACAAAAGAAATCAGATAATAGATTTGTTTTTTATGCATGATTGTCCTCCTTCAAAAAAAGAACGTAAATAATGATTAGACACTCACGTTTTTAAGTCCGGCTACTCAAGATCGTGCTTCTCGGCGTGGCACCACCTCCTTTCTCCAGAGGCCCCATCGGCTTGTTGATTAAAGAAGTAAATCTCCAACAAGCAATGAAAACGGCCAAAAGACCTATAATGTGTACCATTGACCTTCGTTCACTATATGGAATGACCTTGTCTTTTGTCAAGAGAAAACTTCAGATCATGCATCGGCACATGGGGGTGTGGACTTGATGAGATTTCGCCCAAATGATGGATTTGTTCACGTCAAGGCCTCTCTCGATCCCCCGGATCCAAAACAATCCTCATAAAAAACAACGGAGCCTATACCGAGAGGTTCGGTATAGGCCCCGAATTACAACTTCTTCCGATTGCCAACGCCGTTCGAGCCGGCCGTTTGGGTTATGGCTGTGGCCGATACAGCGCGATATCGTCAATGTACATCGTACCGGTGCCACCGACGGCCGCGCCGCCTTTACTGCCCAGGCCAATCGCGATCTTATCCACATCCGTCAGATTGATGCCCTGATCGGCGAGGGTCTGTAGCGGTACCACCCACTGGGTCCAGGTGCCGATTTGCGCCACGGTCGGATCATCGTAAGCGGCTATGACAGGCGCGCCGGCCGCGTTGGAGACGGACATATACAGCGGTTCGGCGGCATTGGCCGCACTGCCGCGGAGCCATAGCGAGAGTTCTCCCACACCTTCTTCGGTCCAGTCACGCGTCGTCAAAGTCAAGGCGGCCTCTGAATTCGTCACGCCGGCTTCATTGGTGTAAAACAGCGGCATGGACTGGGCGCCGCCATGAACAATGGTCTGCTCGCAATAGGGCGGGAGGAGATTCCCGGCCTGGGCGCCGTTATCCGCCACGCCGAAGCCGTCGATCCAGTGTTGCCAGATGGCCTCTCCGGCGACGTCATCGTCGGTGTAACTCTCAAAGTCATCGACGGAAATGAAATCAGCGGTCGTGAAGCTCCAGATCGGGCCTTTGACCGGACCGGCGCTGGTCACGGCGTCCACACGCCAGTAGTACGTCGTAAACCAGGCGAGCTTGCCGGGATCAACACTCTCCGAGCCAAGGGCGGCATTGCCTTGATACTCCGGCGCGCTGGTGTCGGCATTGCGAACGGCGTCTTTGTCCAAACCGAGATAGACGTCGTGCGACGTGGCGTTGGTTGCCGCTGTCCAGCTTAGAGCTGTGGTCATCGAGGCTCCGACGGTGCCATCGGCCGGCTGTGGAGCACCGACGGCACCCGGCGTCGTAAAGGTCCAGATTTCTCCTTTGTATGTGTCGATGGCGTCAAACTCATCCACCCGCCAGTAGTACACCTTTTCCGCCTCAAGCGTTCCGGCGTCGTAGGTTGTTGCCCCTTGCATTATTCCACCGACGGCGTTGCTGACTTGGTCGTAATCGTCGCCAATATAGATGGTGTGCAATTTGGCCCCGAAGCCGGCCGTCCAGGTTAATGTCACGTTGTCTGGGCCCACGGCTTCGACGTTATCCGCCGGATCCGGATTGTAAGCCGTTTTGGGCGGAATCGAGAAGCTCCAGACCGGACCCTTCCACGGGCTGTTCGGATCGGCCTCATTGACATCGTCGATTCGCCAGTAGTACGTCGTGCCCGGCTCCAAACCATCCGGATAGGCAAAGCCGGGGAAGCCGGCCACATAAAATGTTGTCGTCTGATTCCCTCGGAATACGTCAGAGTCCGGGGTGGCGTTGCTCACTTCATCAGAATCTTCCCCTAAGTAAACGTCGTGTGAAACGGCAAAGTCACCCGCTTTCCAACTCAGGGTCACCCACGTGTCATCGAGGAGAGCGCCATCGGCCGGATCGGGGCCGAGGGCGTATGGATATCCGACACTGCCTTCCATCGTAGCTTGAAGCTCGGGTTCCGACAGCGCGACGTTGTAGACGCGGATATCATCAAGAATCCCAACATACAATTTTATCAGACTGCCGTCTGTATGGCTTGTCATAGCTCCGATGAGGGAGTTGTGTTGGGATGTGCCCGAAAAGTCAATTGTTTCCGGGATGGTATTGGTTCCATCGAGGACGCCATTGACATGCACGCTTATCGTTGTGCCCTGTCTCATTCCGGCAACGTGGTACCATTCTCCATCAATCACCACAGTGGCGCCAAGGGCCTGGGTTTTGGTGCTGTCATCGTCTGTGGTCAGGGTGATTTTATCAGCGTTCGCTTCGTGCGTAGCTAGTCCCAGAACAAGCGTAGGTTGAACGTCACCAGTGACCTTGGTTTTTGAAAAGGACTCGAAATGACCCTTCTGTTGCATTAAAATACGCTTTTAATCAAACCCAATAATGCAAACATTTATGTG
>Ga0272441_10003846_pt1 | contig 28011 bp, 22 predicted proteins | sample SSMProp6N_FD_193582 | JGI IMG/M metagenome (GOLD analysis project Ga0272441, IMG submission 193582) | Marine sediment archaeal communities from Little Sippewissett salt marsh, Falmouth, MA, United States - SSM-Prop-6N | ecosystem: Environmental > Aquatic > Marine > Wetlands > Sediment ... | reverse complement strand
TCTCGGAATTGGACATCGACGGCTGCGGATTGATCCTGACCGATGCCGTCATCGTGTATAAATCGCAGGGATTTCACGGCGACCTGTTGACCATACTTGCGGCCGTGGGTGACTTCAACAAATACGGCTGTGATTTTTTTTACAAAGTCATTCGAAAAAACGGGGGCAAGGAAGTGGCCCGTGCCAAAACAGGTATCGTTTTTTTTGACTACAACCGTCAAAAGATGGTGCCCGTGCCGGCGGCATTCTTCAAAGCATGCGGGACTCAACTGGCATAACCGCTTAGTACGTAGATAGACTTTTCAAGCCTCCGTTATGGCTCGAGCTGCCATGAGCGAATAACATTTAGCTGAACCTCCGGGTGCCACCATGCCCGCTATTTTTTAACCAAAGGAGGATAAAATGACCGTAAAACTAACCTGGTATAGCCACGCCTGTTTCCTGATCGACACGGGAGATGAAAAACTGCTGACCGATCCATTTCTGACCGGAAATCCGCTGGCCCCGGTCACGGCCGATAGTGTTGTCGCGGATTACATCCTGGTGTCTCACGGCCACGGCGACCACGTCGGCGACACCGTCGCAATCGCCCAGCGAACGGGTGCCACCGTGATTGCCAACTTTGAAATACAGAACTGGCTTGCGGGGCAGGGGGTGGATAACGGGCATCCCCAGCACATCGGCGGTGGTTTCGACTATCCCTGGGGGCGTGTCAAGCTGACGATGGCCCAGCACGGATCGGCGCTGCCTGACGGGAGCTACGGCGGCAACCCGTGCGGATTTCTTTTTTACATTCAGGGCAAAAAAATATATCACGCCTGTGACACCGGCCTGTTTTACGACATGAAACTCATCGGAGAAGAGGGGATCGATCTGGCCATTCTGCCCATTGGTGATAACTTTACCATGGGCCCGGTCGACGCCTTGAGGGCCGTCAAGTTGATCGAACCAGCCCGGGTGGTGCCGATACATTACAACACCTTCGACATCATCAAACAAGACCCGGACGACTGGGCTGAAAAGGTGCGCGGAGAAACGAAAGCCGCTGTGACAGTTATGAAGCCCGGCGACACGATTGAGCTCTGACCGCAGATGTGATCTGGAGGGCTGATACACCAGGAGACAAACGCCATGGATTTGACGGCTGAAGACCGGCGCCTTGACGATCATCGCCGACGCCGTGCAAACTGGAAAAAATGGGGACCTTACCTGAGCGAGAGAGGGTGGGGAACGGTACGGGAAGACTACAGCGCTGACGGCAGTGCCTGGGAGTATTTCCCCCATGAGCATGCGGCGAGCAGAGCGTACCGTTGGGGAGAAGACGGCCTGGCCGGGATTTCCGACCGGCACCAGTACCTCTGCTTTGCCCTGGCGCTCTGGAACGGAAACGACCCGATATTGAAGGAGCGTCTGTTCGGTCTGACCGGTGCCGAAGGCAATCACGGCGAAGACGTCAAAGAATATTACTTTTACCTGGACAACACCCCCACCCACAGCTACATGAAAATGCTCTACAAATACCCGCAGGCGCGATTCCCATACACGGACCTGGTGGAAGAAAGCAGGCGTCGCGGGTTTCTCGACTTCGAATACGAACTCTTGGATACGGGGGCCTTTGGCGAAAACCGCTATTTTGATGTGGGGGTCGAATACGCCAAGGGCGGACAGGAGGATATCCTCGTTCTGATTACCGTGGCCAACCGCGGACCGGAATCCGCCGTTTGTCATGTCTTGCCGACACTGTGGTTCCGGAACACTTGGAGTTGGGGTTACGACGGCGGCCCCATGGGGGACGTGCCCGAAAAACCGATTCTAAACAAGATCGAAGGACCTGTGGCGGTATCGACGATTGAAGCAGTCCATCCTGCCATCGAATCCTATCATCTCTATGCCGACGGTGCCCCGGGGCTTCTGTTTACCGAAAACGAAACCAACACCGAAGGACTCTATCAGAAGCCTAATGGCTCGCCATATGTCAAAGATGCTTTTCATCGCTTCGTTGTCGCCGGCGAGGCCCGAGCGGTCAATCCAGCCCAGAACGGGACCAAGGCTGCCGCCCATTATGTCATTGATCTGCGGCCCGGAGACATCCGTCGTTTTCGGCTTCGCTTGACTGCCAATCCGCAGCCGCTGCCATTTGAAGACTTCGATGAAACGGTCGCGCGCCGCCGGCAGGAGGCAGACGCGTTTTACGCGACGGTCCAAAAGACGGGGCTGAGTCGTGAGGAAAAGCGTATTCAACGACAGGCCTTGGCCGGGATGCTCTGGTCGAAGCAATTCTATTACTACAATGTCGAGCAGTGGCTGCATGGCGATCCGGCCCTTCCGGTCGTCGATCCTGATATTTATCGGCGCAACAATAAATGGGACCACCTCAACAACTTCGATATTATCTCTATGCCCGACAAATGGGAGTATCCCTGGTATGCCAGTTGGGATTTGGCATTTCACTGCATTCCCTTTGCGCTTATCGACACCGATTTCGCCAAACGACAACTGGTGCTGATGGCCCGCGAATGGTACATGCACCCCAACGGGCAGTTGCCGGCTTACGAGTGGAGCTTCGGTGACGTGAATCCCCCGGTTCATGCTTGGGCGGCCTGGCGGGTATACAAGATAGAGGCCAAACAGAGGGGCACGGCCGACCGCCGATTTCTGGAAAGCATCTTTCACAAGCTGCTGCTCAACTTCACCTGGTGGGTTAACAAGAAAGACGAGGAGGGCAAGAACGTTTTTCAGGGAGGATTTCTCGGTCTGGACAATATCAGCATCTTCGACCGCAGCAAGCCGTTGCCGACTGGCGGTCACCTCGACCAGTCCGATGGCACTTCCTGGATGGGATTCTACTGCCTTGAAATGTTGAAAATTGCCCTGGAGCTCGCAAGGGAGGATCCGGTTTATCAGGACACGGCCTCCAAGTTCTTCGAGCACTTCCTGCGGATCGCCAACGCCATGACGGGTAACTACCGGCACGGTTTGAGCCTCTGGAACGAGGAAGACGGTTTCTTCTACGATGCCCTGCATCTGCCCGACGGCCGTGTCATTCCTTTGAAAGTTCGGTCCCTGGTCGGACTGATGCCGCTTTTGGCCGTAGAAACGTTGGAACATGATCTTGTGGAGAGTCAGCCCGTCTTCAAGCGCCGGATGAATTGGTTTTTCAGAAACCGCAGCTATCTTAGAGATCGAGGCCACGTCGCCTGCGTTCAGGCGCCGGGTGCGCATGCACGGCGGCTGCTGTCGATCGTCAATCGCGAACACCTGCTTCGGTTACTTGGACCCATGCTGGATGAAAATGAGTTTCTCTCCGAATTTGGTATCCGCTCCCTTTCCAAGATCCATCGGGACCACCCATACACCTTTCGCGTCGATGGCCAGGATCACACCATCAGCTACCAACCGGCCGAATCGGAAAGCGGTCTTTTCGGCGGCAATTCAAACTGGCGCGGACCGGTTTGGTTCCCCATCAATTACCTGCTCATCGAAGCCCTGCAGCGGTTCAACCACTACTATGGCGACTCGTTAAAGGTGGAATGCCCCACCGGCTCGGGCCGGCTGATGACACTTGGCGAAGTGGCCGCAGATCTGTCACGGCGCCTCATCCGGCTGTTTTTGCGTGACGCTGACGGTTTGCGGCCGATTTATGGCGGGGTAGAGGTATTGCAAAATGATCCTCATTGGCGGGATCTGATTCTTTTCAACGAATACTTTCATGGCGACAATGGCGCCGGCCTGGGGGCCGGTCACCAGACAGGCTGGACCGGTCTGGTGGCCAAGCTCATACAGCAGTCCGGAGCGGGATGACCCTTTATCCCGGGTTTGCCGAAAGGGGATAACGACGGATATTCTGAGCAATTTTACGGTTGAGCCGCTCCTGGGGGGTAGAGAAAAAGCAGCTGATTCCTTTCGCGGTCTGCCTGCGGGATTCCTCTACAAAGTAGTCGAGCAACAGCAGATCCGTCGCCACTTCTCGACCGACGCGGCGGGCGGCTTCTATGCGGGCGAGAACGGCCATAATACCGTAAAGGTGAAGACTGAGTGTGGCGATTCGGCGCAGCAGAAACTCTTTTGCATAGATTTTCTTGCCGTAGATAAGCGTGGCGGCATGAACCATCACGCGTATCCATCGGGCGTTCGAAGCGGCTTCGCGCAAGGCTCGGTCCATTTCTTTCTGGTTGAAGTGCAACCGCCAGCGGGGGCGAGAGAAAAGGCTTTTGAACAGAAAAGAGATTTGGGCGCCTTTCGAATGGGACACAGCTTGCAAGCGTTTGGCCAATCGGCGAATCATATAGAGCGCCGGATAAATGGAATGTATTTCGGTCGTTCCTTCGAAGATGGTGGTGACCCTGAAGTCCCGCATCCGCATCTCGTATGGCTGAGTGGCCAGATAGCCAGCTCCGCCGGCTACTTGGAGTGCGTCATAGAGGGTGTCCCAGGCCCGGGTGGTGCCGAAGAGTTTGCAGTGGGAACTTTCGATGGCCACCGGGGCAAGCGGATCATCATTCAGCATGTCGGCGGTGAAAGACGTCATGGCCGACGCCACATACCCGTTGACGCTTGCCTTGACCATTTTTTCCTGGATCAGCTCAAAGTTGTCGATCGGGACGCCGAACTGCTTCCGGGTGGCGGATCTTTTTTTCATGTCCTTAAGTGACTGCCTGATCGTTCCGGCGGACCCGGCCCCTAATGCAATCCGTCCATGATTGAGGATCGTCATGGCGATCTTGAACCCGTCGCCCGGCTTTCCCAGAAGATTTTCGCGCGGCACGTGCACGTTTTTGAACTGAATGGTGGCGGTGGAGCTGGCTTTCAGACCCATTTTGGGCATATCCTTGCCGATGGTGACACCCTGCCAGCCGGTTTCGACGATAAAAGCCCCCATGAAGCCGGGCGCTGAAGGATCCATCTGCGCAAATACAGTCAACCCACCGGCATAATTGGCGTTTGTGATGTAGGATTTCTGTCCGTTGAGGATGTAGTGCCGACCATCGGGAGAGAGAACGGCGGTGGTTTCAATGCTTTTGGCATCCGAACCGTGCCGCGGTTCGGTCAGTGCATACGAGAATATCATTTCTCCGGATGCAGCCGGTTTGAGATATTTTTCTTTTTGGGCCTCGGTTCCGAAGAGTAAAATGCCCTTGGTGCCGATCGACAGGTGCGCCAGGGACGTGAAACCGAGCGATATATTCAGTGCAACGATTTCCTCGGTTACTCTCAGGTAGCGTTGCAGGCTGAGTCCCATCCCGCCATACGCCGCCGGAATGTTGAGACCGAAAAAACCGATCTGCTTCAGCCGTTTCATTGCCGCTTCCGGTATGACACCCATTTTGTCCAGCTGGGCTGCCGGGAATTCCGCATGGATTTCCTGAAATCGGCGGATCAGCTCGAGTGTTTTTTCGTCCGCAGCAATATCACTATAGTTTCGCACCCGTCCGATATCGAGAACACCGAAGATCGCATTGATCAAAAAGGTATCATCCTGCATACTACACTCCTGTCATCTTGCCGCTTGTTATCGTTTAGGGTTCACCAGAAAATGTGAGAAAATGTAAATCATAACAAAATGTGCCGTTCGTAAATGACCTTTAAAATAATCCGTTGGGACACGGCTGTAAACAGCCCCCTGTGGAAAGAAGATTGCGGGGAGTCCGTTCCGGTGATATAAAATTTAAAAACCTGATGTATCCGACAATGGTGCCACCACCCCAAGAGATTCGGTCTTTAGACGAAGGCCTTCCTGCTGCGGGGGACAGGCACACGGCAGTGACCGTGAACGACAGCGACCGCACGACATCACTTTGCGGCCGTCAAAGAGGAGGTTTTATGCCAAGGAAAAAACCAGACAAACTGGAACCGGTCGGGAAGCGAATAAAAAAAGCACGGATAGCCAAAAAAGTCACCTTCGACCGGCTGGCAAACGAAACCGGCTTCTCAGTCGACTATCTGAAACAGATCGAATCCGGCAAAGAGATTCCGCCGGTCGGTGCGCTGCTGCAGATATCGCGCGCACTCGAACTCGACGCCGGTTTTCTGTTGCGGGAAGAGGAAGCCAATCTGAAAAAGCGTATCAAGGCATTCACCAAACGAACCGAGAACTATGCCTATACGACGTTGACGCCCGGGGCGGAAAACAAACACCTGAAGGCTTTCAAAGTCACTGTCGACGCCCAGCAGGACCACAAGGGCGTCGGCTACCAGCACGAGGGTGAGGAGTTTGTCTACGTGTTGAAAGGCGTTATGGAGATCATCGTCGGCGATCACGTCAACCGGCTGAAAACCGGCGATTCCCTGCATTTCAACTCGGGGATCCGGCACAAGATGCGCAATGTCGGTAAAGAAAATGCCGAACTCATTGTCGTCGTTTACGGCCACTGAAGCCGGACGATCGCCAGGAGATTCTCTGATGAGAGCTTTTTAAGTAAAGCGTATGAACCTTAAGGGAGTTCCACCGACAGGGGAGGGTCTGGTCTATGTCGATACAGCTCACCGATGAGCAGTTGATGATTCAGTCGATGGTCAGGGATTTTGCTCGGGAAGTCATTGCCCCCACAGCCGCCGAAAGAGACAAAAACAAGGCTTTCCCGGCCGAAAACCTGAAACGGCTGGCCGAGCTTGGTTTCATGGGTATGATGGTGCCGCCGGAATACAACGGTTCGGGCGCCGACACCGTGAGCTATGTTCTGGCACTTGCCGAGGTGGCCTATGCGTGTGCCGCCACCGCTGTGGTCATGTCGGTGCACAACTCAATCGTCTGCGAGAGTATTCTGCGTTACGGCAGTGAGGCGCAGAAACAGCAGTGGCTCAAGCGCCTGGCCGTTGGCGAGCTCCTGGGGGCTTTTGCATTGACCGAACCCCATGCCGGATCCGACCCCCTGCGCCAGAGTACCAAGGCCGTCCGCGACGGTAATGATTACGTGTTGAACGGGACCAAACGCTTTATCACCACCGCAAAGAACGCCGGTCTGATCATCGTTACCGCCAAGACCGACGAGGTTGCCCGGCATCGCGGGATCAGCGCCTTCATCATACCGCAGGGCGCGGCCGGTCTCGCCGTCGGTCATCTGGAGGACAAGATGGGCCTGCGCGCCTCGGACACCGCCGACTTGATCTTCGAGGATTGCCGGGTCCCGGCCGAAAACCTTCTGGGAAGCGAAGGCGAGGGATTCAAAATCGCCATGACGGCGCTTGACGGCGGTCGTATCGGCATCGCGGCCCAGTCCGTCGGGGTGGCCCAGGCGGCACTGGATGCGGCCGTTCAATACGCCAAGGAGCGTGAACAGTTCGGTCAGAGTATTTCCAAGTTTCAGGGGCTGCGCTGGATAGTCGCCGATATGGCTACCGAGATCGAGGCCGGCCGGCAGTTGATGCTCTCAGCGGCGGCCATGAAAGATCGCGGCGTTAATTTCAGCATGCAGGCCTCGATGGCCAAGCTCTACGCCTCCGAAATGGTCAACCGCGTGACGGCCCGGGCAGTCCAAATGCACGGCGGATATGGATTCATCCGCGAGTACCCGGTTGAGCGGTTTTACCGAGACGCACGGGTTTTCACGATCTACGAGGGCACCTCGGAAATTCAGCGCATCGTCATCTCCAACCACATTTTCCAGGACAAGCGCACCCCTTGACAGCACGGGGTGCGGTTTCCTGCGTCACTCACTCTTCCATCCGAGGCCGGTTCGCCGATCAGGCGACCTCGAATGCGCCGGGGTAAAATGATTCGGATTCGGTCAACAGCAGCCAGCGTTGCTGCAAGGACACGTCCGCAAAACCGATGGACAGGTATTCGGCGGCATGTGGGAGGAATAAATCCTGCCAAGCCTTCAGTTGCGTTGCCGGGCAAGGGGAATCGACGAGAATGCCGTCCAGTTCCGCAAGCCGTTGAAGATCGGAGAGTTCCGGCAGGTTCGGATGGTCCCACCAGAAGACCTGCCGCTGCATATCACCGGTGAAACGCGGCGACTGCCGTCGCGTGACGAGTGTGAAGAGGGCGCAGCGGTTGCCGGGTGCCGGAAGTAGATAGCGGTAATCCAGATCGAGAAAATGCGGGCGTTTCAATTGAACGGCCTCGAGCAGCTTGTCGGTGTTTGGCACGTCTCGCGGTTCGATGAAGACAACCTCTAATGGCGTGAACGGGTTAGCGGTGGTCAGAATTTCGAGTGCTCGGGCCGTGAAGGCCGCATCGTTCAGGTTCGGGCCGATAAAGACCTGATAGGGGTGGGTCAGTTTTTGGGCCAACTCCTGGAGGTCGGATATCGAGCGGACCGATTCCAGGATCAGCTTCGAGAGGCCGAGGCGTTTTCCCGGGCGAACATAATGGTCCGGGCTCAACCATTTGCCGGCCTTGTGGGGATTGCGCCAGGCAATGTCCAGCCCCGGCATTGGATACAGATTGACGTCGAGGCGGGCTTCGGCGTAATCGAATGCCTCCAGCAGATTTTCGCCGGAAAAGGACGGCGTGGCCATCACGGGATAGGGCGGTTCTGGTTCGAAAATCAGGCCGAGCGCCCGGCTCCGCGTTCGGAAGTCGGTACCCGGTAAAACAGCCAGAGGAAAGACCTGCACGTCTTGCTGCAGGCCATTTTCAACGATGAAATCGACCGAGCGTTTGAACCCGTCCAGGTTGTCGCCCGGCAGGCCGGCAATCAAGTCGATAGTGGCGGAGATGCCGCGCTCATTGAGCAGCGATACGCCCGCCAGGAAGCGTGCGGGATCGGTGGAGCGGTTCATCAGGTCAAGAGCCTGCGGGTTGATCGTCTGCAAGCCGACTTCAAACCAACTGAATCCGGCGGCCGCAAATCGGTCGGCCAGACAAGCGTCCAGCCGATCGGCCCTGATTTCGCTGATCAGGGCCAGGTTTCTACGGTGGTTGATGGTCATGATTTTTTCGAGCAACGTCTCGATCCCGGGCCGGGTGTTGAGGGTCGGGTCCAGAAAATAGAGCTCGGAGTGCTTATGGACCGCCGCCCATTCGACGGCTTCAAGGAGCAGGGGGGCAGACTTGAACGTCAGGTGCTGGCGGGACTTGCCATAGCTGCAGTAGCCGCAACGGAAGGGGCAGCCGCGTTGGGTCTCCAACAGCACCATATCTTCGATTTCCGGCTCCAGCAGCCCCGCCGGATAGGGGCTGGGGTTTGACTGGAACAGCTTGTCGGCGCAAGCTGCGGCTGTTTTTTTCTGCCAGAACGTGTCGTCCTGCAGCAAGTGTCGGAACACGGCTTCGCCTTCGCCGTACACGAGAAAATCGACGGATTCGGATCGTACCAACCGATTATCGGGGGTGATTTCCGGACCACCGAACACGATGCGGCAATTACCGGCTTCTTTAATCTTTTCTGCGAGATGCAACGATCGCCGCAAGTTCCAGCTGTAGACCGAAAAACCGACAATAGCCGGTTCCCTGGACAGGATCTCATACAACAGGGCGGCATCGCCGAGATACGAGACGATGCTCTCAGGCACAATCTCCACCACCGTGCCGGGAATGTCGACCGCCGCCTGTTTGAGGCAAGCAGCGGCCAGCGGAATGTTTCCGGTCTGTTTTCCGTAGTTCAGCTGTGGAATCGGAAGCTGCAGCAGCAACGCGCGAATCATGAGGATATCCTGTCAAACCGGCGGATATTTCGGGAGGTCAACCGGTGACGGCGGTAAGAACGCGTCGGAGCCATTTCGATGAATCGCGCCAAAGGCGCCTCAAACTGAGGCGCTTGTTTAAATCGATCAGCCGGAGGGTCGGCAGGCCGTTTTCGAATCGAAGCCACCCGAACCCTTGGGGATGCCGTTGGCCCGGAAGCAACCGGCGGACATCAATTTTTCGACATCCGGACACGCGCACTGGGGACACACCGGTGCGGTATCATCGGCCGACAAGGACAGGTATTCGAAACAGTGGCAGCAGCTTTTGCACTGGTATTCATAAATCGGCATTGGGCACTTCCTCACTTTCAACTGGGTTCAGTTTTATTTTTAGTGCTTTATGAGAAGATCGAGGCCAGAGCGTTACATTTTTTTTGCGGATCAGGGTTTCCAACGCACGGGCAGACCGGGAACATCGACCCCCGATGGCTCATGGTGTCTTTTTCCGCTTTCAATTGCATCTGTTTTCGACCGCCACCGATAAAGCGCTTCCCAAATCTGGTAATAGGCATCCTTCCGTAAGCGGTCTTCCACGGGCACGATGGCTTCTTTTACAGACGGATAGTCGATCTGGAGGGCGCAGTCAGCCAGATAAGCCGACCATGCTTGTTTGGCGATTTTGACGCTGTAGCGGTAGGCGGTGCCGAAATTTTCCGTGATTTGCCCCTCATCGCAATAACCGCTCAACCGCTTGACCAAGCGGCAGATATCCTCTTTGGACTGGGATCTCACCGCCAGTTCGTCCGCGCGGCAGGTTTTATCCCAGACCACCGAGAAAAATCCTTCTCGGGTGAAAACCCACATGATGTAAACTCCTTTGCACATTCCTGGATCGGAAGTTGATCCATGCTCTCAATAAAACCCTGGATCGGCATTTTACAGTTCTGTTCGATGTATTATTGTAAAATTTATATTTTGAGCTTATGGTATACCACAAACCAGCCCTTCACAACAATTATGGGATTAAAATTAAGCGCAGCGCTCTGTTCTGCAGAACAGAGCGCAGAATACTTTACCGGCCCCGTAAACGGGCATTTTTTATTGAAAGGAAATTATCATGAAGACCAAAAACCGATTTTATGTCGCGGCGACCTCGCTCGCGATGATTGTGTTCGTTGCCACCGCTCCGGCAGGTGCCCAGAAAGCCTCGCCTGAAAAGACCTCGCCGGATAAAGCGGCGACCGTCAATGGAACCGTCATTCCCAAACAGACGCTCGAGCGCGAGGTAAAACTGTTTACCGATCGCATGGTACGTCAGGGGCGGCAGGTGCCGGACGTTCAGGTGCCGGTCCTCAGAAATGAGATTCTGGACAGTTTGATCGACCAGGAACTGCTTTACCAGGACAGCCAGAAACAACACATGCAGGTCGACAAGAAGGCTGTCGACGAAAAATATGACGAAATCAAGAAGCGGTTCAAAACCGAGCAGGAATTCAAGGATGCCATTGCGAAAATGGATGTTACAGAGGCAGAGATCCGGTCACAGCTGAAGAAAGGCCTGGCCATCGACGAACTGCTGAAAACCAAAGTCGTCAAAGACATCCAGGTGACAGAAGCGGAGGCCAAAAAGTATTATGACGAGCACACCGATCAGTTCAAGCAGGCCGAGCAGGTCAAGGCCAGCCATATCCTGATCCAGGTAGCACCGGATGCCGACGACGAAAAGAAAACCGAGGCCAAGAAAAAAATCACGGTCGTTCAGGAGAAACTGAAAAAAGGCGAGGACTTTGCGGTGGTGGCCAAGGAGTCCTCCGAGGGGCCGAGCAAGAGTCGCGGCGGTGACCTGGGATTCTTTCAGCGCGGCCAGATGGACAAATCCTTTGAGGAAGCGGCTTTCGCACTCGAGCCCGGCAAGGTCAGTGACGTGGTGGAGACCCGATTCGGTTATCACATCATCAAGGTCGACGAAAAAAAGCCGGAAGCGACCCTTGCCTTCAGCGATGAGAAAGACAAAATTGAGCAGTTTTTGAAGCAGCAAAAAACGCGTGAAAAGATCGAAAGCTACCTGGAAGGCCTGCGCAAGAATGCCAAGATAGACAAGTTCATCTAAAGACGACTGACAGACCCTCTCCTGATGCCCCTTGCGCCAATCACAGGACGGTGCGCGAGCGGGCACCCGCTTTGCGAGCGCCTTCCCGTGTGCCTCGACGAAGAGTGGTTTTTCCCAGGAGTGTTGGCGCCGCGCTTGGACAAAAAAGTGAAGATACTGAACGATGTCGAAGGTTTGTCGAAATATGTGGAGCATAAACTCCAAGAACACGCCGGCGGGTCTGTGGTGTTTAATGACGACATCCTTTATTCCCCGCGCGCATCCGCCGTTCTCTTTCTTCTCGGGCGACGATGCCCCCGTGATCATGGTGATGATACCGGACCGTTCCTCATTTTAAACAAACGCTCGGCAAAGGTGAAACAGCCGGGAGACCTTTGTTGCCCGGGTGGCAGCATCGTTCCGCGACTGGATGTGACATTGGCCAGGTTGCTCCGGCTGCGGGGTTCGCCGCTGGCGCGCTGGGCCGGTTGGTCCGAGTGGCGCAACCGGCGTCCGCAGGAGGCTTTCAGCCTGTCCCTGCTGTTGGCGACCGGGTTGCGCGAGAGTTTCGAGGAGATGCGGCTGAATCCCCTCGGTGTCCGGTTCCTGGGATTCCTGCCTCCTGCGCGGCTGGTGATGTTTCAGCGGGTCATCTACCCCATGGTGTGCTGGATTTCAGGTCAGGTGCGGTTCTTTCCTAACTGGGAGGTTGAAAAGGTTGTCGCCGTGCCGCTGAGCCGTCTGTTGGAACCGACCAACTACGCCCGCTGCGTTATGAACATCGCCGTTTCCAACGACAACCGACACGCTCAAGACATCAAGGAATTCCCCTGTTTTCTGCACAGTCGCGATGGCCAAACCGAACGGCTCTGGGGAGCCACTTTTCGCATCACCATGAGTTTTCTCGATTTGGTGTTCGGGTTCACGGCACCGTCCATCGAAAACCTTCAGGCTGTTAAGGGAACACTCGGCCGTCATTATTTAACCGGCCGACCGGCCATAAGGATTAACGGCGAGCCTTCATGAATGCGATGCCACCAAAGACAACGGTCTCCGCGCACGCAGCCGTCGACGACCGCCCGGTGAAAAGCTTTCAGACCGGTCAGGTCGTCTCCTTGTCCATCTGCCACTTCATCCACGACGTGTACTCCAGTTTTCTGGCACCGCTGCTGCCGCTGCTGATAAAAAAACTTTCACTTTCTCTGACCGAAGCCGGATTTCTTACCACCGTCATGCAGTTGCCGGCCTTGCTGAACCCCTACCTCGGCACTCTGGCCGACCGCATCAGCGTTCGTTATTTCATCATATTGGCGCCTGGAATAACAGCCGTCAGCATGAGCCTGATCGGGATGGCACCCAGTTACGGAGTCCTGTTGATCCTGCTGTTGATCGCCGGTTTCAGCGTTGCCATTTTTCACGTCCCGGCACCGGTCATGGTGGCACGCCTGTCCGGGTCGAAAAAGGGGCGCGGAATGAGCTTTTTCATGACGGGTGGCGAACTGGCGCGCTCGTTGGGGCCGCTCGCAGCCGTCGGTGCAGTGTCTCTATTGGGTTTGGAGGGGTTTTATCCGGTGATGCTGGTGGGCATCCTGGCCTCGTTATGGCTTTTTCTGCGATTCAAAGACATTCCGATTCGGACCGACACCGGACAGCGCACATCCGTCCTCGGCACATGGCGGGAAATGCGGCACGTCTTGAGACCCCTTAGCGTCATTTTGTTTTTCCGCGGATTCATGCACGCATCCATCACGGCCTTTCTGCCGACCTTCATCAACCAGCAAACCGGTAACCTCTGGCTGGCCGGAATCGGTCTGACCGTTTTTGAAGCCGCCGGAGTGGCCGGGGTGCTCACAGCCGGTTTTCTGAGCGACATGTTCGGCCGCCGCCGGATTCTGCTGATTTCATTGCTCGGTGCACCGGCCAGCCTGTTTCTTTTTACGGCTACCGGCGGCTGGATTGGGTTGGCGGCCCTGATTTTGGTGGGATTTACTCTCCTGTCAACCACTCCGGTCATGCTGGCTTTGGTCCAGGAGCATGCCGGAAGCAGCCCATCGGCCGCCAACGGCTTTTTCTTCATGATCTCTTTCATCGCCCGGTCGGCCGTCGTTGTGGTGGTCGGATTCGTCGGCGATCAGATCGGACTGAAGTCGACCTATTTTGTCAGCGCTTTTTTGGGTCTGGCGGCCGTTCCATTCGTATTGAAATTGCCTCGGGAGTAAACGATTGCCGGATTGCAAGACTGTGAAAAACCGAGAGGAGAGTGCGGGCGATAAGGTTAGAACATCCAAACAATCATGGCATAAATGAACCCCCAGGCGGTAAGTGAGAGGATAACGCCATTTGCGAGACGATAACCTTGGCGGGGATCAGACCGGTTGCGCTGGCCGAAACGATGTTGCCGGCCACCCCCGGACCATCTCCAGCCACGTACATTCCCTTGATCTTGGTTTCCAGGTTGCCCGTGGTTTCGAGTTGGGTGGCAAAAAACTTTATCTCGGGCGCATAGAGCAGGGTCTCGTCATTGGAAACGCCTGGAATGACGAGGTTGAGCTTGTCGAGACCCTCGAAGATGTTGGTCAGGATCCTCTCGGGCAGGGCCATGGCGATGTCGCCACAGACCACGTCGATGAGACTGGGTTCTATATAGCTTTTCTTGATGCGGTTCCAGGTGCTGCGCCGGCCGCGCTTGAGGTCGCCGAAGCGCTGCAGAATCGGTTTGCCGCCGCCGATCAGCGATGCCAAACTGCCGATGGCTTCCCCGTACGCCTGGTTGTCGGTCACCGGCTCGGTCAGGACCACCTTCGAGAGGAAGGCGAAATTGGTATTTTCGGACTTTCGGTGGCGGAAGGCATGACCGTTGACACACACGAAACGGCTATAGTTTTCCTGGGTAACAAAGCCGCCTTGGTTGGTGCAGAAAGTGCGCGTCTGGTCGTCGTACTTGCTGGTCTGGATGAAAAACGTCGGGTCGTAGATGACGTTGCAAAGATCCTGCATGATGTCGTTGTGCACCTCGACCCTCACGCCGACCTCAATGCCGCGCTGTTTGAGACCGATGTCGTATTTTTGCGCCAGCGACCCGATCCAGTTGGCGCCCACCCGGCCAGGTGCCAGTATGACCTTTCCGGCACGGTATGACCCGCGGTTGGTCACGACGCCGGTCACCTGGAATTTTTCTACAATGACATCCTTGACCTCCTCGGAGGTGTGAAACACCACCCCTTTCGATTTGATGTAATCACGCATGGCAATGATATGCTCCGGCAGGCAGTCGCTTCCGAGGTGTTTTTGCCGAATGATCAACAGGTCGATACCGTATCGCTTGGCCTTCTGGCGGATTTTGCGGGCTTCGGCCATGTCCGTCGGATAGACCGGGCTGTCCATTCCGAAACGATTGAAAATCGTTTCGGTCTCATCGATCAGGGCTTCTGCCTGGGGACGCGGCATGAACTGGGTCAGGTCGCTTTTGCCCAACTTGTGAATATAGTTGAGCTTTCCGTCCGAAAAAAGGCCCGCACCGCCGATCCCGGATAGAATGTGACAGGGTTTGCACCCGAGACACTCCTGGTTGTCAGTCATTGGGCATTTTCTTTTCAGGGGCTCTTTGCCCATTTCGATCAACAGCACGCGCAAGTCCGAACGTTCGCAGAGGTAATAGGCTGCGAACATTCCGGCCGGGCCGCCGCCCACGATGATGACGTCGTATTCCCGCTCCGTGCTCTTGTTACTCGAATCGGACATGCTTTCTCCTTTACATCGACGGATACGCATTGTGTATCGAGTATAGCACCGAGACCCTTTTGGCGGCAAGGTTGAATCCGTCCGGTAGGCGCGCGGTTTTATGCTTGTTTCGCAGCCGGGTTTGTTTTACCTTAACCGCAAAAACAAGAAAACCGCTTTTGAGCGGGGAGTGTCGATTCACATGACGACCAGCGACTATTACAGCCTTCTGGGTGTTGATGAAAACGCCACCACACGGCAAATAAAGGATGCCTACCGCAAATTGGCCTACCGGTTCCATCCGGACCGCAACCCGGACAATCCCGAGGCGGCGGAACAGATGAAAAGAATCAACGAAGCCTATGCCGTGCTGGCGGACGCGAACAAGCGGCGTGATTACGACGGCCTGCGACAACGGTTCGGCGACACTGCCCACAGCCGTTTTCGGCAGAATTACAGCGACCAGGATATTTTCAGAGGTTCGGACATTCACCAGGTCTTCGAAGAGATGGCCCGTGCCTTCGGCGTCAGGGGGGTGGAAGACATCTTCAGGGAGTTTTATGGTCCGGGGTATCGGAGTTTCGAGTTCAGACGTCCCGGAATGTTTGCCAGGGGGTTTGTCTTCACCGGTTCCGGACGCACCAACACCCGGCAAGGTCCCGTGTTGCCGCAAGGCGGGGTGCTCGGTAAACTCGCCCGCCGGTTTTTGAAAAACATCAGTGGCGTTGAACTGCCGCAAAAGGGTGTGGACGTCCGCGATACGATTCACATCAGTCCGCAACTGGCAGAGACCGGCGGGCCGTACGCTTATTTTCTGCGTGAGAAATCGAAAAAGCTGCTGGTGAAGATACCGCCGGGCATCCGCCAGGGACAGAGGATCCGCCTGACCGGTATGGGGCATGACGGCAAGGGCGGGGAGTCGCCCGGTGATCTTTACCTTAACGTGCAGATTCGCAAACCGCTTCTGGATACCCTGAAAAACAGGCTGTCACGGTTTTTCGACCCGGCGGGGCGCGCAAAGTAGACCGACTGTAAGAGCCCGCCTATGAGCCTGCATATCCAAAACTTGACCCTCAAATATCCGGGTTCATCGAACTTTGTCTTCCAAGATCTATCATTTGAATTAAAAGAACCGGGCTTCAATTCCCTTTTCGGACCATCGGGCGTCGGTAAAACGTCGTTGGCCAAAATTCTGACCGGCGACATCCGACATTTTTCCGGAGAGGTCGACCACGAGGGGATGAAGACGTCTCTTTATTCTTACAATACGGAGCGCCTGCCCGGCTGGTCAGGTGTCGGAAAACACCTCGAGAAGATCACTCCGGCCGGAAGACAGGAACGCCGGGAAGAACTGATTTCGATTTTCGGGCTGGAAGACAGTTTGCGGCAACGGTTTTCGCAACTGTCCTTGGGGCAGCAGAACAGAGTCAATCTCCTGCGCTATCTCTTCCAGGATTTCGATCTGCTGATAATGGACGAAAGCCTTGCCAACGTCGATGAACCGACCCGCGAGAAGATCATTCTGCGGATCAAAACGCTTTATCCGCAGCGCCATTTTCTCTACATCTCCCACAATGTCGTCGAAGTGTCGAAATTCTGTCGTGAAATTGTCGTCTTGAGAGGCGCGGAACGTCACCCACAGACGATTGTCATCCGCGGGCAGGACGCTCGAATCGATCGCGAAATCAATAAGGGCAGGCTCGATCAGACCATGCTGGAGATCGTCAATGCTTCTTCATAGACGGATATACCAGTTTCTGATCATCTATGCGATCGGCCTCGCCATCTTGCTGCTGATCAAGTATGGTCTGGATCTGTCCGATTACGTGATTCCAGGCCCGGTCGACATCTGGCATACCGGTACCGAGGAATTCGAACGCTATTTTTTCGATGTCCTGAACACCCTGGCTGTGGCGGTCGTCGGGCAGGTCATATCGATATTCATCGCCTTGCTGGTGGGGATCGCCGGCCGGCAGGCCACCTGGTTTGGATCGTTCATCAAGGTTGCGGCCTACAACGTTCAGGCCTATCCGATCGTGGCCATCGCACCGATTATTTTCATTCTTCTGGGGGACGGACTGCTGACCCGGTTGCTGATTGCGGCCATGATCTGCTATTTTCCGGTGCTGCTATCTGTTATCGGTATCATGGCCGAACCGGTTGTGGACATCGAGCATTTTTACAGGGTAACCGGCCGCATGCGCTGGCAATTGGAAGTCAAGATCCGTGCCTTTGAAAATCTGAACAAGCTGACCACGGTGATTGTCGGAAGCGCCACCCTGGCGATGGCCGGCACCATTGTGGCCGAGTTCATTGCCGCCAATGCCGGTATCGGCTACAGCATTCGGGTCGCCCTCTACCAGAGCAATTTGGCCAAAATCCTGGTGGCGCTCTTTCTCATCGGCATTACCCTCTCGGTGTATCAGGGATTGCTGGAGTTGACCGGGTATTCGGTGAGGAAATGGTGGGCCGAAAAGTAAAAAGCGGCCGCTTGGTGTTTCATTCCCTTTACGGCCGTCCGATTTGTGGAGCGGGCCTGTAGGCGGGCTCGCTATGATTGGTGGATATGCACTATGGGGCAGGAAAAATGAAAGTCGTCAATCGCCGCGAAAGTTGGCGTACCAAGAAGGTGTTCACCCTGCTGCTGGCCACGATTTTTTGGATCGGCCTCACCCAATCGGGTGCGGCCGACGAGCAGATAACCTACCGGTTGAAATGGCTGTTCAATACCAGCGTCGTGGGGGACCTGTTTGCCGACAGCCACCATCTTTTCACCCAAGAGGGGTTGACCGTTACCATCAAGGAGGGCGGGCCGGAACGGGATGCCATCCGGGAGCTGGAATTGGGGCGGGCGCAGTTCGGAGTAGCCTCGGCCGATCAAGTGATCCGGGCCTTGTCCAAGGGTGCCGAAGTAGTGGTGATCGCCCAGTTCTTTCAGGTCAACCCGTTGCAGTGGATGTACCGTCCGGACAAAATCAAGATCAACCGCCTGGCTGATTTGGAAGGCCAGGTTCTCGGCGTGACGTTTGGCGGCAACGACGAAACCATTTTGAGGAGCCTGCTGGCCAAAGCGAGACTCACCGAGGCCGATGTGAAACTATACAGCGTCCGCTACGACTACACGCCTTTCATTCAGAAAATTGTCAATTTCTGGCCGGTCTACCGCAATACCCAGGCCGTTTTCCTCGGGGAAAAACTGCGTGGTTCCGGTGATGTTTTTGCGTTTTTCAATCCCGCCGACTATGGTGTGCGATTTGTGGCCAATTCCCTGGTCACCAGTAGGGAGATGATCGAAAGCCGACCGCAAATGGTACGCAAGTTCACCGCGGCCCTACTGCGGGGCTGGCAGGCCGCCATGGACCCGGTCAATGCGAACCAGGCCATTGAAACACTACGGCGCTACGACAAGGACTCGTCGGTCGAAACCTTGCAGCAGGAGCTGGCTATCACCAGAAGCCTGGTCCAACCAGATGCCGCCATACCGATCGGTTTTATCGATACGGCGGCCTGGAAACAAACCGAACAGGTCATGGTGACACAGGGCCTGGTGCCGACGCCGGTGCATGTTGAAAGGGCGCTGTGGGAGATTTTGCAGCAGTGAAGTTGAATCTATCTTTGGACGAGGACTTGATTCTGACCCGTAAACTGGACAGCCGATTGACTTAATCCCATCGTGAACGGCGATCCGTCTACGTGCAGCCCGGTATCCTTAAAAACACCTGTAAAACCGAAGAGTTACCCGCTGCTGCAAGTCCTGCCGTCAATCGGATTCCGACTCCGGGTATTGGATATACGCATCCGGATCGGCCAGCAATTTTTCCAGGCGGTACTTGTAATAACCCACCTGCCGGCGTTTGTTTTTCTGGGATCCGAATTTTTCCAGCGGTGCCTCTTCCAAGTCCTGGATGGCGAGCGTCAGGCGCTTTTTTTCTCGATTGATCAGATGCTGCCGGTCGGCACCTGATTGGTCCAGCTGTTGCTGCAAATCGCCCACAATCGATTTTTCACGCTGGACGAGGTCGTCCTGAGGAATGGGGAAAACGATCAGGTCAAGCCGGGTGGTCTCGATATAGTCGGCATCCGGGTCCGTTTCTGTTTCGGCGGATTGAGGTTCTGCGGGGTCGGCCGTCGGTTCATTGTCGGCATTTGTCTCCGACTGTTGCGTCGAGCTGGTCATATTCCGTGCGGGTTGGTTTCCGGAAGTCGATTCGGACGGTAATTCCTTGTCCTGCTGAAACCCTTCGGTCGACTCTGAAGGGCCGGTGTTGCTGAAATGCTTGACGCCTTTATCGTCCGTCCAGACAAATACCTTGTCGGACAGAGCCGGCACCTGCAGCAGGAAGAAAAGGGCAATCGCGGCGAATGAGATTTTGAGCATGTCAGCCTCCCTGGAACAGTCGAATGTCAATCGGCCATGCGGTGCTCGGCGTCCGACATCAATTGGTCGATCGGTGCCCCGCTGCGAACGGCCGCGGGCAGCAAGCGCTGTAACACTATAAACGTGAGATTTTTTTGAGGCGCACGACCGTACAACCAACCCGGCCGAAAAAGATATCGATGCATCAAAACTGCGTATATCCTACCACAATCATGGCAAATTCTCAAGGTGGGTCGAGGCGCGCGAGCGGTTCTCCGTGAACTTTTAAATGGCGCCGGGTGCTGGGGCGGAAAATCGGGCAGGCAGGTGCGGTGTCAGCCGCTCTTGTTTTTACGGCTGTGGTAGTCGATGATGAAGTTTTTAACGACCCGGGTGACTTCTTCGCGCTCTCCGAGAAACTGAATGCCGGTCAAATATTTACCGGGCCCCACTGATCGTGAATGGGCGACCTTGCCTTTGGTCTCGACCACGTTGTTGTCCAGATCGATTGACATCAGAAGAATATATTCGGCTTCGATCGGACGGCTGGTTTCGAGCAGGGTGCCGCCCTGGCTGATGTCAACCGTGGTTCCCATTCCTTCGGCTATTTGGTGCCCGTCCGCGTCGAGACAAATATAGGATACCACGTTGTGGGTTGGTACTCGCGGGTGTTTTCTTTTTTCCGTATCTGACATTGTGCGATCTTCGCTCGAATTTACAGAGCTCTGTCCCGATTAGACAAATGTCACCGGTTTGTGCGCGCCGCGGTTGCCGGCGTGCTGCCCGGCAGAGGAACCGTTGATCGGAATCGCCGGTGTGATATGAAAATGGCAAGTTCGGTGATGGTGTTCAATCGGTATCTGCCAGGTTTGGCGCGCCACTGTCGCGTTGGAGCCTAAAGCCATTATGCATACAATTGACTGAATTTTTTAATCTTTATTTAACGGGATGTCAAGAGCCAATGTGTCCGGTCGTCACATTTCAAGGCCCCGGAAAAAAGTTATGCGGGGCGTGCGAGACCAACTGATCGAAACCGCTTAATCGGAAATAGCTCAGAGACTATGAAAAAGGGCCGCGGTCGCAGCCGGCGGCATCCAGTTGGGGGGACGATAACCAAACAGCAAACCATTAGTGGCACTGGACGTGCGGTCGAGCGACCGCAGCAACCGATAGGAGGGGGCAAGAACCGATGAACTCATCAACCCATATTATACGGATTTTCGATTCCGCGCAGACCCGGCTGGCTTTGCCTTACCCGGCCCTTTGTGATGTCCTTGTCGACATGCTCCAAGCGCACCGGACCGGTCGGATTATCGCCCCGGAGCGGATGCTGGTGCCGATCGCTGCTGAGGGCACTCTTTTGTTGATGCCGGCTTCAGACGGACACATCGCGATTACCAAGCTGGTGACCGTTCACTCGGAGAACCGGAAAGAGGGCCTGCCCACCATACAAGGAGAGGTCATCGTAATGGACGCTACCAATGGCCGGCGTCTGGGTATTCTGGACGGGATAACGGTGACCGCTCGGCGTACCGCGGCAGTGAGCGCCCTGGCGGCCCGCCGCTTGGCTCCCGATCCCGCGGGGCCGCTTCTCATTGTGGGTGCCGGTACCCAGGCCCGTGCTCATCTCGAGGCGTTCAGAGAGGTGTTGTCCGTGCAGCAGGTCTTCATTACTTCCCGCACCCGCGAGAATGCCGAAAAACTGGCTGTTTTTGCCCGCTCTCTTGAACTACGGGTTCAGGTCCTCCAGCATTCGGAGTCGGTCCTGAAAGACGTAACGCTCATCGTTACGGCCACCAACAGCGCTTCTCCGGTCATCGGCGGGGAACTGCGGTCCGATGCCTTCGTTGCGGCCGTCGGAGCATTCACACCGTCGATGGCCGAGCTGCCGGCAGATCTGGTGCGGCGCAGCCGGCTTTTTGCCGATTCGCTGGAAGGTGTCCGAGCCGAGGCCGGTGATTTCATTCAGGCAGGGATAGACTGGGACCGGGTTCGACCGCTGGCTGAAGCGCTAGAAGAACAGGGGCCGGAAGAAGGGCCGGTGATTTTCAAGAGCGTCGGACACGCCATGTTTGACCTGGCCGCCGCCCGGCTGGCATTTAGCGATGGTGGGCACTAACGGCTCACGCAGTAATGGTTTTTCCGTCAGCGAACCGATAACAGGTGGGTTCTCAAACTGGCCCTCTTGTTGCTCAACCCCAGTTTCTTTCGGATGTTGAGGCGATGAACCTCGATCGTCTTGGTGGAAACACTCAAGAGGTCGGCGATATCCTTGGTGCTCTTACCCTGTTTGACAAGGTTGGCTATTTCGATTTCAGACGAGGTCAGGTTGAGGTAGCGGGAAGACAATCGATACGAAAACGGTGAGGTTATTGCGTTCAAATTCTCTTCCAGAACCGCCAGGTTGTTTTTTTGTTTTGGATCCTTGGCCCGGGCCCTGACCCGCTCCAAATAGGGTTTGACCATGTCGTTTAGATTGGTCAACACGGTTTGCTCGAGTTCTTTTTTGTCTTCCTCGCGTTTTTTCAGAAGGACCGTCAGCGCCGTGTTGACTTCCTCGAGGTTCCTGGTTTTACCACGCAACTTCTCTTCGCTCTTCCGCAGCAACTCTTCGGTTTCCTTTCTCTCCGTGATGTCCCGGGCGATGCCCATAAAACCGATCGGGTGTCCCTTTAAATCGCGTTTCAGGGAGACCGACACCTCAACGTATCGTTTGGAGCCGTCTTTGTGGAACAGCTCCCAATCGAAGGCCTTTGTCGCCAGACCGGTGTCGTAGACGCCATTGAAGAGTGAAAAAACGCGTTTGGCGTTGAATGCATCCATGATGTCGCGGTTGTTCATGCCCATCAGATCTTTGCGGGCATAGCCGGTGATGCGGGCCAAAGCGTCGTTGAAAAAAGTGAAATTTCCAGCCAGGTCGACTTCATAATACCCGTCTTCGATGTTCTCGATGATCAGGCGGTATTTTTCTTCGCTGTCCCGCAGCGCCTGCTCCATCAATTTACGTTGCGTGACGTCGCGTGCAATCCCCATGAAACCGACCGGCTCGGCGGTGATCGATTTTTTGAGGGAGATCGATACTTCCAAGGTGCACCGGGACCCATCTTTGCGGATCAACTGCCAATCGAAAGCCTTGGTGGCCAGGCCGGTCTGGTAGACCTGGTTGAAAACCTTGAACACCTGCTTGGTGTTGAACTTGTCCATTATATCCCGGTTGTTCATGCCCAAGAGTTCGTTGTGGCTGAAACCGGTGATGCGTGTCATGGCGTTGTTGAAGAAGGTAAAGTTTCCTTTAAGGTCGACCTCGTAATAACCGTCTTCGATATTTTCGATGATGGCGCGATACTTTTCCTCACTGACGTGAAGGGCCTCGACGGCGCGTTCGAACTCACCGGCCGGTCTGCTTGGGGAAGATGATAAAGGATGATCGGTTTTTCTGAGGCTCTGTTTCTTATTCATTCCCCCCCTTTTACGGTTGTGGCGATGCCGCCCGCTTTCAGTAAAAAACAACGCTCGGCGCACCGGCAGTCAAAACAGGTTGTGTCATTCTTAGTCAAGACTAAGGGCTCGCTCAAATATAACTTACCATTTTGGACGCCGATGCATCCCGTCCGGCTGCCGGTGCAAAATCTCGGAATATCCAGATTCTTGCGATTTTACGCCTTGACAGCCGGGCGCCTCAACGCCCAAAATCACCAATTTATTTTTTCGCGAGCCCTAAGCGTTGAGTTTCCCCGTTGGACGGTCAGCACTTAAAAGGGTAGAAATGATAGTAGCAGTACCCCCCCGGGTCGCTGTACATGACTTCCGTTTCGGCCATGCAGGTCCCGATCATTTTTTGGGAAACTTCTGGGTAGTCGGTCCGCTCTTCTTCTCTTTTTTTGCAGTCCAGACAGATCGGTTGGTGATCGTAAACCGAGAGGATGCGTCGATCATCGGCCTTTAGTGATTTATTGCAATGCGCGCAAGCGATAGCGCAGTGGAGATCGTTTTGCCATTTATCCGTCATTCTTCACGCCTCCTCTCCGGCATTCGATTTGTCAATGCATTGATATATTTAGACCACATAATATGCCACAAATCCGTTCAAAAAGATAGCCCGATAGAGGGCCAACAGAAATTCTCGGTGACAACAAGAGTCGTGTAGAGTGCGCCGGGTACAGGTTCACCGAGAATCGCGGAAGGGTTTAGTGCGCACGGCAGGGTTTTCCTCCGTTCCGGTCAGCGTGCTGTATCGCGGCCAAATACCGTAAAAATAGGTGCAAGACCGATTATATCACCATCCGGGAGTATCGTGTCGACTCTGGGGGTTATCGGTTTCAGAGGAGAACTCGGAAAAGCGACGGACGGGTTGGCGCCTTTAACGTCGGCAGCCACCGGTCTTACACCCGGGGAAGGTCGCAGCACCCCTTGGTCGGCAGCGTTGATCGGCCCATGAGATAGGTGTCCACGGATCGGGCTGCTTCGCGTCCCTCGGAGATGGCCCAGACGATCAAGGATTGACCGCGGCGGGCATCTCCGGCGGCGAAAACCGCCGGTCGGCTTGTCATGTGGTTCGAATCGGTCTCGATGTTGCCCCGCGCGTCAAGGCGCAGGCCGAATTGGGTCACCACGGTATCGGTTTCGGGGCCGCTGAAGCCAAGGGCCAATAAAACCAGGTCGGCCGGCCATTCATGCTCGGAACCGGGAATCTCGCGCATTGTGGGACGTCCCGATTTGCCGCCCGAATACGCCACATCAACGGTCACCAGTTTTTTTACCCACTCCGCTTTTCCGACAAATTTTTTGGTCAATATGCTCCAGTGGCGGTAGCACCCCTCCTCATGCGAGCTGCTGGTGCGCAGTCTCACCGGCCAGAAAGGCCAGGGTTGATGGTCCGGCCTTTCCAAAACGGGTTGAGGCATGATTTCAAAATTGGTGACCGATTTCGCCTGCTGGCGGCGACAGGTCCCGATGCAGTCGCTGCCCGTGTCCCCGCCGCCGATGACGATCACGTCTTTACCGCTGGCGTTGAGGCCGTCGTGGTGGGCAATGATGTCGCCGGCGACCAAACGGTTCTGCTGCCTCAAAAAGTCCATCGCAAAATAGATACCGTTCAGCTCACGGCCCGGAACATTCAAGTCCCGCGACCGGGTGGCGCCACAACAAAGTACAACCGCATCAAAATCTCGAAGGTCATCGGTGCTCAGTTCTTCCCCAATATGCACACCCGGCCTGAAGTCGACGCCTTCCTGTGTCATCAGGGCCAGACGCCGGTCAAGAACCTGTTTTTCCAATTTAAAATCCGGTATGCCGTAGCGCAGCAGACCGCCGATACGATCGTCGCGTTCAAAAACCGTCACCACGTGGCCGGCGTAGTTCAACTGCTGGGCACAAGCGAGGCCGGCCGGGCCGGAACCGATGACGGCAATAGATTTGCCGGTACGGTAGCGGGGTAGTCGAGCCTGCACCCAGCCATTTGCAAACCCGTGTTCGATGATCTCTTTTTCGATCTGCTCGATGGTTACGGGTTGCTCGTTGATGGACAGCACGCAGGCTTCCTCGCACGGCGCCGGGCAGAGCCGGCCGGTGAATTCCGGAAAGTTGTTGGTCTCGAGCAGTTGGCCGAGCGCGCTGCGCCAGTGGCCATGGTAGACCCGGTCGTTCCAGTCCGGGACCCGATTTCCCAGCGGGCAGCCGGCATGGCATGTGGGTACGCCGCAGTCCATACACCGGGCGGCTTGGCTTTTCAGGGTTTCTTCCGAAAAAGGGCGGTAGATTTCACTGAAATCCTTGACCCGGTCTTTAACCGGCCTTTTTTCCGGCAGTTCGCGTTCAAATTCCATGAATCCAGTCGGTTTTCCCATAAGTGATCTCCGTTAACCGGTTAGGCCGGTTAGGCCGGTTGAGCCGGTTGAGCCGGTTGTGCCCGTTGAGCCCGTTTAGCCGGGTTCGTCTGTTCGCAGTTATGCTCAGGACGCGAGACGGCGGCTTTGTGGTTTTTTTTCAGTGCCCATCCGCGGTTCTATCAAGGGCACTGATAAGTTTCCGATCCAGAAATGTGCAATTTTTCGCAAGTTCAAGGAAATCGGCGGCATTGCGCGGAGGCGTACTTCTGTACGCCGCACAAGCGGTTCCGTCGATTGACGCCGAAATTGCGGAAAAGGGCCATTTATGGACGGAAAATATCTACACCGCCGCCTTCACGGGACTGTCGGCGGTCATTTCCCTCAGGGCGTGCTTGTAGTCGACGGGAATGACTTTGATGAATCGGAGAAGAGCCTCATCCCATTTGGCGAGGACCCTTTCGGCGACCGCGCTCTGTGTATAGCGATAGTGGTTTTCGATCAGTTCCTGCAACTCCGGGAGGTCGTCGGTCGAAACCTCTTCCAGGTCGACCATTTCCGGGTTGCAGCGACAGCGCCCGAAATCGCCGTCTTCGTCGAGAACATAGGCGATCCCACCGCTCATACCGGCAGCGAAATTGCGACCGGTGGGTCCCAGAACGACAACTCTTCCGCCGGTCATGTATTCGCAGCCGTGATCGCCGAGGCCTTCCACAACGGCTCGCACGCCGCTGTTGCGCACGCAGAAGCGTTCGCCGGCCACACCGCGGATGAAGGCTTCGCCGGAGGTTGCGCCGTACAGGGCGACATTGCCGATAACGATGTTTTCCTCCGCCGCAAAGCGGCTGCCCTCCGGCGGGTTGACGGCCAGCTTGGCACCCGAGAGCCCTTTGCCGAAATAGTCGTTGGCATCGCCGCGGAGATGAATGGTCAGCCCGGGTGCGCCGAAGGCGCAGAAACTCTGTCCGGCACTGCCGTTGGCGTGGATAACAATCGTGTCCTCGGGCAGGCCTTTATCGCCGTATCTTCTGGAAATTTCGTAGCTGAGCAGCGTGCCGACCGTGCGTTGTATGTTTCGGACCGATAGGTCTATTTCCACACGCGATCCGTTTTCAAGCGCCGGTCGGCATTTTTCGATCAAGGCGTGGTCCAAGGCTTTGTCGAGACCGTGGTCTTGTTTCTGGGCCCGGCAGGTGTCGGGCGTTGCTTCCGGCCGTTCCGGGAGGAAGAGAATCCTGGAAAAATCGAGTCCCCGGGCTTTCCAATGATCGACAGCCGGAGTGACCGACAATTTGTCGACCCGGCCGACCATCTCGGTCACCCGGCGAAAACCCAGTGTAGCCATTATCCTGCGAAGATCCTCGGCGATAAACCGCATCAGGTTGATCACATCCTCGGGCTTACCGGCGAATTTCTTGCGCAACTGCGGGTCCTGGGTGGCGATGCCGACCGGGCAGGTATTCAGGTGGCAGACTCGCATCATCACACAGCCCAGGGCAATCAGAGAGATCGTGCCGAAGCCGAACTCCTCGGCACCGAGCAGGCCGGCGACCGCTACATCGCGCGCTGTTTTCAGCTGACCGTCGCACTCCAGCACCACACGGCTGCGCAGGCCGTTCAACAGCAGGGTTTGCTGCGTTTCGGCCAGCCCCAGCTCCCAGGGCAGGCCGGCGTGTCGGATCGAGCCCTGGGGCGAAGCACCGGTTCCGCCCGATTCGCCGCTGATCAGGATCAGATCAGCCTTGCCCTTGGCGACGCCGGCTGCCACCGTTCCGACGCCCACTTCCGATACCAGTTTGACGGTGATCCGTGCACGCGGGTTGGCGTTTTTCAGGTCGTGAATGAGTTGAGCCAGGTCTTCGATCGAATAGATGTCGTGGTGCGGCGGCGGCGATATCAAGCCGACATAGGGTGTCGAATGCCGGGTCTTGGCGATCCAGGGATAGACCTTGAACCCGGGCAGCTGCCCGCCCTCGCCCGGCTTGGCCCCCTGGGCCATTTTGATCTGCAAGTCCGCGGCGCTGGCCAGGTAGGCACCCGTGACGCCGAAGCGGCCGGAGGCCACCTGTTTGACGGCGCTGTTGCGCCAGTCCCCGTTGCCATCGGGTCGGTAGCGGTCCGGGTCCTCGCCGCCCTCACCGCTGTTGCTCTTGCCCCCGATGCGGTTCATGGCGATTGCCAGCGTTTCGTGGGCTTCCTTGCTGATGGAGCCGTAAGACATGGCGCCGGTCTTGAAGCGCCGGACGATCTCGTCCCACGGTTCGACCTCTTCCAGAGGAACCGGCGGAGAACCTGTCTTGAACTCGAACAAGCCTCTAATGAGGCCCTCGCGACGGTTCTGGCCGTCGACGAGTTCGGTAAATTCGTTCCAGGCCCGGTGGTCGTTGCTGCGCACTGCCTGCTGCAACCTGGCAATGGTCAGCGGCGTGTACTGGTGGGCCTCACCGTTG
>Ga0272441_10003845_pt1 | contig 28013 bp, 11 predicted proteins | sample SSMProp6N_FD_193582 | JGI IMG/M metagenome (GOLD analysis project Ga0272441, IMG submission 193582) | Marine sediment archaeal communities from Little Sippewissett salt marsh, Falmouth, MA, United States - SSM-Prop-6N | ecosystem: Environmental > Aquatic > Marine > Wetlands > Sediment ... | reverse complement strand
GAGCTTAAAACGGTAGGCCTGTTCCTTCACATACGCACGATAGCCCACACCCTGAACAAAGCCCTTGACCAGGAGCCTGGCGGTGATGGGTTCTTCTTCTTCTCCCATGACATATCCATTGGCGGGGGATATAAAAAGCTTACCGGGGGAGTGGGGCGAAAGTGGCCGATCCGCCGATGCCGTTTAGCAATTGACGACGTGACAACTTCAATTTTCCGACTCATCATCCGCATCTTCCAGCTTCCCCACCGGTACCTTCTTCTTCCAAAAAAACAAAAACGCCACGATTACCATGGCTGCGACCAGGCCAATTATCAGCAGCATACCCATATTAGACCCGTCCGAACCCGATGATCCGGTATCGTCGTCATCCGCATCGTCGTCGTCACCGGTTGAATCATCATCGTCTCCCGAGCCATCATCGGGTTCATCATCAAATCAGGTATCCGGTCCGTCGTCAGGTTCATCGTCAGGTGGTACAACGGGTTCAACCGAGATGTCCTCGAATACAGAAAGGAAAGATGTTTTTGTCAGGGTGGCCGAGAACTGCAGGGTACCATTGTCCCCAGTCTTGGTAGCATTGACGATCCGGTCCCAGGAATCATCGTTTCATTTGTAGAGAGTCCCTTTTTAGATAGAAATGTGAATGGATATCTCGAGTTTTACCGGCAAAATGCGGGAGATTTGTTCGGTTCCTGCCTAATACCGTTGTCGGTCTTTGCGCAAAGTCACCGGGATGTAGAAGAGGTCGGAGGCTCCATCTCCTCAACCGATCCCGGGTTTTGCCTCCTATGATCTCTCAGCTTCAAACGTTTGTAGGCTACCCTGGAGCCTACCAATACCACGAAGAAAATTATCAAGATAAGAATGACCGGTCCCCAACTGGTAATTATGGTATCTGTCGATGGTTCGACCCTTAGGACCAAAACGATCCGCTGGGGTATCTGTTCAAGTCCAAACTCTTCCGCCGTCACGGACCTCACCAGGATAGCTATTTCGAACTTTTTTGTGGCGGTGTAGGTCTGTGTGTCGCATCTTATGGTAATTGTCCTGCTCTTCTCTGGAGCCACCATAAACATTGATTTTTCAATGGTCGTGACGATTCCGTTCTTGTTCAAAAATTCATAATTTTCCACCTCTATTTCGAAATATTCCTCGCTGTTGCCTGAATTTCCGATCGTCAATTCGTACTCCTCACCCTTTCCCGCCTTCACCGTCAGATAGGTCTCTTCCGATCCTATGTGGTATGAATTGGCCCTGTAGAGGTATATTGTAACCTCGAGTTCCTTTCGCATGGACGGGTTCTGGTCGCAGGTGGCGAAGACTGTTACGGTAGCATACTGGAGATGCGTGTCTGCAAATTGGATCGTGACGAGGGCGGTGACCAATACAACCTCCCCGGGCCTAATAAGACCGACATTATCGAATGTGACCGTCCCGCTTTCTGAAAGTTCGTAATTGAAACTTATCGTTTCAGGGCTGCGGCCGGTGTTATTCACCCAGATGGCGAACTTGATAGCCTTGGTAGCGTTGGGCGAGGCGTCCATATAGAAATTGTCGGAATCGGTGTTTATCTCGAAGTCGAAGGCTGGGCCACGGGTTTTGGTGTCATCAGCCTTTATGTTATCTACAGTGGCTAAAGGAATGAACAGAAGAATTACTATTAGGATAGGTCGCACTTCAATTCTCTTTATCTTTTTCACCTCATCACTTTGGTCCTATAAATTTAGGTGGATAAAAAACATTCGGAGAGCATCCGTTATGAAGTTTTATTTCACTTAGATCCCATATTTGATACTTGATATTGAAAACTATTCAATAAAAGGAATCTTGACAGTTAGAAAAAAAGGTGGGAAAAACCCCAAATATTCACTTGAAAAATGCCCTTTTCAAGGTGAAATCTCCCAAAAATGTTCGAACCACACAGACATGTCACCCCTCGGATATTAGGGAAACATCATCCTCCAACATAAACACTTTCACAACCAATCGCCCCGTGTGACATGATCGTCCAATGCGAGCATTTTGGTTGGGCACACATGTGCCCATACTATCCCCCAAGGAGTTACCCTTTTGAAGGATTTTGGTAGGGGGTTACATTTGTCTGTGGTTTGCACCGCCCGGCAACCTGGGGCATGGAAATGCCCTGGTCTGCACAGGATCGATACGACCTCTGCCAATACCGTTTTAAACGATGGACGTATAACCAGAGAAGCATTTCGAGGGGCCGATATGAGAACAACATTATTACTGCCAAATGAAAGATTGTCTTCGACATGTATTGTATTCCTTCTTGTTATCGGGGGATTCTTGGGCATGCTGGCCGTTCCCTACGATGGGCCGCTCAGCATCATCGGGACCTCCGACGGTTTCTCCGGTAGCGGATCGGGAAGTGAATCTGACCCGTATCAGATATCCAATGTGGACCAACTGCAGGAGATCAACAACAGTCTGGATTCCCACTACATCCTTGTAAACGACATAGATGCCAGTGCCACCTCCGGCTGGAACGGGGGCATGGGATTCAAACCCATAGCACCGGACTACCAGCCTATTTACAAGGTCATCAATAAAGGCGGGGGTGACGTCACCATGTTGGGGGATGGTCATCAGGGGGACCGCTTCACGGGTACAATCGACGGCAAGGGCCACAAGATAACCGGATTGACGATCAACAGGGGCAACGATCAGTACGTGGCCCTCATCGGATTTTTGGAACCTGAAGGCAGGATCACCAACGTCGTGCTGGAAGATGTTGACATCGAGGGGAGGGTGATAACCGGGGGGCTCGTGGCCGAGAACCACGGCTTCATATCATCATGCCACGTTTCCGGAGATCTGCAATCGAACAAGGTCCCCGACCCCGACAACGTTGACAAGGGACGTTTCGGAGACGCGGGCTTGATAGCTTCTTCGAACGAAGGCACTATCACCGATTGCACAACCGAGGGGAGGATCGTGGGCGATGCAGCAACCGGTGGCGTGGCCGGCAGAAATAATGGAACATTGGCAAAGTGTTCCACAACGATAGAGATCGTGGGCGCTTTCACCGTTGGAGGTGTGACGGGATATAACGAGAAACTGGTGTACAGATGCCAGGCCGAGGTCGACATTAACGGGCAGTTCTACATAGGAGGGGTTGTGGGCATGAACCATTACGGAACCTTAGAAAGATGCCACTGCAGCGGGACTGTAAAAGGATCCCGCGAGATATACCAGAACCCACCGCCCATTGCCACACTTACCGGCGGGTTCGTGGGAGCGAATTACGGAACCATCAGGGATTCCTATACACACTGCGATGTGTCCCAAAGTGACCATCTGGCGGGTTTTGCAACGGTGAACGGTATCGTCACCTCGACAACCAGCCCCCCTGGAATCATCGAACGTTGCTATTCAACAGGACATGTGGGGACGGGCGATCACGGATTTGTCAAGTTTCTCAACCTTGGAGACGTCCTGAACTGTTTTTGGGACACCGAGGCCTCGGGATCATCAGGCAGCGATGCGGGAACCGGTCTGAACACCGCCAGCATGATGACCAAATCCACCTACACCAGCGCGGGATGGGATTTCCTAAGGACATGGGAGATCGAGGAGGGGGTGGACTATCCAGTCCTCCTGGGTATTTTGGGCATTACCGACATCACCGCGGATAACGCGGAGGAGGACCAGCCCTACAGCCTGCAGCTGAGCGTCACCGATGCCACAGGTCCCGGAACATGGGGTCAGGCAAGCAGCATCGACTGGCTGGATGTGAACCCCAGCACCGGACTGTTGTCCGGAACGCCTGACAACTCGGACGTAGGAGAAAACAGAATCAACATCTCCTACAGCGAAGACAGCGGGGCCGTTCATTACAGGGAATTCACCCTGACCGTCGTGAACGCTCCGCCTGAAATAACCACCACCACCCCACCCACCACGGTTGATGAGGATACGGAATATGCTTACGATCTCAACTCGGATGACGATGGACAGGGTACGATATCCTGGGCGGTGGAAACGAATGCACAGTGGCTTTCATTTGAGGGCACCACAGGTCTGCTGACAGGAACGGCGGTGAACTCGGACGTTGGTGAATACCTAGTAAATGTAACTGTAAATGATGGCAACGGTGGTGCCGACTGGCTGAACTATACGCTGATCGTTGAAAATGTAAATGACGCGCCGGGTTTCACATCCACCCCCGAAACCACGGCCACCGAAGAGGTCCTCTACACCTACAATGCCACGGCCATAGACGATGATCAATCGATCATACCGGATGAGAAATTGCTATTCGCCCTTCAGGAGCACCCTGACGGCATGGACATCGATTTGGATGACGGAACGATCGAGTGGGTGCCGACAAACGAACAGGCCGACATGGACCACGACGTGAAGGTATCCGTCTCCGATGGTGATCTGTGGGCATTTCAGAATTTCTCGATCCATGTTGTCAATGTCAACGACCGGCCGGAGATAACATCCGATGATCCTATCACCACGGCAGATGAAGGAGATGAATATTATAGCGAATTCGAGGCCGTTGATATTGACCCGGCGGATACGCTGACATGGTCAGTGATATCCAACGCGTCCTGGCTGGAAATCGATCCGGATCTCGGCATACTCACCGGGATGGCCGAACCGGGCATATTCGGTGTAAACGTGACCGTATCCGACGTGGCAGGTGAAAAGGATCACCTTGAGTTCGTGCTGATCGTGGAGGGCGCCTCTCAGGATGATCCGGACACCGATGAAGATGGTATCATCGACAGCGAGGATGATTTTCCCACGGACCCGGAAGAATGGCTGGATTCGGACGGGGACGGAATAGGCGACAACGCTGATGCTTTCGATACGGACCCCGCGGCTTCCATTGACTCGGACGGGGACGGTTTCCCCGATGAGTGGAACGACGGCAAGAACGAAGAAGATTCCACTACCGGATTGGTGCTTGACGGCTATCCCGACGACCCGGATAAGGGGGATACGGAAACCGCCGAAGGTGAGGCGGAGGCCGAGGCCGAAGCAGAAGCAGAGGCTGAAGCGGAGGCTGAAGCGGAGGCCGAGGCGGAATCGGAGGTGGAGGGTGGACCGGAGGATGATGACGAAGATGACGAAGACGACACCTCCTCGTTATGGTCATCCAATGGACTGTTTGTGGGAGGTGTGATCGCAGCGATATTGGTGGTAGCCGCCGTCGTTGCTTTGATGTTCATGCTCAAGAAGAAACAGACACCGGGGACCGGACCCTCCCCACCGCCGCCCTCGCAGACACTACAGTCACAACAGACACCGGGGACCGGACCCTCCCCACCGCCGCCCTCGCAGACACTACAGTCACAACAGACCCAGCCTCCAGCCCCGCCGCTTCCAACACAGAACATGAAATGATCAGTGAGCGGAACGATTCCTGAACCTCCAATCGATTCTTCCGACGGGAAGAAGATATGAAGGATATCCCCACATAAAGCGTGTTCGGTTTGGGACCTTTTTTTCAATCCAGGTCCGTATCACAGAAGGGGCAGATATCTATACCCTCTTGCACGGGGCTTCCGCAGGTGGGGCATATGCTCTCGCTTCCCATAATGGGCGCCGGTGCGGGGGCCATTGGCGCCGGGCCCGCAGTTCTTTGGGCAGTTGTCGAAGGAGATGTCGCCACCGTTTCGGGCTGAGGCGATGGAGGTGCCGAGGTCTGCTGGGAAGGCGGCTGAAGCACCGGGACCGGTTGCTGCTGCGGAGGTGCAGGCTCAGACGGTTGCGTGGAAGGTTGCTGGTGCATCGGGACCGGTTGTTGCTGCGGAGGTGCAGGTTCAGACTGTTGCGGGGAAGGCTGCGGGTGCATCGGGACAGGCGGTTGCGGGGTTACTCTCACCGGTGGCTGCTGGCCAACCGCCTCTCCCCCTGCAGCGGTTGGTACTCCCGTGGCCGATGTCGAGGTTGATACAGATATCACTTCGGGTTCCGTGGCAGGGTCCGGGGAATCATCCGCCTGCCGGGCCTTTTTGAGATCGCCCTCATCGCCCTTTTTCCTCTTCATCATCAGCACTACCACCACGATTACCACTATCAGAACCACAGCCACGATAGCCGCGACAAACCCGGATGAAGACGTGTCATTCCCGTCCTTGTGATCCCGGTATTCATCCAAGTATTTCTCCACATCACTTTCCGTGACATCGTCGGGGTCCTGGGGGTCGGTTCCCAGCTTGAACACCTCGTAGGCGTCCGGTACGCCGTCATGGTCCGTGTCCGTCTTGTCATCCCAGCGGAACTCCAAAGGAGGCTGATAAGATGTATCGTCAGTATCATCAGTATCGTCGGTGGTGTCGTCCACGTCATCGTCACCTGTGGAGGTGATATGTATGTGGATGGGGAAGGCGTAAGTGTCAGATATGGAATTGTCGGTCTCGGATAATACCGTGAAGGTTACGTCCCTTGTCTCCTCTATGGCGTTCGTGGGGACCGTGATCGTGACGGTGACCTCGGTACTCGTCCACGGTTCCATAACCAGGGAGGAACCGGGCGTGTAAGATATGGTCCAGGCAGCCGGTAAACCGGTGGTGGACATGCTCAGGGTGTCTTCGAAGTTCCCGTTGTTTTGGACATCAAACATTAAGGTGAGGGTGTCGCCGGGAACCGCGGTCCCGTTCGGGAAGGACCCGGTCACACTCACGTTGGCCAGCTGGTCCACGGTAACATTGAACGTTACAGTGCGGCTCTCCTTGGAGTTGCTCACCACAGCATCGATTGTGTATAAACCTGCCAGGGTATCAACGGGAACGGAGACGTTGAAATTCGGCACCTGCATTTCTGACGGTCCCAGACTCATCGTCAGGGGAGGGTCCAGTGATTCCCATCCGGAAGGAAGGTCCAATACAACCGAGTATTCATCCTCGATGTTGCCGCCGTTCTCCAATGCCAGGGGGAGAGGCAGCACCTCTCCCGGTCCGGCGGTAATATCCCCTTGAAAGTTATCCAGAACCATGTCGTAGAACGGAAGTGCAGTTGTGTTCACCATCACCTCGGAAACGACGCCCTTTTCCGATGGGGTGGCCGTGAACTTCATCAGGCACCACTCACCCGCAAGGGCCGAGTTCGGCACGGTCACTTTCAGTGAAACGGGGGTGGATCCGCCAACATCCAGGACAACCGATGAGACGTTGAGGTTGTCCGACCAGTAATTGTTGACATTTGAAACCGCCAGGGATATGGTATCAGGCCCGTTCCCGGTGTTGTCCACCGTTATGTTATACTGAACCGCCTCTCCCGGCAGTCCGGATCGTTGGCCGTTGTCTATGCTGGAGGCGGTTTTGAAGACCTGGCTCACGGTGGCGGTGAAGGTTAACGCATCCGGTTGAAAGGGGTGATTTGGCGGGAAGGCGTTTATTGAAACGTTCACCTCGAAGTCCAGGGTCTGGCCCGCCAGGGAATCGGCGGGGGCCTCGACCTTGACCTGCACCTTGGTACCGTTGCCCGGGGCCAGATAGATATCGGGTGTGGACACAGTTATCGTCCAGCCAGTGTCGTCAACTCCCGCCAGGGGATATGCATTCACTGTGCTGTTGACCTGAATGCTTCCAGTGTTGGTCATGGTGACGTTGAAGGATGCGGTTCCGCCGGGATCAACTTCCCGGTTGATCAACCCTGACCTGGTCACATCCAGTCGGCAGGTTTCAACCACTATGTCACCTGACAGGGCCCTGTTGTTCAGCTCCAACAGTTCAAAGACCTCCTTCGAAGTATCCACTTCCACACCGAAAATGTACGTTCCCTCAACCGCCTCCCACTCCCCGCTCACATTGACGGTGGCACCCGGGGCCAGATCATCGATCCTTCCCTCGTGCAGGATTTCGGAGTCTTTATCGTTTATGTATCGGAATACCGAGTAATCGAAGGATCCCGTTGATATGTTTCCCAAGTTGATCACGTCCCAGGATACGGTTACCGTGTCACCCTCCAGGATGATCGGGTTGGAACCCGTGACTGTAACGTTCCCGTCGATACCCATGTCCACGATGTGGGGTTTGAGGTTTGAAACGGGACCCCTGACAAGCAGCGCATATGTCTGGGGATACCACGGCACGTTGGTCCCCAGGACCTCGATGGTCCACTTCCCGGTCTCCGGGGAGTTCAGGTACACCGCCTCGATGTTGTCCCGGTCGTCCGCCTGGCCGTCGGGGTTTGTCTCCAACCCGTCAAAATCGTTTCCCCAGTAAACCGTTCCCGATGGACTGGTGACCTTCAGGTCCAGATTGTTGGTCATGGGGTCGGCCGCGCTTACGACACCCTCATAATCGCTCCAGGATATCAACACCTTCAAAGGATCCGACGAATCCACATCGAAATCCGTTGTGGTGCTGGTGCCTGTGTAGACCTGCATCTCCTGATCCTGGATCAGGAACTTACGGGTGGAGGTCTCGTAGGTGGATGCCACAGTGTCTATCATACCGAATCCGGATATCGTCCGGGGGAACTCTGCAGTTGTTCCGATGTTCTTGGCGCCGGAGACCAGCAGGCACTTGAGCAGGGCGGGTGACGGCCTGAGGCCGCGGTTTTGGATGTAGTAGTCCATAACGGCCGCCCCGGCCCCGGCGGCCGCCGGGCATGCTGCAGAGGTACCCTGGAAACTGCTTGTCCACCCATCGTTCATCGCCGACGTCGTGATCCCCTGGCCGGGGGTAACTACCTCGGGTTTGATCCGACCGTTGTCGGTCCTTCCCTGGCTGAAGGGGGCCATGGAGGTCCCGAACCTCGTGGTGGCCCCCACCGCGATGACGTTCTTGGCGTTGCTGGGTGCGGAAGTCAGTTTGTCGGTACCATCGTTCCCGGTTGCAAAGAAATAACACATCTCGTCGCCGTCCCAGTATGCATCGTTTATGAACTTGTCGATGGTATTCGAGACCATATCGTATTCGTAGATCAGGTCTTCACTCCAGCTGTTGGAAGATATATCGGCTCCGTGGTTCACTGCGTCATTGTGAATGGTTTTCAAAGTTGACATGGAGACTGAGGGAAAGGTCATGGCCTGGCCGATGAGCTTTGCGTTGGGGGCCATACCAGCCTGGGGCCTGTTGGCACCGCTCCCCTTCCCGCAGCCAACGGCAATCCCCGCACAGCCCACCCCGTGATCGAACTTGGTCCCGACCCCCTCCCACTGCTTTTCTGGATCATTGTAATCCTTGTACCACACACGTTTTCCCTCGGGCTCGTCGAAGGTTGAATGGTTCTCGATCCCGCTGTCGGCCACCGCCACTATCACGTTGTCCCCGGCGGCACCTTCGAAGGTTCCGCTTCCGGGGTTGTAGGACCACAGGGCCTGACCGTTGTCGGCGAAGGCACCGTCCGAGGACTGGCGCAGTTTGAGCTGTTGGGTGGTCTGGCTGTTGTGGAATTTTATTTTTCCCAATCCAGGTTCCACCCATCCCACCTCGGGAATGTTGCAGATCAGGGGAAGAACACCGGACGGGATATCCACGTTGACGGCTCCATCGAACTCCCAGTTCAACACCCCCCCCAGTTGGGATACCCTTGTCACAACGTCTTTTGCACCATTGACATCGTAGAGATGGATATTTACAGCGATGTCGCCGGTAAACCCTCTCAGATCCGGATGGAGCTTGAGACCGGGCCATACAGGCCCGTTCCATCTGACATTGGGATGTTGATGGAGTGCCTCCTCAGCGTTCTGGCCATCGACCCTTACAACGAATGCATTATCGGGGATGTACCACAGGAACGTAACACCCGCTCCCTCCAGTTCCTCTCTCCACAGTTTAGGCACCGGTCCGTCAAATTGCATCAACCTGTAGGGTCCCTGGGGATCGTTGTACCCTGGAGGGAACGAGGGGATTCGCTCCAGCGGGTCGAAGGCTGCGGTTTTGAACCATATGGTGGTTGAAGGTTCCGGTGGATTTATACCTGGAAGTTCGGGCCATTCAACCGCCCTGGCGTCGGGACCGTCCGTTCCGCTTCCGGCCAGACTGTTGAATGTTGGTAAAAAAAACAGGAAAACGAGTACTACTGCCAATGTGGTCTGCTTTTCTTTCATTTATATCCACCCAGTATTCGATCGGAGACCGCCAGTATTCGGTCTGAGACCACCTAACGATTAGGCTTAGTACTTATTTACATCTTTTCCCGGGCGTTCATACCGCCATCACCGGGTGTTCACACCGCCATCACCGGGCGTTCACACCGCCATCTCCGGGCGTTCACACCGCCATCTCCGGGCGTTCACACCGCCATCACCGGGCGTTCACACCGCCATCTCCGGGCGTTCACACCGCCATCTCCGGGCGTTCACACCGCCATCACTGCCGATCCGTATCGCGCCAATGAACGTCCAAGGATAGTTTTATCTTTGAAAACTGCCATCCGGAGGGAAAACCTCTGGGGGGAATTGCACTGTATATAGAAAAGCTGGACATACCCGAGGGCATTACATTTGACGACGTTCTGCTCAAGCCAGGACGTTCCGAAGTGGAACCCAACATGGCATCCGTATCATCACGGATGTCCAAGAACATTGAATTGAAGGTGCCGATCATAGCATCCCCCATGGATACCGTCACCGAATCCGAGATGGCCATGGCCATGGCCCGGGAGGGCGGTCTGGGTATAATCCATCGGAACATGCCCGTGGAGCAGCAGGTCAACGAGATCAAACGGGTGAAACGTTCCGAGACCCGCATCATCAGGGACGTTTACACAACCACCCCTGACACCAATCTATCAGAGATCAAGGACATCATGGAAAAAAAGAAGATCACCGGGTTTCCCGTTCTGGACGGGGAGAAACTTGTGGGCATCATCACCAACCGGGACATCCGTTTCACCAAGAAACCGGACCTGAAGGTGTCCGACATCATGGTCAAGGACGTCATAACCGCCACCGAGGAAACCACTCTGGAGGAGGCCCAGGAGATACTCCATCGCAACCGCATTGAAAAGCTTCCCATAGTGGACGGCTCCAACCGGGTAGTGGGGCTCATCACCGTCAAGGACATACTCAAACGACGGGACTTCCCCAACGCGGTCCGGGACACCGAGGGACGGCTCAAGGTGGGAGGCGCCATCGGCCCCTACGACCTGGACAGGGCCCTGGCTCTCCAGGAGGCCGAGGTGGACGTTCTGGCCATAGACTGCGCCCACGCCCACAACGTGGCGGTTCTGGAATCTGTAAAAAAGATCAAAAAAACGGTTTCCGTGGACCTGGTGGTGGGCAACATCGCCACCCGGGAAGCCGCCGAGGATATGATCGCCATCAACGTGGACGGGCTCAAGGTGGGCATTGGACCCGGGTCCATCTGCACCACCAGGATCGTATCCGGCGCCGGGGTGCCCCAGATAACCGCAGTGGCATCAGTGGCGGATGTGGCCAACGATGCCGGTGTCCCGGTGATAGCCGACGGCGGCATCAACTACTCTGGCGACATACCCAAGGCGCTGGCTGCAGGCGCGGATGCGGTGATGATGGGCAACCTCCTGGCGGGAACCGACGAGGCGCCGGGTTTCGAGGTGATGATGAACGATCGCAAATACAAATCGTATCGGGGTATGGGTTCCACGGGAGCCATGGCCGCCGGGTCCGCGGACCGGTACCAGAAACTGGGCGGTACCAAGTTCGTCCCGGAGGGGGTAGAATCCCTGGTCCCGTACAAGGGACCCGTCAAGGACATCATATACCAGCTGGTTGGCGGGCTCAAATCCGGTATGGGATACGTGGGGGCAAAGGACATTGAAGAGCTCAAATCCAAGGCCCAGTTCATTCGGGTGTCCGGCAACTCTATCAAGGAGAACCATCCCCACAATGTCACCCTCATGGGCGACAACCCCAATTACCAGGGGATGTGAGCCCCCGTATCATCCCCGGATCACTTTCAGGTACTGTTTCAGGTAAGCATCGATGGAAAGGTTCTCCCTGTGGAACCTAACCAATCTGGATGGATCGTAACCGCCTGGTTCAAAATCACGAAGGGTCCGCACAAGGCCATCGTCATCGAACACCAGGCTCCGGTCTATCTTTCTTGGCACCTCCGGCAACCCGCCCCAGTTTGATGTAATGGGCGGGGTGCCCGCCGCCAGCGCCTCTGCCACCACTATGGGGTTGTTATCCGGCCAGAAGGAGGGTATGACAACTGCCGATGAACGTGCAAAGAGCCTGGCCAGCTCATCATCATCCACCCACTCCCTGCAGTCCACCGTACCTTCGAGCCCGTTTTGGACCCGGGACCTGACCTGCGTTTTGAGAGGGCCGCTCCCCACCACCACCAGTCTCCGCTCAGATCCTTCCCGTTTCAGTTCGGACATGGCGTCCAGAAGCTCGTTGATCCCCTTCTTCCGGGCAATACGCCCCACGAAGAGGAAGCTCACATGATCCCTCTTCTCCACCCTACCCGCATAGGGGTTCTCAGGAGAGAAGTTGTGGATGGTCCGTATGCTTTTTTTGCGTCCCGTCCAGTCTCCCACCACGTCCCTGGCATAGTTGCTGGGAGCTATCATGCCATCCAGGCCGAGGAATGCATCCTTCAACCGACGGCCCCTCCGCCACAGCTGGGGAGGCATACCGGACCGCATAAGGCATACGGCGCAACCCCTTCCCGGTTCCTGGCACACGTTCTTCCACCCCCGGGTAAGCTCCCGTTTGGGGCACACCGCCCAGTAGTCGTGGATGGTATGGTAACGGCGGTATTTGCCCGGGGCATCCAGAAGGTCCGCTCCAAGAAAGTATATGTTGTTGTGGTGGACCAGATCGGGTTCGGTCCTCTCGACAGTCCGGTCGAACTGCTTCCGGTTCCACGCCGATCGTCCCAGGATGAAGGCGGAGTAGGGACTTAACTTGCCAAAGGGGGATCGGATGGAGGTTATGTCTATCCCCAGCGCCCTGTCCTCTTCCAAAACGCCCCCCTCCGGAACATGGGCCCCCTTTGCCACCTTGTATGCATCCACGGAATGTAGAATGCTCACTTCGTGACCCAGCCTGGCCAGCCCCCTGGCCAGGTAACGGACGTATACAGCGTCCCCGCCGGTATGGTACGGCGGGTAGTAGGTGGTGGTGAGAAGGACCGTTTGGGTTTCCATGTATATCGTGCCGTAATCCGTTATCTGTACAGTTTACCTATTATTATCATATATCTATTATCCTTTCCTAACCATTTCACAACCATTTCACAACCATTAAAAACAACCTGTCAAATATGCATACAATAGATAAAAGCAACACTTCACGGAGCGCATGATTTATGCACGTTTTGCTTCTATTTATATAGCTCAGTACAATAGATGCTTTAAATGGGTGAGGACATAAAAAACCAACAAGAAAGCCGAAGGTGAACAATTTGAGACGTAAGAACAACCATACCTCACACTCCAAAAAAGGCGTCCAAATGATACTTCTGGGAGGCATGGCCCTTCTCATGTCACTGAGCGGCTTCTCCATTGTGGGCGGTGAGACGGATGATGATAATCATATTAATATGCGCGAGACGGGGGGACCGGAACTGCGTTCTGGTCAGACCTTCTCAGAGATCAAGGTTCTTACGGGCCTGACCAACCGCGGTCGAGGGGTTGCCTGGAGTCCGAGCGGTGAATACGTTGTATCAGGCGACGAAGGCGGGAAGATCAAGATATGGGAAACCACGAATTGGGTGAACGTCAAGAACCTCTCCGCCCACTCGGGAAACATCTTTGCCCTGGATTTCAGCCCGGACGGGTCACTCCTGGCCTCCGGTTCGGACGATGATGATATCAAAATATGGGACACATCCGACTGGTCACTGGACCGGACACTGACGGACCACAACTACTGGGTCCGCTCGATCCGGTTCAACCACGACGGGTCCCGGATGGCCTCCAGCGACTGGCAGGACAACGTGAAGATATGGAACACCGGCACATGGTCTACCATCCAGACCCTCACTGACCACACCAGTTACGTTCAGGGAGTGGCCTGGAACGATGACAGCACGGTCCTTGCAACCGCCTCTTTCGACGATACTGCAAAGGTGTGGGACACATCGGATTGGAGCATTATCGACACCCTCACCACCCACACAAGCGACGTTGCCCGGTGCGATTTCACACCGGACGGCAGTTATCTCATCACAGGTTCCGTCGACACGACCGCAAAGGTATGGGACACTTCCGACTGGAGCGATGATCATACGTTGACGGGTCACACCCAATCGATAGATGACGTGGCTGCGTCTCCGGACGGGACCCTGATAGCCACCACATCCTCCGACAACTCGATCAAACTCTGGGACACATCGTCCTGGACCCTTTCCCAGACCCTCACGGGTCATTCGGGAGGTGTGAAGGGGGCCGCCTGGAGCCCGGACTCCCGGATGCTGGCCACGGTGTCCCACGATTCCACTGTTCGGATCTGGTCTGTTGACCCGGACCCCCTCATCGCCCACTGGAACTTCGACGAGGCATCCGGTTCAACCGCCGTGGATTCATCCACCTACGGTAACGACGGCACGATCACAGGGGCAACCCGTGTGGACGGTGTCTCCGGCAGCGCCCTCTCCTTCGACGGCAACGACTGTGTTGCCTGCGGGACCACACTGACCGGGACCGTTCTTGACCAGGTCTGCGTGGAGAGCTGGGTGAAAGTGGACACCTTCCCCGGATCGGGGGATGCTTACAATGTATTCTACAACGGAGGTGACGGTGAATTCTCACTTGGCATTTGGGACGATAAAACCGTCAAGTTCTCGGTCCAGCTAACAGACACTTACTGGTACAGCGCCGTGTCCACGACTACCCTGGAGGCAGGTTTCTGGTACCATTTGACAGGTCTGTGGAATTCTCAAACAGATACGGTGGAGATATACATCAACGGACAGCTGGACGATTCTGAGTCAACATCAGACCTGGGACTCTATAGCCCATCCGGCGCATGCAACCCGACCATCGGCGCATACTGCTCCGTTTCTGGGGCCAACTGGGACTACATGACGGGATCTATTGACGAACTTAAGGTCTTCAGGGAGGTCCTGACCCCCCAGGAGATAACAGACCATTACAACGAGCACTACACCCCGGTCCGCGACCTGGGGATCGTAGCTGCTGACATATCTTTCTCCGATCCCGCCCCCATAGAGGGAGATACCATCCAGGTCACGGCCATGGTCCGCAATTTGGGAACTGAGTCACTGACGGGCGATGTGTCATTCCACCAGGGTTCTTCCACGGGGCCTCAAATAGGCATAACCCAGGGAGTCAACCTGGGCACGGGGGGAAGCACGGGAATCGTGGTGGAATGGATCGCGGATTCGGATATATCCGTGATATTCGTAAAACTGACGAACATACTACCTGGGGATGATATTGCATCAAACAACGAAGCATACAGGTCTATCATCGTAGGCGGTTTTCCAACCCTGGTTGAAAATATTGCAGACATAGAATTTCCTGAAGACACCACGTCAGTAGACGTGATTGACCTGTCCACGGTCTTTTCGGACTCTGTTTTTTTGACCTACACCATTTCAGGCAATGATAACGTGACAGTGAGCGTGGTGGATGAAAGTGTCACCCTTGGTGCCCGTGAAAATTGGCATGGTAGCGAAGATATCACCTTCCGGGCCACCAACACCTACGATCTTTTCGTGGAGGACACGGTTAAGGTTACAGTAACCCCGGTAAACGATGCGCCGGTATTGAACTCCCTGCCTGCCTTCAACGGTCTTATGGAGGACGTACCGTACGAGATCAACCTCACCGAGGACATTGAAGATGTAGACAATGATAATTCAATTATATCCGTATCCTGCAACAGTCAGTTTTCGGAAATTGACATGCAAACCGTTATTTTCACCTATCCAGAAGGAGTGACCGACGAATCGGTGTGGATCAACATCTCAGATGGAGAAGCGGCTACGAATTACAGTTTTGAACTGTCCATCACCCCTGTCAACGATCCGCCCCGGTGGTCCACCTTCCCCAAAATAACCGGAGTGAAGTCCGGCATCCCCTTCAACTTCGACCTGGCTCCTTATATCACTGACCCGGACAACGATCAGGAGAATATCACCCTGACCGTTGATACGGTGAACGGCGGGATATCGGGTACGATACTGACCCTGATCTACCCAAAAGGATTCTCCCAAGAGATAATTGAGGTAACCGCATCGGACGGCAAGGTATCGGTATCCCAACCCTTGGATGTAACATTGGAGAAGAACTATCCACCGGTTATTGTGGGACTTATTGACCTGTCTGGACTGAACCCGGATGTCCCGTACACCATCGATCTTGAAGACCACGTATCCGACCCGGATGACGATATCGGGGACCTGTCCATGACCACCGATTCAAAATACGCATCCATTAGCAGCATGAACCTGATAATCAACGTGCCGGAAAACGTCCCGTCGACAACCATCAATCTATCGGTATCGGACGGAGAGTTCACCATTGTGGACAGTTTCACCGTTACGGTGGATGAACGAAATGATCCCCCCACCATCAAGGGGCTTCCCCGGGAGGTAACAGTGGAACCAGCGGAACCCTACCATCTGGACCTGTCCGAATACGTTTATGATGTGGACACACCCGATGAGTATATGACGGTGAGCACGGACAGTGAATATATCACCGTTGAGGGCATGGTTCTGACCCTCACGTACCCGGCGGAGGAGGAAGGCGAGACAGTGACTGTGACCATATCAGATGGTGAGTTCAGCCTGAAGGGGACCTTTAAGGTGAGGGTGATAGTAACCACCCTGCCCCCGGAGTTTAAAGACGATTTCGGGGACATCGAAGGAATCCCTCCAAACAGGCCCTACAGCGTCAACATGGAATACTACGTGTACGACCCAGACACCCTTCCATCTGAGCTGACCGTTTCCGTGGACTCCGATCACGCCACTGTGGATGGGATGATTGTAACCTTCATCTATCCAGATGAATTGACGGAAGAAGAAGTCACGTTCACCCTATCCGACGGGACCGGTACCGTATCCCGAACAATACTGATAACCATCGACACCGTGAACAACCCACCCATCATATTGGGCATACCGACACAGCAGGGACAGGTATCAGAGATATGGAGCATCAACCTCAGAACCTACATCATGGATGTGGACACACCATGGGAAGAGCTGCAGTTCGCTATCGCTGGAGAAGGAGCATCATTAGAAGGTGGGACGGTCCTGTTCATATACAGCGCACCCGGGACCTATCCATTAACCCTCACCGTGTTCGACGGTGAATTCACCGTGACATACACATTCAATGTCACGGTGGAGGTACGTAACGAGCCCCCTGTCGCTCAGCTCATAAGTCCCACCAACGGTCAGAAGTTCTATGAAGGAGAATCTGTCCGGTGCATGGGGTCCGGGTCAGACCTGGACGGTGAGATCGTGTCCATCCACTGGTTTCTGGACGGCAATTCAACGGGTACCGGCGGAGATATCGTTGTAAACGGTCTATCGGTGGGAAGCCACACAGTCACGATGGAGGTCACTGATGATGGGGGACTGCGTACAGCGGCTGAGGTGGAGATACAGGTTTTGAAATCGTCTGCGGGTGATGATGATGACGATGACGACGATGATGACCGGGACGAGACCGATGACGACCGGCACGATGGATCCGGCGCCATATCCGGATTTGGGTCCAACCCGGCCCTGATGATGGCGGCGACGAGCGCCATCGTTTTGGTGCTGGGCTCGGCCATCTTCATAGCCGGCACGGAGGCGGGGACCTACGGATTCTTCTCGATGGTGGGCTGGACGAAACGGAAAAAACATGTGCTGGACAATGAGACCCGGGGGATGATCATGGGTTACATAGTCGCCAAGCCCGGGGCCAACTACAACCAGATAAAAAAGAGGCTCAAGCTCCAAAACGGGACCCTTGCCTATCACCTTCACGTTTTGGAAAATGAGCAACAGGTCCGCTCCAAGACCCAGGGCATATACAAACGGTTCTATCCATACAACATGAAGGCACCGGTATCCGAGCTGGACCAGCTCACCGACAACCAGCGGAAGATATACAACGCCATAAGGTCCAATCCCGGAACCACACAGAAGAAACTGGCGGGCCTCACCGGAATCGCCCAGCCCAATGTATCTTCCAACCTGAAGATTCTACAGGATAAGGGAATGGTGGCACCGGAAAAGGTCGGAAAATCCAACCGGTACTATCCTGTATCCGTGGAGGAGAGGGTGTCCAAGAACATCTGTCCGAAGTGCGGGATGAAGTTCCAGTCAGAGGTCCCGCCCCGCTTCTGTCTTTCATGCGGCCATGAGATGTCCAGGTCGGATAAACCTTCCAGACCCATGCACAGGGCCAAGCCTCGTGCCAAGGCACGGATCGTAGTTGATGAAAAGGACGATTATCTGGAATACAGGAAGCTATAAGCTCAGTAAAGCTCCCTAAACTCCCTGGCGCAATCGGGGCTGCAGAACGGACCCGGGATACGTTTCATCCCTCCACCCATTTTGACCTTTGTATCCTTGATGATCCGGCCCGTCAGGCGCTTTTTGCAGTTGCGGCATGTTACCAGGGAGTTCTGATCATCCTCGTCATCGTCCCAGATCGCATCACCACCGGCAGCCGTCCCCTCAAAACCTCCCTCCAGGGAAACATCATCAAGGGGATCGTCCTCACCCAATTCATCGTCATCATCATCCCACTGCAGGGTTTCACCAGGATCGTCATCGTCCCATTCCGGTCCCTGGGAGGGTTTGCGTTCAAGCTCTATTTGGAACAGTTCCTCGTGGCGTTTCCTCCTCTCTTCCCGATCTTCCCATATGGTGGGATCGAAGTCCTCCACCTCGTCCAGGGACGCTTCGTATTCGACCACCTGATCAGGGTCCTGATACTCGATGACCTTTTCAGAGAACTCCACGATCTCCTCGTCACCGCTCAGGCTGAAGGTCTTGGAACTGTCCAGGTGGAATGTGGGTTCCTCAACGCCCTCCAGAGCGTGCTCCTCCCACATCCTTTCCTTTCTGCGGGAGGTTCTCTTCTTCAGCCGTTTTCCCCCCACCAAACCCGCAGTCGATCTGCTCTCCTTTTCAGGAAGGCCGGGCCCGTCCCCACCGTCATCCGTGGCATCCCGCTGCCGTTTCAGCTCCTGAAAATAGTTCCTGTAGCGTATGACCAGCATGAGGGACAGCACCGCCAGGATTATGATAAGTGGAACCAGCCAGCATGCCCGGTTCTTCACCCCCTCCACCGCCGCATCCAGCTCTCCTTTGGGCGGGTCCTCCGGCAGGCCTTCCACCACCACATCACCCGACCACGTTGAGATATCACCGTCGTCATCTATCGCTCTTACCCTGATGGTATAGGTACCCGGCTCATCATACCGATGGCTGATCTGATCGCTGGACGTGGTTTCGGGCGGACCATCACCGAAATCCACCTCGAACACCAGATCGCCTTCATCGTCCGGGTCAGATGTTCTGGAAAGGTCCAGCACGAACTGGTCGCCAACCTTCCCCTCGGTTCTGGAGATCTCCACATCTATTGAGGGAGGCAGGTTGTCCACATGCACCGTCATGTAGGCCGGTCTGCTCCAGTTATCATGGTTGTCCATCACCTGTAAACTTACAACGTACATGCCATCCTCGGAGTAGGTATGGCTGGGTATCTTCCTGGTGGAGTTGGCACCGTCACCGAAATCCCACCGCCAGCCTCGTATCCATCCGTCCGGGTCCCGGGATGGAGAAGCATCGAAGGTGAACTCCGTGTTTATTGTGCCGTTCTTGGGATCCGGCGTTATGGTGAAATCCGCCACGGGCCGGAGATTTGGCGGGATGTATTGAGTGACATTCATTGCAACCCCCGGTTTGCCCCACTCTCCCGTGACCCCCAGGTCGGTCCTGCATCTGGCCAGCAGGGTGTACTCCCCGGCCACCGTGTAGTTATGGATGAAGGTTCCCAGCGCGGACCAGTCGGATATCGTTCCGTCACCGAAATCAACCTGATACACCAGCGGACCCGGTTCTCCCTCACCCATGACGGTTATCTGAACATCCTCGCCGGTCAGCAAGGAACTGGACGACACGTTCAGTCCGGTGACAGTGGGAAGTTCCCAGATGGTCAAATCAAAATACATGGTGTTGTCATCCTCGTTGTCCTCCTGGACGTCGTCGTAAGGGTCCAGGATGAGCTGCAGGGATATGTCTCCATCATCGGTCTTCGTTAAGGTGAAATTGACAACGGCACTGCCACCGCTTTGCAGCTCTGAGATGAGTCTTATCTTGTACGGATCGCCGGACAGCCTGACCACCACATCGGATGTTCCTGCCCAATCGTTGAAAATCTCAACGTAAAGAACGAATTCCTCACCAGCGGCGGGGTTCTCGGGCTCGGTCCACACATCACCGAAACGGAGGTTCCTCTCTCTTAGCAACAGCAGTATATCCGTATCCCCATCCAGGGAGACAACGGTGCTGTTTGAACCTACTCCCTGGGCGGTGGCCGTTATGGTATAGGGGTTGTAGCCCCGGCTGTAGGTCTTGCGCTGTTCCCAGGTCACCATTCTTGTCTGGACAAAACCATCTTCGTCGGTCTCCATCTTGTAACTGGTCCAGGAATCGTCGGGCCGGAACGTGACCTGCGCATCTTCAATGGGTAGTCCATTGCCATCCAATACCGTGACAGACACACGCTGCTGGACCTCAAGGCTACTGGTGGTATCATCAAAACGGGCCATGCCGGGGGAGTAGGTGGTATTGACAAGCCGGATCAGGGAATTCTCATCCAGCTGAAGATCGGGATAGTCACCGGTGTTGGGGATCATGGTGGTATTATCCAGTACCAGCTCAACATCACGGGCGATAATTCCGGTTCCCAAAGAAAGGAAATGGCACCCGGTGATCTGGATTACATTTTGGATATCACCTTCGGTCTCGATCTCCGTTGAAAGCCCTGAGAACGTGTCGCCATTGATACGGGAGTATCCCCTGTTGAGGGAATCCAGTACCAGACCCTTCGACGAGTTCAACCATCGGTTCCCTGTGAGCTGCATTCCCTTGCATCTATGGATGTAACAACACATTTCCTTTGCCTGTTCAACCGTGTTCTCCTCCAGCACCAGATCCTCGAAGAACCCGTCTATCTCCAATCCGTAATTGAAATTTGAAAAGGTGTTTTGGGTAATTGATTGTCTGTATCCAACTGTGTATCCCGAGATGGATAAACCGCAAGACTGGTAATCACCACTACCCAAAAACACATTGTCACGGGCATCCAGGTCAACATCGGAAAGGGTCAGGGCATTCACCGTGGCCATGAAGGTGGAGTTGGCCAATTTCAATTTGGACATGTCCACCTGAACCTCACCGAAAAACGCGCATTCCTCAATGGTCAGGTTGGCATTTTGTACAACCAGGCCCGAATTGGAAACGTTACCGGATATGGTGCACCCCTCAAAAACCACATCAACCTTATCAATCGGTCCGGACAGATCGACACCGGAGTCGGTGTTGATCGTCGTGTTTTTGACCTCCACGGTATCATCTCTTGAAGACAGATGGCACCACAGACCCAGGGGACCATCCTCCAGATGGCTGTCATGGATGATTATTGAGGATGAGTCCATGAGCCGGATGGCCGCGTCATCGCTTTCGACTACACTCACGGAGCGGCATTCCAATATGGAATCCGTTGCATATATCCCGTATTGCCGGACATCTTCAACCTCGATGCGGTTTAGAAAAACCTCCGGGACCCGTCTGAGGTCCATTCCGACGGTGAGGTTTTCAAAGACGCAATCCTCAACGGATATGGGAAGATTGTCATAACCGCTGTTATCCAGATCGATCCCATCGTCATCGAGGTGGCTGAAACTGCAATGGCCCACAACTCCTGAAGAAAACAAAACATTCAAGCCGTCATCACAGTGCTCGAAGGTGCAGTTGTCCATTTCGAAACGGTCAACGTGATCCATGAACACGGCATCATTTGAGCAATAGGCCACGCTGGTGTTGCGGAGGATAAGGGTGCCCATGTCCACTTCCAATCCGTTTTGGGTACCACCCACGTAGCTGTACTTCTCCCCATCCAGAGCGGAATCGTTACCGTGCCTGGGGGAGAAGCCATTGAACAGATCGCACCCGTCAAGTGTCAGATACGACCCGGGTGACGAGCTCAGGTGGTCCGGGTAGTTGTCCCGAAAACGACAGTTGAGAAAGCTGGCATTACCCCACACTTCCGCTCCGCCCGTTATGGCCCTTCCGAACAGGGTATTGACCGCTGTGAAGTTATAAGATTCCACAAGAAAACCGGGGTAGTAGTAATGATATTTGAAATTGCAACCGGTGTTGTTGATCGTGCAGTTGTTGATCAGAGCATTGCTGTTCGGGTAGAAACGGATCAGGTAACCGGTCATTGGAACGGGGGCACCAGACGCCCCACCGTAACCAGAGTATCCGGACCAGTCATCCGGCGGCGGTAACATATCGCTCCACTGCAGAGTATGCCTCTGGGTATCCACCACCACGTTGTTCCAGGTGGTGTTGCCCAAAATCCGGATGCGGGGCACCTTGTCCGGGCTGAAGGCCACGATCAGGCTGTCCTTCAAAACCAGATTGGCTGTCTCGTTCACCTGAAGTGTGGCGTTCAGACGGATGAACTTGTTGTTGAGCACAAGGGTCTCACCGTCACCCACCGTCAGGTTCACGTCTATGACCATTTCCTCATCGAAGGGGAACAGTCCCCCGTCCAGGGGGTCCAGAGGATCGGTGGATGCCGCCGCTTCGACAAAATCCGTGACCCCGTCCCAGTCAGAATCCGGCAGGTTGACGTTGGTCCCCAATATGTGCTCCTGGGAATTGTCCAGACCGTCCAGATCCGAATCCAGGTCATCGTCCTGGCCATCGTCTATCCCGTCACCGTCACTGTCCGTGTCGCCGGAATATGATTCGTTCTCATTCTCGTCCCACACCCCGTCACCGTCATAATCATCCATGATGGCCGCCGCCTGAGGCAGCATGAACAGGAACGTGATGAACAGAACCGCTCCCCTGATAGGTAACCCTCTCACATTACTCACCCTTTGGATATCCTATGCCAGATGTGACTTATATTGATTGCGTGTTCAAAAACGTTTTTAATCAATTCCATGATATCTTCGAAATTACCCCAAAAAATTCCAAACCGGGCACCAAAAGGAGGAACCTTACCCTGGCACGTCCCAAGACCACACTCTCCAGCAGCGGCACCCCCGCCATGCAGCAGCACCTGGACATCTACGACATGACCGATACCGCTGAGGTCACGGACACCATCCTTCCGGGTGACGCGTATCGTATGCTGAATGCCATGGAGGCAAAAAAAAGCCTCAAACAGGCCAGGATATTCTTCCACAACGACGCCGACGGGCTGGGGGGTGCCTGCATCGGCAAACGGATTCTAAAAAAGATGGGGTTTGATATCCAGGCCGAGGACGTGATACCTGTAACCCACCTGGAACTGGGACGATTTGACGACGACAGCGGACATTACATGACCAACCCGGCATTCGCCCCCAGGGCCGACGAACTTCACCTGTATATCGATATCCAACCTCCCCTGGTTGCGGAGAACGTCTTCTGCATCGACCATCACCCCCGCAAGGGACGGAACAAGGAGTTCGGCAAGAACATTCTGATCTATGCCCCGGAGAACATCGAAAAGGAGTTCCCCACCACCGCGGCGCTGGTGGTGTTCTACCTTCGCTACATCCAGGAAAGGGGGCAGAGGGATTACAAATCATTCGTCATTGAGGGGTTGTGGGTTGACGATCAACTGTCCAAGTGGCTGGGCATGTTCGCGGCGGTTTCGGACAACCTGTGGATGCTCTCCCCCGTGTCTTCCATACCGGTGCTGACCAACTGGATAACCCGCTACGGCATGAGCGAGGAGGATCTGATACGTTTCTCCATGGGCATATCCCTGATGCTGGGCCAGGAAGAGGGACGGATGAACCACCTTTACGGGATACTCCAGAAAACCCCATCGCACCTGTCCAGGGAATATTTCGAACATCTCATCGAACCCATCAGCAGACAGGTGGACAACCTGTTCCATTTCGCCGAGTCCATATCCTACGAATCCCGGGTGATGGTGGCCGAGATGAACGCCAGGCTCGCCGAAGAGCTCCGCATCACCGATGAACAGATCAACAGGGACCAGTCAACCCTTGCCGGGTATCTCAAAGCGCTTCCCGCCGGCATGAAGGTTGACAAGCAGGATCGGGAGGCCCTCAAACACCTGTCCCAGACCATTGGCAGGAAGGACTCAAAGAAATGGCAGCAGATCGGGTTCTACGCCGTGGAGATAGAGAGGCTCAGCACCCGCATAGAGCGCAACGAGAAGAAACTGGAGATGCTTTCCGAGAAGGCGGAGGCCATACTTCCTGACAACGTTCCCGGCATTTGCCTCTTCATCATGAAACAGAGTTCCGAGCAGGTAAAGGGAATCACATCATCGCTGTTGTACTACTTCGGCAACCGGAACATCGTGGTGGAGGAGAACGAACACTTTGCGGTGTGGGGAGCCCGGGGATTCGACCGGGAGCAGCTGGAAAACGAGCTCACCACCCTGGTATTCGACAAGCAGCTGCTCAGGTCCTATCTGAACATGGAGACCATAAGCGGTGACATGCCCAAGGCATTCCGACGGTCAATGAACATTTCCCAGAACATCGAGTTCGTGGAACGGTACGTGGGAGGCATTGGCGGCCGGGGCAAGATATTCGGAGGCAACATCAAGGGAAAGGTCCCCCTTCTTTTTGCAACCCTGGACGCCAAGGACATCCAGGAGAAGCTCCAGGAGCTGGTGGCCCACGGGGAGCTGGGCAAGGCGCTCAAGGGGCTCACCGAGGGGGATTCCCAGGTGCCCACCGCCCAGGCGCTGCGTTCCAAGTTCAAGACCCGGGGTTGGGTCACATTCCAGGCCACCGGCGGGGACTCTGTGAACGATATCCTCACCGGTGACCCGGGCATTCTTCTGGTGTGGCTGGCCGGGGATTCCAAGGAGGTCCGCATAAACCCGCCCCCCGCGCGTCTGGCCTTCAACCTCCCCTGAAAATCACAGAGGCATAACCATGGTCGAGATAACTGGCTTTGAAGTGGATCACACAACGATTGCAAGAAAGGAAACCTTCCAAATAGCCACCGGATCCTCAACGGAGAGCCACGGGGTGATCATAAAACTGCGGGGCGATGGATTGGAGGGCCTGGGCGCCTGCTGTCCCAACTCGGTGACCGGCGGTGACCCTGCAGAGGTGGAGGAACGGGCGCGGGAACTGGCAGGGGACCTGGTTGGAAAGGAGTTCTTTTCAGTCCGGGACATCCTGGATCACGCCATGGAGGCTGAAAACGTCTGCGCGCCTGCCCTGGCCGGGGTGGACCAGGCCCTGCTTGACCTGTGGGGAAAACACGAGGGGGAACCGGTGCACAGACTGTTTGCATCCTACCGGGACAGGCTTACAACCGACATCACACTGGGCATGGGAAGCCCCGATCATGTTGTAAAAAAGGCACAGGGCCGGGCGGCCGAGGGATTCGGGTCCCTGAAGATAAAGGTGGGCGCGGACCCGGTGACCGACGCAGAGCTGGTCCGGTCGGTACGCGACGCTGTGGGTCCGGCGGTGGAGATCCGTTGCGACGTCAACCAGGGATACGATTTCGAGGGCGCACTGGAGTTCGTTCAGGGGGTGCAGAACTCCGGCATCAGCATACTGGAACAGCCCGTTCCCGCCGGTGACTGGGACCTTATCCGGGCGGTGGCGGAGGTGAGCCCCGTGCCCGTGTTCGTGGACGAGGGTTTTCACTCGCTGGAGGACCTCAAACGGATAATTACCCAGGGGATGCCTCTGGGGATCAACATCAAGCTACAGAAGGTGGGGGGGTTCTCCCGGGCCCTGGCCATGGGTTCTGCTGCTGTGGAGGCCGGTATCCCCGTCATGCTGGGCTGCTACGGCGAGACCCGGATGGGGATCGCGGCGGCCCTTCACCTGGGGCTCTGCCTGGAACAGTTTCCCCTGGTGGACCTGGACTCGTTTCTCAATCTTGACGGGGACCCGACCACCGGTGGGTTCGACATCGACAGGGATACCCTGAGCCCCTTGAAGAAAGACGGTTTTGGGTGCGATTTCCACCAGTGATCAATCTGGTCATCAAGCAACGCTCACCCTTCCCTGAACCGGTCCAGCATCTCTTCCCGGACCGTTTGCGCCTCTTCCCACTCTGCCTTCTGGTCATCGTTTTCGGGGCAGTACTGGGGTATGGGCAGTATCCGGTCCTCCGGGTCCTTGGCAACAAAGAAGAAAAGGCCCTCGCAGGCTATCTCACCCTTCCATTCTTCCTTGTTGGACACCCGGGATTCCACCTTGACAGCCACCGTGTGCTCGGTGGTGAACACCACCCTGGAGAACACCTCCACCACCTGGCCCACCTTGACAGGTCGTCGGAAGAATATGGAATCCACGGATACAGTCACGAAATCCCGCTTGGCAAACCGGGACGCGCACAGCCCGGCGCACATATCCATGAGGGCAACCATCTTGCCGCCGAACAGCGTTCCGTAGGAATTTGAATCCGTGGGGAATATCTCCTCCACCATGGTTAGCTCCCTGGGACCGGGTATGGATTCAGATGTCATGGACAGAACCTCCGGTATTGACAAATCCCACGGGTTTTATATATCTTCCCCGTTTCACCTCGCAAGTAGGAAATATGGCGGGAGAATGATAGAATGGAACCTCACATATTCCGGGCATACGACATGAGGGGAGTTTACGGAAAGGACCTGGACACCACAGTGATGCACGAGATCGGGTTGGGGCTCGGGACCTATCTGCAAGAAGAGATGGGACTGGACACCGTTGCAGTGGGCTGCGACATCAGGTTCACATCCGACGCTCTCATGGATTCACTGGTATCTGCCCTACTGGCCACCGGTTGTGAAGTGACCCGCCTGGGTAAGACCGCCTTTGGCGAGACCCTGTTCGGAGGGTGGAAACTGGACATGGGCTGCACCGCGTTCATCACCGCGTCCCACCTGCCCCCCCAGTGGAACGGGCTGAAGCTCTACCACGGTGATGGTGAAGGGTTTGCGGAGGACCGGATAATGGGCATTCGGGACCGGATACTTTCAGGCAAATTCAAGCAGGTGGAATGGGACCAGGTAAGACCTGTCAGGCACGACAACTTCCACGACCGCTACATCGAGCATCTGGTGGATCATTTCAAGACCGAAAAACCCGTCAAGGTTGTTGTGGACTGCGGAAACGGTTCTGCGTGTCTGACAGCGCCTGAAGCGCTGCGGGCCTGCGGCATGGAGGTGGTGGAGGTGTTCTGCAACGTTGATCCGTCGTTTCCGTCAAGACCTGCAGAACCCGAGGAAAAGAGCCTGCCCGTGCTCATGGAAAGGGTGGTGAGCGAGAAGGCGGATTTCGGGGTGGCCTTCGACGGCGACGGCGACAGGGCGCTCATCGTGGACAACAAGGGTCGGGCCCTGGAAGCGGACCCCATCGGCATACTCATCGGCAAGGACATGCTCAAAACGGACAGGATCACCGCCCTGGTGAACGTGGAATCGTCCATGGCGGTGGAGAGGGTGCTTGAACCCCTGGGCGCCAAGGTGTCCCGGATACGTGTCGGCCACACGTTTTTAACCCTTGAGGCCAAGAAGCAGGGAGCCCGGTTGGGTTTCGAACGGTCCGGTCACATGATCATTCCCGACGTTTACCTCTTCGACGACGCCATGCCCATACCCCTGCGGGTTGCCCAGCTGATCACCGGTTCCGACCGGACGTTGGCGGACATGGTGGATGATATCCCGAAGTACCCCAAGGTATTCTCCAACTTCCAGTGCGACGACAACATCAAGTTCCAGGTGCTGGATAATCTCAGAGATAAATATTCCAAAGAATACGACAGGGTCAACCCCATGGACGGTGTCCGGGTGGACCTGCCTGAAGGGTGGACGCTGATCCGGTGTTCCAACACCGAGCCCAAGATCAGGATGACGGTGGAGGGGAATGATAAAGAAACGGTGGAGATGCT
>Ga0272441_10003844_pt1 | contig 28026 bp, 25 predicted proteins | sample SSMProp6N_FD_193582 | JGI IMG/M metagenome (GOLD analysis project Ga0272441, IMG submission 193582) | Marine sediment archaeal communities from Little Sippewissett salt marsh, Falmouth, MA, United States - SSM-Prop-6N | ecosystem: Environmental > Aquatic > Marine > Wetlands > Sediment ... | reverse complement strand
TGGGAATCTGGTCCGGACTGAGCTTGCCGTAATAATCGTTGTCCACCATCATAACAGGAGCAAGAAAGCAGGTCCCAAGACATGCTACAGTTTCAAAGGTAAAACGCATATCCTTTGTTGTTTCCCCCGGGGAGATTGCCAGTTCCTGGCTGACTTTTTCAGCGAGGCGGGAACTGCCTTTGACATGACATGCAGTACCCTGACACAGCTTTATTGTATGCCTGCCGTGGGGTTTGGTGTAAAATTGTGAATAAAATGTGATTACACCGTGCATTCTGCTTGTGGGAATACCGGTAGTTTTACTTACCCATTCCAGAACAGGAATTGGTAAATATCCGTATTTTTCCTGAAGGGCTTGAAGAATCGGAATGAGGGAATCACTCTGAAGAGGGCTTAATTCGGAAAGGATTTCTTCGGCTGGGCGGATATCAACATCCGCATCTTTCTTTGATGCTATTCTCACAGCTTCTCCTTTAATCTTTAGGTCCGTAAATCTCCGAAAACCTAGTATGCAGCACTGGGATGATGTGAGATTCGTTTTCAGTATAACAAAAGAAATGGAATTGTCAAATTTTCTCAATTATTGACATTTCCTGTTTCTATTGGGTACAATGAAGAAGCATCATACTTCCGGGTTATGCAGGACATGCGTCCGACAGGTGAAAGCCATCCCGACCCGGTTCGGGGGTTTTCATGTCTGTACGGATTCTCATCGTTTTAGCCTACCTTGGCGTTACATTATTCATAGGTATTTTATTCCGCAGAAAAGCTCAGCAGAACGAGGAGGAATTTTTCCTCGCAGGAAGAAACGTTTCAAGTCTGTTCCTTTTTTTTACCCTTGCGGCGTCGAATTTCAGCGCTTTTACCATGTTCGGTTTTTCCGGTGCAGGGTACAGGATCGGTTATGCTTTTTATCCTGTTATGGGTTTCTGGACAGGATTCATGGCCCTCTCACTTTTTATCCTCGGGAAAAGGATCCTCCTGCTGTCAAAAGAGAGGCATTATGTAACCCCTTCGGATTATATAATGGACCGCTACCGGTCCGGGTTCCTGAAAAAATTAACATCTCTCATTATGATAGTATTTACCCTTCCGTACCTCGCTCTTCAGGCTATTGCCGGCGGAGCTTCCCTTATGTCATTAACAGGACTGCCTTACCTTGCAGGGTCCCTCCTTGTTACTGTATTTGTAATTCTCTATGTCAGCCTCGGGGGCCTGCGTTCAATTATTTGGACTGATTTTATTCAAGGACTGATGATGCTGGTCTTCGCCGCCGCAGCATTTTTTATAATTATCCGGGGTGCAGGCGGTTTCGCGGAATCCCAGAGGAATGTTTTCGCTGAGGTTCCTGAGTTTTTTTCCCGCCCGGGAGGTGGCGGAGCCATGGGCAGGGGCGTGTGGTTTTCCTACATGATTTTGTGGTTTTTCGGGGTTCCCCTTTCTCCCCACATGTTCCAGCGTTTTATTGCGGCAAAGGACCAGAAATCCTTAAAGCAGGCCGTAGTATTCTATCCTCTGATCACCACCTTTCTTTTCTTTCTCACTGTTTCCATCGGAGTAATAGGGAGAGGAGTCATCCCGGGTCTGCCCGCCCAGGAATCAGATACTATTTTTCCCCTTCTTCTCGGCAGGTTTGCCGGCACAGCTCTGTCAACCCTCCTTCTCACAGGGACCCTTGCCGCCCTTATGTCCACTATGGATTCACAGCTCCTGACTATGACGTCCATGATATCCAGGGATTTCAGAAAAACAGACGCCCCGGGAAAGGTCAAACGGGAGCGGTTGATTGTGATTATTCTCGGCGCCGCCGGTTTTCTCATAAGCATCCGGCCTCCGGAGACAATTCTTTCTTTTATCAATGCTACAACTTTTAACGGGCTCAGTGTTCTTGCGCCTATGGTTTTCGGCGGGCTTTTCTGGAAAAAGGGAAGTGCTTCCGGAGCCGCGGCAAGTATCTTTACAGGAGAAATCCTTGTTGTTCTCTATTACCTGAAGCTCCTGCCTTCAGGCCCGTTTCTGCCGGTTATTCCGGTTGTGGCTGCATCTGCTGTTGTTTATATTTTCGTTTCCCTTTTGACTGAAAAATCACGGGGAAACAGTTCTCTTGTTTTCCCGGTTGATGCCTCTAAGCTCAAGCCGGGACTTTTTTTCCTTGCTTTTACAGTACTGGGCCATGATTTCTGGAGATGGGGAAAAAATCCGGTATTTTTTCTCAGCCTTCCTGTATGGATATGGTATTTTTTTGTGTTAGGAGTTCTGCTTTCTCTATGTTTTAAATTTGTTCTCCGCGCCGGAAGATCATCATTAGAATAACAATTTTTTCTGGATTCTATTGTTGTAAATATCCGTGCAAAGTATAATTGTTTTCTTATGAAGAAGACTATTGATGCAGCAGGAATATATCTTACGGTTCTGGCTTTTGTAATTTGGGGTGTATTGCCCCTCTATTGGAAAGCCCTCGGCCATGTAGCCGCTTTGGAAATTCTTTTCCACCGCATATTCTGGAGCCTTATTTTTGCGGTTATATATCTTCTTTTCCGCAAACAGGTTCGCGTTGTAAAGGTTATTTTTGCCGATAGAAAAACTGCTTTTAATGTCATCCTGAGGGCTCTTTTCCTTTTTTTTAACTGGTTTATTTTCATTTGGGCGGTAAACACGGATAAGGTAGTTGAATCAAGCCTCGGATACTATATTAATCCGATTTTCAGCGTGATATTAGCTATGATTTTTCTGAAAGAACGTCTGAAACCCCTCCAGTACTGGGCTTTTTTTCTCGCCTTAATCGGTGTTGGGATCATGACTGTTCAATACGGAAGGATTCCCTGGGTTGCTCTGCTCCTGGCATTCACTTTCGGGATGTACGGATTATTAAAGAAGATTGCCCCCCTCGATGCCGGAGGGGAAATGGCTGCAGAAATGCTTTTTTTAGCTCCGGCAGCTCTTTTTTTTATGATATATCAGCTGGCCCGGGGGGGCGGTGCCTTTATTTACGCAGGACCGGGGACAACAGCACTTCTTATTGTCGGCGGAATTGTTACAGCAGTTCCTCTTATTCTCTTCGGATACGGTGCAAAAAGGATACCCCTGACAACAGTCGGCTTTTTTCAGTATCTGGCTCCGACAGGTATGCTGATTTTAGGGGTTTTTGTCTTTAAAGAAACATTTTCTTCACTCCATTTTATCGGATTTATGATAATATGGATTGCACTCGTGCTTTTTACTCTTTCACAGTTGGGAGTGTTTAGGAGAAGGAGTCGTGAATGAAAAAACGTTTGATGATGCAGGGAAAAGGGTTTTTTTTCTCTACCCTCACAGTGTCATCGAAGATAAAATTGTAAGTGTTATCATCCGGGGAGAATTCGAGGTTTATCTTGTTTATGATAAAGCAAAGACAGTTTCCCTCATGAAAAAATTTCCCGGGTCAATTCTTTTTATCAATATTGACAGGGAACTTCAGGAAGAAGATTGGGAAAAATATATCACTTCTATTAGGAATTCAGAAGGTACTGCCGATACGCAGATCGGTATCCTTTCGTATAATGAGGATAAGGACCTTTCAAAGAAATATCTTATGGATATAGGTATTCAATGCGGGTTCGTCCGTCTCAAATTAGGAGTTGAAGAATCCTCGAAAATCCTGTTAAAGACCCTTATTGCTACAGAAGCCAGAGGTAAACGGAAGTATGTCCGGGCCAGGTGTGACAAACTTTCGAATGTTTCTTTTAATATCCAGAACGGAGGAGGCAGGTATACTGGCTCAATCATTGATATCAGTGTTGCCGGTATGGCCTGTACATTTTCCAATTCAGCTCATTACAGTCCCGGAGACCGGATCAAGGACATCCAGCTGGTCCTGAAGGGAAAACGTGTAAGTGTTTCCGGGATATTAGCGGGAAAGAGGGACACAGACGGGTCCGACCTTTATGTAATCATGTTTACGGAGCCTATATCCGGAGAATCTAAAGACAAAATACATGATTTTATTCATCTCGCCCTGCAGGAGAATATCAGCCGGTTAATGAACGTTCTGTAGCAGGCTATTCTCCCAGAAAAGCGTGTTTTTTTTCGGACAGAAGGCGGATATGCCGCTTTTCCTCTTCAACGATCTGCTGGGCTGCATTTTTAGAAGCTTCAGGAGTAACATTCAGGAGTTCATAGAAAAATAAGAGAGTATCTTTTTCGAAACCGATTGCTATATCTATTGCTTCCTCCGGGTCTGAAACTGATTTTGCCAGATTAATTGCCTTATCTTCGCCGATAAAAAACCTGCTCTCCGTGGTTGCCCGGATATAATCACTTATTTCTTCCCAGTCATCTTCGTTGATGTCAAATTCCGCATTCTCTTTGCTGAGTTTTTCGAAAAACTCATAATGCTGAATTTCCTGTTCAGCGAGAAAGGTAAACAGCTGTTTCAAGGGTTCACTGCCTGAAGTCCCTGCCACAGTCTTATAAAATGCATACCCGCTTTTTTCAATTTCCATTGCCATGGAAAACACTTCACTGCCTGAAAGAAGAATACTCATGGAACCACCCCCTTAGATCAATAAACAAACCTTAGCGGAAAATAAAGACTGACGCAAGAACAATGAGGAAGGTTCGCTAATAACTACCAAAAATCTAAACATATTACAATATTTTCTGATAAAAACAGTATTATTATGAGAACCACATAAATATATCAGCTTGATCCGTGAAAGGGTACCATGAATACTATTCTAATTATTGGATCAGGGATATCGGGCTTAAGTGCAGCTGACTTTCTCGGATCCCTCGGAAATAATGTCGTAATCCTGGAAAAAGAGGGCTCTATAGGCGGTAAAATACTTTCCTATTGCTGTAAGGCTACTGATTCCTGCAGCAGGTGCGGAGTATGTACTGCCCATGAAAAATTAGCTGACACATTAAAAAAGAAAAATGTCCGGATAATCACCGGAACTGATATTAAGTCAGTAACCAACACCGGGGAAAAAATCACCATAAAAGCAGAGCGGAAAAACCCGTATATCGATCAGCAGAAGTGTCTTGACTGCGGGGCATGTGCGGAAGCATGTCCTGAAAACTGCATCTCAGTATACCGGAGAGGAGATGCGGTTCAGTACATTGTTGATTATTCAAAATGCAGGCTCCATAAGGGACAGGAGTGTGATGTATGCATGAAAACCTGTCCCGCGGATGCAATTGAAGGAAAAGCAGCTGTCAAACCCCTTACCTTGACCGGTTCAGATGCTTTTATTGCAACAGGTCACACTGTATTTGATGCGGCAAAAAAACCCCGTTACGGATACGGCAGGATGCCGAACGTCATAACAGGACTGGAGCTGGAAGAAATGCTCTCCCGGGAACTGGACTTCCCGGAAGATGTTTCAGATGTGGCATTTATTCAGTGCGTCGGATCCAGGGACCCTGTACTGGGAAGAAATTACTGCTCCTCTGTGTGCTGCGCCTATGCTCTGCGCATGGCACGGGTTTTGAAATACCGCAAACCGGATATTAAAGTCACTGTTTATTATATTGATCTTCAAGCCTTTGATAAAACCTTCACCCGTTTTAAAGAAGAGCTTCTCTCCTTAGGGGTACAGTTAATCAGGGGCGTGCCTTTCCGGGTGGATGAACTGGAAAGCGGAAAACTCCGGTGTATGGTTGAGCATGGGAACGGAGACGAGACTATAGCGGAGCATGATAAGGTTGTCCTGTCCGTAGGCATGGGGCCGGACCTTTCTTCCGGGGAAGTAGCGGAATTGTTCGGTTTGAAGCAGGATGAATACGGTTTCCTTTCTTCGGAAAAATCGAATGTATATGTAAGCGGTACCTGCGAAAATCCTCAAAGCATAACCGAGAGCATTGCGTCAGCCGAAGCTGCGGCTGTAAAAATCGGGGAAAAGGAGTAGGGGGAGCTTAATGAACCGGGAATCAATAGGCGTTATTATCTGCAGCTGCAGCGGACGGAACCTGGGGAAACAGGAAATCGACAGCATAACCCAGCGGCTCTCTTTTGCTGAATCCGGCATCCGAAATATGATAATCGAAACCGCCCTCTGCGGTGAAGACACTCTAAAATCCCTTAGAAATGAAGTGGAGAAAAAGGGGATCTCGAGTCTTATTATTGCAGGATGCGGGGCTGCCCGTATCAGCGGCGTAACTGAAAAAATCGCAGACGCTCTTTCCTTTGCACCGAGCAGTATCCTCGGTGTACCTCTCTTTTATTCAGAAGGGGCTGAAAGTGAAAAAAATAAACTCGGCATAAACGAAGCCCGGGTGGATAAAGCTGTAAGAGGAATCAGCAGGGGAATGAATGTACTTACTTCCCAGGAACCCCTCGAAATAGAAGAAATCCCTGTTGTACAGAGGGCCCTTGTTATCGGCGGCGGAGCCGCGGGTATTTATACGGCTGATGCATTGAACAGATTCGGTCATGAAACCGTGCTTGTCGAAAAAAAAGATTCTCTTTCCGATTACGGGATAGATGAAAAAAAACTCAAGGACCTGGAAGGTGTAATCATCCATACTGGAAGCAGTCTTGTCTCCCTGGAAGGATCAAAAGGCAATTTTAGTGCCTGTGTAAAAACCCCGGGAGGCCTTGAAGAATATCAGGCAGGAGCGGTTGTAATTGCCTCTGGAGCTCCGGTTCCGGCAGACCCGAAAAAATATCTGCAGAATCGCTTCGGCTCCTCTTCAGCGGTTCCTCTTTTTTCCCTTGCAACAGCATACAGCGGGCTTCCCCGGATTCCCTCCCTTCGCAGGATCGGAATCCTTCTGGACCTGGACAGGGATGAGGGAAGGGCAAGCACACAGATGGCCCTCCATGCTGCTCAGGAAATACAAAAACCCAATGCTGCCGAGGTTTTTCTCTTTCTTCGGGATGCCCGGGTTGGGTCCCTCCATCTGGAGGAGCTTTACGATGCTGTTCGGGACATGGGCGTTACGATTGTAAAATATTCCGGAGAAGCCAAAATCAGTTCTTTGGAAACCGGCCTTCAGGTAACGGTGCAGGATGACGGCCTTGGTGTTTTAACTGATTATACCTGTGATCTTCTCGGAATCAGCCCCTTCGGCTGTGCAGCAGAAGAGGATGACCCTCTCTCTGAAATCACCGGAGTACATCTTGATGATTACGGGCAGTTTCAGGACAACAATATCCAGCTTATGCCTGTGGAAACAAATATACCCGGCATTTTTACAGCCGGCGGAGGAAGGGGAGAAGTATACTCCCCGAAAGTAAAACAGGAAGCCCTTGCGGCAGCAGGGGAAGTACATTTTCTGCTGAAAAATAAAACTCTGCATTTAGAACGTTCCGAAGCACAGGTAGACCCTGACAAATGTATCCTCTGTCTGACCTGCATCCGGTGCTGCCCTCACGGAGCCATGCATGTGAACCGTGAAGATGGTGTTGCCGAATGCAGTACTGCCGCATGTCAGAGGTGCGGCATCTGTGCAGGAGAATGTCCGGCAAAGGCTATTTCTCTGCCGGTGTGGACTGATGAAATCGTGCTGAATCAGCTTTGATGAGGTGTCTGAGGTAACTATGGAGAAAAAGATCGCTCTGTATTGTTGTGAAAATTCCGCGTATAAGGCTGCCGCGTGTCTGACCGGACCGGAACTTCAGAAGGGTATTGAGATAATCAAGCTTCCCTGCACCGGGAAGATGGAAATCAATCTCATTCTGAAGACCCTGGAACAAGGATATGCGGGAGTACTGGTTGCCGGGTGCCCCATTGACAACTGCAAATATATCCGGGGAAGCAGCAGGGCGGAGAAACGGATAGAAAAAACCCGGGAACTGCTGAAAGCGGCCGGTATTCCGGAACAGCGGGTGCGGATGGAATTTCTCTCTTCAGTAGATTCCCATAAGCTGGCCGGAGCTATCAAAGAGATGAAGCAGGAACTTGAAGGAGTTATGTCGTGATAACAGCGGTACAAAAACCTTTTGATGAAATCTACCGTACGATTCAGGGATATAAAAAACTCTTGATTCTTGGATGCGGTACCTGTGTTACTGTGTGTATGGCAGGGGGTGAGAAGGAAGTGGGGGTTTTAGCCTCCACGATACGTCTTGCAAATCAGAAAAACGGTGTTGATATGGAAATCCTCGAAGACACCATCGAACGGCAGTGTGATAAAGAATTTTTTGATGATGTAAAAGATAAAATTCAGGAGGCGGATGCAGTTCTCTCCACTGCGTGCGGAGTGGGTGTCCAGTACTGCAGTGAACTTTTTCAAGGCAAAAGGGTAATTCCGGCTCTGAATACGAAATTTTATGGAACAAACCTGGATGTAGGGGTCTGGTCTGAACGCTGTGCTGGATGCGGGGACTGTGTTCTGGAAAAATTCGGCGGAATCTGTCCTATAGCCCGGTGTTCAAAGAGCCTGCTGAATGGGCCCTGCGGGGGTTCCCAGGACGGAAAATGCGAAGTGGATCCGGAAATAGACTGTGCGTGGCAGCTTATTTTTGACCGTATGAAGGAACTGAACATGCTTGACCGACTTGAAGAAAATGAACCCATCAAGGACTGGAGCACCGGCCGGGACGGCGGACCGGGAAAAATTGTAAGGGAAGATATGACGCTATGACAGATTTAAAAGCTGAAAGCAACCTGGAAAAAGTATTTGCCGCTGGGCACTTCGCTGTTACCGCGGAATTAGGACCTCCGAAGAGCGCTGATATCGGGGTAATAACGAAGAAAGCTGATTTTCTGAGGGGCAGTGTCGATGCCGTAAATATTACGGATAATCAGACTGCTATTGTCCGGATGTCTTCAATTGCCGCCGGCAAACTGGCTATGGAAGCGGGCCTTGAACCTGTTATCCAGATTACCTGCAGAGACAGGAACAGGATCGCCATACAAAGTGATATCCTCGGCGCCTATGCCATGGGCCTTAAGAACATACTTGCCCTAAGCGGCGATCATCAGGTTTTTGGAAATCATTCGACCTGTAAAAATGTCTATGATATGGATTCAATCCAGCTTGTACAGGCTATGAAGACTATGCGGGATGATAAGGTTTTCCTCTGCGGAGACGAAATAAAGAATTCAAAAAAATCAGAAATTGTCGAACCCAAAATTTTCATCGGCGCCGCTGCAAACCCCTTCGGTGATCCTTTTGAATTCAGGGTAATACGGCTGGCAAAGAAAGTTGCTGCTGGAGCTGATTTTATCCAGACCCAGTGTATTTATGATATGGAACGGTTTGAAGAATGGATGGAGCAGGTCCGGGAACGGGGACTCCACAAGAAAGTAAAGATTATGGCGGGCGTAACACCGCTTAAATCTGTCGGCATGGCAAAATATATGCGGGACAGTGTGGCCGGTTTAACTGTACCTGACAGTTATATTCAGCGTCTCCAGAAAGTGGCGGATGTTGATAAAAAAGCTGTCGCCCAGGAGGGTATTGCCATTTGCGTGGAACAGATAAAACATTTTATGGAAATTGAAGGTGTTGCGGGAGTTCACATTATGGCTATCGAATGGGAACACCGGGTACAGGAGATTGTTGAAAAAGCTGGTCTTCTGCCGAGGCCGAATACAGCGTAGGAAGGAGAAGGTATGGAAAAAATCGTAATCGATAACACCCTTGATCCCAATTTCAAATATGAAATCGCAAAACGGCCCGGGGGAGAAAACATCCGTAAATGTTTTGCCTGTGGAACATGTACAGCAGGCTGTCCGGCCTTTCACGTTGATCATGAATACAATCCCCGCAGGATAATCCGGATGATTCTTCTCGGAATGCGGGAACAGGTCCTGAAATCTCCCGTTATCTGGCTCTGTCACCAGTGCTATGCCTGTTCTGCAAACTGCCCTCAGGATGTGGATTTCTCCCATATAATGATGGCGGTTCGGGAAATAGCTGTTGAAGAGGGGTATCACCCGAAGAACCGGCTGGAAAAAGTGGAAGAATTGACATTAGCTGCAAATGAATACAGGAAAAACCTGATTAAGCTGATGATGGGCGAACCTGATGCAAAACCTGACGAGATTCTTGCTCAGGTTAAAGAAACGATTAAGACTGCGGAAACGGAAGGATAATTATGGCGGATACCCGGAAAAGCGGGACAAACGGAAAAGTCGGGTCCGTAATGGTAGTCGGTGCCGGAATTGCCGGTGTCCAGGCAGCCATGGACCTTGCTGACAGCGGCTTTAAAGTTCATCTCATAGAGAAAAACCCATCCATCGGCGGGGCAATGGTTCAGCTTGATAAAACCTTTCCCACCAACGACTGTTCCATGTGTATCGTTTCTCCAAAACTGGTTGAAGCAAGCCGTCATAATAACATAGAACTGCATACCTATGCGGAAGTTGAAAGCATCAGCGGTTCCGCGGGGAATTTCTCAGTTACCTTAAAAAAGAAAGCCAGGTCCGTAGACCCGGATAAATGTACAGGATGCGGAAACTGTATGGCTGCCTGTCCCGTGCGCCAGGTAGTGCGGGTACAGGATGTCTACGATTATGAAGTAAACGACATTGTCATTAAGACTGATGAGGTCATTGACCGGTGCGGTGCGGAACGGCAATCCCTTATCCAGGTTCTGCAGGAAACCCATGAGATTTTTAACTATCTGCCCGAATCTGCTTTACGGCGGATTTCTCTCCGTCTTGGCATCTCTTTTTCCGAAGTATTCGGGACGGCTAGTTTTTACAAAGCCTTTTCCCTTGAACCGAAGGGAAAGCATATTGTCCAGGTGTGCATGGGTACTGCATGTCATGTCCGGGGAGCAGGCCTTGTGCTTGAGGAAGTCCAGCGGATTTTAAGCATAGATCCGGGGATGACTACAGAAGATAAACTGTTCAGTCTTGAAACTGTAAACTGTCTCGGAGCCTGTGCTCTCGGCCCCATTGTGGTGGTGGATGGAGAATACTACGGAAATATGAACATGGGTAAGGTTTCAAAAATGATTGATACCTATGCAAAGAGGGATTGAAAAGAGGGATTACATGGGAAGATTAAAAAATCCTGGGGAACTTGAATCATATAGAAACTTTCTGCTGAAAGAAAAGCAGAAGGAAAAACAGGAGATCATTATAACCACGAATGCCACCTGCTGTATCCTGCAGGGCAGCAAAGAAGTTACTCAGGCATTCCAGGAGGAAATCCGGAAGCAGAATCTTGAAGGTTCCGTAGAATTCAAGCTTACCGGCTGTCTCGGTTTCTGCGAGATAGAACCCATGGTCATTATTAAAGATAAAAATGTCCTCTATCAGAAGGTAAAACCTGAAGATGTGCCTGATATACTTGAAAAAACCGTGAAAAACGGAGAAATTATTCCCCGGCTCCTCTATAAAGACCCTCAGACAAAAGAAAAAAAACAGAACCGGTCGGATATGGCTTTTTACGGAAAGCAGAACCGGCAGATTCTCGGAACCAATGAAAAAATTGAACCTACCAGTATTGATGATTATATAGCTGCCGGCGGCTACAGTGCAGCCGCAAAGGTACTGACTGACTATTCGCCGGACCGGATTATTGAGGAAATTAAAAAATCCGGCCTCCGGGGAAGGGGCGGCGGCGGTTTCCCTGTGGCCAGAAAATGGGACACCTGCAGGAAAGCCGAATCTGAAGACGAAGTCCGTTATATAATATGCAATGCCGACGAGGGAGACCCCGGCGCATACATGGACCGCTCTGTTCTGGAAGGAAACCCCCATTCTGTGATTGAAGGAATGATGATAGGCGCCCAGGCAGTGGGAGCTGAACAGGGATATGTCTATGTCCGGGCTGAATACCCCCTGGCAGTGCAGCATTTGAATAAAGCCCTGGCCGATGCAGAAGCATCCGGCCTGCTGGGAGAAAATATCCTGGGAACCGGAAAAACCTTCCGAATTAAAGTTGTAAAGGGAGCCGGCGCCTTTGTCTGCGGTGAATCAACCGCCCTAATGGCATCCATCGAAGGCAAAGTAGGGCGTCCCAGGGCAAAATATGTTCATACTGTAGAAAAAGGACTCCACGATAAACCGAGCACCCTGAACAACGTGGAAACCTGGGCCAATGTAACCCGAATTTTTACCATAGGAGCAGAGGAATACGCTAAAGTCGGTACTGAAGGAAGTAAAGGAACAAAGATATTCTCCCTGGTGGGAAAAATTAACAATACCGGGCTGGTTGAGGTTCCCATGGGCATCAGTCTCAGGGACATTATTTTCGAGATCGGCGGAGGAATTCCCAAAAATAAAAAATTCAAAGCTGTGCAGACAGGGGGTCCTTCCGGCGGATGTATTCCTGAGGACATGCTGGACCTGCCTGTGGATTATGATGAGCTTACCCGGGTCGGCTCCATGATGGGGTCCGGAGGTATGATTGTCATGGATGAAGATACCTGCATGGTTGATGTGGCCAGGTATTTTACTGACTTCCTTAAAGGGGAATCCTGCGGGAAATGCGTTGCATGCAGGGAAGGGGTGAAGCGGATGTCCGAAATCCTCGAAAGGATCTGTGCCGGTGACGGCAGGGAGGAGGACCTGGACACCCTTGAGGAGCTGGGAGCCTACCTGAAGGACTCAGCCCTCTGCGCTCTTGGCTCAACTGCAGCAAACCCGGTACTTACTACTCTGAAATATTTCAGGCATGAATATGACCTTCATATTCATGAAAAATACTGCCCCTCCGGTGTATGCAAGAATCTGTTTCAATTTGAAATTGATCCTGATGCCTGTACAGGATGCGGTGCATGTAAAAAGAAATGCCCTGTCAATGCCATTGACGGAGAAATAAAAGATACCCACTCAATCAGACAGGACGCATGCATAAAATGCGGTGAGTGTTACAGTGTCTGCCGGTTTGATGCTGTGAAAAAGGCAAAAGTCAAAGAGGTTGTTGCATGAGCGGCCATGAAAACGGAAAAGATACATTTACCATTTTATTAAACAATAAAGAGGTGGAAGCCCATAAAGGCGAGACGATCCTTGATGTCGCTAAGAGAAACGGGGTCGGAATACCCACTCTTTGTTTTCATGAATCTCTGGAACCCTACGGAGGGTGCAGGCTTTGTCTTGTTGAAGCAAAGATAGGAAAGCGCACCAAGATGGTTACTTCCTGTAATTACGAAGTATGGGAAGGTCTGGAAGTTTTAACGGACTCCGAACGGGTCCATAAAAACCGGAAAGTCACAGTAGAGCTCCTCCTTGCCCGGTGCCCTGACGTAAAAATACTGCAGAACCTGGCCAAGGTGTATAAAATAGACAATGGCCGTTTCGAAAAGGGTAATGATGATTGTATACTCTGCGGGCTCTGTGTCAGGATCTGCAGGGAGCGCATGGGCGCTTCTGTCGCCGATTTTGTCGGAAGGGGCCCGGACATGCGTGTGGATACCCCGTATCACCGGGGAAGTGATGTCTGTCTGTCCTGCGGTGCCTGTGAAACCGTGTGCCCGACAAACTCTATTCGTCTAAAGGACGTTTATCCCCGGAAACCTGAACCCAAACTCTCCGAATTTGAAATGGGCATGAAGCCCAGGCCCGCGGTTTACATCCCCTTTACCCAGGCCCTCCCCAATGTTCCGGTAATCGACAGAGACAATTGTGTCCATTTTAATACCGGAGCGTGCGGAATCTGCCAGGAAGTCTGTCCAGCGGACGCAATTGACTACGACCAGGAAGACACAACAGAGGAGATCAATGCCGGGGCTGTTATCCTTTCTCCCGGATTTTGTCTTTACGATCCCGCTCAGAAACCGGAATACGGATATCAGAACTTTCCCAATGTGGTGAGCAGTCTGCAATTCGAGCGGATACTGTCCGCCAGCGGCCCCTGTAACGGAAAAGTCCTCCGGCCTTCGGATAACAAAAAACCCGGTACCCTTGCGTTTATCCAGTGCGTTGGTTCCAGGGATGAAAAAAACAACTTCTGCTCGTCGGTCTGCTGTATGTATGCCATCAAAGAAGCAATTATGGCAATCGAACACGAGCCTGACCTGAAATGCGAAGTTTTCTATATGGATATCCGGGCCCACGGCAAAGGTTTCGATGAGTATTATGAGCGGGCAAAGAGCCTGGGCATAAAATTCACCCGGTGCCGCCCTTCAAAAGTGCAGCAGGATGATGAAACCCAGTCTCTCAGGATCGGGTATGTTGATGAAGAGACCCAGACCTATCAAATCAAAGATTTTGACCTGGTAATCCTCTCTGCCGGTCTCCAGCCACCAAAGGAGGTGAGGGACACAGCAGGGAAGTTCGGCATAGAACTGAATAAATACGGCTTTGCAGCCACCAGGCCCTTTGATACAGTTTCCACAACCCGGGACGGAATCTTCGTCTGCGGTCCTTTTGCCCAGCCCAAGGATATTCCGGAAACCGTTATGGAAGCCTCAAGCGCCTCTTCAAAGGCCATGGTGGAACTTACCGAGGTGCGGGGGACGGAGGTAGAAGAGTACACTCTGCCCCCTGAACGCTCCGTAGCGGGCGAACCGCCGAGAATCGGTGTATTTGTCTGTCACTGCGGCCTCAATATCGGAGGCGTTGTGAATGTTCCTTCAGTAGCCGAATATGCCAAGCAGCTGCCCAACGTGGTATATGCTGCTGATAATATGTATACCTGCTCTTCAGATACTCAGGAGATCATCAAAGAGCAGATTAAAGAACACGGCCTTAACCGGGTCATTGTTGCCTCCTGTTCCCCCAGAACCCATGAACCTCTGTTTCAGCAGACAATCCGGGAAGCCGGACTGAACCCGAATCTTTTTGAAATGGCAAATATTCGGGACCAGTGCTCCTGGGTTCATATGCATGACCATGAGGCCGCGACCGCAAAATCCAAGGACCTTGTCCGTATGGCGGTTGCAAAAGCGAATCTCATTGAACCTTTAGGCTCCATTTCTCTGCCGGTAACCCAGAAAGCCTTTATTCTCGGCGGCGGCATCGGCGGAATAACTGCTGCCCTGACAATAGCTGACCAGGGATATGAGGTTTTCCTCATTGAAAAAGAGACTCAGCTGGGCGGCAATGCCCTGAAAATTCCCAGAACCTTGGACGGCAGGGCTGTAAAGCCTTATCTTGAAGCTGTTATCGAAAGAGTAACTGAACACAAGAATATATCTGTTTTTACTAATACCAGGCTGGTGAATGTAGAAGGATTTGTAGGCAACTTTGTGTCTACAATTGAAACCAGCTATCCGGGCAACGGGAGAAGCCCGGAAACACAGGAACTGGAACACGGTGTGGTGATTATTGCCAGCGGTGCCTCTGAAAGCGTGCCTCAGGAATATCTGTACGGCAAAAGCGGAAAGGTGAAAACCCTGCTTCAGGTAAATGAAGCCATGGCAGAGGAAAATTTTTCAGTACCCGATACAGTTGTAATGATTCAGTGCGTCGGTTCCCGGGAGGAAGAGCACCAATACTGCAGCAGGGTCTGCTGTGCGGCAGCTGTGAAAACAGCAATAGCTATGAAGGAAAAGAAGCCGGATGCAAGAATTTTTATACTGTACCGGGACATGCGGACCTACGGTTTCAGAGAAGAGTACTACACAAAAGCCCGGGAAATGGGAATTACCTTTGTTCAGTACAATATTGATAAAAAACCCGAAGTACGGGAAAAAAATGGAACTCTCTCTGTGGACATCTACGATAAAATCCTTCAGCAGGAAATTGAAATAAATCCGGACATGGTGGTTCTCAGTGCAAGAATTGATGCGAATAAAGACAATCCTGAACTGTGTAAATTCTACAAAGTACCGTTAAATGCGGACAATTTTTTCCTTGAAGCACATGTTAAGCTCCGGCCCGTGGATTTTGCAACAGACGGGGTTTTTGTCTGCGGAATCGCCCATTACCCGAAGGATATAGACGAAACAATCAGCCAGGCTATGGCTGCTGCAGGCCGGGCGTCAACAGTGCTCAGCAAGGACTCTGTAGAGGCAGGGGGGAAGACTGCGTACATCAATCCTGCAAGGTGTAATGCCTGCGGTGCTTGTGTATCTGTCTGTCCTTTTAATGCGATTTCCATAGATGAAGAAAAAGAAGTTGCTGTGGTAAATGAAGTACTGTGCAAGGGATGCGGTGCCTGTGTTTCAACCTGTAAAGGCTCTGCCCCGAATCTTAAAGGATTTAAAGATGAACAGATCCTGCACATGATAAATGTTGTGTAGGTGATGAATAAGGTGGATAGTAAGGATATGGAAAATACGGAAAACTGGGAGCCGAAAATTGTGGCTTTTCTCTGTAACTGGTGTTCTTATGCCGGGGCCGACCTGGCAGGAGTAAGCAGGCTTCAGTATGGTCCGAATGTGAGGATTATTCGGGTTCCCTGTTCTGCTCGGATCAATCCCCAGTTTGTGATTAAAGCCCTGCAGAACGGAGCGGACGGGGTTTTGGTCTCCGGATGTCATCCGGGGGACTGTCATTACATCAGCGGCAATCTCGTAGCCAGGAGAAAGTTTGCTCTAACAAAAAAGCTTCTCGAATATATCGGGATAGAACCGGAAAGGGTACAGTTTTCCTGGGTTTCCGCTTCGGAAGGCGGCCGATTTGCCGCTCTTATGAATAGGGTTATAGATGATGTAAAACGGGTGGGCCCCGCGAAAAAGCTTGTAAAGGAACTTTGATGGATAGCAAAGCTGTGGGTAATGAGATACAGAAAATCGCTGGAGAACTCTTTCGTGACGATAAGATCGATGTGTTTATCGGTTTTGAACGTGCCACGGTGCCGTTAAAAAGCAGGCCCTGTTTTATCGGAAAGGACGAGGACGGCAGAATAGAGAACCTTGTGTGGGATTCTTTCTGCACAAATAATCTTGCCGCTTTTCTTCAGAAATATTTTGAGAATGAGCCGAACCGGCGGAAAAAACGGGAAAAGCCCTATCCCCGGATCGGAGTGTCAGTAAAAGGGTGCGATACCCGTTCAGTAGTAGCCCTGGTCAAGGAACGGCAGGTGATACGGGAAAATGTAGTCCTTGTGGGCATTCCCTGTCAGGGAATGATCGACCGTCGGAAGGTTCAGGAAAAAGTGGGAACAGCGGAAATAGTCTCTCACAGAGAAACCGATGACGGCACTCTTGAAATAACGACAACAGACGGCAAGACCCGTACTTTTAAAAAAGAAGAAATTATGCAGAGTGCCTGCATAGACTGCAGATATCCTATGCCCGAAGGAACAGATTTTCTTCTTGAAGGTGAAGCAAAAGAACCCGGGGACGGAGGATACGGGCAGATTGAGGCTTTTGAAAAGAAGCCCTTAGAGGAACGGTGGGCATATTTCGAAAAAGAGATGTCCAAATGTATACGCTGCAATGCCTGCAGACAGGCCTGTCCAACCTGCTGGTGTAAAGAGTGCTTTGCTGACCATACAGACCTGAAATGGATCGGTGTAGGCAATCATATAAGCGATGCCATGATATTCCAGATTATCCGGGTATTTCACCAGGCAGGACGGTGCGTTGAATGTGATGCCTGTTATAATGCATGCCCCATGGGCATTGATCTCCGGTTTTTAACGAAAAAGATTGTTAAGGATGTGGATGAGCTTTTTCAGTATGTTCCTGATTTCGATGTGGAATCAACGCCTCCTCTGGCAACGTTTAGTGAACAGGACAAGGATACTTTTATTACGGATCCGGAAAAAGGGTAAGGATTGTTGTATATGAAAGACGGAGTCATCAGCAAACAGGATTTTCCTCAGTTTCTGAATCATCTCAAAAAAAATGCCAAAGTATTTGCTCCGGTTGTTACCAATGGTGAAGCTGGTTTTAAAGAATGGTCTGAGGAAGATTCTGTGGAATTCAGCTACAGTAATCTTAAACTCTCTCCGAAAGGTCTTTTCTTTCCTCAAACAGAAACCATCCTGTCCTTTGACGCAGGCAGTGTTGAAGAAGTCCCTTCCCATGAAGAAAAAATGGTTGTATTCGGCAGCAGGCCCTGTGATTCCAGGGCGTTAACCTTTCTGGATAAAATTTTCAGTGAAGAAAACAAGGGATATAATGACCCCTATTATATGAACCGCAGAGAAAATGCTGTAATGATATCCCTTGCCTGCAGCGATCCCTGCCGAACCTGTTTCTGTTCATCCCTTGGGAGCGGCCCGGCGGATGAGGCAGGATCAGATATAGTCTGTTTTGATTTAGGGGATAAGCTCTATCTGAAAGCAGTTACGGAAAAGGGAGAACTAACAATAAAGGATGCCGGGAAGGTTCTTTCTCCAGGGGATGAATCCGTCAGGAAGGACGCTGAAAAACAGACTGCTGAGGCGTTGGAGAGCATGAATAACCTCGAAGCCGATCTTCCTTCGGTAAAAAAGAACATGGACGATTCCTTTGATGATCCTGTATGGGACAGACTTACCCGGAACTGTATCGGCTGCGGCGCCTGTACCTATCTTTGTCCCACCTGTTACTGCTTTGACATATCGGATGAAGAACGGATGTATAAAGGCAAGCGTATACGGACCTGGGATTCGTGCCAGTATGCCAGTTTTACCAAACACGCTTCAGGGCATAATCCCAGAAAAAACAAGAAAGAGCGTCTCAGACAGCGGTTTATGCATAAGTTATCCTATACAGTTGAAAATCAGGGTGAGGTCTTCTGTGTAGGATGCGGACGATGCATTACTCAGTGTCCGGTAAATATCGATATCCGGGAAATCATTACAACATTTGCAGAAAAATAGAGGAAGTTGGAGCGAACTATGTCGGCAGAAGCAAAGAATCCGTATATACCTTATCCAGTTACAATAGAAGATATTACAATTGAGAATGATGCCCGGGATCTGAAAACTTTTAAGCTTGTTTTTGAAAAACCTGAACACAAAAAAGCATTTTCCTATCTTCCGGGACAGTTTGCTGAAGTATCGGTTCTGGGAATGGGTGAATCCCCCTTCGGTATTGCTTCTTCACCTACAGAGGAGGATTATCTCCTTTTTACCGTAAAACTGACTGGAACCGTTACCCAGGAACTTCATAATTCGGAACCGGGAAGAAAAATCGGCGTCCGGGGACCCTTAGGGAATACCTTCCCCTGGGACAGGATGGAAGGAAAAAATATCCTCATTGTATCAGGCGGATTTGCCTTTACTACTCTCCGTTCTTCGATAGTGTATATGCTTGATAAGAAAAACAGAGACAGATTTGGAAAAATCACTGCTCTGTACGGCGCCCGGTCTCCCGGGGAACTCATGTATAAGGAGGCCCTGAAGGAGTGGCAGGAGGACAGCGGTATTGATCTTACCCTTACTGTAGACAGAGAACCTGAGGTTCCCTGGGACGGCAAAGTCGGTTTAGTGCCGAATGTTCTGCGGGAATTAAAACCTTCTGCAGATAATACTCTTGCCCTTGTCTGCGGTCCGCCGATTATGATTCGGTTTACTATTCCCGCCCTTCAGGAACTCGGTTTTACGGAAGAGAATATTATTCTCTCATTGGAAAACCGGATGAAATGCGGAATTGGAAAATGCGGACGGTGTAACGTGGGTTCCAAATATGTATGTATTGACGGTCCTGTGTTTACGTTTGCAGAGCTGGAAGAACTGCCGGCTGAATATTAAAATTGTAATAAGCATAATTATGATGAGAGGAGGAGTCAAAGCTTAAGCTGAGGAAGTGCTGTCTGATTGTTCTTTTTCCCGCTGTTTTTCGAGTAAAAAGATCATGCAGGTCATCCTGTATTTGCACTCATCATTTGGTGCCCGGCAGAATGCTTCTTCGGCGTTTACAGTATCTCTAAATTTTTCACAGAAAAGGTCCATGCTTTATTGTAGCATACCTCGGATGAGCAGGAAAAGTACGGACATGAAACGCTTCTTGACGGGGTCAGGTTTATCTGCTAATCTATATATAGAAGATGCCTAATGAAAAAGAACTGCGTGATCGATTTCACCAGGTGTTCCCCCAATAAGCACGACCCAAAGATGGGTTCATGTCTTGCAGCTGATGCGTGCTCCCGAAAACTCATCGAACAGGAAGAACCTTTTCAGTCACCGATGCTGATATCAGAGATGTCATGTACGGGCTGCGGAAAATGTGTTGCAGCATGTCCTCTGCATGCAGTAACCCTTGGGAGATAATGATTTGACAGCTTAAGCAGGCTGGAATATACTGTGAAAGGACATCAACGAAGGGAGTACTACTGATGAAGCTGGCAGTAACCGGAAAAGGAGGCGTAGGCAAGAGTTCCATCATTGCTCTATTGGCTCGGGTACTGAAGGAAGAGGGTAAAAGGGTTCTTGCTGTAGATGCCGACCCTGATATGAATCTTGCCGGCATTCTTGGTGTTCCTTCATCAACGATAATAACTCCGATTATTGAATTAAAATCTCTTATTGCTGAACGCACCGGAACAGAGGTAGGCCAGTCAGCACCCTTCTTTACCATGAATCCGAAAGTTGACGACATCCCTGAAAATTACTGTGTGGATTTTGAGGGGATAAAATTGATGACTATGGGAACCGTCCGGGGCGGCGGTGCGGGGTGTGCCTGTCCTGAAAACGCTTTCCTGAAACAGCTTATCAGCCATCTTGTTCTGGCAAGGGACGAGTGGGTGCTTCTCGATATGGAGGCGGGGATTGAACATTTAGGACGGGGGACAGCTATAGGTGTTGATTTGATGATTGTGGTCGTGGAAGCCAGCGGATCGAGTTTGGAAACAGCTTTCCGGGTTCGGAAACTTGCCGGAGAAATAGGTATTAAAAGAATCGGTGTAATCGGGAATCGGATAAAAAATGATATGGAAAGAACCTTCATTCAGGAGAATGTAAAGGATATTCCTCTTCTCGGATTTATAGATTATTCCGAGGAGATGATAAAAATTAATTTGAAGGAGGAATCCGCTCTCACAGTAGACGGCAGCGTAGTGATTCAGGTCAGAGAGATCCTTGAAGTTTTATCCTCAGGGAATTAGGATTTTCTGTAAGTTGAAGATTAGAAAATCTCAACATGTGACCTCTTATAAGGTTATCTCAAAAAAACAAGCAGATACTTTCTGCAGATTGGTTCATAGTGTTCGTGGGGTTTTATTTAGCGTAACTGAAATGTTTGTGTACAGCCTCCCCCACGGGTATAGGCGGAAATACAGCTCGCATCTCTTTTACACAAACATTTCCACTGGACTCTGTATTGGTAATTTACAGGCGAGGTATGCCTGTTATTAGGATATATTTTCGATTTGTATAAGTCGATATTATTGTTACTCTGACAATGGTGGAGGAGAAAATGGCAAAAGAATTAAAATCCGCTGATCAAGCTTCCAAAGACCTTGTTGCCTATGCTAAACAAGAAAACATCAGTGTTGTTTGGGATCGCTATGAAGCAATGCAGCCTCAATGCGGGTTCGGTACTCTCGGTTTATGCTGCCGTCACTGCTCGATGGGACCGTGCAGGATAGACCCCTTCGGGAATGGTCCGAAAGTAGGTGTATGCGGTGCGAACGCGGATACCATAGCGGCACGGCATCTCATCAGAATGATAGCAGCCGGAGCTTCGGCACACTCAGACCACGGCAGGGATATTGTACACACTCTGCTTCTGGCGGCTGAAGATCCGAACTGTGACTACGCGGTTAAAGATCCGGAAAAACTCAAACGGATAGCGAAGATCTATGATGTAAAAACCGACGGACGGGAAATAAATGAAATCGCTGCGGATGTCGCACGGTGCGCGCTGAAAGAATTCGGGCAGCAGGAAGGCACTGTGAGAATATCGAAGATGGCTCCTGAAAAAAGGCGCCGGGTGTGGGAAGAACTTGGCGTTACTCCCCGGGCTATCGACAGGGAGATAGTAGAAACAATGCACCGTACCCACATCGGTGTTGATACTGATTATAAAAACATAATCCGGCACGGAATGAGGACTGCTCTCGGCGACGGATGGGGCGGATCTCTTTTGGCAACGGAATTTTCAGATGTACTCTTTACTACTCCGGGCCCGATCAAATCAAACGCGAACATGGGAGTATTAAAAAAAGAAAATGTAAATTTAATTGTTCACGGTCATGAGCCCACACTTTCAGATATAATCGCTGCAATTTCTCAGGATAAGGAATTAGTAGCAAGGGCAAAGAAGAAAGGTGCAAAGGGAATCACCATCGCCGGTCTCTGCTGTACTGCGAATGAGATCCTTATGCGTCACGGGATTCCGGTAGCCGGCAGTTTCCTTCAGCAGGAACTGGCAGTCCTTACCGGTGTTGTAGATCTGATGATTGTCGATGTTCAGTGCCAGATGCCCGGGCTAAAAGAGGTAACCAAATGTTATCATACAGAATTGGTCACAACCTCTCCGAAAGCGAAAATCGAGGGAGTGAAGCACATCCAGTTTGATGAAACCAGGGCCGTGGAAATCGCGAGAGAAATCATTGAAACCGCAATCGACAACTTCCCGAACCGGAATGGCCAGAAAACATTTATTCCTAAGCAAACAGAGAGAATGGTCGCCGGTTTCAGCAGTGAATCGGTTTTCAATTTCCTCGGAGGAAAATACAGGAGCACCTACCGGCCCCTTAATGACGGAGTTATGGCAGGCAGGCTGCGGGGCGCAGCAGGAGTTGTCGGATGTTCAAATCCGAAGATAGAATATGAAGAAAATCATATTGCCATGGTAAAGGAGCTCATTAAAAATGATGTGCTTGTGGTAACAACTGGATGTAACGCGATAACCTGCGCGAAACACGGGCTCATGCAGCCCGAGGCGGCGTTTGAATATGCGGGAAAAGGGCTCCAGGAAATCTGTCAGGCTGTCGGTATACCGCCGGTACTTCATCTCGGGTCCTGTGTTGATAACAGCCGGATCCTTACAACCCTTGCAAATGTTGTAGCTGAAGGCGGGTTAGGTGACGACATCTCCGAACTTCCGGTCGCGGGCGCGGCCCCTGAATGGATGTCTGAAAAAGCGGTTTCCATCGGATTTTATTTTGTCGCATCCGGAGTATATACTGTTGCGAGTCCGGCTCTTCCGGTAATGGGGAGCAAAAAAGTATTCGAATATATCACCGATGAAATAGAAGAGGAGATCGGGGGCAAATGGGCTTTTGAAGATGATCCGGTTGAAGCGGCTCACATGATGATCCGACATATCGATAAAAAACGGAAAGCCTTAAAGCTGAAACCGATGATGTACGAGCAGGCTTTGGCTCCGGAAGAGTAGGAGGCGGTATGGGAAAACATATTACTGTTAATATTGAAACCTGTGTCGGCTGTCATACCTGTGAATTGGCGTGCGCGGTAGCGCATTCTGTTTCAGGGGATTTGGAAAAAGCTGTTATAAGCGGAGAAAAACCGGGATATCGATTATTTGTTGAATCTTATAAAACGATGCCCGTGCCTATCGCCTGCAACCACTGCGAGGAAGCTGCATGCATCCTCGCCTGTCCTACTGGCGCTGCCCACAGAAAGGTTGAAAACGGCCCTGTTTTCATTGATAAAAACAAATGCATAGGCTGCAAAATGTGCATACAGGCTTGCCCCTTCGGGGTTATCACATTAAACGCGGAAGGCAAAAGCGCTTTAAAATGCGATCTCTGCATAGAACGGCAGGCAAAAGGCGAGGACCCGGCATGTGTTTCCGCCTGTCCCACCGGTTCCCTCTCCTTCAGCAGTGATGATGAAGTAGGTCAGGGGAAACGGAAGAAGGTCGCTGAGATGATGGCAACAGCCCAGCAGGAGGGGCAAAAAGAACTGAAGGTATAATAATATGATAAGTGTGACTGTGTGCGTGGGAAGTTCCTGTCATGTGAAAGGTGCTCGTAACGTAATTATGCAGTTCAATGATTTAGTTAAAAAGCACGCTTTGGAAAAAAAGATTGAATTAAAGGGGTCCTTTTGTATGGAGCGGTGCGGAGAAGGGATTAACTGGAAGATTGAAAACGAAGATCTTACCAGTTCAACAGTTGAAAATGCAGTGCAGGTTTTTGAAGAGAGGGTGATAAAACCTCTCCTGCGGGAATGAGGAGAACAGTAGACTTCTATGGAGCAGCAGAACGGGAAAAACCCGGGAGTTAACGTAAATGCGATTCTTGAGCATACGCCGAACGGGATTCTGCTTGTAGATGAAGAGACAAGAATCCAGTATGTAAATCCTGCATTTAAAACTATGTTCCATTGTCCCAAGGAATCTCTGTACGGAGAAAAGGCTTCCCGTTTTATTCATTCCGACTGTTTTGAAAAAGCGATTAAAGCCGGGGGCAACCTTATGGTAAAAGAGACCATACCGGAACATAAGGTAAGCTACCGGGTAGGACTCTTCCCTATTGAAGGGGAGAAGCTCTATTGCGGAATATTTATTGATATTTCAGAGGAGGAACAGGCAAGAGAACATTTACGGGAATTACGGGCCCAGACATTGAAAAGGGCCCAGGAGGTAATCGTCCGGCAGATGAAAACCGCCCAGGAAATTGCCCGGCTTTTAGGGGAAACAACAGCGGAAACGAAAGTGCTGTTGGTTAAGCTTATGTCGTTATTTGAGGAAGAAGGAGATAAATGAGGCTGTTCTATGAGTGGGGTTGTAAACAGCTGAGAAAATACAGGGAGGAATTGTGCGGAGATAGTATAGGTGTTTCCCGTCATTCCGACTATGTAACCCTTGCACTTTCAGACGGTCTCGGCAGCGGAGTAAAGGCAAATATCCTGGCAACTCTGACAACCAGGATTGCAATGCATATGCTGGAAAACGAAATGCCCTTAGAGGAAGTGGTGGAAACACTGACAGCGACCCTTCCTGTCTGCAATGTGCGGAAAATGGCGTACAGTACTTTTGCCATTGCCCAGTTTTTCAGCCATGGTGTTGCCCGGATAGTTGAGTTTGATTCTCCGGAAGCAATAGTACTGAGAGGAAGAAAACTGCTTCCCGTAGTATATGAAGAGAGTATTATCCAGGAGAAAAAGATACAGGAAACTGTCATCAATCTTCAGGAAGGAGACTGGGTAGTATTTGTATCCGACGGGGTTCTGAATGCAGGGATAGGCGGGGCATATCCCCTTGGCTGGGGTTGGGAACATGCTGTTAAGTTCCTTGAAAGGCATGCCCATAATGATCTTTCTGCAAAGGAACTTGCTGAAAAAGTCGCTGATGCAGTGGGTGATTTGTACAACAGAAGCCCCGGCGATGATGTCAGCATTGTGGTTATCAAGGTCAGGAAGAAAATGGCGGCAACAGTATTGACCGGGCCGCCGGCTTCAAAGAGTGTGGATGAGGAGTGGATAGAAAATTTTTTAAAGAAACCGGGGAAGCATGTAGTGTGCGGAGGTACAACCGCGAAGATCCTCTCGAGATATATGGGAGTGCCGGTCGAAGTTGAACTTTCAACTATGACCGCAGATGTTCCGCCTGTTGCCAGGATGGAAGGGCTTGACCTGGTTTCAGAAGGGATTCTTACCCTGACCAGGGTAAATTACCTCCTGAAACAGGGGATTAAGCGGGAAGGCGTCAGGTTTCAGAATGATGGTGCATCAGAATTGATACGCCTCCTTCTGGGAGTTGATCATATCCACTTTGTAGTGGGGCAGGCTGTAAATCCTGCGCACCAGAATCCTGAGCTGCCGAACCAGCTTGGAATTCGGGTTTCTGTTGTAAGGGAGATTTCAGACGAACTGAAAAAGAGAGGAAAAGAAGTAACGCTGGAAATAGTATAGGAGCGTGTCCAGGGAGAGAACCAATGGGAGAAGAGTTGATACTGACAGTAGCAGATCGATATGAACGGGATGAGGGTATGCTTATCCCAATGATGCAGGATATTCAAAAAGAGATGGGATATCTTCCGCCGGAAGATCTTCGCCGATTATCCGGAGTTTTAGAAATACCCCTTGTGCGGATTTACGGGGTGGCAACCTTTTATTCATCCTTCCGTCTCGCACCTAAAGGTCAGCACGACATTACCCTCTGTATGGGCACTGTCTGTTTTCTTAAAGGGTCCGGAAAGATTTCTGAAGCGATATGCAATGAGTTCAATGTGGAACCCGGAGCGACAACAGAAGACCGGCTGTTCACCATGAGTGCGGTCAACTGTGTAGGAGCCTGCGCCCTTGCCCCGGTTATGATCGTAGACGGGCAATATCATGACCATGTTACGATGGATTCCGCTATTAAAATCATCCGCGGATTAAAAGAGGAGGGATGATGTGAGCAGCTCCCATATTCAGACAATAACGAGTCCTGAAAGCCTGCAAAAATTCCGGAAATCAATTGAAGGCAAAACTGCGGGAATCAAGGTAATACGGGTATGCATCGGCACCGGCTGTGCTGCCAAGGGTTCCCGGAAACTCCTTGAACTCTTTCAGGAAGCAGTCAAGGAGAGCGGCAACGGCATTAGGGTGGAGCCTAAAAGTGTAGGCTGTCATGGTTTGTGCGAGCGGGGGCCAATTGTTGTTATAGAACCGGGAGATATTATCTACATGGGTGTAGAAGAACCGGATGTTGAGGAAATTTACAGAGAAACTGTTCTCGGCGGCCGCATTGTTGAGCGGCTGGTTTACAAAGATCCGGAAACAGGGGCCCTTTCCAAAACAGAAGGAGAAATTCCCTTTTATAAAGCCCAGAAGCGGATAGTCCTCAAGGAAAACGGGAATCTGAATCCCAAAAATATAGAAGATTATATCCTTAAGGGGGGATACACAGCAGCAGCTAAAGCCCTCTCTTCCATGGAACCTGAGGAGATAATCGAAGAGGTCAGAATCTCAGGACTCCGGGGACGGGGAGGCGGAGGTTTCCCTACGGCACGGAAATGGCAGTCCTGCAGGGAAGCTCCAGGGGAAGAACGGTATGTCATCTGTAACGGTGATGAGGGAGACCCCGGTGCTTTTATGGACCGCTCAATAATGGAAGGAAATCCTCATGCTGTCCTGGAAGGGATGATAATCGGGGCTTATGCCATCGGTGCAAACCAGGGCTATATCTATGTGCGGAACGAATATCCCCTGGCTGTAGAGCACCTGACCGGAGCTATTAATCAGGCGAAAGAATACGGACTTCTCGGTGACAATATATTCGGAACAGATTTTTCCTTTGATATCAGAATCAACCGGGGGGGCGGTGCATTTGTGTGCGGAGAATCCACTGCGCTTATGGCTTCTCTTGAAGGAAGGACCGGAGAACCCAGGGCTAAATATGTGCATACAGTGGAAAGCGGGCTGAAAGGGGTTCCTACAAACCTGAATAATGTGGAAACCTGGTCGAATATCCCCTCCATAATAAATAACGGCGGCGCCTGGTTTGCCTCTATCGGAACGGAAGGGTCCAAAGGTACCAAGGTTTTCAGCCTTGTAGGGAAAGTAGAAAATACCGGCCTTGTGGAAATACCCATGGGCATGACTCTCCGGGAGATCATTTATGATATCGGAGGAGGGGTAAAAGACGGAAAGGAGTTCAAGGCAGTTCAGACCGGCGGGCCTTCAGGAGGATGTATTCCTCAGAAATATCTTGATGCTCCGGTTGATTTTGATGAACTGACAAAGCTCGGGTCCATGATGGGGTCCGGCGGTATGATCGTCATGGATGAAGATACCTGCATGGTGAATGTGGCGAAGTATTTCCTCAACTTTCTGAAAGAGGAATCCTGCGGCAAATGCACCCCCTGCAGAGAAGGTGTTTCCCAGATGCTTCATATCCTGGAACGTATAACCGCCGGAGATGGGAGAGAAGGAGACATAGAAACCCTGGAGGAACTGGCTCTTCTTCTTCGGGATACATCCCTCTGTGCTCTTGGTCAGACTGCTGCGAATCCTGTGCTTTCAACATTAAAATATTTCCGCAAGGAGTATGAGACCCACATTCGGGAAAGGAAATGTCCAGCAAAGGAATGTAAAGGACTGTTCACCTATGAAATTGATCCGGAGGCATGCAAGGGATGCATGCTCTGCCTGAAAAATTGTCCGGTGGATGCAATAACAGGAGAACGTAAACAGCCTCATGTTATAAATCAGGAGATCTGTACATTGTGCGGTACCTGTTTTGAGAAATGTCCCTTCGGAGCTGTTCTGAAGGTTTAAAATAGAAGGAGTTCAGCCGTGCCCAAGGTAACAGTAGACGGAATAGAGGTTAAGGTAAAAGAGAACGCAACAATCCTTGACGCAGCAAAAATGGCCGGAATTTGGATCCCGACTCTCTGCTACAGTCCTGTGGTGGAACCCTCA
>Ga0272441_10003843_pt1 | contig 28028 bp, 31 predicted proteins | sample SSMProp6N_FD_193582 | JGI IMG/M metagenome (GOLD analysis project Ga0272441, IMG submission 193582) | Marine sediment archaeal communities from Little Sippewissett salt marsh, Falmouth, MA, United States - SSM-Prop-6N | ecosystem: Environmental > Aquatic > Marine > Wetlands > Sediment ... | reverse complement strand
GGTAACGAGTCCTCCTGATTCTCCAGCATTAAAGACTGATTCGAGTGACTGAGAAGCTAACGGTAGTGAATTTAAGTTCGACATAGCACTCGCAAAGCTTCGCATGGACTCGGCAGCTTCGGAAAACGACATAGTGGTAGTTCTGGCTAATTCCGCCACAGCATCTTGTAGGTTCAACTCTCGGAGGGAGCGTCCCTGTACGGGTACATTAACGGTCTCCCGGTTGGAAGGGGTACGTCTATTCCTTACAAACCTCCCGCTTCCGATCCGGTCACGGATGGTTCGCCTGATATCATCAAACCAAGGCATCTCACTTTCCTTGTCAATGGTCATCCTTTTCAACGGTTTAAAATGGGAGAGGGGCCACCATTCCCCTCTCCCGACTACAGAGGACACTATCGGGGAGAGGTCACAAAAAATTCCCCGATGGCTTGTCCCGTTATAACATACAATAAATCGGTTTGTCAAGGGGGTCAAGCCAAATCATCCTACCACAAGAGACCGGTCCTCTTTCGTTGCTCTTTCACAGACTGTTTGTGAAAGTCAACGAGTATGGCAGCAATCGCAACATCAACCTCGATACCTGTCTTTGTACCCTTCAGTGCCTCATCCGTGGTAAGGCTCTGCAACTTTTTCTTCATACCGGTCAGAGAGCCAGCAACGTTCTCCTCCCACCCGTCCAGCTCACCGGTAGACATCAATTTATGAACTCTCGTCTGGAGACGATTGAGAAAGTGATCCGCAACCCCACGGAACTTACGTTTCTCCCCAGATACATTTCTGTGACGGATAACACCACTTCCCGCCTTGGTTTCAATCGTGTTTGCCGGAATGAAGGGCATATTAGGCGATTTATCCCCTTCAGAAGCACTCAGATCCGCTTCAGGAGCCATTTTCTCGGCTTTCTGGGTATCATCCCCTTGATTATCGTCTTGAGTCGATTCTAAGGCCTCTGAGGGAGTATTATTCAGCTTATCTTTCTCGTCTGCCATGGTTGATAACTCCTCTGTCTTCGAGGTATTGCCATACCTCATAGGTTATCGAATATCGTTCAGACTCACAATTCCACTGAGGGAGCCCACGATTCTCTTTCCAATAGGAGTCACGCAGGGTGCGGTGTCCTCCCCTCCGATGCTCCAGCCGATCAAAATCAGAATGGTCACGATGGTACAATGCTCCCTTCAGCAAAACTCTTGTCTCGTACCCGTGCTTACGAATCCGTCGATAGAAGTCGTCATCGTCTCCGCCATACCCATAGATCAATTCATTATACCCGCAGGTAGCCAGCAGCACATCACGGTGCATAAAGATCGTACCGGTTGTGCCAGCAGGGTTCACTCTCCCGCCTCGGTAGGTGACATCGTGATTAGGGTCGAACGAGTCAAAGAAGCCCTTGGCGAAAGTTATATCCGAATCCGTAGCAACGATCCACTCACCTGAGCAAAACTCCAGCCCAAGATTCCGGGCGATGCACAAATTGAATAGGGTCTGCTTCTCAACCCGGAGTACCTTTATTCTGGGATCGGCAAACTTACGAAGTAGGTTAGAGACAGGTTGCTTCGAGGACCAATCAACAATAACGATCTCCCCGAAGTAATCAAAGGAAAGCCAGTTGGGTATACTATCATTGAGAAACAAATTTCGGTTCATGCAGGTACTAACGAGTGATACCTTCATCTCCTACGTCTCCTTTTCCCTCCCACACCTACTCGAACTTTCCTAACCTGAGTCTCGGAAGTGCTTCTCCGGTGGCCTCTCCGACGAGATATCGGTCGCCCATAGGTAGCTTCCTTGGTCTGTAGCATGTAAACAACACCAGCAACCGCATCAGCGCAGTCCTTCGACCCTCCAGCCGGATGGTCAATCTTCCCTTTTTCAGTCTTCTCCACCTCTCGCAACTCCTGAGCCAACGTAAGGTGTCTGGGAATCAAAAGCCGTTCGTCCTTTATTGACAGCTTAACCTCAGTATAAGGAGCAACTGAGGTGTCAACGGACAGCACTCCTGATCTAATCCGGGCTTTCTTAAAAGCTTGAATCATCATAGTAGATTGATAGCTGTCCATCGTACTCCATTTGATAAAAAGTTCTCCCCTGAGCCACAGCACGAGGTCTCTAACGAGTTCAAGGTCTACTTCCCCGTTTGGAGGAGCCTTGACTCTCAAAACTCCGTCAATCTGATACATGGGAGCACGTATATCTCTCAACTCGACAAACTCACCGGTCTTCTCATTAAAGTATTTGGTAGCTGGCAGCAGCTTGTATCCGGTGATTCTTCCAATAGCAAGTCCAGCAGCGTCATTCGATACTCCAACATCGATATGAGCCGCAAACGGTAGCGTGGCGTCAACAATGTTGTTCTCCATGTAATCCCGGTTTACCAACTCCCAGAAGTCAGGTTCGTTCACGTCAACCACTCGGTCAATAATACATTCGTTATGCAGGAATAGCTGATTCCCAAACGTTTCCTCGAAGTTTAGTTGAGCCTGTTCGATCTGCTCCCGGTAGGGTATGAACGGATGTCTGGTCCCGGTGGCAATACCGGCAAGGTCACGCATGGCAGCTTCAATGTCCCTCTCAAACTCAGCCTTGTACTCGACGGGAACCTCGATGACATCTTCCTCGTCGGTAGCCTCTGCAATCGATTGCACAATACGAGTCTGCTTCAGTTCGTTCCCGACCTCGATCAAGAATTTATCCCCACAGAAACGATCTGCCGGGAGCACGTCCCATTGTGCGTATTTCATAACAAAGATAGTACTGTCCGTCGCAGCCTCATCCATCTTACGATCTGTGAAGTCACCGGGGTAATGTACGGAGGATATCAAGAGCAGCTTGCCGGGGAGTTTTCCCTTTTGCATGAATCGTGACTTCATACGTCGAATCAGAGCAGAGTAGACTCTTTCCGCTTGGTCGTATTCCTCCTCGCCCGTGTGCTGTGTCCGCACAGAGTCCTGCGTCTTAGCCATGAAGTTCAACTCATCGATCATCCCACCAAAGACATTCATGCCTATGGCTCCGGTATCCGACCCTCCAATGGGCAGTACGTAGATGTTCTTAGGAAATCGCAACTCACTTAAAACCTTTGGATCGTACGGGAAGTTCCTTTGAAAGTAAGGAGACAGCTTCAGCCTCTCGGCAAACTGTCCAAACACAACTTTCTTGGCAAGCGTCTGCGTCATCGATTGCTGGATGAAAACAATAGATGAACCCGGAGCAAGGTCAAACTCCAGTTGCGGATTGTGAAAGCAGGATAGACGATACAGCATGTACCCAAGGGCAATATCAGCAAAGTAGTTCTTCCCAATACCGATAGCACCTGTGAGCACAGCTTCGATATAAGGGTCGCCCTTAGCCTCAAAAAGTCGTTCCAGCTCATACTTGATCTTCGGACGGATATATCCTTTCTGATTAAAAAATTCCTTAGACTCGGCAAACTCCTCTATGTCAACGATTCGGTCTACTCGCAGTCCTCTTGCCTGATGCAGAAACGAAAAATCCTGCTCCTGTACTGCTCTGATCCAGTTCGACAGGAAGTCCCTCAAATCCTGCTGCATCATAATGCACGTACCGTCGATATTATGAGTAGGTACGGATTTTAAAAGCAGATCAAATGCTTTAGTCTCCGTCTGGGGTAAGCCAATACTATTAGACAGATCCACAAACTTCCTGACAGCATTGTTAAACTCGACACACGAAATGTTAGTCGTCATCACTCTCCTCCCTTGCCGGTGGCCTCTTGAGCGAGTACGACCCATCATCGTTTATCCGCAACGTCAGAGCGTCTTCCTCCACAGCCCCAAGGAATCGCTGTGACATCTCAAGCATCTTCTGCCCTCCGTCCTGAAACTGTCCTAGCAGACCATCGAACTGATGTTTCATTAGAACATTGTACTCACTTGGTTTCGAGTCACGAAGGCCGAGCTTCATCTCCATATTCAAGAACTCCGACAGCATACCGTCGAGCGTAGCAATCTCCTTGCCGGTGAATTTAAACGGGATAGACGACTTCTCCTTGTCTCTTAATTCATTGACACGTTCCATCTGTATTCTAATCAAGTCCACTTTCATCGCCATAGCATCTAACTTCTCAGCTATAGCCTTGCCCCGGCGTCCGGCAAGTTCCTCCATTCTCTTTCGCTCTTTGTTCTTACGGTCCTCGCCTTGGTGGATCTCACCTATGACTTTCTTCCGCATAGAAGTGATAGCTCTTGCAAGCGATTTCACAGGGGAAGACTTCTGAGCACCCCACTCGATCTGGGCAACCTTGGCAATGTGGGCAGAACTCTGTCCGATACGCAGCCGGTGATATACCTCAAGCAGTCGCTTGTCCGACAAGTACTTTAGCCAGTTACCTTTCCGCCCCGGTGGGGCAACGAGTTCCCGTATCTGTCTAATAAGGGATTCGCCGGATAGGGCAACCATTTCATCTATTGACTGTTCTGGCATGTTTTATCACTCCTCATCTTCGGCCAGTACCGAATCAATATCATCCTCATCCAGTTGAGCTACGTCAAGATCTCCCCTGAACTTAGGAATGAACTTATCCAGTGGTGCCAGTTCCAGCAACTTACAGAGCACAGAGTCAAACGTGACACCGTATTCGGTAACTTCCCGTGCCTTGTCTTGGAAGAACCGCAGCATCCTGCCGGGGATACGAACCCAGATGTGCTGTCTACCTCCAAAGTCAAGAATCATATAGTTGTACGGTACAGTATCACCGTACTTGGTAAACAATCGGTTGAGAACGGTTGTCAGGTCATCAACGGTAGTGATCTCATCCTTAGCCTTGTCGAAGTCCCGCTTCATCTCATCACTCGGCAGGGACTCACGAGCAGTTTTTATCATCTGCTCCAACTCAGTAGGGTCGGTAAACGCAAGGTGCTGTGCTACGTCCTCAAAATCGTGTCTTTCCATGAGGTCGGTAACCAAAGCAGTAAACTTTTTCCGGTTAAAAGTTCCCCTGAGCTTATCCATCTTAACGGTCAAGAACTTCCGCCTATCTCTGACAGAGACATCACTGTCCCCAACGTGTTCTTTGATTACAGCCGGGACTTGTGGCATGTCAAGTAGGGCAGCGACATCATACCTATGCTCCCCGTCTATAATCTCGTATATATACTCCGAACCTTCAGGCAGTGACGCAATAACGAGAGGCTGCAAGAAGCCCTCCTCCTGAATGTTTCGGGTCAATTCGTTAAACGTATCAGGGTCCAGCTCATTCGGATTCCAATCATTCGGACGGATCTCTTTCAGATCGACCAGCACGAAATCAGGTACGTGGACTGTATCGTCCATATCGTATGTGTCTTTCGCCATCTTACCTCCTTGATCAACTATAATCGTTTAGGCAAAGTTTTAGGATGCTCCTTCGTGCGGACAAACCTAAGAAGATATGAGGATAGCAAAGCTTCCTTGAATACCAACAGGTAGTACGGTTCCAGCAGCCTTATAATATCACTCGTTTCGATATCCCATAAATGGTGTGAATTAAAGTGGGTCGTCTTAAACCGAGGGTGAGAAACGATTATCTCTCTCGGCCTTACTCGTTCTATCATGTGAGAAAAGTCTTCCGGCACACGCAGATGCTCAATGGTTTCCAGCGAGACAAGAACGTCAATCGGCAACTTCATCTGATCCCGTAACTCACAGCACCGAAACGATACATTATCGTCCTTATAGTGCTTATTGGCGTGATCGATTGCTTCCTTACTGAAGTCAACACCGATTACCATCTCAACGTCAGGATTCTTAGAAAGTAGGTAGGAGCCATACCCACACCCGCAAGCAATATCCAGAACTTCTCCCCAGACAAACCTCCGGGCCAACATATACTGATGGATATGGTTCTTGATGATAACTTCTTCCTCTAACTTGTCAACCGCATCCCTATCTCTGAAAATTCTTTCGATCATGGCTCACCTGCACTATTCGTCACCCAGAGTTTTCGGCCTCCCGGCATAAGTCCGATCTCTTTATGAGCATAACGTTTTAACATCTTTGCTACCCACAACCGGGAGTACATACCAAAAGACTTGCCACATGCCTCGTTCAGCTTTGTGAATAGCGTATCAAAGTCAACTGGTCGTATATTCTTTTTATCCAGACGTTTAAAGACAGGCTCAAAGACTTTGAAGTTCTTGCCATTGAATACACCTTCTGATTTTTTAACAACTTCGTCTATCAGCGGCATCAGCGATGCCCTCACTTCTCTATCACTGTGCCTCTCGTAAACAACATCACAGGCCCACGTGTAGGCTTTCTGAGCCGCAGTCTTATACTCATCCCGTATCTGCAAAATCATAGTAACCAATTCAGGCACCGCCACAGATTCAACATAAAAAGGAGTCAGGTTACCCGGATCTGTCCAGCCCTCCGAATACTTATTGTTCAACCAAATCAGGGGCTTACCACTCATCATGTATTCAGTAAAGACAATCCTTGGCCCATCATCCAACTCCCTAAGTGACACTCCGACATGAGCCTTCATCCACAACTCATGGTAGTTATCCGGTAAGTGGTAGTAATCAACAAAAGCCTTAGCACCCCGGAGCACCTTCTTGGTCCACTCGGTCTCGGCACTTGTCGAGCAGACTATCAGCCGGATGTCTTCTCCCATGGCGTTTAGTTTCTTGAGCGCATCAATAGTCACCTCAGCCTGTTTTGGAATACCCTCTCTTTCGTTCCCAAACCCACCAGCAATCATCAAATAAAAGGGCTTGGACCTCTGCCATTTGTGATGATGGGGAATTGACGGTGGGCTTTCTGGTCTCCACTTATGATAAACATTCCGTAATCCAGTACGCTGATAGGCTGGTGACATAATCCTTCGCATCTGAACTTTGAACAACTGAGCATTGTACGGAGAGGAAAAGACACAGGGTCCAAAACTGGCACAGTAAGCTTCCAGAATTTCCATAGACCTGAGCCATGCAGAGTCACCGGCAGGGTTACGTCTCCATTCCTTTTCGGATAAAGCCAGTTCAAAGAACGTAATAACCGCAGGTTCAGTCCCACCATATCCACCGTCCCGCAGCATCCGCTGCATACCAACAGTCATCTGCGTATTCCAGTTTAGGATAAGGTCATACGGCAGGGGAGAACGTCTGGTGGTCAGATACTTATGCAAGTCCTCGCTGTACGTCCCGGCACCCGTCAGGGGATCACGAACAAGGTCAACTGGGATAGCCATCATTTTATCCCGATCCCACCCTTCTAACGATTCGTACTGAATATCTTTTGGCACCATCAATAAACAGTTAATATCATTTTTCAGAGCACGGGCAAGACGAACTGCCTGTTTCACTCCAGCAGGTACGGAGTACTGGGTCTTATGTGCTCCGATCACTGAATGACTTGGTAAGAATAGTACAGTATGTCTCACTTTATGACTCCTTCAAGTATCGGTTTTATTGCATCCCTCCACGAATCCCGGTGGTGACGATTGCAAGCGATTGCACCCTGACGTAAGGCAAGCTCCGCAGCCTCCTCATAATTCCTCATACATCTAATCATAGCGTTCGAGACTTTTTTAAGGTCGTGCTTGTTCGCATGGTAGGGCATCAACTCCGGGTCGGTCCACCCCTCAATATAGCGGTTGTTGAGCCATATAACAGGCTTCCCATTCATCATCATTTCCGACAGTGTAAACCTTGATCCATCACTGATCTCTCGCAGGGCAATACCAATATGTGCTCGGTCGAATAATTCAGCATAGTTATTTGGCCTGTAAAAGAAACTCGTGAAGGAACGAAAGGGCTTTAGAATCCTATGGGTCCAATCACTCTCCGGTGTACTGGAGCAGACAGTCAGCTTGACCTTATACCTCAGTCTCCTTAACTTTTGGAGCACCCGGAGAGTCGTCATTGCCTGTTTGGGTAGCCCTTCCCTACCCGGACCAAACCCACCAGCAATAAGTACCTCAAACACTCCATTCTTAGGCTTACTGTGTCGTCGCAACTGGGCAACAGGAACTATCGGATTCCAGATGAAAACTACATTTGCCAGAGCCTTGCTGGATAACTCAGAACTAAAGATACTGGGGATCTGGCGCATTATAATATTGTAATCGTCTGGGTTATGCAGCATCAACGGTCCATCGATTGCTGCTCCAGCTTCAAGAATTTGTAAAGCGTGAGTAAACTCCCATTGACCTATCGGGTTGCGGTCCCACTCGGCAACTGAGGAAGGGTTGTCAATGGTAGTCACTATCGGTGGGCAATCAGGCAGTGACCTGAGCCACATAGTCATCGCAGCGTTGTAGTTGAAGACTACATCATATCGACGGATCAGCGGGTATATCTTTTTCGTAAACCGTACTGTTCGAGCGCAGCCCATGGTTACTTCTTTGGGTACGTCTGCATTGATAGGGCGCAGGGAGGGCGTCCAGTTGCTTATTAAATTGACCTTCAATCCATCTGGGATCAGTATATGGGTTTCATGGAGATCGGCCAAGATAGAGCCGGTAAGGACGCCCTGTTTTAAGTCCATCCCGACAATCCGAGACTTATCCTGCTGCTTGATAATATTGTGAACCGGTATGACTAGTATTCGAGCCATTATTCCCTCACCCATACAGGCATTTCAGTGTTGCACGTGTCCCGGTAACCCATCTTACGCATATACCATGAGTATAGCAGTCTCGACGGAAAGAGCCTTGCTTGAATGTTAGCAATATCCAAATTGTTGCGAGACTTCTCCCTAACGAATCTCCGCAACTGGTTGAAGGTAATCTTCCGTCCTTTCTTCACCTTCTTTAACGGTCCCAACGTATCAGTGATATAGGCAGGGTATCGGGCCAGTTTCGTTCGCTTCTTAACTTCGGACTCTATGTGATCTATAAAAGCATCGTTACGGTCAGGCGCACCCCTCTGGGAAATATGCTCTTGGCAGCTCCCGACCAAATCAGGATACTTCGGGTCTTTGTAGTATCGATCCGCAACTTCTCGGATCATCGCTTCGCATTGAGCCGGAGACTTGTAGATATAAGGATATCCCTTCGGAACTAAGTCCAGACACCATCTACGGTTAGGTAGTATTCCTAAAAGCCCAAGGTACAACTGCTCCCATACCGAGGGCGATGTCTCCCCTTCCCTATCGGGTGCAATAAAAGCATGACACTCCTTGAGCTTGGCAAAGAATTGAGACTGAGGTAGGTGTACGTATCGTTCAACTCCGGGCCACTTCAGCATGTGGTCTGGAATATCAGTGTTGGCGCTCTGGCTGGTAGCAGTGATAACCATCTTGACGTTGCGGCCAGCAGCATACATCTTCGATACTCGTCTCACAAACGATTCAAACTTGTATACGGTTGACTCCGCATTAGCGTAGTTAAAGGCGAGGTTTTTATTCTTACGTCTCTCCTCCACCGACAATACGTGTGGGTTCAACTTTTCAGGAAATAACGAGGAGCAGAACTTCAGAGCATGCATAGGACCGAGTGCTTCTTTCATCGCAGCCGGTGACAGGTACTTCCGGGCCGAGGCTTTAAGCATCTCTATCTCCCAATCACCCCACGTCACGTTAAAACATCCGATCATACTCAATGCCTGAGCTACCTCAAACTCTTTGTAGTGGGCTCCTGATGGATTCTTAGGAGAGAAGATGTACGGAATAACGTTGTAGACAGGCGGGTTGACGGACATTCGGTATCGGTCCACAGGCGGGAAAATGTTATTTTGAAGGTATACCGTAGCCAGATGTCTACCTGTAATGATAGCGTCATAGTGGTAGACACCATTGTTGGTCTCTCTGAAAAGATCGCAGAACTTATCTTCGATACGGGATAAGAAATGGTATGTCTTACGACTGAGACCATCGGCAGAGTCAATATCGATCCACTTAATCTCTGGACGTTCTATGATGCCGGGGTTGGATTCGAGAACTGATTTCGTATAACGTCTTGGAGCACACCAGTATACGAAGTGGCCCCTGTCGCAAGCTCTCGTAATAAAGTGCTTGGCCCAATGAAAGACACTGCATGTAGCCATATTCGCAGATGTCGGATACATTAAATAGACGATTCTCATTCCTTACTCCGTGCAATCGCTTGCAATTATAAAAAGTCTCGATGCTCCCAAAACATAGCGCATTGTCCTTGACTGTTAAACTCCTCGTACGCATCTGCATAAGCCATGTATCGACACGGTGGACACTTAGTAATGTCAGGCTGTAGTTTATGACGTTTTAACCAAAGTTCACGAAACGTAGTAGTCTTATGTAAGTTCCCGGCAACATGAACTCCCCGCCATTGACAACAGAAGCATACCTCAGCGTTGGCAGTAACGATCCCGACCAAACCAGCCATTTTACATGGTAGATTATTCTGGGCCACCGAACGGGTAGTCTCAATAATAGAAACGTCTGACTCCGCAGTCGGCATCTCATACTCATCATAACCTATCCCTGATCTGCCTGTACTACCCTTTAGATACGCAGGTTTGAACTGGATGTACTCCAGATCCAACTCTTTCGCCACGGCCTCCGCCTCTCCCATACTCTCAACATTCTCTCTGCATACAACGAATGAAGCCCCGACAAAAGCTCCTCTGTCCTTCGCATAACGCATCCCATCGAGAACTTTCTCAAATTTATCTGTACCTTTCAGGGCAGCGTAGGTAGCAGGGTTGCCAGCGTCCAGAGATACCCGGATAAATTTAAAGAGCTGAGGAGTCTTAACGTCTTTCAACATTGTCCCGTTGGTAACAAGTCCAATATCAAACCCGGCTTGCATTGCCAGTTGAGCCATGTCGTTAAACTCCGGGTGTATTGTTGGCTCCCCTCCCCCAGTGAAAGTAATCGACTTGCAGCCAACATCCCTCAACTGGAATACCAAACTGGAAAAGAGAACAAAATCAAGTAACGAGCGATCCCTTGACCGGAAGTCTTCAAACATGCAAAACGAACAGTTAAGGTTGCAGACGTTCGACACGTCTATTTCGCACGATATAGGCATTACAGGATCTCCATTGGCAGCAGCCCTCATAGAAGCGTAGTGATAAAAAGTCTTACCTGTCATTAACTTATTCATAACGGTTCTCCTTTTAATTATTTTTCAGATCGTTTCTGGAGTATCCACCTGACGCCCCCACGGATGTCTTCTTCCATAGACTTGTCCCAGAGACTTTTGGTAGCTCTGGCGTCATTGGTTCCGTAGGTCAAGTGGTGTTTCATCAACGGAATCCACCAAACAGTATCGTAAGGGTCGAACTGCGTGGCTGACTCAAATCCATGAGTCTTCCATCGAATTAGGCTTTTCTCCATCACGCCTGATGCACAGAAGAACCAAATCATGTAAAAATTCGACGGTTCGAGACCGGGATATTTTCCCATCTTATGTTTCTCGAATATTCGGCCACCGATTTTCCCGGCTTGGGTATGCATATCGAAGCAATACCATGGCAAAGTAACGGTCTTTGGTTGTCGCTTCCGTCGAATACGCTTATACCAACGTTTCGCACCGGCCTTGATGTCTGCTTTAGTGAATTGCGGATTGAGCCCACGAAAAGAGATAAGCATCATGACGGACAAGCACGACATCCGGTCACCGAGCATCCCTCCCATGCCCACACGTTTCCGCACAAGACGTATGGCGTTGCGTTCGTAATCTGTTATTTTCCCACGAGGAGAACTTATCACACACTCCTCAAATAAAGAATCCACAACGGTTGTCGGATCATCATTTTCGATCTTATCATGCAAAATTTTGACGTTCCGCAATTCATAATGATTCCATTGCTCAGGCGTGAAGTTCTCACTTGGGGCATTAATTAGCATTTGAATCGGCGCATCCTTGGACTTGGTAGCAAGGGCAAGTTGGTAAATAAATTTTCGATACTGAGCTTCCTCTGTCGGCTTACTCTCATAGAACTCATGTAGTTCACCGAGCATAGGCCAGCACTCCTCGAAGACAAGTACAGTCAAACGCCATTTGAGCCAATTCCTCTGTTGCTTATCATTCCAGAGTATATCGAAACACGTCTTAACGAGATCGAGGTTTCCCCGGCGAATACCCTTCTGGATTCCACTCCTCGCTCCGTATAGCAGATCATCTGGTGATATATTCACTTTTCTCGGCATTGTCGCTCCGTTGATTTTTCAGTCCATACGATTATATCAAAATGGTTTTGTCAAGTCAAGGTATCATTTACTACGGACAACCCGCTTGTTGACAGCGATGTCCGGTTTGAAAAAAGCTACTCTGGTCTTTGTATCCCATGTAAAGTCATAGTTACGATTTTCGCTCGTGTCTATATCATTCATAGCGAAGAAGTGACCCGCTGATATTTGAAAGTTTCCGGGGCGGGATTGGATACCTAGTATACCACTCTCGTTCTCGTTATTTGTAAACTGGATAGCAATACGTTTCCCGTCTTCAGAAATGTAAAAGACAGCATACTTGAAAGCGTCCAGATCAAACTTGGAGACCGCAGCACTGTTAAAAGCCAGCACCTTGTTCTTTCGGACGGTAACCTTCGGAATGGTAGTTCTGCCCCTCTTGATATACTTCTTGAAGCCTTCGATCCCTTCGTTAGCCATGGCATGAACTCCTTGAACTGCCTCAGAAGCCCATATAAGCAATATCATGACCTCCCCATGGTTCGGCATAGGAGAGTATGTATAAGCCTCATATTCAGCTTATTAGAGCCTTTGTAGCAAGGAATAGGGGGTTACTTGTAAAGCAATCGTGCCAAAGCCTCAAATTAAGGACAATGGCACGATTTTGGCATGCAGTCACACAGCAGCACTTAGTCCGGCACGATTAGATGCCGAGCAGATCATCAATATCGTCTCCATCGCCCTCCTCTCCGCCTTCCTCGTTTTCCTCACCGGCTTCGTCCTCCAGAGCAGCCTCGATAGCTTCCCGAAGGGCTTTCTTGGTCATCTTACTGAAGCCCCTAACCGTCAGATCATTTTCCTTCATGAACGCAACTAATTCAGGTTTACTCATGTCTTCCAGTTCGACTTCCTCACCTTCCTCCTCGACACCTTCTTCCTTGGCTTCCTCGGCTTCCTCGGCGGCAGCGGCAGCTTCCTTTCTCAGTTGAGCCTGACGTTTCTTATCAACCTTGGTGGTCACTTTCACACCAAAAGTCTTTTCGACAAAGTTGATATGATCGGCAAGCGAGGAACGTTCAGGAGTCACGCCGGAATCGCCCATCCACTCTTGGCAGATGTATTCCAACGCATTTGTGTCGTTGGTGGTGTTCAAAAGCTTCTTAGCCTCGGACAGTGCATCGGTCACGATGTTGGCCTCACTGTCACCCATCTGAAACTTCATGGTTACGATTGAGGGAACTCCATCCCCTCCATCGGGTTTGCGAGAGATCTTCACGGCCTCACTGACCTCACGGGTTGACATTTCCTTCGCCTTCTCCAGCCACTCTTTAGCGTTCTTCTCCGTAATGACTGTGGCGATGTCCTTCATCTTGGTCCAGCCAAGGGCAGCAACTTTCCGTTTATCCAGCTTGTACTCAACAACCTTGTCCCAGATATCGACCATATACATCGACTTCCGGTAACCAACGTTCAGCTCATCGTCGCAAAATTCACGGAATCCAGCCGGTCCTTCCTCGTAGCCCCAGAGTTCGGGATACTCTTTATGGTAGGACTCGGATAGCAGTTGGCTCAGATTCAAAAACGTCTTATCGAGCGCACCATCGATTTCCAGTATCTTTGCCCTGACCAATTCGTGCCGTTTCTGCTTCTGTGTGGACTTCTGGGCCTTTCCGGTTGCAGAAACACTCTTGCCTTTACTTCTTGTAGTCTGTCTTGCCATTCTGTGATACCTCCTCGTCTATAGGTTATTGGAACGATTTTGAAGCGTATATCAGGTAAATTCTTTTGTCAAGCTAAAATTGCAAGCGATTTCATTTTTTGGATTTTGACGGTGTTTTCTTGCGAGTTCCGATTTTCCTGACCTTCCCTCTAGCTGTCCCGTTGACAGCCTTTTCATGTTCACTGGAGACCATTCTGGCCCGTTCCTTAGCCCATTGTCTAATTGCCTCCAGCTCCTCCTTATCTCTTTGTGCAGTAGGTACTGTTTCATCTATTGCTTCGAGAATGTGCTGAGTGGTAAATTCAATCTCATCAGCAAACCCTTTGAACATGGCGTCCTCAATAACAGCCTCGACTTCAGATCCAACATAGCTTTCAGTCTTCCGGGCAAGCAACCCTAAGTTGTACTCGGCAGGGTCACGATCCCGCTTGGCAATATGAATAGCGAATATCTCCTCACGTTCCTTACTGGTCGGCAGATCCGTGGCCCAGACCTCATCGAGTCGCCCTTTCCGGTAAACCATCGAGGGAATGGAAGCGATCTCATTTGCCGTGGCAACCAGAACAACAGGCGCAGTGGTCTCTTGCCTCCACGTCAGGATAGTTGATACAACTCTGGCAGTGACACCGGAGTCAAGATTCCCAGAACCGGACATTCCAGCCATTCCCTTTTCAATCTCATCTATCCATAAGACACAGGGCGAGACAGCCTCAACAACCGCAAGGGCCATTCTGATAGCTGCCTCCGACTCCCCGACAAGAGATCTGAATACCTTACCCATATCCAATCGCAACAGGGGCAACCGTAAGAATCCAGCACTCGCTTTCGCAGTCAAGGATTTTCCAGAACCGGCAGGTCCGACTATGAGCATCCCTTTCGGGTACGGTAATCCGTACTCCCGTGCCTCCTCCGTAAAGACTTTTTGTCGTTTCGTAAGCCATGCCTTAAAGACATCAAATCCCCCAACGTGCTCCATGGTTTCATCGGTATCAATAAACTCCAAAACGTCCGACTTCTTTACTTCGTCTTCCTTCTGCCTTTGAATGGTGCGGATATCAATTTCTTCATGCAGAGCCATCGATAGTGACAGAGCATTTTCAGCGCCGAGGGAGTCAAGACCGACAGCAGCGATTGAAGCTTCTCGCAGCAGCTCTTTCCTGTCCTCTGCGTCTTCCGGTAACTCCATCACGTCCTCGTATGCCTCTACAAGTCGCTCATAAGATCTGGCAATTTCTTCCGAGGTCGGCAACGGACAGTCCACAACGGTTACAATGTTTTTGAGTTCTACCGGCAAGTCAATGTGAGGACCAACGAAAATAAGATGACATCCTTTTAAACGTGCAGCCATGGTAGAATCGATAATTTGCTGAATGACTGCATTGTTAGCGATCATCTGCCGGATGTTATGGAAAACTCCGACAATCGGCTCATTCTTTTTGGCATGTTCAATTACTGCCAGTGAGTCAATCAGATCGTCTTTCACACCTTGGGGTTTAACTGTTTCATCGGGCCGTCCGACCATCAGTCCGGTGCTGATCTTCCAGATACCAAAAGCAACGTCATCCATATCCATTTCGATCATAGCTTTCCTAATCTCACGTTCCGCAACGTGAGGTTCAGCCGTTCTCATAAATAGACACGGATAACCTGCTTGTAAGTAATCCCCGATTTTGGGTTGTCCACTCATAAGCGCCTCCGTATATTTAAGGTTAATGAAATCATCCAAGTACGATCCTATTATATAGGAAAAGTTTTGTCAAGAGTTATTGCAAGCGATTGCAATTATTTCTGCCGAGTATGAAAACTGTTGTGGCAATAGTCACGCATAGGGTTTAAAATATGTCCGTACGTCTTTTGTAGCTCACTCAATATATCAAGTTCAAACTTCCGATATCCGTCCTTACGCAGATCCCCACGCTTTATGATCGGCAGGTTCATCATGTGCCAGCCAAGATCCGTCAAAGCGAATGATATGTACTCATCGTGGGTCTTCAGTTCTCGCTTGCTTATATTCTGGAGTATGGCAACCGGCTTCATATCTTTCTTGCAAGATCCAACCCCTTTATTAAACCATTTGCATAGAATAGACTGAGGCACCGGGAACGGTTCCATCCTTGATCGCCTCCATAGGTACGTTTTGACAATGCCTCCGAGTTCTCCCATAGTAGCCAGCTTACCACCCCTAACTGAGTACGCATAGTCCTCAATAAAGAACGTGTCAGATGCCTTACTATTCTGCATAATGTGGAGAACGATTTTACGATAGCGTTCAAGATCAGTTCCCTGTTTAGCACTGGTCCCAACGTTCCAACTTTTGAATTTTCCATCAAGGTCAAATCGGGTCATACCCGTTCCTGTCAACGATAAGTCCAAGCCAACTATCATGATCTCTCCTCCAAAAAAGCTTCAGATATCCTTACCACAATCTCGCACTGATGCCGAGTCAGTCTCTTTATGTGACACTCTCCCGACCCAAGGCCCAATCCTTCTGCCAGCCATGAATAAGCATCAGAACGACTCATGTACTCTCGCTTCCAAATTTCGTCAAAGGCATTATGTGCTTCTCTCCTAGCCTGTCTGGTCTGCTGGTCAGATTGCATACCCGATGGAAGCCCATCATATCTAACGTCGTCTACTGACGTGCATTGAGGAAAGTTCGAGCACCCGAAGAACTCCCCATATTTACCAGTTCTCCTGACGAGGTATCCATCAGAACAATAGACGCAATCGAAAGGACGAAAGGTCATATTCCATCTCTCCAAAACTTCTTACACTCAGGACCAACAGCACAACCTCTCACCTTGTAGCAGTCCATCTCATTCCGCTCACAAACTGGGTCCAGTGGCGGTAGTTGCTTGGGATAAGTTTTCATCCCGGTCTCGTAGGACTGTAGCTTCGCAGTGATCCGTTTTACAACTGGTATTGAGTACTGTACTGGATACATCTTAATGGGAAACGATTTCACCACATGCTTCTTAATAATGTAGGCAACATAGCCAACCGTATGATCTATCGGAACCGGGAACTTCTTATCGTGACTCAGCCCCCACATATACGTCATAACTTGCCATTCGTGATCAACGAGAGGGGCAACGAGTTTCCCGAAGTCCTTTTCATTCATTGATTTCGCCTCCACAACCCGATAGAACTTATTTTTTAAAAGAAACATATCAGGATGTCCAGAGACGTGAAAAGGCCGTCGAAGCCTCATCCAGTGCTCATGGTACGTAATCGCTTCCGGCCTCGCACCGCACTTGGTACAGTTCTTTTTTGGTGGAGCACCAAAGTAAAGCACGGTATTGCAAGCCATACATCTCCACCATCCCCGGCGTTTATTCCCGAAAACGTCTGGAGTATTCTGTATCCACCAATGCAGAGCATTGCCCATCCCGTACGTGAGTCTCATACTCACATTGGCCGATGATATCTTTTCCTTCTCCAGCTTGGCCCCAATAACGTGCATACGAATACAGCAACTATGCAAAGACGATGCCCGTGGTCTCCCTATCTTATACCTCTCGAAGTCTTTTTGAAGCTTGACATTCTCGGATGCGACAACCGTGGGATCATCACTCTCGTCAGCTATAGTCGATCTCACCGGTTGGTTCTTACTCTTTATCCGTAGCATACGTTGGGCGAAAGGGTCAGTCATCGTTTCCTCCGATCACCATAGGCACCCCACTAAAGTCCTCTCGGATTACCCATGGGATAACGAGCAAGGGATACTGCGGATACCTGAGTCTGAATTTATTTACCTTAGTCCGTCCACTAATTCCCCACTTTCCCTTGACCTCCACAAATACATTGTAACCAATAATAAAAAAGTCAGGAACGTAGATAGCATTACTATCCATCTTGCTGCCTACCTTAAAAGCATGTCTCTCATACTCAAAAGGAACAAGCGCAACAAAAAGTGCTTCGGCCACCCCTGCCTCATAGTAGGAACGGAAAGACATCTCCACCATCTCCGAATACGCCTCATCGGGATCGGCCATCTCAGGTACTACATGACCCCTAACGTGTTTCGGGTGCAGCCGGGATTCATTACCTTCCGTAACTATCCAACCAATCATGCAGTTTTGAGAACAAACAAACGGCCCGACTTTATCCAGCAACTTCCAATCCTTGTTAGGCATTGGAAAGAAACGGCCACACTGACTACACATCTTGTTTGGCACGGTGAACCTCCATCGGTACTTTCTTTTTTCTCAGCCGCAGTGTACGAATCCGGCTTTTTGCAGAACTACCCTTACCGTCATCTTGAACACCTGTCTCGTCCACTACACAGTCCGTTTCCAGCCGAATCTCATTAAGCGGTGTCCCGGTCTTCAACGATCTGATAAACTTCCCGGCAAGCTGGTAGTCTTTTTCCTTCACCAAGTCTGTCAGACTCTCCAGCGACCAATCAACACACAAAGCTTGCAATCGCTTGCAGATAGTCGTGGCAAACTCCTGTGTTCCAGCGGTTAAGGCTTTCATGCCGTGAGTCCGGTTTGATACAGACCATCTCCCGTCTACGTCTTGCCATATAAACCAATCTTTCGTAACACCTATCCCGAAGACTTCATGCCAATCATGACCGTCGGGATTCCCGAAGTCAACACGGAATATACTAAACTCGTTAAGGGGATCTTTGTCAGCTTCAATCATCGACTCCTCTTGAGCTGTCAACCAAGTTAGTAATTTCTGCAACCCTTCCACAGCGTTATCCTTTTCAAGAAACCTCCGTACTCGTCTTACGTCAGGTAAGTTCATCCCGATCTCCCATAATGCGTCGTTTGGCAGCTTCCACAGTAGCTTGCATAGTCCTGATTCGCTCATGATCGTGCTTCTTCCAGACGCTTACGATGTTATCCAGTTTCGAGGCTTGCTTGTCGAAGTACATCCACTTCGAGCCTTTCTTCCGAACGATCCCGTATTCCCTCGCTTGCGTCATCATAGAAGCGAAGTCGTTGACTTGTCCAGCGACCAGATCATCAAAGTCTTCAACCATCCTGATATACTCACAAACACCAGCAAGGGTAAGCACTTTAAACTTCCGAACAGAAACGATGTGGCGAGCTGCGTAGTTTTTCTTTCTCTTGTCATCCCGGTACTTGTCATCCGAACTCTTTTTCTTGAGAGCCTTTTGGTTGCAACGAAGCAAAAGCGAGAACTCATGCATCATTGCTTTTCCCCCGGTCATCGATTCGGGGTCACCAAAAACTTGCATAATGTTAATCCGCAACTGGTTGGTAAACAGGATAGCACAGGGATGCTCATTCTTCCGCTCTTTAATGAGTCGTTGCTTGAGCTTTCTGATAGCTCTCCCGATCAGCCGAGTTTGCAGTGCGATAAAATTCTCCTCACTGGAGCCTTCCATCTCTGCGGATGGTACAAGCGCAGCCAGTGAGTCCAGAACATACAACCCACAGTCATCAGCCATGAGTGCAGAGTCAGCGATGTTAATATGTTGCTCTCCATAATCAGCAAGGGCAACGACATACTCCTCTGGATCAGCACCAATCCGTGAGGCCCATGTCCGATCCAAAGTCCCTTCAACGTCTCCCCATACACCCCTCATAATAAGCGGTGATTTCGAGCACGTACATAGTGATTTATGCCTAAAGCACGTAAAGCATAAGTCCTGAGCAGTCTTAACGGTATTGATTGCTAAGGTTGTCTTCCCGCCCGATTCTCCACCCCAGAAGCAAGTCGATCCCCATAGCGGCAGACCGCCAGCGGTTATGAAGTCAACAGGGAATACTCCCGTGGGTATACGATGAGGATCTCGTGCGAGTCCCGTCCCCTTAAACATCGTACCTTCTCCGCATGCTGTGTTCTGCTGTTTTATTATGTCGGTTAGCTTCATTCATCACCATCCCCGGTCAACCGATCAATCTCCTCTGTAACAAGTTCAGAAGCAAACTCCCGTGCTTGTTTGTAGACGGTCAGCATCTCCTCAACATAGCAAGGTACAGATAGCATCACGTCTACACGAGCAGACGAGTAGTCTCCCATGTTTACAGTTGCTCCCAATTTAACACTCACATTAGCGGTGTCGGTCACGAAGGGCCGTATCCTGATTTTCTTGCCTTTCTCCGTCTTACTTTCATTCTCCTTGCTACGAATAATAGTAGAGGTCACTTCCAGTGTACCTTGCTTCTCTAAAACCTTTTTTACAGGCTGTCTTCTCTTAACTGTCATATCACTCCTCCCACTCAGACTCTACAAGGGCTCGAATGTCCTTCAACCCGTCGAGTTCACCTCTATCAAGGCTTTCAAACGCACACACCAACAGTCTAACTTGGTGTCTCGTATATAGCCGCCATCCCCTCGTATCAAAATGAGTAGGATTCGGCAGTACCCCGTTGCGGTGATAGGCACGAATCGTCTTTACTTTACGTTTAATGATACTTGACAATCGACCTATTGTGAAGAACGTTCCCTTGGTAGACTTAATGATCCCCTTCGGTCTACCAAGACTCTTGCTTCTTTTGTAAGCCCTTGATTTCCGCTGTATCTTCCTGCGGTAGTTAGGGTCTTCCCGGTATCGACGTTTCCGGGCTTCTGATATTCTCATCTTGTTTCTACGATAATACTCTTTTTGGTCAAAGGCCATGGAAGTACACCCCTCTTAACTTTTGTAGGTCTTAATGATTAGATTTTCCGACCGGTATTGCCGTATCCTTTTTTGCCCCCAACGAACAGCATCAGGATAGCTGACATCCACAATATCTACAACGACAGGTTGCTTCTTGTCAGCACAGACACGTTCTATCCTACCCTTAGATTGCAAAATTTCAGACTGCGGTGTAGCATATATAATTCCAGCTAGTTCCTGAATGTCCGTTCCCAGAGCCATCATTCCATACGTAGCAAGCAGAACCTTTTTCGATTTGGCATTACGTTCAATCTCTTGCTTGGATATTTTCACTTTCTTACCCTTATATCCAGTTGGAACTTGATCAGCATAAAATCCCATATCAACTAACGGGATACCTTGTACTTTGTTGCACAACTTTCTCAGATAGACAAGTTGCTCAGTACGATCAGAAATAACTACAAGCCGTCTCCCAGATCTCCAGATTAGCCCAACGTAACGGGCAATCAGAGCGTTTCTCGCAGGGTTTTTTGACAACTTAGATAATAACATCCCACGCCTGTTAAGTGCTTTTGATCCCTTCCAAATATGACCAGAACTTCCTGTAAAACGGTGCATAAGCACTTTGGGTTTCATCCGTCCTATATCCCGTCCACGCAACCGAAACTGTTGCAGGTGCTTTTCAAATACAACTTCCATCCCGTCTTGCCTTTCGAGAGTAGCTGAGGCACCTATTCTATACATGCACGGAAACAGGTTTGCTACAGGTGCAAACGTAGCAGGAGGCATTGACCTATCCACTTCATCATAGACACTTGTTCCGAAGTACTTTCGGAAGTTCGCACCGGCACGGTCCAGCGCCAGCGTATGAACCAGCCCGACAACAATCTTACAACCTCCGTATCGGACTTTTCCGCCAGCAGCAATACCTACAAGCCTTTCCGGTAACGATGTGTGCTCCAGTATCCTCTCGGTCCATTGTTTTACCAGATCACTTTTAGGAACAACTATTAGGGCAGTTCTCCCGATGTACTGGATCATTTTAAGAATGGATACTGTTTTCCCGAAACCCGGAGGAGCCTCCAGTATGAAGCCCGTGTTTCCCAAACCAAATCGACTAACGAATAAATCATGAACAGGTTGCTGACCCTCTCGTAACTTAGCAGTAAACTTATAGGTTGCCTTCTTGCCAAGAGTCCTCTCATCTATAACTTCCTTGGCAATCCGCTTTAAGTTTGGAAAATGGTAAATAGGAATACCGAAATATCCCGGCATCAATTCACCGTCATCATACACAGGCACTCGTTCACGGGAAAATTTACGGGTCACCGTCAGTATGTCCTTAGCTCTACGGTAGTTCACCATCTCGTCTCGTGGGATAAAAACGTGTGACCCTATGATTACATGCGAATACAAGTCAATGCTCCCTGCAAGCGATTGCAAATTTGAGGACGCCGGGTCTCTGTATCCCGGCAAGGTCGTATCAGGCACGGTTCATTGCCATCGCCTGTCTTCCATGAGATTATGACACGTCTTTCAGCATCGGCTGTGCTCCCCGTACTCAGGTCAATTCCTGTCGTTGATAGGAGATATGGCTTACTCCCACCTTTGTCCTCAAACTGTTTAGAGAAGGTCGTCAATGTCGCCTGACTCCTCCTCACCTTCTTCCTCCTCCGATCCGCCATTCTCACCAAGCCATTCCTCGTGAGCTTTGAGAATCTCTTTTCGGAGTTGAACTTTGGCAAGTCTTTTTGCTCCCTTAACTGCATAGTCTTGCTCATCCAGAAATTCCAATAACTCAGCCTTGCTATAGTCCGCAAGATCCGGCATTTCTGGAGCTTCTTCCTCACCCATGTCATCGTCGCCCAAACCAAGATCATCAGACGTTTCAACATCGTCCTCTGCCCCAACGGGTGCTTCGCCATGGGTAATGTGCTCTCGCAGCCATCCAACTTCCTTCGGTTCAAACAACTTCTCATAATCCAACGGTTTAATCCACTCGGCTGGAGTCGGAGCATCCTTTCCCTTCGGGGCCAATTTCTTCAACGCAGTAGGTGTGAGCTTCTTCAGAAACTCAATGTCCTCACCCACATTAGATTCGGTCTGGGAAGTTCCACGGGCAACATCATAGGCGCAAAACTTCATGTCTCCCTTACGCCTCTCGATCTGTTTGATAATCCGCTGTCGAGCACGTCCACGGGCAACATACAACTTCCTCTGGTTCTTGTGTTCTTTACCATCCCGGTCAACCCATTTCCGGTGGTCGATAATGGTAGCAACAACAACGAATGAAGACTGTTCACCTAAGTCCTCACAGATCGGACACGCATCAAACTCTTTAAGGCAAGTGTAAAAATTGCCCCATTTCCCGGCGATCTTCAGGTTGTGCTCCCAGATGAAAAACTGTGGCGTGTCAAGAAAAGTGATCTTTCCCGACGAGTCCGGTTCAAGCCAAAAGCGAAAAGGCTTATTCTTTCGCTCCTCTTGACGGGCCTTCGCCTCCTTGTCAACTTGGGACGATTTAGTCATCCCGGCCTTACCTTTACTGAACCATTTTTTCGGCATCGTACCTCCTCCCATAACGGTTAAATGTTGGACTATTCATTATCTACCTATAACACAGGTCAAAAGTTTTGTCAAGGGTGTTTTTTCCCTTTATTTTCAACGGTTTCCGTGCTCATCGTAGGACCGTTTTTCAACCCTCTTGAACTTCTCACGCATACAACCCTCAAGGGTAGCTATCCCTCCATGGTCATCAGGAAACAAACTGGCAAGATCAGCCAGCAGGATACCTACATCTCCTATCTCTCCCCTGATTTCAGACGGTTGTTTCTTGCGTCCTACAGCTTTAATCAGTTCCGTAAACTCATCTACCATCTTATCAAGGATAGACCCTGCATCCCGGTCAGGCCACAGTCCGTCAGCCCAATCGACTATTGCCTTTTCCAGTTGCGTCATGTCAAATACTCCCTCATTGATAGAACTTTCTTTAATTGCTTCTGAGACTTTAAATCTCCACCATCCTTGCACTTGGCAACTCTCCAGTTCAATTTAGCAATCGCAGCTTTCTGCCCTACAAAGTCGATGATCCGCTCGTGAGCACGTATCCCGGAACGATCAGCATCGTACCCAAGCAGAAGTACTCCCGATAGGTTGTCCAATACAGCATGCACCTGAGCCTTTGTCACAGAACTCGTCGCAGAGGCTATAACGTTCGTAAAGCCTAATGAAGCAACTTTCATTGCATCGATCTCCCCTTCCACAACCATCAACGGTCTGGACCAATCTACCAAATGCATCCCAAACCACACACCGTTATATCTCAACTTTGGAAATTCAAGGTGGGGAGTCCCGGCCACCCTCGGTGATACGGTCCAGATGTCTTTCTCTCGACGGGATCGTTCACGCATAAGGTAGACACGACCATTGAAATCAACAAGCGGAAATACCATTGTTCGTGAGTGCTCATTAAATCGTACTCGAAACATATCTTGTATATGCTCAGGTATTCCACGGGTGTCACTCAGGTAAGATCGAATTTTTCTATGCTCATGCCCTACCCCATCGTACAGAAGTGGAAACTTCCTTAAAACGATATCAGGCAACGGGGTCCGTAGGGGCTCTGGTTCCGTCCTTACCGCATACGGGTCCGGTGGCATAGTAATTAACGTTGTATCGTCGAGGTCGGCTCCTGCTTCGGCAAGCGCATATATCCTCGCAGCATCATACGGGTATTCTCCACTGAGCACAAATAGATTGTGAAGGAATGTTCCCAGAGAAGACGCCCAATCGTGACAGCCAAAACAGTAGAATGTAGAATACCTCGGAGGCTCGGTGATCGCAACTCCAAAACTCGGTCTCTCATCTTTGCCAGAAGCATGTGTCCATGGTGCCAGTGGGCATGGCGAGTTAAGGAATCCACGCCCAGAGTCTATTATCTCGTGCGAGGGCATGCCTACGTGGATTAGAAATGTCACAATGTCTTCTTTATTCACGGAATGAACCTTTTAAATTTATCAAGTGCCGTTTTAGGCACTTTAGGCTTTTTATTCTTACTACCTTTCGGACTACCTCGTGTCCGTGGCCTACTAAGTAATACTTCAATCTTCTCTCTTACTATAGGCTTCTTTTCACTTCTCTTTCTAACCTTCGAGACCAGTTTAGGTCTTATAGGTTTTAAATAGTCTTTATTAAAAAGAGCCAGCAACCTACTAAACTCGTGACTATGGGTAGAATTAATTGAATAAATAATAGCCTCATCGACTGAGATATTCTTACCCCTTGCAATCGCTTGCAGCTTTTTTGAAGTAGACAAATCCAACTCCAACCCTATTATCATTCCCACCAGCACTCTCCATCGGCACAGTGATCGCCTCCGAACAATCGGCTGTTAGGTAATACGATCCCGATACCCTCATAGTCGCCCGGATTGCCAATTCTGGCAGGGATACGGTCGGGGTCCGGTTGCATGTAGGGGTCAAGAAAGTTAAACCCGGACAGCAGCGTATCCTGCCGAATAATCATCCGGGCCATATCATAGCGCACCCGAACGGTTCCCTTCTCCCCTTCACGTCCTTTTAATAGTTCAAGTAATTTAAACTGTTGTGACTCCAGCATATATCCATCCCCAACTTCGGCTTCATTCGAGATCCCGATAACTATTGAAGCGAGCTGACCTATTGCATCCGAATATCCAATATTACCAAGACTACCTGATCCCCTCCGGTTAAACTGATAGGAAGCGATGACCGGTATATTATTTTCCATAGCAATATCTTTGAGCCATTCGGCGGCATCGGTAACCATCTCCCACCGTGACTTAGTTTTCATTCTAGTCCGTATCAAGTATGCTCCGTCAACGTATAGGACAGACGGTCTGTATTCTTTCACTCTCAAAGCAAGGTCTTCAACTGTTGATTGTAACGATCCTTGTAGCAGATAAAATGGCCTACCAGACTCCTCCTCCGTAATGGAGTGTACTCCCCGGCCTAAACGTCTCGTAGCCCAGTGAGAAAGACGCCCAAGCCTAATGTCTGTAGCAGACACGTTTGTCCGCAGCGCAATCAGCCTCCGTGAGCATTGCTTCGTTGCCATCTCGTAAGTAGCAAATAATGGCGTCTCCCCTGCATCATACGCAGCGTTCGCACCATTCAGTAGAATGTAAGTTTTCCCAACTCCGGGCCTCCCAACAACGGCAACAGTATCCGCAGCTTGAGCACCGTCCGAGACCTGATCAATAAACTCGATCCCAAATGGTACACCCTTCATTCTGCCACGTTGTTGTCGCAGATTATGATCCGCAATCACTTCAGGCACAACGTCTTCGAGCCTAACTATCTTGTCAGTGCTATGCCTTCTTTCAAGTTCCAGAGCCAGCCCCTTGATAACTTCCTTAGCCGTCTCAACATCAGAGTCATCCACGCATTTAGCAACCTCACCCATCGTATCGGTGATCGTCTGTAGCGCATTGCGTCTCTTGAAACGATCTACAAAGAACCCCACAGGTTCATTAGGATAGCTCCCAAACACGATATCATCAACTTCAATTTCAATCGTGTCAGTAGTCGGAAATTGACCGTATTCGATAGCATGCTCCATTATGAACTCAAACGCAGCACGTTCATCCGCATCCCTGAAGGTCTCACTATCTATGTCGTTGTCGGAGAAGAACGTAACCGGAAGTCCCTCATCGATAACTTTATTAATTAACGCAAGTCCTACTCCTGACATTATACCTCCACTCTATCAAATTCTATGTTTATCTTAGAAACTGATAACGATAAGAACCCAGAGTTCTCTGCTAAGGTTGAGCCAGCCGTTGATCCCAAAGCGGTAATAAGATCCTCAGTTACCGGCTCCATGACCGTTTTGGCCTCTCCCGGTTTCCCTTTCACCAACAATACAGCACGTTTCTTACCTTGCCGGGAAGTTACAATACTCATGGTCCGGGCTTCCATTTTAGACAGACCTCCACAGGGTACTCCCGGATGTTTCCATACCAGAATACCAGAGTTCTCCACGTCTGACAAAATCTCTCCAGCCGGGTAGTCCTCCCAAATATCAGCCGGGACTCGACTCATAAATAACTCCATCAGCGTATCATTGGTCACGATAGAGCAAGCCCTTCTTTCAGTCAGAGCGAAAGTGATTGAGACGGTTTCTGCAAGCGATTGCATAAGTTGAATGGAATTACAGACAACTATGAGATTGACAGGACGTTGAGTAAGAACTTTGTCCAGTACCGTAATAGTAGACTTTCTCACTCGCTTGTCGGCTTTGGCCCATCGTTCTACGAACAACTGCTTTTTAATGAGATGATCCCTCACTACGGCAATCCTTTCTAAGTCACGGGGTCTCGTAACTTTGTGAATGTTCCACGGTGTTAAATACTCTCTCATTTTAACCTTCCTTTTTTGATAATTTACTGTAGTCTGTAATATCTACAACGTTTTCCAGAATACTCGCAACGGGATCTTCGGTCTCGTCGTACGTCATGATCCAACTGTCTATTAGCGTTGCGTACTTAGGTCTCATGAAATAAAAATCCCATGCAAAAGCCTTTGGCAATAATATGCTCCTCGCTCCGTCCGGGTCTATAAGTACACCTCTGTACCGAGACCAATATTTAATAATTAATTCCAAATGTTCCCACCAAGTATCGGCAACTCCGGCATTAGCAGAGTAATTCCTAGCCCACAGTTTCATCTTATTTCTTGACTTTACAGTCGATGTCCCCGTTGCCTTCATATCATACTTCTTACAAAATTCCTTTATCAGAAATGCTACATCTGTAGACGTGGGATCTTTTTTCATCCTGACCATATCATTTTTCCTAACGATAGCAGCCTTTGACTTCTTGTTGGCTTCCTCTATTGCTTCCTCTATTTTCATAAACCGATCCTCCTCATATTGTATGGGGTACTCAGGGTCAAAGCCTAACTCCCTAATCTCTTTAGCAGCACGAGCAACCAACTCAGTTGGGTATTGCTCCAGCTTGATAACCGGTTCCAGTAAACGCATCATCCCGGTCACATTGATTACGTGTCTAACAGTCTCAAACTGCTTGCCCGGATTGTATCGAAAGAAAATTAAACCTCTATCTCTGATTAACCTTTTAGTAACCCAAACAGTCCGACGACTCCATGGCACCGGAGGGATCAAAAATCTCGGATACCCTAACTTAATTTGCTTCGGATACAGATCAACGTAGACACGATCAAACCGAAGCGACGCATCCAACAGAAACGAATATACCGCATGCATTACGTCTCCCTTGCAAAATACAAAAGAGTAACTTCTCAATATACGAAGAAGACGAATATAGTCTTTTGCTTTTTTCTCTGCTTTTTTCTCTGCTTTTTTCTCTGTTTTTTTAGTAGGCATTTTGGGCTCCTATGCAATCGGTTGCAAAGCAACCGGTAGGTTGTGAAGGCGAACGATAGGTTATCAACTAGATGTATCACTAGAAAGTATTACTAGTAGTATATACAGTGACATGATTTATGTCATAGCAGTGATGCGTTTTGGGTCACAGCAGTGATGCGAATCAGTACAGTGATATGGGTCAATTCACGTCAGTGGTCTGCCTAATTTTTCGGGCGCATGCAAGCGATTTCATTACAAAAAATAAAAATTTAGAAAAAATACTTGACAAGTAATACTCAATGTCCT
>Ga0272441_10003841_pt1 | contig 28043 bp, 18 predicted proteins | sample SSMProp6N_FD_193582 | JGI IMG/M metagenome (GOLD analysis project Ga0272441, IMG submission 193582) | Marine sediment archaeal communities from Little Sippewissett salt marsh, Falmouth, MA, United States - SSM-Prop-6N | ecosystem: Environmental > Aquatic > Marine > Wetlands > Sediment ... | reverse complement strand
GCACCGCTCGGAGGAATCCGGCGAGGCCGCCGTGGGAGCCGGGATGAACGAAGCGCCGCGCGGGCAGGCCGATGGCCTCCTCTCGCGGGTAACCGTACGTTGCGCAAAACGTCTCGTTGACCTCGATCACCCGGCCGTGCCGATCGATCAGGGCGATGCTGTCCGAGATCGTGTTCAGGATCTTGTGATAGCGGGCCTCGCTCTCGCGGAGCTGTTCGGCGGCCTGCTTCCTCTCGGTGAGGTCCTCCGTAACCTCGATGAAGCCCGTTGCCTTCCCGCCCGGGCCCAGCACGGGGAACGCCTGAATGCGAACCACGGCCGGCGCCCCCCCCCGTGGGGTGATCTCCACCTCCGCCTCCTCCGCCCGGCCGGTGACCATCGCCCGGCTCCCGGGGCAGTGGCTGCAGGGCAGGGCCTGGGCGTAGAAGGCCTCGTGGCAGGGCGCGCCGACGATCTGCCCGAGGGGCTTGCCGGCCATGCGCGCCTGCGGCGCGTTGCTCATCAGGACCCGGTAGCTTGCGTCGATCAGCGTGATGCCCAGGTCGATGTTGTCCACGAGCGTCCGATACCGTTCCTCGCTGTCCCGCAGCCTTCGTTCGGCCTGGCCCTGGAGAAAGGCGTAGAAGAACACGCCCCACAGCAGCGGCTCCAGGACCTCGACGAAGTCCTCGATCGGCACGAGGCTCTTGGTGACCGAAAGCCATTCCAGCATGTTGCTGAAGTGGTGGAACAGCGTCACGGCCAACAGGCCCGCGAGGATCCGGCTGACGTCCCGGCGGAGGCCCTGCCGCCATCGGACAATCAGTCCTCCCGCGGCCGCGACCAGCGCGGCGAACGTCACCACGTCCATGATTCCGACGAGGCGGGTCATGGGTTCGGGCCTTCCCGAGGCGTTCGCTGCCAGCACCACACGGCCAACAGGAGCGCGCCGGTGATGTAGGACGCGTGCTCGACGTAGTTGACGGGCTCCTCGAGGACAAACCCCTCCAGCACGGTGAGAACGCGCCCAATGAGCAGGGCACAGAACGCCGCGAACAGCAGGCCCCACCTGGGCAGGGAACGAAGTCCCGCACGGTTCCACCACGCGAAGGCCAGCACGCCGAGGCTGAGCACAAGGCCGATGACCTCGTTTTCCTCGATCATGGGCTGGCTCCGTCACGCGGACCGGGCGGCTTTGACGACACGATGACCCCACACCACAATCCACTCACCATCATCTGCACGTCCCCGTCAAGACATGGCTCTGTACGGGCAGGAAGGCCATTCCGTCCGAACCGGAATGTGCCTCTTTGCCAGTGCCCCTATCCTACCGCCGCCCCCGGCCAATACAAGGGCGCATCAGAAGTCCCGACATGCGCCGGGGTCTCCGTCGGCTACTCGGCGTCGGGCGGCTCGATGCGCAGGACGATCGAGCGCTGGAAATCCGGCAGCGCCACGGTGCCGCCCGTTCGCCGGGCGTCGCGCCACCGACGGACCCACGGGTCGTACGTCCGGGCGGCCGCGTTCGCGGGCAGATCCCCCACCTTGGACAGGTCGACCGCCGCGCCGCGGACCGTCTCCGGCGGCTTGCCCTCCGCAAGTTCCGAGCGCCACGTGTTGCGGCGGTCCCGGCACCACGCGAGGACGGTCCGCTTGCCCGCCAGCACGTAGACGCGAAGGCGCGGGTGCTCGACCGTGCGGACGCGGAATGCCTCGGCCGGGGGGTCGATTCCCCTGACGGCCTCGGCGAACCGCCCGAATTGCCACCAGAGATCGTTGCGGTCCACGTACTGCCCCCAGTGCCAGATCTGCCCGCCGCCTCCCGCGCCGGCGAAGAACGGGGCGAACAGCACGTCGTGCAGGATGATCCCCGCGGTGTCCTTGGCGTACAGCTTGAACGGGCCGCTGTGACTGGGCTCGACCGCGCCGCTCTCGGCGAGGATCACCGGCCGGTCGGGGCGATAGCTCCGCAGCTCGCGCACCGCGTCGGCGGCGAGCACGTCCACGGGCCCGTGGCAGACCTCCAGCCGCGCGCCGAGGTCCAGGTACCGATGCACCTGGGCCACGTCGTTGCCCTTCATCAGGGCAAGCCGCCGGTACCGGGCTGACTTCGAGGCGTTGTCGAAGCTGCCGTAGCTCTGCAGGGCGAGATTGCGGGGGAATCGGCGCTGGAGCTCGGCGAGCATGATCTCGGTCCAGGCCTCGTAACCGCCCCGCCGGATGCAGTCCGCCTCGTTCCACAGCTCCCAGCCGAAGACCTCCGGCCGGTCGCCGAACCGCCGGGCGAACCATGCGAGCTTGGCGCGGAACTGCGCGCGGGCCTTCTCGCCGTCGAAGAAGTCGGCGATGTCCCTCGCCGGGCCGCCGTTGGAGACGTGGTGAATTGCCTTGTTCGTCCACGACCGCTTGCTGAAGAACGCCCGGAAGTGCTCCAGCGTCATCTTCACCCGCAGGCCGTGCTTCCGGGCCAGCGCCAGCATCGCGTCGATCCGCCGGGCCTTCGCCTCGTCGTACGCGCCGCTGCGGGCGTGCTCGACGTCCCAGTAGTCCGCGCCCAGCCACACGCGGATGTAGTTGCCCCCGTGGGCCGAGAGCTTCTCCATCCACCGCGCCATCTCCGCCAGCCGGCGGTCGGCATCGGCCTTGCCGGGCGGCTGGATCATGTTCAGGCCGATCGGCACGTACGGCCGTCCGTCCGTGAGCTCGAAGTACCGCGCGTCCCGCGGCGAGACGCGCACGAACGCCATGGGCTTGTCCTTCGCTTCCGCGCCTGCGCCGGCCGCCAGCACGCCAAGCAGGAGGCACAGTCCGTTGGGCATGGTGGGGTTCCTTTATCCGTCCTTCTCCAGGATGACCAGGCTGGCGAAGACGGCGTAGAGGCTGTCGCGCCGGGTGCTCCCCACGGGCGCACCGCCCATGGGGAAGGCGTGGACGACCCGCCAGCCGTCCTCCAACAGGTCGTTTAGCTCCTCGAGGGCTGACTGTCGTCGGTCCTCTCGGAATCGATATCTCACGATCAGTGCCTGCTGCATGAGGGCTGCCCGTGTCCTTCCTTTTCACGGCCCGGGTGCCGGGCGAGATGCGGCGAGTACTGGACAAAGGAATACCGCATGGGGCAGATTTCGTCCAGCATGAACTCCCACCGTCGCGGTCGCGGTTTCCGCGGGCTTGTACGGCCGGGGCGATTCCGGTACGGTGAGAGCCGGCAGGCCCGGGGGCCTGCGACGGGATCGCAACAGCCGGCGCCGCGGGCGAAGGAGCCAGTGATGGAAGTCTTCGTGGCCAAGCACCCCATCTTCGATCGGCAGCGGGCGGTTCGCGGCTACGACGTCCAGTTCCGCGAAGGGTTCGAGACGTTCTACGACTCGATCGTCTCGGACAAGGCGAAGATCGATTTTCGCATGGCGGTGGACTTTCAGGAGATCGCCGGCCACGGGCGGGCGCACGTCCTGTTCCCGCGCGAGCTGCTGCTGAAGAACGTGCCGTCGCTTTTTCCGGCCGACGGACTGACCGTCGGCTTGCCCGCGGACCTCGAGGCCGACGAGGCGGTTCGCGGCGTTTGTGCCGATCTGCGGAAGGCCGGCTTCGAGTTGGCGATGGAGGATGTCCGGGCGAAGCACCTGTCGGCGCCGCTGCTGGAGCTCGTGGACATTGCCCGGGTCGACACGGCCGAGGTGCCCGCCGCCGAGCAGGAGGCCCTTCGCGCCGAACTCGTGCCCCGCGGCGTCTGCCTGCTCGCCAAGCACGTGGATGCGCCGGCGGCCTTCGACCGGGCCGTGGAGGCGGGCTACTGGTACTTCCAGGGCGATTTCTTCCGCAAGCCGATTCTCGGCCCCGGGCGGGAGCTGCCGACCGACCAGGTCAACTACCTCCGCGTCCTGGAGCAGGTCAACCGCGCGGAGTTGGCCTACGACGATCTGGAGGCCCTGATTCAGCGCGACGTGGCCATGACGTACCGGTTGCTGCGGTTCATCAACTCCGCCTGGTACGGCCTGAAGCACGAGGTCAAGTCCGTCCGGCACGCCCTGGTGCTGCTGGGGCCGACCGAGGTGCGGGTGTGGGCCTCGCTGCTGGTGCTGAGAGACATCGGGCAGGACAAGCCCAAGGAACTGTTCCGTCGCTGCCTCGTTCGCGCGAAGGCGGCCGAGCAGGTTGCCGGCGAGGTCGGCCTGGCCAACCAGGCCCCCGAGTGCTTCCTGATGGGCATGTTCTCCTTCCTCGACGCCCTGACGGACATGCCGATGGAGAAGGCGTTGGCGAGCCTGCCCGTCAGCGAGAACATCAAGTCGGCGCTGCTGGGCAAGGGCGGGCGGCTGGGGATCGTGTTCGACACGGTCGTCAGTTACGAATCCGGCCGGTGGGAGGAGTTGACCAACTGCGCCGCGGCGCTGGAGCTCGACGAAGAGAAGGTCCCCGCGGTGTTCCGATCCGCGGAGAAGTGGGCCGACGCCGCCCTCGCGGCGATCTGACGGGTCTGCCCACGGAGACATCCCATGGCCGACGAGACCTCGGGCCGACTGGACCGGCGGGGCTTTCTCCGGCGCGCGTGCGCCGCCACGGCCGCCGCCGGCGCGGCGGATCGGGCGGCCGGGCGGGCGGACGACCCCGCCCGGGGCCGGAAGCTGCCGACGGGCATCGTCTACGACGACGTGCACAAGAAGCACGACACGGGCCGGCACCCCGAGAGAATCGCCCGCTGCGAGGCGATCATGAAGGCGCTCGGCACGAGGCCCCTGGCCGACCGGCTCGTACGGATCAAGCCCGCCAAGGCCGACGACGATCTGCTCCATGCCTGCCATACCCGCGCGTACGTGCAGACCGCCCGGCGGGACATCCAGGCCGGTAGGGCCATGCTCAGCACGGGCGACACGAACGTCTGCAAGGGCTCGCTGAACGCGGCGCTGTTCGCGGCGGGGGGTGTTTGCTCAGCCGTGGACGCCGTCTTCGCCGGGACCGTCCGGAACGCCTTCTGCGTCGTCCGCCCGCCGGGCCACCACGCCACGCCCGTCAAGGGCATGGGCTTCTGCGTGTTCAACAACGTCGCCGTCGCCGCCCGATACGCCCAGAAGAAGCACAAGGCCGCGAAGGTGCTTATCGCCGACTGGGACGTCCACCACGGCAACGGGACGCAGGACATCTTCTACGAGGACCCCACCGTGTTCTTCCTTTCCACGCACCAGTCCCCGTGGTACCCGGGCACGGGCTCGGCCGCCGAGACCGGGGCGGGCAAGGGCAAGGGCACGACCTTGAACTGCCCCTTCCCTGCCGGCAGCGGCCGCAAGGAAGTGCTCGGCGCGTTCACCGACAAACTCGTCCCCGCCGCCGACCGGTTTAAGCCCGACCTCGTGCTCGTCTCCGCCGGCTTCGATTCCCGCGCGGGCGACCCCCTTGGCCGCTTCACGCTCGCGGACAAGGACTTCGCCGACCTGACGGGCATCGTGGCCGACATCGCCCGCCGCCACGCCCGCGGCCGCCTCGTCACCGTTCTCGAGGGCGGCTACGACCTCGCCGGCCTCGCCTCCGCCGCGGCCGCACACGTCCAGGCCCTGACGGAAGCGTGAGCCCCGCCGGGGTGCTGCGTGGGCAACCCCAAGCCGACCCCCCCCTCGCCCGAGCCCGTATCTCCCGTCCCCGCGGACTTCGCGTCGGCGGCGCGGATGGTGGTGGCCCGGTCCTTCGGATTGGGCGGTCCCTATTTGCCGCTCCCCTTTGCGGCGTCGCGCCGCTTGGCGCGGTAGACGTGAATACTGACGCTGTCGTAGTAGACCGTCACGTTGCGGGCTTCGTCGTAGTAGACCACCCTCTGCCGGCCCGGTCCGGGCCGTTCGCCCAGGGGCTTTGGGTCGGTCCACGTGTTGCTCACCGTGTCGTAGGTCCAGAGGTGCGGCTTCTGCCTGGTCGTGTAGAGCACGACCTTCCCGGCTGCCGTGTCGTAGACCATCAGGCCGGAGGCGTCGTTGGTGTCGGGCGATTCGGAGTTGACCAGCTCGCGCTCGCCGGTGACCGGGTCGCAGAGCCAGGTCTTTCTCCCGCCGGTGATCACGATCTTCTCCTCCCGGCGGTCGTAGACGCCCACGGTTCCATACGTATGGAAACTCCTGCTCGCCTTCTCCCACTCACCGGTCCGGCGGTTGCGGACCAAAGGCCCCCGGTACCCGGCGAACCAAAGCGTCCGGGTGTCCGGCATGTACTCCATAATGCCCGACTCTTGCCGGCCGCCGATCGTGTTGCCGGGCCCCTTCCAGTTGGCAATGAGCTCGGCGCCGACCCACTGCCTCTTGGCCGGGTCGAATGCCCAGGCGTAGATCCCGTCCGGACCCAGCTTCTTCAAGAGGTCCTCATGCTGGAGGCCCAGGCCCTTCTCGAAGGGGTTGCCCTCCTTCTCGAGCTTCACCGAGTAGGTCAGGCTGCGCGGCATGGAGTTCGGCACGATCAAGAGCTTGCGTTCGGGATCGTAGGTCGCCTGGTCCCAGGTGTGACTCATGCGCACCATCGCGCCGCTCTGGGTCGCGGGCAGGCCGAACTGGATCGTCGCGTTGGCCCTGAACCACGCCTCACGGGGACGGAACGGCGGGTCCGCGCCCCTCAGGCAGACCCACGTGTTGGACGCCAGGTCGTACTCCCAGACGTCGTTGATGGGTCTGACGTTGTGCCCGCCTCCGCAGTAGACCGCGCGCCTGCGCTCGGGGGCATAGAAGGCGTGATTACAGTAGCTGCGGCCGAACGGACCGCGAGTGCGCTCGTCGGCGCGCGCCGGCAGCCACTGGAGCTCGCCGGCGACCTTGAACGTCGGCAGCTTCAGCCAGGAGTTGTCGCCCAAGTCCGCGATGCTCCTCAGGAGCGCCGCGTCGGGCGCCAGCACAGGCTCGACCGTGCCCGTGGAAGGCGGCTCGGTCGTGTCGGACTTTCCGCCGGCGAGGCACACGCCCGCAAGCAGCACCACGTATTGCCATGACGCCATACGCTACTCCTTTCGCCTTGATTGCGGGCTCGCACTACGGACCTGCCGCCGGCCCTGCCCCCGGACGCCCCCTCGCCCCACGGCTCCGAGGCCGGCGCCCCGGACGCGTCGCAGGGAGGCGCTTGCGGATCGCAGGCTATTGAGAACAAAGGTGTTGTTGGCTGCAGCCGCCGAGATGGGGCCAACTTCCTGAGACAAGGGCCCCAAACGCAGGTTACTCCGGGTTTGGTGCTTTGGGGACTTTGCGTAGATGGGTCAGGACGGCGCGGGAAGCCGGAACGCTGAAGGTGAAGGTCCCGGCCGCGGCGTCGGCGAGCGTGCGCTGCTTGCGGGTGAACAGGTCGAGTTGGATAATGCGCCACGCGCCGGGCGGGAGCTTGGCGCGGAGTCCCTCCGCGGCGGCATTCGTGCCGAGGACGTACTCCCGGCCGGGGTCGGCCAGCAGGCGGGCGGAGGCGGGCGGTTCGGCCAGCAGGTCGGCGGGCGGGGCGGGCTTCATGCGCCAGAAGGCGACGTGCCGGTCGAGGTATCGGCGGAGGGCCAGGAGGTTATCGGCGGCCTTGTGCTCGATAGCGTTGAATTTGCCCCAGAAGTACTGGCCCTTCTTGCCCGCGGGCTTCTCGCCGGTGGTGGGGTAGCCGGCGCCGAGGACCGTGCCGAAGCAGCCCTCGATCACGTCGGCCTCGCTGAAGCGGTCGCCGCGGCCCTCGTAGGCGTTCTCGTCGTTGCAGACGGGCACGCCGGCGCCGCGGGCATGGTTGCGGGCGGCGGTGTCCGCGGCGCGGGGCAGCGTCTTGATCTTCCACTGGACGATCACGTGGTCGTGCCAGCGGCCCTCGTTGAGCCGGGCGGTCCAGTTTGCCGGCTGGCCGTGGACCGAGATCGGCGTGGGGTTCGGCAGGGCCGCCCGCAGCAGCGTCCCCGCGCGGACGATCTCGGCGGGCGTGTACGACGGGTTCTTGATGTCCCACTCGTTGCAGAGGCAAAACCAGACGTTGGGATACGCGCCGTATCGGGCGGCGAGGTAGCGCATCCACGGGGCCGGGTCGCCTTTGAGCGTCGAGCGGATCTCCCGCGTGTCCGGACCGCAGGCGATCAGGTCGCAGATCAGGTCGGTCTCGAAGCCGGCCCGCACGGCGGCGTCCACGCGGCCGAACCACGCGGGGTTGGGCCGCAGAGAGAACCGGCCGTTCTCCGTGGGCCTGCCCGCGTCGTCGAGGAACGGGCGGCACTTCGGGTCCGGGTAGCGCCCGCCGCCGAGGCCGAAGCGGAGCTTCTTGAAGTAGGCGGCATTGGCTCGCACGTCCGCGGCCGGGTCGTTGCCGTGCGGGCCCCGGTCGTTCCGCATGCTGAGGAACGTGTAGTGCGTATTGCCCACGATGAACGGGTGCGAGCCGTCGGACCGCCGGTACCACCAGCCGTCGGCGATCCAGAAGCCGGGATGCCCCGACGCGACACAGGTCAGCACGTCGCCCTCGCGGCGGCCGGTCAGCTCCGGGCGGTTCGACTCGGTCTTGGCGACGCGCCACCGCCCGGGCCGGGTGGGGCAGAAGCGGACCTTGAACACCCCGCCGGCCCGGCCGCCCTTTCCGTCCCCGTCCCAGAAGCCGCCGACGCGAACCTGCGGTCTGCCGGACTCGTGGCGGAACGTGACGGCAAGCTGCACGTCCCGAGCCGGCGTGTCCTTTGGCCCCAGCTTCGGGCCTTGGAGGGGCAGTTCGACTACATGGAAGCGCTTGACCTGGCCGAGATCCGCCGCGCCGGCCGGGAGCCCGAGGACGACAAGAACCGCCGTCATGCAGGCAGCCTCGATTCTCATGGCCACACTCCTATTGCCACGATCTGGGGATTCACGGCGAGCGGTCGGTCTGGCTTCGCCCGCTTCGCCCGCCTCGCCAGCCCTGGCCGCCCCGGCCGCCGCCCTGGCCGCCGCGACGGCCGCTCCACGGCCGGGCCTCGGGGTAGTGCTTCTCGACGGCCGAGTAGACCGCCTGGCGAGACGCGTTGTTCGATCGGGCGATGTCCTCGATTCGCGCCTCGGGGCCCTCGACGGCAAAGCCCTCGGCCCTGAGCGCCTCGACCACCTCCCCCGGCCGGGCGCCGATCCCGTCAGCCAGCTCCGTTACCGTCTGCGCCGACGAGCCTCGCCCTCGCCCGCGGTTGGGACCGCCCTCCCCGCGGCTGGTCAGCGATGCGAAGGGCCCGAGTTGGGCGATCGTTGCAGCAAGGACACCACACACCGTCAGCGCCCCGAGCAGCCCGGCGAGCCGGGGGCCCCACCTGCGGTTGGCCCCGCCGCGAACGTACCCGCGCAGGGCCCGCCAGTTGAGCAGGAGGTGAACGGCCGCCCCGGCCGTGAAAAGAAAACTCGTCGCGGCGTGCACGTCCCGCCATTCGTGGCGGGACAGCCGCCACATCGCCCAGTTCGTCCAGCGGCCGCCCTGGCCTCGCGGTGCCAGCAAAAGCACAATTCCCGACATTGCGGCCAAGACGAACGACAGCGTCACGAGGAACGACACGAAGCTCCGCAGATGGATCTTGATCCGGCCCATGGCCTCTATCCTCGCCCCGAGCCTCGGCTGGCAGGGCCGAACGGCGGGGGCAGCTCGATGGCCATTCTATGCGCGCTGCCGACGGGGGAAAAGGCTTCCGATGCGCCTTCGCCCGGGCGTGGGAATCGCCAAGACGCCTTCGGGATCGCGAAGGGAGTGAGTAACTCGGCTGCTGAACGGGCCATATGGAGTGGAGTACGGCCTTCAGGCAGTGCAGGGGCGGGCGACGGGTATCGAGGCAGACGGGAGCGGCGAGATGAAATGCAGAACGGCACGCGTGGTGGTCGGCGTTGCGGTGATTCTCGCGGGAGGCGGGGCGGCATGGGGGGGGACGCGGATCTCCGCACCGCTGCCGGAGAACGTCGCCGCCACGCTGGGCGAGGCCGAGGAGGACGTCTTCTGGCGGGACGTGACGGTCCGGCTGGACGGGGCCCTGCCGAACGATAACCCCAAGCTGGACGACGAGTTGGAGTTGTACCTCGGCCGGCTGGACGACGGCACGTGGCGGAAGTACGTGCTGGGTTTCTCGGCCTTCTACGACCCGCGGCGGGGCAAGCAGGGGCGGACGCTCTACAACTGGATGGACGACGAGGGCGTGCTGACCGAGGTCACCGAGGACGGCGAGAAGCTGCGTCTCGTCGTCGACATGACCGTCCATCCGGACCACTGGACGCCGGGCGGCACGGTCCGGGCCGTTATCGACGCCGTCCGGGAAGGCGAAAAGCTGACGGGCACGTTCGCGGGGTCGTTCCACAGGGCCGGGTCGTCCGGGAAGACGGCCACCAGGGGCACGGTCAGGGGCACGATCCGCTCGAAGCGGCTGCCCTCGCCGGTGACCGGTCACGTGCCGCTCCAGCCCGGCGAGCACCCCCGGCTGCTGTTCCGCGCGAGCGACCTGCCGGCCTTGAGGAAGCGCCTGGAAACGGCGGAGGGCAAGGCGATCTTCACGCGGCTGAAGGCCATCGCCGCCGGCAAGCCGGGCACGTGGCACGGCTACACGTTGGGGCTGCTGCATCAGTTGACCGGCGAGGCGAAGTGGGCCGAGCAGGCCCGCGCGTTTGCCGAGGGCGTCATCGCGGGCAAGATCAAGACCCGCCGCTACGGCTGGACCACGCGCGACGGCGGATACATGCGGGTGGGCCCGTCGGCCGCGGCGGTCGCGGCGGCGTACGACCTGTGCTACCCCGCCTGGCCGGCCGAGTTCCGCCAATGGGTCGCCCGCAAGATCCAGGCCCGCGTCTACCCCAACATGGTCCTGGAGCACGACCGGGGCGAGTCCGACGCCCAATTCACGCAGCGGTCGAACCACTACGGCCTCTGGCAGGGCGGGGCGGGGACGTGCGTGGTCGCGATCAAGGGCGACCCGGGCACGGAGGAGGGAATCCTCCGCCGCAGCCACCGGGTCTTCCGCCGCCGGCTGAAGCGCGGGCTGATCGACGGCTTCGGCGACCACGGGTGGTTCTACGAGGGCACGTTCTGCGGGCGGTTCCCCACGACGGGCGGGTTCAACCCATACCTCCACGCTTTGCGCGTCGCGGAAGGCAAGGACTTCGTGACCAACTGCTCCGAGGCCCGCTGGCTGACGACGAAGTGGATCTACGAGATGGTCCGCACCGGCGGGAAGGTCACCTACCACAGCCGGGGCATGTACAGCAAGCTCAAGTGGGACGGGCTGACGGGCGACTTCGCCCAGGGCTTCGGCCTCGCGCCGCTGAAGCACCGGCCGAGCATCCTGTGGTTCTACCAACGCGTCCTGGAGCCCGGCGGCGTGAGGGACTACGGCATCGGCGAGGGCGACAAGGCGGCGATGAACGCGGCCTATGCCTTCGTGAACTGGCCGATCGGCCTGGCCCCGGCCGACCCCGCCGAAGCGCTCGGCCACGCGCTGTGGGACCGTGAGGCGGGGTTCTTCGTCTTCCGCAGCGGCTGGGCGGGCGAGGGCGACGTGGTCGTCTCGATGCACGGCGAGGCCGTTGTGCTGGGCATGGGCCTGAAGGCGACGTTCGGCGCGGGCATCCCGCCCGAGGCGGACGTGACGTACTTCCGCGAGGGCAGGGACAAGACGATCGTCGTGGCGGCGGTGCAGCCAGCGCCCGGCGGGGCGGGCAAGCACGCCTACCACCTGGCGGTGGACTTCAGCGGCATGTGCGGCGCGCCGGTGCTGCTGGTCGGCACGACGGGGCCCGCGGCGCCCGAGCCGAAGGCCGAGCGCCCCGCAGCCGGGAAGAGCGCCGGCGACCGCGAGGAGCTCGCCGCCCTCTTGGCCGGCATGCGGAGGCCCGCTGGCGCGGGCGGCGGGGAAGGCCGGGCCCGCGCGGTCACCGTGCGCATGGGCGGGCGGACATGGCGGGTGATGACCGTGCAGAAGGGCCCCGCGCCGGAGGTGCAGGTCCTCGCCGCCGGCGAGGCAGAGGCCCTGGCCGTCGGCAAGCGGAGAATTCGCTTCCACTCGGGCGACCCCGCACACATCATCCTGGGCGAGTAAGCGCCGCCGGGCCGGCGACCCGGGAGCGAGAGGAGTTGCGCATGCGAAGCTCGTTCGGTGGAGAGATGACGGGGGCGGCGGACATTCGCGCGGGGTTTGTCGGCTGTGGCAGCCACGCGTGCCGCAACCTCCTGCCGACGTTCGCCTTCGCGCCCGTCGAGTTGGCTGCAACGTGCGACCTCGATGCCGAGCGAGCCGCCAAAGCCGCCCGGACGTTCGGCGCCGAGCGACACTACACGGACCTCCGCGACATGCTCGCCCACGGCGGGCTCGACGCCGTGTTCGTCTGCACGTCCTACGACGAGCGGGGCCGGCCGCGGTATCCGGCGATCGCCTGCGATTGTCTGCGGGCCGGCTGTCACGTCTGGATGGAGAAGCCCCCGGCTGCGTCGTGCGCCGAAATCGAGCAGGTACAGGCGACTTCGAAAGAAACGGGACGGCAGGTGCTGGTCGGCTTTAAGAAGATGTTCGCTCCCGCCAACGTCAAGGCGCGGGAGCTGATGGATGCCGACGAGCTCGGCGAGGTCTCGCTGGTGACACTGCAGTACCCCCAGCACGTGCCGACCGTCGAGCAGCTCGGGCGGTACCTTGCCGGCGAGGCCGATTGGGCGGCCGTGGGGTTCCTCGACCACCTCTGTCATCCCGTCAGCGTGCTGGTCTACCTGCTGGGCATGCCGCGGACGCTGTTCTACGAGCGCAGCGCCGCCGGCGCCGGCGCGGCGACGTTTGCGTACGAATCCGGCGCGGTGGCGACGCTGGCCTTCACGGCCGGGGCGGCGCGCAACGGCGGCATGGAGCGGACGACGATCGTCGGGTCGGACGGGCGGCACGTCGTGGTGGACAACAACGTCCGCGTTTCCCTGCACCGCAGCCCCGCCCACGACTACGGGCGCAGCCCGAGCTACTTCACCGGCTCGCCCGCCGACGCCGCGGCCGTGTGGGCGCCGGAGTTCTCCCTCGGCCAGCTCTACAACAAGGGCCTGTTCCTGCTGGGCTACTACGACGAGGTCAACGAGTTCGCCCTGTCCGTCCGCGAGTCTCGCCCGCCGGCGAAGGGCACGCTGGCGCAGGCGTGGCAGATCACTCGCATCTTCGAGGCCTTCGCCGAGGGTCCGGGCAAGGTGATTGAGCTGGTTGACCCAACCGAGTAACCGCAGAGGCGCTGAGTCGCAGACGCACGGAGGTTGGAGAGCCGGGGGCGCGGAGATCGGCGCGAAGCGGATCGACTGCTGCAGTCATCCGCGTTCTCGCTCCTCACGCTGCTCAACGTATTTGGCGCTCCAGTCGTGGATAGCCTGGTCCATCGCTTTGCGGTTGGCGTCGGGGACGCCGAGGAGCTTCTCGGGCAGCGGCAGGTAGCCGCCGTCCTCCCACAGCAGGTCCATCTTGGCGAGAACTTCCTCGCGGACCTGCTCCGGCGTGCCCAGCGGCAGGACGTGCTGGCCGTCGATGCCGCCGCAGAGGACCAGCCGCCCGCTCGTGACCCGCCGGGCCTCCGCGAGGTCGTTCGCGGTCGATTGCACGGGGTTGAGGATGTCGATGCCGATCTCGATCAGGTCGCCCAGGATCGGCAGGACGTGCCCGCAACTGTGCAAGCTGACGACCGTCTCGGGGCCGAGGGCGTTGCGGTAGAAGTCCACCATTCGCTTCAGGCGCGGCTTGAAGAACGCCCGCCACACCTCGGGCGAGACGGCCAGGCGGTCCTGCATGCCGTAGTCGTCAGAGAGGTTCACGTGGTCCGGCCGGAGCTGCACGTAGCCCTCGGCGATGCCCAGCTCGAAGTCGAGAATCGCGTCGAGCAGCCGCTCGGCCGCGGCGGGGTCGGCCAGGAACGAGACGAGGAACTCCTCGGCCCCCAGCAGGTTGAAGCCCTTCTCGTAGAGGAAGTACGGGTGGTTGACGCTGACGAAGCAGGCGTCGCGGTCGATCCCGGCGAGGGCGGCGCGGACAGTCTCGAACCGCCGCGGATCGCGCGGGTCGGGCGGGCGGAGGCAGCCCAGTTCGTTGATCGATCCGATCGCCGGCCCCGTGGGGAAGACCTCGCCGTCCAGGTCCGTCCAGGTCACGCCCCAATCGTCGCGCCATTGCGTCGCCTCGGGGGACGGGCGGCAGTCCGCCGGCCAGGCGCCGCGGTAGCTCAGCCCGCGCGACGGCGGCGGGTAGCAGACGTGCGACGGTGAGTCCCAGCGGATCACGCGGAGGAAGTTCTCCTTCTCGGCGTATCTCATCGGGCCTCGGTCCCGCTGCGGACGTGCCGGGCGACCTCCGCGCCGTCGAGGGCGCGGTCGTAGACGGCGACCTCGTCGATCCGCCCCTCGAAGCCGGCGAAGCCGTCGTTCCGGCCGCCGAGGAAGACCTGCGGGCCGCGGGAGGCGGCGCAGGCGGCGGCCTTGCCGTCGATGTCCAGCCGCCCGTCGAGCCAGACGCGCACGCGCTCGCCGTCGCGGGCCATCGCCAGGTGATGCCACCCCCCCGGCCGGATGACCGTCTTGCCGACCAGCACCTCCTTCAGGCGGTCGCCGTTGTAGAACAGCAACTTGCCCGCCTCGCCCTCGCGGTGCGTCCCGCCGAGGCCGAGGTGGTCGCCGTCGGCCGTGTCGTGCCCGTCGGGGCCGCGGGAGAACAGGTACCCCGTCACCGGCCGAACATCCGTCGGCAGGTCGCTGCGGAACCAGATCTCGACGGCGTACGCCGCGCCGAGGGCCTTCAACTCCGCACGCAGTCGCCCGCCGGCGAACTGGGGCGCCCGGTTGGTGTTGCCCCCGGAGAACGCCGGGCCCGAAGGCCCTTCGAGGTACGGCGCGACGCCGGGCTCGTAGGCCGCGGGATGCCCGTGTCCCGTGGCGTCGAGGGCCTTGCGGGGCTCGAGCTCGCCGAGGCGCCAGTAGACGAGTGGCTTGGCGGCGAGGACCGCCTTGGGGTAGGCCGCGTCCAGGCCTGCATCGCCGGCGGCGTTGACCTGCGGGCGGCCGGCGACCTGCTCCAGCAGGCCGAGGAGGGCGTCGACGATCTTGGGCTCGGCCCGGACCTCCAGGCCGGCGGTGCGGGCCTCCCACGTGGTGTAGCCGCCGAGGTGATGTTGCTCCGGCGGGGGGATGTATCCCTCGCTGCCGTTGGCCAGGGAGACATTGAACGTCGGCCGAAGCGGGCTGCGGGCCTTGAGCTTCAGGCCCGTGATCCCGAAGACCTCGTTGGGAATGGCGGCGATGCCGAGCTCGCCGATCCGGACGGCCTGGAGGACCAGCCGGCACGTCGGGTCTTAGTGCAGGAAGACCTGCTCGTGGGCGTAGACCTCGGTGCGGTTGCGCGGCGGGCGGCCCTGGGTCTTGTCCAGGATCGCCCGCGCCCACGCCAGGCGTGCGGCGTCCGGGCTGCGGCGGCGGAGCGTCAGCTCCTTCCGGGCCACCGCGACGGCCGCCCGGTCCCGGTGCTCGGCGGTCCGCGCGGCCTTGCAGGCCATTTGGGCAAGGGACTCGGCGTAGGCCTGGATGTCTCTCGGCTTGCGGGGGCGGGCGTAGTCCATCCAGTGCAGGTCGCCGCTGGTGCCCTGGGACATGACGGCGACGAAGTGCTCGTCGTCCGGCGCGAGCATTCGCGCGACGGCGTCGCAGAACCGGCCGTAGTAGTCCGCCGAGACGGCCCCCGCGCCATAGTAGTGCATGGAGTAGTTGGCCAGCAGGGCGAGGGGTCGATCGTCCTTCGACCGGACGGACAGGACGGTCAGGCCGGGGTCGATCGGCCCGGCGGGGCCGACGTGGGCGGCGCTCTGATGGCCGGGGTGCATCATCGCGCGGACGGTGCGTCCGCCGAACGGGTCGGCGCCGACGCGGTCCGGGCGGAGGATCCAGCGGCGGCAGTGGGTATGGTCCGGCGCGCCGACGACAGCCCAGCCGACGCGGGCCGGGCCCATGCGCCCGGCGGCGATCTCGATGCTCCGGGCGATCCGCGCGGGCAGCGTGCGGGCGTAGGCCTTGTCGGGCTCGGTGCCGAGGCAGCCCATTGCGGCCGGGGCCGAGTGCGTGTGCGTGGCGGAAATGAGCATGTGGTCGGCGGGGATGCCCGTTGCCTTGGCGGCGAGGGCCTTGGCCTCGTCCAGCAGCGGGCGGGGCAGCATGCAGCTATCGACGACGACGATTGCGGCGCGGCAGCGGCCGTCGCCGACGAGCAGGCACCGGGCGTGGAGCTTGTCGTGGGCCCGCCGGGCCGTGGCGGAAAGGAACCCGCCGTTGACGATTACCGGGAACTGCCGCGGCGTGATGTCCACGGCGGCGGCGGCGGCGCAGAACCCCTCGGCCGGCTCTCCAGCACGGGCGAGCAGCGCCGGCACCAGCAGGCAGGCGCACGCCAGAACCAGGCCCCGCGGCGCGACGACATCGATCGTGCATCCCATGATGGGCTCCTCTTACTCGCCTGCGCGCCGAGCCGGCACCAAATCGCCATTGTCTCTTGTGCGGCCGTGAGGACCATTGGAAGATGGGCGCGTCAGGGACGCAACCCGCAAGATCGGTCAGGAAGGTCAAACATGAACGCACGAACGAGTCGGGTGGGTCGACGCACGTTTCTCCGGGGCTTGGGCGCGACGGCCGCGGTCGGTGTGCTGGGCACGTCGCGGCTGCCCGGTGCGACGAGGAAACCCGGGGAACTCTCCGACGGCACTCGGGGCAAGCCGAACGTCGTGATCATCCTGGTCGACGACCTCGGTTGGACGGACCTGGCGTGCTTCGGCAGCCGGTACTACGAGACGCCGAATCTCGACCGCCTCGCGTCGCAGGGGATGAAGTTCACCGACGCCTACGCCGCCTGCGCCGTCTGCAGCCCAACCCGGGCGGCCGTGATGACCGGGCGATACCCCGCACGCGTCGGCGTGACCGACTGGATCCGCGCGCGCTTCCAGGGCGGCAAGCCCCGCCGGCCCGACGAGCCCGAGTACGTCGGCGGGCGGAACCGCAAGGTGCTCTGCCCGCGCAATCCCGTCTGGATGGAGCTGGACGAGGTCACCCTCGCCGAGGCGCTCAAGCCGGCGGGGTACGTCTCCTGTCACATCGGCAAGTGGCACCTCGGGCCGGACGACCACTACCCCACGAAGCAGGGGTTCGACCTGAACCTCGGCGGGTGCGATTACGGCCAGCCCCCCAGCTACTTCGACCCGTACACGAACCGCCGGCTGACCGAGGGCATTCCCACGCTCAAGCCGCGCAAGGCCGGGGAGTACCTCACCGACCGCGAGGCCGACGAGGCGGTCGGCTTTATCCGTAAGCACCGCGGCCGGCCGTTCTTCCTGTACATGGCCCACTACGCCGTCCACACGCCGATCCAGGCGAAGAAGGACCTGACCGAGAGGTACAGGGCCAAGCCCGCGACGAACCAGAAGAACGCCACCTACGCCGCGATGGTCCACAGCGTGGACGAGTCCACGGGCAAGATCCTCGCCGCCCTGGACGAATGCAAGCTGGCGGACAACACCGTGGTGATCTTCACGTCGGACAACGGCGGGCTGTTGGGTCCCACGCACAACGCCCCGCTCCGCGCGGGCAAGGGATATCCGTACGAGGGCGGGATTCGCGTGCCGCTGATCGTCCGCTGGCCCGGCGTGGTCAAAGGCGGGTCGGTCAGTCACACGCCGGTCACCAGCGTGGACTACTTCCCGACGGTCCTCGCCGCCGCGGGCATCCGTCCCCCGGCCGGGCAAGCCATTGACGGCGAGTGCCTGCTGCCCGTCCTGAAGCAAACGGGGGCGCTGAAGCGGGACGCGATCTTCTGGCACTTCCCGCACTACCGCGGGCGGATCTACCCCTACAGCATCATCCGTACGGGCGACTGGAAGCTGATCAAGCGCTACGACGGGAAGGCCTTCGAGCTGTACAACCTGGCCGACGACCTCGGCGAGAAGGCCGACCTGGCCGAGAAGATGCCCGCCAAGGTCCGCACCCTCGACGCCGAGCTGACGGCGTGGCTGAAGAAGACCGGCGCGAAGGTCCCCAAGCCGAACCCCGAATACGCCGGGCGTTGAGACGGACGGGGATTCGCTCCCCGCAGGGGGCAGAGCGTCCTTCGCCGGCGCGATGAGCGCGCCGGCGAGGCATGGGCTCACCGTGACTCGAGGGGCACGACGGCGCGCACGACGGACCGGCCCGGCTCGGAATAGACCGTCATCTCCCCGCCGCACGACGCGGCGCGGCGGCGCATTTGCAGCAGTCCAAGGCCCATCGGCGCGGCGGCGGGATCGAAGCCCCGGCCGTCGTCGGCGACCTCCAGCACGAGGCCCCCGTTGTCGCGGGCCAGCTCGATGCGGACCTCGTCGGGCCGGCCGTGCCGCACGGCGTTGGCCAGGGCCTCCTGACAGATCCGGAACAGCGAGATCTCCACGTGCTCCTCGAATCGCCGGCAGTCCAGCTCCTCGTCGTAGCGCAAGGATACGCGCGGGCGGCACGAGCCGTCGCGGCCAATCAACTGCCGCAGCGCCGGGACCAGCCCCAGCCGCTCCAGCGTCGGCGGGTACAGGCCGTGACAGATTCGCCGGACCTCACCGATGGCTTCCCCGAACCGCCCGACCAGCTTCCTTCCCTGCTCCCGGTCGGGCAGGTCGATGTCCGCCAGGGCCTTCTGGAGCAGCATCTTGATGCCGATGAGCTGCTGGCCGATGGAGTCGTGCAGGTCCGCGGCGAGATGGCGTCGCTCCTTCTCGACGGCGCGGTCGAGCTTCTCCTGGATGCGGCGGGTCTGGTCGGCGAACTGCTTGGCGGCGGTCACGTCCCGCGCCGCGCCGACGACGTAACGGATCTGCCCGTCGGCGCCCGGCACGAGCGTGTGCCGGTCCTGGAACCAGAGGTACTGCCCGTCGCGGCGCCGCAGGCGGTACTCGACCACGAAGGAATGCTCGTCCCCGGGCTGAATGGTCTCCAGCTTGTCGTTGCGCGAAGCGAACTGCGCCCAGTCATCGGGGTGCATGTAGTCCTGGAGATTGCCGTGGGTCTTGGTGAGAAGCTCCTCCAGCGGGTACCCCAGCAGCCTGGACGCGGCCGGGCTGATGTACCCATACCGACCGGCCTGGAGGTCCAGCTCGTAGAGGATGTCTGGGGAGTTCTCCAGGATGTGGTGCAGGCGATCCCCGTCGCTTGGGGTACGACTATCCTGCGCTGTCATAGGATGCCCTTCCTCATCCACACCCCCCCGTCCGTCGGGCGTGGCCCACCGTGCGTACGCCACATACGATGCCTGTATTATAACGCGCATATCAGGAATCGGGATACAGGCAAACCCGATTGACGTCTGTATTCGCTGCGCAGTCTACTCGACCCGCAGGGCGGCGACGTGCCCATCAGAGAGGCCGACGGCCACCGCGTCGCCCAGCCAGGCCAGGGCGGAGATGTCGTGGGGGAATTGGCGGGTGGCCTTGGCGCTGCCGTCCTCGGCGAGGATGCGCAGAAGGCCGCCCCAGTACCCCACGGCCGTGAATCGCCCATGGGAAACGGCGAGTTTGACGACCCGGCCGGGAGTCCGGCGGACCTTGGCGAGTTCCATCGCGGCCGGTTCGGGCTTGGCGGGCATGTCCGCAAGGTGGCGAGCATATTCCCCCTCGGTGAGCGGCTGCGGCCGGGCGGACGTGCCGGCGGCGTCGATTCTCGTCAGCACGCGGTCGAGTGTCAGCACGTGCAGCGCGCCGTCCTTGGTGGTCATCGCCACGGCCCGGTCGGAGAGGGGCCAATGCCACAGGCGCCTCATGGACCCCGGCCGGGACGCGCGCGACGCCGGGGCGATCGGACCGGGCTTTGGCAGCTCCCACCGCGTGGCCGGGGCCAGGCCTGCCGTCGCCTCGTAGAGCGTGCCCGCGGCCTCGGCCATGCCGGCGGCATCGTGGGCGATCAGCGTGATCGACTCGCGGCCGGGGCCGACACCGTCGCGCTGCCAGGCGATCAGGCCGCGTCCTCGCCCCGGGAAGACGCCCGCCTTCGGCTCGAACGGCAGGAAGCGCTCCTTGAGCAGGTAGGCGATCAGCGGGTTGTCGGCCGGCGTGCCGAGCAGGATCACCGGCGCGTCGCCGACGTCGAAGCCCACGATCGAGGGGTTCTTCCGCCGCTGCCCGTCGGTGGCGCGCCCGAAGCCGAGGCCCACCCACGTCTTGGCGGCCTCATCAGAGATCGACCGAGGCCTGGCGAGATCGGTCGCGGGCACGATGCGTGTGTCCACGTCCCAGGGCACGAGGAACGCGGCGATGCGTTGGGCGGCGGGGGCGTTGTAGGGGGCCGTGCCCGGGGCGATTGTCACGCGGCGATGCGTGCGGAAAAGGCGGAAGACACGGTCGCGGTCGCGTCCGAAGTGGATCGCGCGGCGTTTTCGGCCGGCGGCAGCCCCGCACTGGCGCGACGGGTACAGCTCGAATTTGGCGGCGGTGTGGAGCGGGTGGATGAGGCACTCGGCGCGGACGACCCACGTGCCGGGCGGGTCGTTGACGGCCAGCGGCAGCGACAGGCGGAGCGTGCCCAGCCGCGTCGCCCGGTAGACGTCGTGGCGGACGTGCCCCAGCGGGTCGGTCACGCGGATGCGAAGCGGCACGGACCCGCTCAGCACGCCGCCCCCGCAGCGGACGGTCACGCCGAGCTCGACGGCGAGGGGCGCGTCGCGGCGGGTGTAGTCGCGCCGCAGGACGGGCGTGGCCAGCGCGAGGCCCGTCGGCATGGCGGCGGGGCGGGCGAAGACGCGCATCTGCCCGGGCCCGAAGCGGAAGCGCCCGGCGAGATGGCCGCCGACCTTGCGCAGCGTCTCGATGGGCCCGCCGCGGATCGCATCGTAGACCGGCCGACGTTCGTCGAACAGCCGGATCTCCGCCACCGCCGGCTGCGTGTTCAAGACCGGGCCATTGGGGTCCGTCGTGGTGTTGACGGCGAAGAGGTACTCCACGTCCCCCGCCAGATGCCGCCGCGCCATGATTCCGGGGTGGTCGCATTCGAACACCGGGCCAATGCCCGCCTTGTCCAATTGCTTGCGGATCGCCTTCGCCAGCGGCCTGGCCGCAAGACGCTGCCGAGCCAGGGCCGTCAGCGAACGCAGTTCCCCCGTCAGTGCCCCAACCTGCTTCTGGAGGCCCGCGATCTTCCCCGCCAGCTCCTTGTTCGCCCGGTCCTTCTTGATCCGCTCGCGGAGAGGCTTGATCTGCGCCTGCACCTCGGCCAGGGCTTGCTGGATCGCCTTGCCTTCCGCCTCACCGGGCCGCGCCGCCGCAACGCCGAGACCGACCGCGCCGCGGACCTGCACCCCGCAGTCGCCGGTCGTCAGCACGAGCCCGCCGTCGGCGGCGTAGCGTTCCAGCGCGGCCGTCACGCGGGGGTCGAGGGTGTCGATACTCGGCAGGATCACCGCCGCGTGCCGCACCGCCAGCGTGCCGTCGATCACGTCCTCGTCCAGCACCGTCGCAACGGGCTGCTGGGTCATGTTGCACGCGACGTACACCGTCGGCAGCGACGTACCGTGGTCGTCCTCGTGGAGGTAGTTGACGCTGCGGTCGTGCGTCTGGGCGCGGATGATGTGGCTCAGCGAGTAGAGCATCGCCACGCGGGGGTGCGTCGGGGGCATGGTCGTGAAGATCGTGCCCAGGCGCGCGGCGATCTTGTTGGTCTCGATGACGGCCTCGGCGGCGGGTTTCTTCGCCGGCTCGAACGGGTCGATGTCCGGCGGGGTGATCAGTCCCTGGATGCCCATCGCGAAGCAGACGTTCTGCTCCAGGCGAAACTGCTCGTAGGTGGTCTGGCCGTACCAGGTGGGCAGGTACCAGCAGGGCTTGGACCGGTCCCGCGCGAGGGCCATCTCCAGGAAGTACGACGGGTTCAGCAGGTATAGCCCATAGTCGTGGTACCCCCCGTGCCCGCTGACCACCGGCAGGCTGCGCGCGACGTGGAAGTAGTAGCCGTCCGTGAACGCGCTGAAGCCATACTGGCTCTGCGTGGCGTTGACGTAGTCCGGCCGGACCTGACCGACGCCGAAATCGGCGATCTTCCACGCGGCGTCCATGAAGCCGAGCTTCCACCGCGCGAAGTGCCGCCACCGCCTGACGTGCTCGGGGTCGTTGGGGTCGACCTTGTGGTAGGGCAGGGGGTCTTCGCCGAAGGCCGCCCGGTACGCCCGAACCTGCGAGGGGATCCCGTGCGGCGTCCACTCGCCGGTGGCGGGGTGGTGGTGATAGGTCAGCCCCGGCTCGTCGTAGAAGTGCACGCCGGGCACGTTGGGGCGGGTGCGGTCGGCGAGGGCCTGGCGGACGACGCGGGCCGCCCCGCCACGCGTGACATACGGGTCGGACCAGTCGCACTCGCTGCGCAGGTCCATCTGGTGGCCGCCGCTCATCGTGCAGCAGCGCATGAAGTCCACGCCCGCGCGGAGGAGGTTCGCCTGCTCGTCGGCTGCGTAGTGGCCGTAGAAGAGGTTGAAGCCCAGCCCGTCGGGGCCCTCGATGAGTTGCTGGTCCCCCTTGGCCCGACCCCAGCAGATCAGCCGGTAGCTGCTGTGGCGGACGTGGGAGTAGACCTCGATCTCCGCGCGGGCCGTCGTGCCGTCCACGGTGGTCTCCAGCGTGTACTTCCCCGGCCGGAGCAGCCGGGCGTTCAGGCGCAGGGGCTCCGTGGCGCGGGCGTTGGCGCCGACGACCTTCACCGGCGCCGCCTCGAAACGGAACGTCATCCGGCTGCCGTCCGCCCCGGAGACGGTAAGGGTCAACTCCCCGCCGCCAAGCGGGCCGGCGCCGTTGCGGACGACCGCGACGTGGATGTCCTCGTTGGTCTGGTACGCCGTCCGCCCCAGCGGAAGCACGATCTCGACCGTCGCCCCGCGTGTCGCTCCGCACGCGAACGCGAGGACACTCACCACGAGGGCACCCGTCAACTTGCTTGTTGCCTGCATGTCCTTCGGGCCTCTATCCGCGTCTCTGTGCGTGTCTTGAGGCCTGCCCACTTCTCGCCCCGAGGTTGTCGAGGGAGAGTGGGCAGGTCTTCTGGGTCTGTAAGCGAAGGCACCGTGTTGATACAATCGTGACCCGAGCGATCAATCAAGCGGAGAATCCGATGAAACACACGCCCTTTCGAGTCGGCCTCGTCATCGCACTGCTGTCGTTGTCCGCCCTCGCCGCCAAGCCCGCCAAGCCCGAGGCCCCCACGACGAGGCCCGTGAAGGTCGAGAAGGGCTTCCAGCCGCTCTTCGACGGCAAGACGTTCCAGGGCTGGGAGGGCAACCTCAAGTGGTTCCGCATCGCCGACGGCGCGATCGTCGCCGGCAAGCTCACCGAGCGCATCCCGCGGAACGAGTTCCTGTGCACCACGCGGAAGTACGCCGACTTCGAGCTGCGGCTGAAGGTCAAGCTCGTGAAGGTCGGCGGCAACGCGGGGGTCCAGATCCGCTCCGAGCGGATCCCCAACCACCACGAGATGCGCGGCTACCAGGCGGACGTCGGCGGCCAGTGGTGGGGCAAGCTGTACGACGAGTCCCGCCGCCGCAAGGTCCTCGCCGGCCCGCCCGCCAAGGTCCAGAAGGCCGCCCTCAAGCCCGGCGACTGGAACGACTACGTCATCCGCTGCGAGGGCCCGCGGATCCAGCTCTGGCTGAACGGCAAGAAGACGGTGGACTACACGGAGAAGGACCCCAAGGTGCTCGAATCCCCCCTGGGCAAGACCGGCCTGATCGGCCTCCAGATCCACGGCGGCGCGGCCAACGAGGCGTGGTACAAGGACTTACGGGTTCGGGAGATCAAGGTGGAGGGGAAGCCTGAGAAGAAGGGCCGATAGCGCGAGGGCGATACAACTGCCGGCCCTGAGAAACCGGCAATGACACCGGGTGTCACGGTTCCGTGCTCGCAGACCGGCCATCTCACTTGCTCTGGGCGGCAGAATAGCCTAGATGGGGATGCGTAACAGGCGGTGGCAGGCATGTGTTTGTAGTCTGTTCGTATTCTTGGCTTGCCTCGTCTCGCGAGATGCTGTCTAATGGACAGACGAGGAAGGAGCGCAACCAGTGCCAGGCGAGAGCACAGCAAAGCTCGACCTAGCGAAGCTGCCAAATCGCCTTGAACGGGGCATTTACGTGTCTGTCTCCGAGATGGACGCCGTGAGCCCTCCGCTTCCTTGTGCGCTCACCGTACGGAGGCTTTTCAAGGACTTGCGGTTGGACGGCGTTCTGTACGTTGGGAGAATGCCGCGCGCCGTTTTCAAGCGCGTTCGACGGGTCACGGCCGAGCATGTCCGATCATGGCAACGGACGGTCTGGAACCACGCCGTTACGCCTCTTCTTGTACTGCTCACCGACACCCAGATCTGGGTGTACTCCGGGCAGTCGCTTCCCGCGCGGGAAGACCAGGACGCCGATGCTGATGGGCGTCTTGTCCAAATGCTCGACACCGTGTCCGACCTGCTCGAGTTGGACAACTTGGTCTCCACCATTGAGTCTGGGGACATATTCCGGGCTCTGCAAACGACCTTTGACCGGGAACACGCCGTCGACAGGTATTTACTCAAGAACATCGAGACTGCCGCATTGCGGCTCTGCGAATGCGAGGGGCGGTCCCGGCCCCTGCAACTTGAGGAGGCCCATCAGTTCCTCATCCGCCTCCTCTTTGCCTGCTACTTAGTCGACAGGGAGATGATCTCGGGCAAGTACTTCCCAGAACCCAGCCCACTTGCTCGCCTAGCGAAGGCCCACGGCCTGCGCCTTGTTCTCGATGAGGCCGAGGACAGCAAGAGATGTGCCATACTGGGCCAGCTATTCCGGCGGATTGGTGCGCTCTTCAACGGGAGTATGTTCGAGGAAGAGGCCCTAAGCATCGAGAGCGGACGGCTTTCGGACGATCATGCGGATATCGTGATGAGGTTCTTACGGGGGGACGACCTGGGCAATGGCCAGCTTTCTTTGATGTTCTGGGCATATGATTTCAGACACATTCCCATCGAAACGGTCAGTGCCGTGTACGAGAGTTTCCTCGGGGACAGCGAGAGTGTTGTGCGAGAGGAGACGGGAGCTTACTATACCCCTCCCCATCTGGCAGAGCTTGTGGTTGACACAGCGATGGAAGGCGCCCGCAAGCCGCTCCTCGATAGCGTTGCTCTCGACCCCGCATGTGGGTCGGGTGTCTTCCTTGTCGCTATGTTCAATCGCATGGCCGAACAGTGGCGCCAGCGGAATCCAGGTCGGACGAATACCACTCGTGCGCGCGAACTACGGCGGATTCTGAGGACCCAGCTATGGGGAATCGATAGCAACATCACGGCATGTCATATCGCGTGCTTCAGCTTGTACCTTGCGTATCTCGACCAGTTGACGCCCCGCGATGTTGAGGCACTTCGGGACGAGGGTCTTAAGCTGCCTCCGCTCCTGCTGCCAAGAGGGGAACGTCAGCCTTCCGACAATCCCCGGCCGATAATCAACAGGAACTTCTTTGAGACCGATCGCCAAATCCCGCAGGCTGGGTTCGATCTCATCGTCGGCAATCCTCCCTGGGTCAGTCGAGGTGAAGTCAGAGACGCGAAGTTCCTTGCGTGGCTGGGGGATGGCGAGCGGGAAGTACCGCAGAAACAGATGGCCTGTGGATTCATGTGGGAGGTCCCCAAGCTTCTTCATGAAGACGGGGAAGCCTGTCTTGTCCTGCCGTCTGCCGTTCTGCTCAATCGAACGGACAGGTTTCAGATCGAGTGGTTTGCCGCTTTTGGCGTTGAGAAGGTCATCAATCTCTCTGACCTTTCCTTCCTTCTATTCGATGGGGCCGACCGGCCGGCTGTGGTCATCCGTTTCAGTCTTCGGCGACAAGATGGTGATCGTCCGATCACTTACTTGACGCCGAAGGCTGACATAGCCAGCCAGCTGCGTGGGCCCGTGCAAGTCCACGAGGAGGATTTTGCGCGCGTGCCCTTGGCATGCCTCGTTCAGGAAGCAAGACATGACAAGGCTGCGTGGCTCTGGAAGACACGCCTATGGGGCACTGCGCGCGATCTCCGATTCCTGCAACGCCTTGGGGATATGCCGCGGCTTGAGCAACTGGCTGGGGAGCCCCGAGAGCAGAAGCGATGGGCCAAGGGACAGGGATTCCAGCCCTATTCGGCGAACGACGAAGAAAAGAAGACGAAGAAGAAGTACGGCTGGTGGGGGAGGGATCATCCGTTCCTGGGTGCAAGGAATGCCAATATCCACTTCCTGGTTGTTGAGTCGGACTGCCAAAGCGTGGGGTCGGAGTTCGATGTGCTTAGGCGCCTTCCTGACAGGAAGCTATTCGAAGGGCCCAAGGTGCTAATACCCCAGGGGTCCAGGAATATGAAGGCAGCTTTCTGCGCCTTTCCGGTGCTCTTTCGCGACTCTCTGCAGTCTATGGCTGGTCCAGCCGAGGATGCCGACCTTCTCAGATTCTTGGCCGCCGTCATCCACTCGCGCCTGGCCGAGTACTTCCTTTTCCACACGTCGGCGAGTCTAGGCACAGAGCGCGACAAGACCCACCTTTTCGAGTTGCTCCGATTGCCGTTCCCTCTTCCCGCTGACTGCGATGCACGAGCGAAAGCGGAGGAGATCGTCAGGGAGGTATCGAGCCGCATCCAGGAGCTAGGTCGCCGCATTCGCGCGGATAGCTCTGGTCGCGGAGTTGCCATCAGAGAAACACAGCAGCAGATTGATCCGCTCGTAAGCGACTACTACGACGTTGATGGCCACGAGGCAATCCTGATCGAGGACACACTCCGCGTCGCCAAGCCTAGCTCAACTCCTACTTCACCAAAGACACACGTTCCTGCTCTGCGAGAGCCAACGAGCGACGAACAATTGGCATACGTGGAGACGATCTGTGCGACTTTGCGATCACATGCTGTGCCGCGCCTGAGGGGCTCATTTGCCGGGACCATCATACGATCCAGGGGTGCCCCCTTGGCCGTCGTGACTCTACGCAGAGGCGCCCGATCCCAGGCCAGTAGGGAAGAAGAAGGCTCGGGGCCTCTCAGTCGATCACTGTCGAGGCTCTCGTCCTTGCTACCACACGGGAGCCGCAGCATTCAATACGTGCGGAACGTCAAGGTGATCGAGAAGGAATGTGTACACATTGTCAAACCCCTTGCCCTTCGATCATGGACTCGTACGGCGGCGCTGAACGATGCCGATGAGGTGTTCAATGCCATCCTCATGAAGAAAGCAGGGAGCTGATGGGGGTCCTGGTCGTTGACAACACTCTCGACGCCGCCTTTCCTGAGAACATTGTCCCGACCCTTTGTGACGCCGTGTGTACGGCCTGGCCGGAGGTGGGCGCATTTGCTCCGGATGCACGGGAGGATGCGATCAGTCGTAAGCTGGTTGTGAAGCTGCGCCTCCGGATCAGGGACTCGGGCCTTCCCGTGGCCGTTCACAGCCAGGTCGAGCTTCTCGATCCCGAAGAAGGCCACCTTGTTGGGAAGATCGACATTATCATCAGCACTGGTTCTGATGAAGCGATCTACTTCTCGTTTGAGTGCAAGAGGCTCAATGTGTGCTATCCCTCTGGATTCAGGTCAGACGCCGGGGAGTACTGTGATGATGGGATGATGCGGTATATCACTGGGCAGTACGCGCCGGGCCTTGGGCGGGGAGGCATGATTGGGTACGTGATGGATGGCCGGTGTGCCGCGGCGATGCAGGCCGTCTCCAAAGCTATTGGCAATCGAAGGCAACGCCTGCGTCTTCAGCACAACGCTCCCCTTCTTGTCTCTTCGGTCCAGAAACAGAACCGCAGCGCACGCGATTCACGTCACAAGACCGTTGCGAACAGAGACTTCACGATCCATCATCTCCTCCTCGCAGTTGCGGGCACTCGGCCTGCTGGATGAACAGATGGATCGGGCTCGAGGATGTCCCCGGGCTAGTTGAAGGTCAGGTGGCGGCTCCCTTCCGCTGAATCCGGTAGGATTCGGTTGGTTCATAGGTCATTAAGACGGAAAGGAGCCACCAATGACCGAAGTGTACGACGTAGCAGATCGGAAAGACACCCGTCAGTTGGCAGCGTTTCTCAGCAAGGAGGGGCAGTTCCTCCTTCCTATGCTCGACCTGATCACGCAGGCCGAGATGGCCGTCGATGAACTGATCGACG
>Ga0272441_10003840_pt1 | contig 28043 bp, 26 predicted proteins | sample SSMProp6N_FD_193582 | JGI IMG/M metagenome (GOLD analysis project Ga0272441, IMG submission 193582) | Marine sediment archaeal communities from Little Sippewissett salt marsh, Falmouth, MA, United States - SSM-Prop-6N | ecosystem: Environmental > Aquatic > Marine > Wetlands > Sediment ... | reverse complement strand
CGTCCAAGTCTCCAGACTGCATCGCCGAAGCCCACTGGCTTCTGAGTTCTGTGACGTTCTGGAGGATAGAACCTTCATAGTTGATGTAAAGTTTGGAGGCGTTCACGACTCTGGGTATCAAATCGTATCGTCTCTGCAGTTCCTGTTCAACCTGAGCCCATTTCTCGTTCACGGTTTCGTCAAGACCCACTAGATTATTGTATGTTCCAAAGTATAGGGCAACAAGGACGACTCCGACAACCAGAATGGCAGCAATTACAATCACAATAATCCATTTACTATTCATTACAATCCCTGAATACTTGGAAAAACTGGAGGTAATATCTTTTACGGAAAAAACCTTCAAAGGTAACCTAAAAAACGGAAACAAAAAAGGGAAAGAGGGAACAAACCCTCGTTTACTCTTCCAAGATGTTGTTTGCTTCTTCGGCGTAGGCGTCCATGACGTAGGGGATTCCAGAGATTTTCGCTGCCTCTTCCGTTAACGCCATCAGGTCCTTGCGGGACATTGTGGAGAGCCTGAAGTTTCTGCTTCCAGCCATCAACTGCTGCAAGCCAACCTTGAACTTTTGGCAGTAAGTGTAGAGACCAACAGCACCCAAAGGTATGTTCTTCATCTTTGAACCAAACTTTTCCTCAAGCTCTGCATAGGCAACAAAGATTTCGTTAACGTTCTTGCCATATTTTGAAACCGTTTTCGGCAAGTTATCATCTTTCAGCCACTTTGCTATGTTCTTTCCAACCATGCCCGGAATCATCAAGCCTCTTCCCATACACACAGCCTTAACGTATGGGCTGCCCATGGCAAGCGCCTTGAACACTCCATCCTCTGTTGAGAAGCCTCCAGCCATGGCAAGGTCAGGAACCCGCATGCCTTTTCCTTTAAGTTTTTCGCAGAAGTCATAGGTGAGACACTGCAGATAGAACGTCGGGATTCCCCACTCGTTCATCATTGGCCAAGGACTCATCCCTGTGCCGCCGGGAGCACCGTCGATTGTGAGCAGGTCCAGTTTTGCTTCTGCACCGTAGCGTAGCGCCATAGCCAACTCCAAGGCAGAGTAAGCCCCAGTTTTCAGGGTGACCCGTTTGAATCCTAAGCTTCGGAGACGGTCAACCTCTTCCAAGAATGCCTCTTTAGTTACGAAACCTAATCGGGAGTGCCGCTCAAACTCTGTTATTGCTCCTTCATTGAATGCTGCTTGGTTCTCTTTCAGAGTAGGGTCAGGCGAAACAACATAGCCTCTCCGCTTAAGCTCAGTAGCCCGCTTCAAGCTTTTAACTTTGATTTCTCCACCAATACACTTGGCTCCCTGCCCCCACTTCAACTCGATCGTATCTAAGCAATGTTTCGATGACACATACTCAGCCACCCCAAATCGGGTGTCTTCGACATTCATCTGAACAAGAAGCTCACCATAACCTTCATGATACTTTCGGTAAATCTCTATTCGCCGATCCATCTCAGGCGATTTAGTGATCTTACCGTTGCTGTCCAAAACAAGACCGGGGTCTATTCCGCAAACGTTTTCTCCACAAACAAGCGTGATGCCGGATATAGCTGCGCCTATAGCGAAGTGTTCCCAGTTTTTCCGGGCGATTTCGGTGGAGCCCAGGGCACCTGTGAAGATGGGTATCCGCATTTTGACATTTTTGGTCCATCCGTACTCCGTTTCGGTGTCTACGTTGGGGAAAAGGGCTGTGTCGGGGTCTGCTTTGACGCCTTCTGGGAGTCCTTTTGCTCCTCGGGCGTAGCCTTGAATGTTGATGTGGGAATAGTCTATGGGATAGTTTTTGTCTGCTCCTGCTGTTACTTCTCCGAATGGTCCGGGGTAGAGTACCTCACGACCTCTGAATGATGATAACCAAATTTCGCAACCGCCCCTACATCCATCAACGCATCTTGAACATATCCCGGACATGGGAACAACGTTCTTGGATCGATTGAATGTGCCGGTTGATTCGTCAGAGTTCGGTTTTCTTAAATTCATTTTGTCTCGTCTCCGATTTTAACAAATCTCTATTACGGTATACGGCAACCTCTTGCCTTAATAGAGGTGGGGTTCTTATAAGTTTTTTCAATAAGAGGGGGTTATTAGCGTCAAACATTCATTTTTGTGCATACTTGAAGGGGCTAAACCTGAACGTTCATTCAGGAGCGTAGACAAACACAGCATTTGCCATCGTGAACCAAAACAACACTGACACATTCGGGACAGGGTTCGATTTTGTTTCTGCATGGAATGCTAATAAGTTATAGTGTCGTACTGTTTTGCTTGTTTGCAGGGAATAAGGTGGCATTAATTATGGCAGCTGATGAGAATCTGATTGCGTATTGTGGTCTTTATTGCGGAGATTGTCATGGTTTTTCAGGGAAAATTCCTGACTTGGCAAGAGATTTGAGAAAAGAGCTTAGGAAGATGAGGTACGACAAATTTGCTGAATTCATCTCCACTTTTTCGTTTGGAAAAGACTTCGCAGGTTATCAGGAGTGCTACCGGGTTCTTGGCGCAATGGTGAAATTCCGCTGTAGAAAAGGCTGCAGAAACGGGGGAGGGTCTCCCTTCTGCAAAATCAGAATCTGCTGTCAGAAGAAGGGTATTGAGGGCTGCTGGCTGTGTGATGAATTTAAAAGCTGCGAAAAATTGGAGTTTCTGATTCCGGTCCATGGTGATGCCCATGTAAAGAATCTTAGGGCAATCAAACGAAAAGGCAAGGATGCTTTCTTACAGGGCAAAAGGCTCTGGTACAGCAAAGTCAAAGAGTGACGCCGTTATTTCTGGCAGTTAGGGCACAGGTACACGTGTCCTCCGCCCATGCTCAACTTCTCTATCTTGGTTCCGCATCTGGAGCAGACTTGCTGTTTCATGTTTGGTCCCATGGATGGCGTGTAGCCGCCCTGCTTTCCATGCAGGTCACGGAACTTGTCTTTTCCGTTCAGTCGGATTCTCTCTTTGAGCACCAACAGGATGGCATCGTATAGGCTCCGCATCTCTTCCACATTCAGTTCTGAGGCTCTCCGTTTCGGATGAATCCCAGCCCGATACAGTATGTCCTGGAAGGTGCTGTTGCTTACGCCGACGAGGACGGCGTCTTTTCCAACTAGCACCGACTTCAACATTTTTTTGTGCTCTGCCATCAGTTTCGAAAAACGCTCAAAACTGAACCCTTCATCGATGGGCGAGAGTTTTGTGGGGTCAAAGTCTCGTTTGTACACGTAGGAGCGCTCCAGCTCATCATCCTTGAGCACTTGGATGACGCCCATGCTGGTTAACCTGACGGTCAGCAGTGTGCCGTCGATGAAGTCAATCCGCAGATGAAACCGTGGAACGTTTGCGGCGTCTGTGTTGTAGAAGATTTCGCCGCCGTATTCGGGACCAAGAATCAGGTTGGCTCCGTTGTCGAATTTCACGCGCACCACGTTTCCTCTGGAAGATACAGATTCGATTTTTGCGTCGACAAGCTGATTGAAGGACGTTAAGTTCTTGTCCATCATGCCGATTCGCTGTAACCGTTCACAGTCTTTAACCAGAAACGATTTTACACGTTTGCCCTTAAGCTCTTGGTTCATTTGCTCAGCAAGAATCTTGGCTTCCGGAAGCTCAACACTCATCGGATAACATCCACTCCCCCATTTACTCTGTTGTTAGGTGATATTTAAGCTCCAAAACGGACAGAACAACAGAAAGATTCTAGCCGACAAGCAGCGCCTCGAAAAGGTTCCTACGTTTAACAACAATCAATGCCCCAAGAAGAACTGCCATGATAATCTGCATCCAATAGGACCCAAGCGGGTTTCCAAGAGCGAAGTAGATGGGGCTGGGTGTGTCGGTTATGGGGATGAAAGGCCAGAAAAGCGGGTTATATGGGTGGTTTGTCACGTCCAGTAGAACATGTGAGAGGTTGCCGACAAGAACTGAGAAACCCAGAGCAAAGGAGAGTCTGCATTTGCTTTTGACTCTTTTTTTGTCAACATGAAAGAGGTGGCTTACCAGAGGCGGATAAACGCTGACCGTGACTATTAGGGCAAGAAATGTTCCGAGGGTGGCTGCGCCCAGAAGGCTGTGCAATACCATGTGGCGGGGAACTTGGGTTCCAAACAGCAACAGTATGAAGGGGATTTCGAGGTCGGGGAACATGCAGCCTACAATCAGTCCGGGCAAGCTGAAGCGTTTGTCAAGCTTGTAGATGAAGTATGCGATGGGGTGATGCAGAGGAGTCAGAGGCAAATCTAGGCACTTCCCTCTTTTAGGTAAGAGTGTTCGCTTTTGCTTATAACTTCGATTTAAAGGTGCTTTAGAAAAAAAAGGGAGGGGTGTGGTGGTTGAAGTTATGGTTCGGTTGCCGTTATTGCTGGTGTTATGCTTGTTGCGGGAAACAGTACGTATTTGCCGCGTGCGTAGTTTTCTCCGAAGAGACCCTCAGCTTTCCAGTTGCCGCACCGGTACTTGCCCCAGAAGAAGTCTCCGTCGTAGAATCCTGCGAATACGCCGTCACCGTATATTCCCCAGCAGCGTTTGCCTAAGTTGTCCTGTCCCACGAAGTAGCCGTCTCCAACGAAGCCCCACATGACGTGTATGCCATCGCAGGTGTACAGCAGGAATCTGGTTCTTTGGCAGATCAGGGCATCAGTAGTTTCGTAGGTTTCAGGCACCATTTCTTCTAGGTACCCGACTTCCAGATTCTTATCGTCAATTTCTTCAGGGTCATCAACAGCATCAATTTCCCGCAATTCAACTTCATCAGGCTTCACGGAATCCGGAGAGACTTCCCTTACAGGACTGAGGCTCTCAGCTGTCACCGAATTCGCTGTTGTTGCTAACTCATTTGAAACAGTTGTATTTCTTGCCAAGTTCACGTTTGACGCCAGCACTGAAGACGCCATTACTCCGACGAGCAACAGCGCCACCACAAACATAGAGACAACGATTTTCTTTTTCATCTTCAAGACCGAGCGGAAACTGTGGACAGGGCACAACTTTAAGAAACCCATGGAAAGGCATGAAAAAGCAATTTCAGATCAATCTGGACAGTTTCCAAGAGAGAATTATTCTTTGAGGGTGTATTTTCTTTTTATTCGCAACAGATTCTGTCTTCGGAACTTTGTTCTCTTTATGATGCCCATTCTATCCAGCCGCTTAACCAATCTCCAAACGGTTGTCCTCGGAAGCTTCAGATAATCGTAGAGATCCGCCTCAAAGACTTCACCATTGTTTTCCACCATAAACTGGATAGCCTGTTTCTCTTCCGGCAGCAAATCCTTGTGCACCAAAAAGATGCGCTCAAAATCTATTCGCCGCTTCTTCTTTTTAGCCGCAACCACCTGAACTTTCCTTCTTGACCGGACAAAAAAGAAGGCTAAAATAGCTATAGATGCAACGGCGATGGCTCCTAAAACTCCGTAAACGAGCAGGGAATCGGTTCCTTCGGACAGAGAGATTTCAGCTTCTTCAGCCTCAGATATTGCTTGAGTTGCCAAGGTCAGTGCTTCCGAGTAGTTTCCGTTGTTGTATGCGCTGTAGGCTTGGCTGAGCAGCTCTTGGGCTTCGCTTAACCCTTCGTTTTTTCCTTCGTTTTGGGCGTTGGCTATTGCATCTGCTGCTTCATCCAGTTTGGATTGGGCTTGGGCGGCTGTTTGGTTGATTTGAAGTGCCAAGTTTTTGGCTTCACTCCCCAATGTTTCGGCGTCTACATAATATCCGTGGTTGAAAGCCGTGTTTGCTTGCTGAAGTTTATTCTCAGCTTCTGTAACATTAACGTCTGAGTTTTTGACTGACATTATGGAGGTTTCAGCTTCACTCAGCACTATTTGCGCGTGCTCTGCGGTTCCAACCACTCCTATAACATAGGTTACCGTGATTAAGCTTCCACTCATGAGAAGCTTCACACTGTTTTCGCTGGTTTCTATCAGTTCTGGCACCTTGTTCGGGTTGACGATTGTGGTTTCTGGAGGCAGGATTATCTGCGTGCTTACCGGCGCATCTATGGTCAGAGTCCAGTATCTTCCCTCTTTTGAGGTGAGGTCTTGGGTGAGATATGAGAGTTTGATTTTGTCTGCGCCAAGACTGTAAACGCTGATTACGCCATCGCTTATCGAGTGGTCTAGGGGCAAGCCATCATTGTCAACTATCAGAAGGTCTTCCAGAACTTGACCAAAAGCTGTAATGTTCTGGGTGGGAAAGGTTGAGTCCACCTGAAGCGTGTAGTCGACTGACACGAAGCCGTCAGCGTAAACTGTCAGCAGCAATGTTTCTGGCGTTGTCTCCTCTGAAAAGGACGCGTGAGAGGTGAAGAGCAACGTAATAACTAAAGTGAATAACAGAATGACGGATGCCCGTTTTTCATTCAATGGGCTCTCACTTCTCTGGCAAAAGTTGTGAGTCTATGCCTAAAACTTTTGTGTACTGCAGATTCAGGACGGAAGCACCCTTTCACCTAGAAACCGCTGTTTCTGCGCTAGTGAAGCTTTCTGTTGTGGGCGAAACCTGAGTGGGGGTCGCGGCTGCTGCTATGGCGCGGTTGGATTCTTCTTCCCATTTTTTTGCATCTTCAAGTTCCCCAATTGCCTCATCAACATCGTTGTTTTCTATCAAGTCTCTGGCGTTTGCTAGGCTAGCTTCGGAATTGCTCAGGGCGGTGATTGCATCTGCTTTGGCGTCTGCCGTTAACGCTGCGGATGATGTGATGTCTGCTTTGGTTGCGGCGACTCTGTCTTCGGCTGCTTCCAGATACGTTTCAGTGTTTGATGTCTTCACAAGGTTGGTTAATCGTTCAAAGGGGTCATTTAATTCATCAAGTAATGTTTTGGCTGCGAGAAGTTCTTCAGCAGCTCCATCGAGGTTCATGGCAGACAGCTTTCTTGTTGCATTTCTCAGATGTTGCTTAGCCTCTGAAAGTTTCTGTGCGATTGCTGCTGTGTTGTATCCCGCTGCTGCCGCTTTTGCGGTTAGGTTTCCTAGCTTTTCGACGTATGCGATGGCTCGGGTTATGTTAGCCTTCAAGCTGATTGCCTCTTCAGCGGCTACTTCTGTTTCTGTTGGCTCCACCGGCGAGGCGTCCTCCAGAATCTTTAGGGTCTCCTCGAATTTCTGCATTGCTTTGACAGCTTCGATGCTTGCTTCATCATAGTTTTCTTGGTTCATGAGCCTAACTGCTTCTTCAGCATGCTCTAAACCTTCATTGTATGCTGTTTCAGCGGTTTGCGGCACCAGAATGCTCTGGGCATCAAGCCTACTGAAAGCCAATGCTATGCTCATGTTGTTGCTGTCGAGAATACTGAGGAGTGTTTCAGCCTTTTGTTTCTGATTGCCGTTTGTTTGAGCCGATGCGGGGTTGAGAACCAGAAAAGCTGTTGACAGAACAAGAGTTAGAAGAACTATTATCGCCACTTTCTTGAAGTTCAATACCTGACTATGCCCTCCATTGACATGTACACTAGAATAATTGAATGAATCATATTTTAGGAAACCCGTGAAAAAGGGTGAAAAACACTTGCCAAGCGGAAATCAGGGCGCGGTTGCTTTGGTGAGGTTGAGGATGCCGTGGCAGTCGCATGCTGTTCCGACGGCTAGCGTGAAGGGTTTGCGAAGAGTTTCTAACTGTTTCAGAAGGGAATACAATTCTTTTCCGTCTATGGCTCCTAACCCGCCCTTCAACTGTCTTGACCTAAGTATTGTTGATGCGTCCGTGTGGTTGTAGACGCTGAAGTTCAAGAGCGTATCCATGGAAGCCAGTTTGGGTCTGCCAGTTACGGCACAGAAATCCTTTGGAGGCATACAGTTCTCTCTGCATCGCATATGAGAAGGCATGTAGCTGACAACTACAACCGCAGAATCTTGGTCAACAAACGAAACCAAACTCGCAGGAATATTCTCCAAAACTTTTGGAACCACACTTCTGTAAGGCTCAAGCCTGCAGCCGCGCTTCAAAAACCATCTTGCCACAACTTTGGCAACGGCGTTACCGGGGATGGCTGTAACCACCAAGTCGGGCACCGCGATTTCCAGAAGAGCCAGCAAAAGCTCCACAGCGTCACCCACAATTAAGGCGGCTTGCCCATCCGCCAGAGAATCTGCAGCATCCAAGCAATCTGCCTGAACAGCAACTTTTGATTTTGCCGTGCAATTAGGGTTTATGTCAGCAACCAAAACTTTGCATTTTTCTGCGGTCAGGTGCTGGAGAGCGTTTGTGCCAAATTTGCCTCCGCCCATAACAAAAGCCAGTTTGCCCTTCAGCGTCATGTGGTTCTGTGACATCAGATTTCAGCTCTTCTTTTTGTCACCATTTTTCAATTACTTTGCATCCTATAATGTTTGCCTGACAGGACGGAACAATGGAAAGCTTCATTTCAAAGAAAAGAAATAAATGCTCTGAGTTACCTTGAAACAGTCCTGAGCGGTTGTAGTCTAGTTTGGAAGGACATCAGCCTGCCAACCCACAAAGGGCAGAGCGCTGACGACCCGGGTTCGAATCCCGGCGACCGCACTTCTCTCTGAGACCCAGAGTTTTGAAAGTTTATTTAATAGAGAGAAAATTCATAAAAGAGGCGTCTGCATTAAATGCGGTTATCCTCATGTGCGGTTGTGGTCTAGCCTGGTAGGACACAGACATCCTGGTGTAAGCCTTCCAAGCCTGCAATCCCGGGTTCAAATCCCGGCGGCCGCACCACACCATCTTACAGAGGCATTTTTGGTGCTAGGGTGCAGTTTTCCAAAAAAAGTACTAACTTCAGCAGTCATATTAGGAGACTAATAAAGGTACATTGTTGAAAACAGTGTTTTTTCTGGAAAAGTTGGGAGCGACAAAAACAGGTTACTCGTTTTTGTGCTGTTTTGTTAACTGTTTTTAAGGGCTTTTCTGAGTTGGCGGTAGCCAATTGTTAAGAAAAATAAGGTAGTGGAAATGGTGTAAGAAACAGCCGTAGATAGGGTTATCAAGTTGAGAACGATTAAGGTCAACAAGCCCGCTGCAATAATTCCAATGTTTAAGATGGTGTAAAGGGTTATCATTTTTTGGAAGCCATAGAGGGCTTCGAGTTTTATCCATGCCTTCCATGTCAGAAAATCTTTCAGCCGCAATGGAGCTGAAGCGTCTGTTTCCTGTTTTTGCTTAACAATTTCTTTCCTGTAGAGTGACATAACCCGAGGCAGTACACCAATGCTGATTATTAGCGCTCCGCCCATCATAGCAAAAAACAGAAGAAATTGGTTAAGCATAGCCGCAACAAACGCAATGGCGACAAGAAAACAGACTCCACTTGTCCAATAGTATGTCTTTTCTCTTCTTCGTCGAGCCTTCACGATACCGAAAAAACCCAAAAAACTACACATTAAAATTCCCAAAAGAAATATCCAATATATAGTCTCCATCACCTAGTCACCTTCCCCCGCCATGAAAGACTTCGGAGTAAGAAATACGTAAAGTTTTTGGTAGCAAGAAACCCGAGTCTATTCTTTTGGGTTCACTTTTATCAGCTCCGGAACCTGCCCCGCCTTCCCCACAACCCCCTGATATAGTATGAAAACGCCCTGAACCCCATCTATGGTCAAGGCTCGGTTTATTCCCTGCCTGATTACGCCGCGGATATCATCGCCCTTTATCAGGTTCGCCACAGCCGTAGCCGCAGCATCAGCCACTCCAGCGGCAACAGCAAAAACAGTCACCGCCTCAGCATCCCCGAAACTGAAAGCATGACTATACAAGCCCGAGCTTGTGGCTACTCCCACCGGAAATTTTCTCAGCCTGAAACCCATCTCTCTGGAGAGTGGTTCATCACCTGCAGCAAATGCAATGTCGACTGGCTGGTCTGAAACTGCGGAGACTTCGCCTCCGTTCTCTACCACCGCAACCTTGCAGCCGTCACGTAGCATCTCTTTCACTGCTAGGTCAGCCAAGACTCCGGCAACAGCAGCCATAGGACCCACATCCGCCTTCTTGGAAGCCTCAGCCATCAACCGCGCCACTTCAGGTCCACTGTCCACTGACACAGGGTCAAAAGAGTGCAAAAATTGGGGATACTCCCGGATGTAGGCTTCAAGCTGCAGTCTGTGATGTTCTATGGAAGATTTTGCTGTTGCAACGCCGCTTTCTTTGTCTGAGATTATGGTGCAGTTTGATTCTTTGAGGCGAAAAGCCTGTTTGAAGAGGTTTGGTTTTGTCATTTTGGGTGGTTACGGTGCTGCTCAACAAGGGTTATAGCTCGGGCTGGACAAGCGTCGACACAAAGCCCGCAGGGGCTGCCGATGCAGGTTTTCTCGTCGAAAACCACGGAATGTTCCTCGTCAAAGGATATGGCGTCAACTGGGCATAGAGCGTAGCATGCTCCGCAGTCAAAGCATTTGTCGTAGTCCACTTCGATGAGTTCCGGAAACTTGACGACCACACCTTTGTCCCTGAAGGCTTTAACGATCTTCTTGAGGTGAACAGCGGGAACCTCCACCAAGATGTCTCCACCTAGGGAATTGATTGTGGCAGTCACTATTCTCATGGGTATTCCAAGCTCCAGAATTACCTGTGAAGTTATTGGCTCTGCAACGTTTTCCTCAGAGAATCTTAACAGAATTCTATCCATCCTCTTTTCACCTTCCCCTCAACTTAGATATATCCTCAGAGGTTATGAGACCCACAACCTTTCTGTTATTGTCTACCACAGGCAACGCAGATATGTGATGCTGCGCCATCTTCCTTGAAGCCGCCTCCAGCGTCTCCTCAGGCGTGGTGGTGAACACTTTTTTGGTTATGATGTCGGCTAGTTTACTTTTTCCTTCAGCAACAGCGCGGGTGACGTCCCAAGAGGTCACCATGCCCTTGATTTTTCCCACTTTATCTGTTACCACAACATGGTTAACGGATCTGCTTATGATTCTCTGGGCAACTGATTTGATGTTCTCGTCAACGCTGCAGGTAACAGCCTCATGAGCCACACTTTTAATGAACGTTATCTCGCCGGTCTGCCTCATCGAATTACACGCCGAATCGGTGGGCAGAGTCTCAGCCGGGGCAGACAGATAAAATTCTCCGTTTTCTATCCATGACTTCAGCGTCTCAGCGATTTTTCTTGCCTTCTTCAAGCTCGAAAGCGAGCTGACCTTAATTTTCCTGTCGTTGATTGTCACTCTGCCCGACTTCAATGTAGCGTAATCTACTTTGCCCAGTTTGGGTCGAGACCTGCGGGGAACCCCATAATCAACTATGTCCGTGAAGATTTCCTCGTCCCTTAACGCCGTCTTCTTAGCCAACCCCAAGTTCAGTATGGGAATGGGCACGCCGATGCCAATATAGAGGCTGATGCCATACTTGCTGAAGGCGCCTCCGCGAATAAACTCTGGGCTCATCTGTTTGCAGTCTCCCCGAACCATCATGGTGCCGAACCTGTTTGTGGGGTCATGCTGAGTTCCCTCCCCTAAAACGTAGCCCTGTGCGCCCCCCAAGAATATGCGGGTTCCAACACCTATGGTCTCGTAGTCAGGGTCGTTCATCAGAGGATTCAGTTCTCCGGCTCCGGAGTAGCTGGCGTTTCTGAATCTGGGCAGCAGCTTGCCCATGTAGGTGTAGATTGTTTCGTCTCGGCTGTTTGTGGCGCAGACGTAACGTTGGTAGCAGTTGCGGAAGTTCAGCAGATAGAACTGGTTCAGGTCGTCTTTGGTGAGGGTGGTGTCCAGTTTGGTTCTGGGGTAACAGTCTGTTCCATACGAGGTGGCTCTCAACTCAACCTCTTTTCCTGCAATCAGGTCCTCTATGATGTGTCCTCCTCCATACTCGTAGGGCTCTGTTTCGGACATCATGGAGGCGCCGATGTACAGGTCAACGGCTGCGCCCGGGTGGCTGACCTCAACATCGTTTATCCATGCTCTCTGGATTTTAATGGGCGGATCCGAGTGCCCAATGTTTATTATGGCGCCTGAAGAGCACATGGCTCCGAAGGTTCCGGTTGTAACCACGTCAACCTCCTTGTACGCGACTTCCACGCCGCTGCTTTCCACAAGCTTCTTCATCTCTTCGGCGGTCAAAACCTGAACGTCTCCAGATTTGATTTTCTGGTTAATCTCTGCTATTGACCGTCCGTTACCCGTTTTTGTGGTTGCCATCTTTCGTTAGCTCCTCTAGCACCTCTAGTATGGTATGAAACATAGCAAACGTCATTACCATTTTAATATTTTACTGAAAAAATTATTCCAAAAAGAATTTAAAGCCGCCCAGCAAACTTCATTGCATGTTGCCTTCACTTGAAGAAGTTTCCAAGAAACGGAAAATTTTGGGGCTAACCCAGCAGAAACTTGCGAGGTTGGCGGGGGTAAGCCAGTCCTTAATCGCGAAACTGGAATCACAGAAAATTGACCCGTCTTACACCAAGGTTAAAGCCATATTTGATGCGCTGGAGCAGCTGCAGACAGAAACTGAGGTTCGCGCAGAGGAGGTGCTGCACAGCAAAGTCATAGGAATCCAGAAGAGTGCGCCGGTGTCGAAGGCGGTTCAGACCATGGCGGAGTATGGATATTCTCAGCTTCCAGTTTTTGACGGAGAACATGCTGTAGGGAGCATCTCTGAGAAAACGATTATAGGCAAGGTTTCTGCAGGCAAAGACCTGAACCAGATATCCACGCGTTCCGTGGCGGAGGTTATGGAGGGGTCTTTTCCTCAGGTTGGAGAGGACGCTCCTTTGCCGCTGATTTCAAGTCTTCTGCAGGTTTATCCGGCGGTTCTGATTTCGGCGAAGGGAAAGGTTGTGGGCATCGTTACTAAGGCGGATTTGTTGAAGATGCTTCTCTAGTGCTGCTGACTTGTTGGAGACGTGCACCACAAGATTTATTAGTAAATCTTTACAATATTTTGGTAAATAAATACCAATGGTGTGACACGGGGGATTGTTTGTGAGCGTTGCAGTTGAAGCAAAAAAACTTGTGAAAGACTTTGGGTCAGTCAAAGCCCTTGACGGCTTAAACTTCAAAATAGAAGAAGGAGAAATCTTCGGCTTAATCGGACTCAACGGAGCAGGAAAAACAACCGCACTCAGAATCACATCAACACTATTGCAGCCCACTTCGGGCACAGTAACCGTTTTCGGTCGAGACGTGGTTAAAGACGCCGCAGAAGTACGCAACCTGATAACCTACCTTCCTGAAGAGGCTGGAGCATACAAGAACCTCTCAGGGTTCGAGTACCTCAGGTTCATGGCAAGCTTCAGAACCAAAGACAAAGCGGCAATAGAAAAACTGGTTGACGCGGCAGCCGAAATTTCTGGTTTAGGAGACCGCCTCAAAGACAAAGTGAAGGGCTACAGCAAGGGAATGAAACGGCGGCTTCTGGTTGCACGTGCGCTCATGACCAAGCCTAAGCTGGCGATACTGGATGAGCCCAACAGCGGCTTAGACGTTCTTCACTCGGTTCATGTCCGAACGCTCATAAAGCGTTACGCGAAGGAGCAGAACGTAACTATTCTTCTTTCAAGCCACAACATGCTGGAAGTGGAGTACCTCTGCGACAGGGTGGCGCTGGTGAACAAGGGCAAAGTCGTTGTTGAAGGCAGCCCAACTGAACTTAAAGAGAAACACGGCGCGGTTAACCTTGAGGAAGTGTTCGGGGAGGTTGTTGGATTTGCTTGAAGGATTGCTTAACATCATAATAAAAGAAGTTAAGGAACTGGTTAGAGACCCAAAAATTTTGTTGGGCATGATACTTGTTCCTTTGGTAATGTTTCCCTTGATGGGTTTTGCAGTTCAAACGTCAATGGAGTCAGCAGAACAAAGCATACAAGAAACGTCCATAGCGTTAATAGACCAAGACCAAGGTCCGTATGCTCAAAACCTTGTAGGCAATCTAACAAAATTCAATTTTACGATAACACATCTTGACGATTTGACAGTAGACCAAGCGATAGCTCAAATTCAAGACACAGACATCACTAACCTTGTAATTATTCCGTCAGGATTCAGCGAGAACATAACTGGAAACGGAACAGCAACACTAACAGTTTACACGCCATTTGAAGGGGGAGGCGGAATAGCCGCATCCGCGCAATCAGCCACAATCACAGGTCTACTCTACAGTTTCGAAAGCATGATTGTTGACGAAAGAATCAAAGCGGGGTACCCAGAAGCGAACGTGACAGAAATTCTGAACCCTATAACGTTGTCGGAAAAGTCGATAGTCAAGGGCAAAAGCGCGGACGTCAGCCCAGACGTTCTGTTCGGTTTGATGATGTCGCAGGCAGTCGTTATGCCCGTAGGAGTAATGACCTTACTCATCTTCGCTATGCAGTTGGCGTCCACAGCAGTTGCATCAGAAAAAGAGGAAAAAACTCTTGAAACCCTGTTAACGATGCCAATCAACCGCACCACGATTCTGGTTGGGAAACTGACAGGCTCGATTCTTGTGTCAATTGTTGGAGCGTTAGCGTATCTGGTTGGCTTCACTTACTACATGAGTTCGTATACAGGCTTGATGCAAGTAGGCGCCGTAGACCTTGCAGCCATAGGGTTAGAGCCCACACTCGCATCTTACGGAATAATGGGAGTTTCCCTGTTCATGGCTCTGCTTTCAGCCTTAGCATTAGCGATTTCGCTTTCGGTTTTCGCAGACGACGTCAGAGGCGCCCAAGCCCTTGTAGGACCTCTCTTCATCCTTTTCATCGTTCCCATGATGTTCAGCATGTTCACAGACATCTACTCTCTGCCGTTCCCACTGTCAATCATACTGCTTGCAATACCGTTCACCCATTCGATGCTGGCAACCAACGTCACATTCACTGGAAACTACATAGGAGCAATCGGTGGAATCATATACATGACAATCTTCACCATCGTAGTCCTGTACATAGCATCCAGACTCTTCGGCACAGAAAAAATCTTGACAGCAAAACTCAAGTTCAAAGGCTTCAGCTTCAGAAAAAAGAAGGAACAACAATCTTCCTGACTTTTTGTTTACCAGAACTTCCGCGGCAGACTGTCCATGTACTCGTTTAGGGAGCGAATATCAAACTTGTTTGCTTCCCGTTGTTCCAGCAGTTTGGTTAGCGCTGAAGCCAACTGAAGATTTGTTACCACCGGAATGTTGAATTCTATGGCTAATCTGCGGATGGTGTACTCGTCCTTCAGAACCTCCGAGAATGTTACCAGATGATTCGGCATTGGTATGTTGATGACCAAATCGATTTTGCCTTCCTGAATATAGTCGACGATGTTGGGTTGCTGCCCCTCTTCTCTGACTTTGTGCAAAACCGAAATGTTGTTTACGCCCTCTTTCCGCAGCGCCGCGGCAGTATGTTCTGTGGCGTATATTTTGAAGCCCATCTCCCTCAGCGCCCTTCCAATCGGAACAACCTGCCTCTTCAGCTCATCTCCGCCAACAGTTATCAGCACCGAACCTCCTTCGGGCGGCATCTTGAACTCCGCGGACTGCATCGCCTTCGACAGGGCATCCTGGAAGTTTTCGCCCAGACACGCCACTTCTCCGGTGCTCAGCATCTCAACCCCCAACACGGGGTCAGCGCCGCTTAAACGCATGAAACTGAACTGGGGAACCTTCACCCCAAAGTGGGTTATTTCCGGCAAATCAACGAATCCTGCATCCCCGAATTTTTTGCCCAACATCGCAAGGGTGGCAAGCTCAATCATGTTGACTCCGCGGGTTTTGCTGACATACGGCATGGAACGTGAAGCCCTGAGGTTGCATTCGATGACGTAGGTGACGCCATCCTTTACAAGATACTGGATGTTGTATGGGCCCCTGATTTCGAGAGCCTCAACAATCTTCTGGGTGTAATCCCGAACAGTCCGCAGCACATCACTATCCAGAGTCAAAGTGGGAATCCCCATAGTTGCATCGCCGCTGTGAACCCCAGCGTTCTCCACATGCTCAACGATGGCTCCAATGATGTTGTCTTCGCCGTCGTAGACCCCGTCAACCTCAACCTCCTTAGCGTTCTCGATGAACTTGGAAATTACAGCAGGATGCTCCCGCGAAACCTTTGCAGCCAACTTCAGGTAATCTGCCAGTTCAGCTTCGGTGTAGGCGACTCTCATGGCGGAGCCGGACAGCACGTAGCTGGGGCGGATAAGAACGGGGTAGCCAACCTTCTGAGCGAACTTTTTGAGGTCGCTGGTTCGTGTTAGGTCTCGCCATTCGGGCTGAGGAATCCCAAGCTGGTCAAGAAGTGCACTGAATTTGGCTCTGTCCTCTGCCCTGTCGATGCTTTCGCCTGATGTGCCAAGCAGGTCAACCCCCTGATTGGACAGGTTAAGCGCCAAATTGTTCGGTATCTGCCCGCCCACGCTGGCTATGACGCCGAAGGGCTGCTCCTTGTCGTAAATATCCAAGATTCTTTCAAGGGTCAGCTCCTCGAAGTACAGCTTGTCGCTCATATCATAGTCTGTCGAAACCGTTTCAGGGTTATAGTTAATCATTATAGCCTCTTCGATGCCGTTCTTCTTGAGCGCCCAGATGGTGTTAACGCCGCACCAGTCAAACTCTACGCTGGAGCCAATCCTGAAGACGCCGGCGCCGAGAACAATAATCTTCATGTTACTCGAAGAAAACTGGATGTCATCCTCGTCCCCGCCATAAGTCAAATACAGGTAATTCGTTTTTGCAGGCCACTCAGCGGCAAGAGTGTCAATCTGCTTAACCGCGGGAACAATGTTCGCTTCTTTCCTCAGCGCCCGTATTGTAAATTCGTCTGTGCTGCGGCAGATTGCAATTTGTTTGTCTGAAAATCCGATGCGCTTCGCTTCTCTGACCGTGTCCAAGAAGTCACTGTCCTTTTGGCTAATTGTGCACAGTTTATTCTGCATGCCGATGACGTTTTTGATTTTGTGCAAAAAGAAGGGGTCTACGCCGCTCAGCTTGTAGATTTCCTCGATGGAGATTCCCCTTTTCAGGGCTTTGATTATCTTGAATAGCCTCTGGTCTGTGGGGTGTGCCAAAACATCTTTTATCGCATCTAGTGGCTCCTTCTCGTCCTCTTCAGGGTTGCAGACCAAACCAATCTTGCCTATGTCCAGCATGCGGATAGCCTTCTGCAGCGCCTCCTCGAAGCATCGCCCAATTCCCATAACTTCGCCAACAGACTTCATCTGCGGACCGACATGTCTGTCCACGTTCCTGAACTTCTGCAGGTCCCAGCGCGGATACTTGACTACAAGGTAGTCTAGGGCAGGCTCAAAACATGCCGTGGTTACATGGGTCACCTTGTTTTGCAGCTCTGGAAGCGTGTAGCCGATGCACAGCTTAGCGGCGATGTAAGCGATGGGGTAGCCCGTTGCCTTGCTTGCCAGCGCCGAGCTTCTTGACAACCGAGCGTTAACCTCTATGGCTCGAATCTCCTCTGATTTAGTGTCCAGCGCCCACTGGATGTTGCATTCGCCGATTACTCCCAAGCTGCGTATCGCCTTTATTGATGCTGAACGGAGAATGTGATACTCCCTGTTGGAGAGGGTCTGACTGGGTGCAACCACTATCGAGTCGCCTGTGTGAACGCCCATGGGATCAAAGTTTTCCATGTTACAGACGATTATGCAGTTGTCATCGTAGTCCCGCATAACCTCATACTCGACCTCTTTCCAGTGCCCCAGATACTCCTCGATGAGCACCTGAGAGATCATGCTCATGCCCAAGGCGCGGCAGACAATATCTTTCAGTTCCTTTTCGTTGTAGGCTACGCCTGAGCCTTTACCGCCCAACGTGTAAGCCACACGGACGATAACAGGGTAACCGATTTCTTTGCCCACCTGAATGGCTTCTTCCAGAGAACTGGCGGATTTGCTCTGGGCAATCCCCACACCAGCCTTATTCATGGACTGCCTGAACAGTTCCCTGTCTTCAGTGTCCTCTATGGTCTGAACAGGGGTTCCCAAAACTTTGACGCCATATTTGCCGAGAATTCCTGTCTTGGCTAGTTGGACGCCACAGTTTAGGGCTGTTTGCCCCCCAAAACTTAGCATAATCGCGTCTGGGCGCTCTTTTTCGATGACCTCCTCAACGAACTCGGGAGTCACGGGCAGAAGGTAAACTTTTCCTGCCAATCTTGGGTCGGTTTGGATTGTGGCGATGTTCGGGTTAATCAGGACAGTTTCTATTCCTTCCTCACGAAGAGCCTTCAGGCATTGGCTTCCGCTGTAATCGAATTCTGCGGCTTCCCCGATTTTTATGGCGCCGCTACCCAAGACTAATACCTTTTTTATCCATTCGAACTTGGGCACCGCTATTTCGCCTCCGCAAGCTTCTGGAATCGGTCAAACAGGAACTCTGTGTCGTATGGTCCAGGCGAGGCTTCGGGGTGCCACTGGAGGGCAAAGGCGGGTTTGGTTTTGTGTTTCACGCCTTCAACGGTTTTGTCGTTGGCGTTCATGAACCACTCCTTCAAGCCCGTCTCCTTTATCGAGTCCCGCTCCACGGTGTAGCCGTGATTCTGTGTAGTGATGTAGCATCGCCCAGTCTCCAAGTCTAGGGCAGGCTGGTTCTGGGAACGGTGACCATACTTCAGCTTGTAAGTATCCCCACCCACTGCCAAGGCTAATATCTGGGTTCCAAGACACACGCCCATCAGCGGCATGTTCTTGTCCAGCAGCTCCCTGACGGTTTCAACAGTTTTTGTGCACTGTTTGGGGTCTCCGGGACCATTGCTTATCATCACGCCGTCAGGCTTGAGGTTCAGAATCTGCTCCACCGAGTAATCGTAGGGCACCCTCACCACGTCGAAGCCTCTTCGTAGAAGATTCCTGAGAATGCCGTATTTGACGCCGCAGTCAATCACCACTGCCAGCTTGTTTCCTCCAATAGAGTAGCGGAGTGGCTCCTTGACGGTCACCTGTTTTGCGAGGTCCGTGAAGTTGGGGTCCTGAACAGATTCAACCTCTTTCAGTAGCTTCTGCAGGTTAGGCTCCTCATCCGCTTCGCACACCTTCAGGATTCCGAGCATAACGCCTTTTACTCTAAGTTTTTTGGTGAGCTGTCGGGTGTCAATCCCGTATATGCCGGGCACGTCCTCGTCTTTGAGCCACTGGTCCAGTGTTCGGGTGGATGCCCAGTGGAAGGGGTGTTTGCACAGCTCGTGGACGACGAAGCCTGTGACTTTGATGTCGTCGGATTCGAAGTATTTGAGGACACCGTTCTCCTTGTCGTAGGGTGGAACCCCATAGTTCCCAACCAAAGGATATGTGAAGGTCAGGATTTGTCCCTTGTAGGAGGGGTCTGTCAAGGATTCAGGGTAACCAACCATGGAGGTTGAAAACACGATTTCGCCAGAAACCTTCTTTGCTGCGCCGAAGCCGCTGCCGACAAAGATGGAGCCATCTTCCAAAACTAGAACGGCTTTGCCGCTTTCTTGAGGACAGGTTTTTGGTTTCACTTCTATGACCTACACTACCTTTCGTGACTTTTCAAGTTACCCATTTTTTTGAATCTTGTAACTCTGAACCGCAGACTCCAGCTGCTTGTCAGCCGTTTCCAACAGTTTTTTCTTCGTTTTCAGGTCCGTTTTTGATTGGGCTGTCAATTGTTTACGGTTTTTGAGCATCCGCTTAACTTCTGATGGGGCTGGTCCGCCTGTGGCTTTGTGGCTTTCAACGAACTTTTTGGGGTCGGCTGAGTCTTTGATGTCCGCCAGTTTAACGTCAAGGGTGATTCCCGCAACATCTTTAGCGGTCTTATTTAGCAGTTCAGGCGTCAACTTGGAAAGTGTTAGCTTCTTGTCCAGCAAAGCTTTGACGACGGCGCCAACTATCCGGTGTGAAGCCCTGAAGGGAACATCGTATTTCTTGACGAGCATGTTGGCTAGCTCGGTTGTGGTCGAGAATTCGAGAACTGGTTTACCGAAAACATTCTCCGTCACCTTCAGATTTTTGGTTAGCTCCGAAAGAATACACAATGAGGCTGCAACGGTTTCCAGTGATTCCCACAGTTTGGGGGTAAGCTCCTGCAGGTCCAGATTGTAGCCTGAGGGCAGAGCCTTCATGGTTGTTGCTGACGCCACAAAGTTGCCTAACACTTGGCTCATCCGCGCCCTGACCACCTCTAAAACATCCGGGTTCTTTTTCTGGGGCATTATGCTGCTTGTGAACGCGAAGCCTTCAGGAAGGTCAACCGTTCCGAATTCGGGTGCGCTCCAGAGAATCAGGTCTTCCGCCATCCGGCTTATGTCTACTGCGAGCAACGTGAGGTTTGCAGAGGTTTCTAGCACAAAGTCGCGGCTGCCTACAGCGTCTATCGAGTTTTCCTGTACGCCGCTGAATCCGAGCAGGTCTGCGGTTCGTTTGCGGTTTATTGGGAAGCTTGTGGTGGCTATGGCTCCTGCGCCCATGGGACACAGGTTGACCCGGGGATAGGTTTCTTCTAGCCTTTTCAGGCTCCGCTCCAATGCATCCACGTATGAGACCAGTATGTGGGCGAAGGTTGTGGGCTGGGCAGGATGCGTGTGAGTGTAGGAGGGAACCAACGTTTCGGTGTGTTTCTCAGCCAGCGCGATTAGAGCCTCCTGCAAGTTTATCACATGATTCATTAGGTTCAGGAGGTCTGCACGAAGAGTAATCCTGATGGCTGTTGCCACCTGGTCGTTCCTGCTCTTGGCGATGTGCAGGTTTCCGCCGGTCTCAGCGCCGACTTTCTTGTTGACTTCCTCTTCTACGGCTAGGTGAACGTCCTCAACTGAGGGGGCAAGCTTCAGTTCTGGGTCCAGTTCAGTTAGGGCTTGCAGCAGCTCTGCGCCCAGTTTGGAGTTGACTATTTTCTGTTCAACGAGCATGGTTACGTGTGCTTGGTTGATTTTGATTACAGCTTCCAGCAGCTTTTTGTCGCTTTTTATGGATGAAGTGAATTCGACAGCATCCTTTCGGGCAGAGCCTATTCTTCCTCCACGCAGCAGCTTTGACAATTTTTTTCACCTTTAACAGATTTTTTGGAACGGCAGCCGAAGCCGCTCAGCTCCATCTAGCACTTGTTTTCTTTTTTCACCTTCTCTTTCAGTATGTTAGCTACTTTTGTGGGTAGCCCCCACAGTTCTATGAAGCCCTCGGCAGAGGCTTGGTTGAAGTCTGTTTCCACCTCGTAGGTTGCCAAGTTCTTGTCGTATAGGGACATTGGTGAGGAGCGTCCCGCAGCCCAGCAGCGTCCCTTGTAAAGCTTCATTTTCACTTCGCCGCAGACGCGTTCCTGAGTTTTGTCGATGAAGGCGTCGAGGGCTTCCCGCAGCGGGTCTATCCACAAGCCAGTGTAAACGAGCTGGGTCCACTTTTCGTCTATCTGCTTCTTGAATTCGAGTTCGTGGCGGGTCAGAACCAGCTTCTCCAGGTCTTTGTGTGCTTCAATCAGCACTTCAGCGGCTGGGGACTCGTAGATTTCCCTTGATTTGATGCCTACCAGCCTGTCCTCGATGTGGTCTACGCGTCCAACTCCGTGCTTTCCCGCAATCTCGTTCAGTTTCTCGATTAAAGCCACGGGCTTCATTTCTGTTCCGTTCAGGGAGACCGGGCAGCCGCCTTCAAACGTTATGGTTACGTATTCTGGCGTGTCTGGCGCCTCTTCTGGGGAAACAGTTAAGGTGTAGATTTCTTCCAGCGGTTCCTGTTCCGGGTTTTCTAGGTGCCCGCATTCTATGGAGCGTCCCCACATGTTCTGGTCTATGCTGTATGGGTCGGACAGGTGAGGAATCGCTATGCCCTTCTCTTTGGCGTACTTGATTTCCGCTTTTCTGGATAGCCCCCACTCCCTAACCGGAGCCATCACCTTGAGTTTCGGGGCAAGAGCTTTAACTGTTACGTCGAAGCGCACCTGATCGTTGCCTTTTCCTGTGCATCCATGCGCAACTGCTACGGCGCCCTCCTTTTCTGCGATTTCAACCAGCTTTTTTGCGATCAGGGGGCGACCTAGGGCTGTTGCCATGGGGTATTTCCCCTCGTACATGGCGTTTGCTTTTATGGCTGGAAAGACGTGGTTGATGACGAATTCTTCTGTGCCATCCACGGAGTAGTGGTTTTTGGCGCCTAGGCTGAGGGCTTTTTTTCCAACCTTTTTGAGGTCTGTTTGTTGCCCCAGCTCCATGGTGAATGTTATGACGTCCACGTCGTGTTCTTCCTGTAGCCATTTTATCAGAACAGACGTGTCTAGTCCGCCGGAGTAGGCTAATATGACTGTGTCTTTCATTGTGTTTCCCAGTTTTATCGTTTTAGTTTCAGGAAAGCTTATATAGATTTTGGTCAGTATCATAGTAAATTGTGCAAATGTGACCAAAAATGGTCAACTCGGTCTCGAAAACAGTGCAAAAACTCATAGACGAAGACCTCTCCCTACAGGACGCCCTGCAAAGAGACTACGCAAACTACAGCGCCATAGCCAGAATGCTCCTGCCCAAAGTCAAAGAAGCAGCAAACGGCGACGTTAACCTCGAAAGCGTGATAACCGCGGTCAAACGAGCAAAAACAAACTATAGGATTCTGCAGGGAAAAATAACCCGAGTCGTAGCCGGCAGCATCCTGAACATCAGAACCGACATGGCGAAAGTTTCGGTGAACAGAACAAAAAAGAATCTGGAGCAGATAAGGAAAACGTTGGCAACTTTCTCAGGCGAGTTTCTTCAGGTCATAGAAGGAAACACTGTTGTCACGTTGATTTCTGACTTGTACTCCTTCCCCAAAATCAGCGGCATCTTCGACAAAAACGATGTGATAGACCAGAAGCAGAACCTAGCAACAGTCACCATCCGCAGCCCAGACGACATAACGTCCACTCCCGGGTGCGTGCAGGCATTCTACAACGCAATTTCACGGAGGCACATCAACATAGAGGAGACCATGAGCTGCTACACCGAAACAATAATCGTGCTTGCCATGGAGGACGTGAGCAAAGCCTTCGCAGCCATAACAGACCTCATAACAGAAGCAAGAAGAAAAACAGCTTAAACAAGACTTGCCACATCTATTTCAGGTTGCTGAGTCTGCTCATTGCAAACGGGACAAGCATTTCTTTTTCGTTTAGTCCGCCGTGCTGACCAGCAGGGTTATACTTGAAGGCTTTGAAGTGGTCAAACCAGACTGTTTCGTTTCGGTAAGGCATAATCAGCAGGTTCCCAGCACGGTCAACAAACTGTCGGCTCACGTTTCCTCGCCCAAACAGACCGTCATTTATTGCCTGCTCAGTTTCAACTATCTTCGCTTTGGAGCCAATCCGCTCCTCTAACAACTCTTTTGTTTCGGTCAGCTTTTCGCTTTTAACATGAAGGAAGACGTCCCGGTGACTTCCAGTAGGCAAAATTGGTTTTCCCAGTTTGTCGCACCTAAGGTTCGCTATCAAATCAGAGAATTCGTCAAGAAACACCGTGTTTTCTGGAACTACGTCTACTCCCCCATGGTCTGCGGTTACCAGAATCAGCGTCTCTTCTGCGGTTTCAGGGTCCACTTTTTCTATCAGCTCCTTGTTCAGCAGATAAGAGATGGTTAACAGCTCTGCAGAGTATTCGTAGCTGCTTGGTCCATACTCGTGAGCCATCATGTCCAAGTTGCTTATGTGCATAAAGAAGTAGGCGGGTCCATCCTGTTTCTCCAAGTTCTTCCTTAACCCAACAATCAGGTCTGACGACCTCAAAGACGGCACAACCACACTGTCCTTAAAGAGCAGCGAAGCATAGGGGCTGTAAGCGTATGAGGCAGAGATGTGCGCAAACGATTTGACGCCTGACTCCTGCAAGGTGCTTTGAACTGTTTTTCCCTTAAACAGAATGTCCGGGCTGAATCCTCTGTCCACAAGCTCGTTTCGAACTTTAGACCCTATCGGCTCAAAACGCAACGTGTTAACTATCTTGCCGACCTCTTTGAGGTAAAGGTAGTACTCAAAAAGCCCATGCTCCTGAGGAGTCAAACCCGTGTTTAAGGTTGTGAGAGCATTAGTTGTTTGTGAAGGAAAAACGCTTGTCAATGGAAAAACTTCGGCTCTCTCCGCAAGCTTCGCCAAAAATTTGTTGGTTTCATAATGGCGCAGAAACTGGTTATATCCGAAATCGTCTAAAATCAAAAGCACAACCTTTCGAACTTCATCTGCTCCAGTGTCCACAATCGGAAGCTTCGCCAGTTCACTGTTAACGCCGAACAGGTCTAACAGGGTTCCAGGAATGTTTGAAATGCAGTTCTCCTTGTAGCACGGATAAAGAAAATCGCCATCATCACACTTTCTAATCGACTCGCTGACCGGGTGTATCATAAAATCACTGATTCGCGAAAAATGGAGGAGAAATGTACTATAAAATCCTTCTCAAAACAACCTGCTAGAGGGCATGCCATCTTTTAAAACAAATAACAGAAAAACCTAGAACCCAAACCAAAAACCCATAAACACCGACAAACGTAGTAATTGTCATGAAAAAGCGTCACTCAAGCAGCGATTTAACTCAAATACCTTACGTCGGGAACTCGATTGAAAACGATTTCAAAAGCATAGGCATAACAAGGATTTCAGACCTAAAAGGCAAAGACCCCGATGAATTATATTCTAAAATATGCGCCGCAAAAGGGCACCAAGTTGACCGTTGCCTACTGTACGTCTGCCGATCATCCGTCTATTTTGCTGAAAACGAAAACCCCGACCCTGAAAAAATCAAGTGGTGGAACTGGAAAAACAAAAAGACTTGAATTCTGAAGATGACACCCATCAAACACGACAACGCACCACACAACACAAGAGAACCAAACGCTATGTTCGATTCTATTAGCTGCCTAATAACAGCGCATTGTTGAAAACTAGGTTTTTTCAGGGAAAAGTATATCACATGAAATATGGCTTACTCTTTGAGGTCTTCAAGCGACACGTTGAAGGCTACTGTTTTGCCGTTGTGCTTCCGGTCACACTTCACGGTCACGGTTTTTTCATCCTCGCTGATATACACGACTTTGCCGGCGTGTCCTGTTTCCTGATGAAAAACGCTGTGCACAGGAATCTTCAACTTGTCTCCAATCTTAAGTTTCTTCATCAGCATCTTCTTCCCAAACATGTTAAGCGCACTTTAAAACAACACCCATTTAATCAATCTGGACACATAACTTCTTGTTGATAATAGAGGGTAACTATTAAACATTGCTTGAATAATCATTTTTTAGCCCCAAAACATGCGTTTTTCTCTGAAAAACAGCAATAAAAGAGGAAAAACCCAAACTCAAGAAAACGTGCATCACTCGGCAGCCCAGAACAAAAAGCATTCAAGAAACGTTCAGAAATCAACGAGAACAAGCAAAGACCTTATCAAGGGGAGTCATTAATGGTAAAGGGAAGGAAAAATCCATGCCTAGAGACCCAGTCTGCGGTGTAATTCTGAACGAAAAAACGGCGAAATACAAAATCACCCACGACGGAGAAACATACTATTTCTGCAGCGTCAAATGTAAAAAGAAATTCAAAAGAAACAGAAGCAAATTCACCAAATAAGCTTCTACCGCAAATCCACTTTTTTAATTATAAGCCGCTCTTCGATAAACCGTAGCAGCTGATACCCAAACAGTATAGCGGCAACGTATGTGGGCCACAAAATCACGGGCCAATCTCCTGGAATGTAGTGCCAAAGGTTAGATTGGGTGGCGAAGACCTCCATGAGAAACAGCGAAAACAGCCCAGCCGCAGCCAGGTAAACCTGCTCTTTAACCTCTTTTCTTCCAACATTTTTTCTGCTAACAGTCAGAACCGCCCATACAGCTAAGAAGGCAAAGAAGAGGATAACCCAATTCTGCGGAAATTCGAACAGCAGTTGCATAACCCGAAAACAGGGTTACAGTATAAAAACCTTCTCCATTTTTCGACAGAAACTCAAATCCACAAAACAGCGGCTCGGCAGCCTCAACAAACAAGCTAAGAGAATGCTTATGTAAAACTGATGCATGAAAGAACACTTAGGGACCGTCGGCTAGTTTGGTCTAGGCTCTGAGCCTCGGACGTTCGGGACCCCGGTTCAAATCCGGGCGGTCCCACCACTAAACATCAAGTGTCTACTTCTTTTTTGCCCGCTTCGCGATTTCTTCGGCAACCATAACGCCTGATGCAGATGCTTGAATGAGTCCACGGCTTACTCCAGCTCCGTCGCCGATGGTGAACATGTTCGGAATCTTTGTTTCCAGCTGACCCGTCAACTCGAGCCGTGAGGAGTAGAACTTGACTTCGATGCCGTACAGCAGCGTGTCGTTCGAGTTTACTCCGGGAGCCACCTTATCCAGCGCCTCAAGCATCTCCTTTATGTCAGCCAAGTAGCGGTAGGGCAGCACGAAGCTGAGGTCTCCGGGCGTGGCGTTCTTGAGGGTGGGAACACATAGGCTCCGTTTTATCCGTGCCTCTGTTGAGCGCCGCCCAGCCTTCAGGTCGCCTAACCTTTGGATGATTACGCCTCCGCTGAGCAGGTTTGAGAGTCTGGCAATGTATTTTCCGTATGCGATGGGCTCTCTGAAGGGCTCAGTGAAGGAGGTGCTGACGAGGATGGCGAAGTTCGTGTTTTTTGTTTTCCGTTCAGCGTAGCTCTGTCCATTCACGGTTAAGACGCCATCGTATGATTCGGTTATGACTTCCCCCAGAGGCGAAACACAGAAGGTTCTCACCCGGTCGTCAAAAGATTTGGATTGGTAAATCAGCTTGGGCTCATACAGGGTTTTCGTGAGGTTCTCCATGACGGCGGCTTGAAGCTCCACCCTGACGCCGATGTCCACAGGATTACTCAAGGTTTTCAAGCCAAGAAGCTCTGCCTCGGTCTTCAGCCACTCAGCCCCGATTCTTCCAGGCGCCACAATCACATACTTTCCGTAGAACTTTTCTCCCTTTTTGGTTTCGACACCCTCAACTTTGCCGTCCTTGACCAGCAGACTCTTCACATCTGTCCGGGTTCTGATGTCAACCCTGCCCTCAAGGTGGCTGCGCATCTTACGAAGAGTCTCAGCGCATTTTTCAGTGCCCATGTGCCGAACTTTCTGCTGAATAAGCTTCAACCCAGCAAGAGAAGCCTGTCGTTCCATCTCCTCAAACTTCTGCGGGCTCACACCATAAAGATTCTTGGTTGCCCCAAACTTGATGTAAACGCTGTCAACATACTTCAAGAGCTTCCAAAGCTCTTCTTCAGTGCAGTACTCGTTGAGCCATCCGCCAACCTCAGTGGATAAAGTAAGCTTTCCGTCACTGAAGGCTCCAGCGCCTCCCCAACCAGCCAACAGGGAGCATGGGTCACAGTTCAGGCAGCCTAAACCTCGGCTGGACGGACATTTGCGCCGATCAATCTCTGACCCCTTGTCTAGAAGTAGTATGCTGAGGTCTGTTTTGTCAGCTAGTTCAAGGGCGGAGAATATTCCAGCTGGACCAGCACCAACTATTATGACGTCGAAATTCACCAGGATTCCTCCTGAAATCCAACACTACATAGAATAGGTGCAATATATGTGTTAGCTGAAAGATCAGAACCAGAAAAGAGACAACCACGTTGAAAAAGGAAGCCATAAACTCAAAGGCTAACATAACATTTCAGCGACTATGTTTTTCCAAAAATTTGGATGCTCAGCTTTTGTTTTCTTGTTTTTTGAGGGTTTTGTCCATGAGTTTGCGGAGGATTGGGGCAGCTTCCTGTTCGCTGACGGTTTTTGTGAAGACTGAGACTAAAGCCATCTTTTTCGTGTTTTTGGCGAGCCGCTCGGCTAGAATGCGGGCAATCATCATGTTTCGGTCGCCGAGCAGTATCGAGGAGAGGGGTGGTCCAACCAGTTTCTGTTGCTGGGGTAACGCTATAGCCAAGGTGCCCAGCCTGTCTTCGCCCTCGCTCAGAAACAGTTGGTTAGCGTTTTCTGTTTCAATGTGAAGAGAAAGAAAAGTTGTGTCTCGTGCAACCAGTTCTTCTTTAACAATCTTAGCTCTTTGCAACATTAACTCTCCGTGACTACCTAAATGCTCAGTTAATCTTCTATTTAGAAGTTTCAAACAGAAGGTTAGACAACAAACAGTTATTTCAGGAGAAAGCTGGAGTAGACTGCGCTTAAGCCGATCTCCCTGCAGTTTTTGTCCAGTTTCATTTGACCAAAACACAGCGCAGACACTTTCTCGCTTACAGGAGT
>Ga0272441_10003839_pt1 | contig 28049 bp, 21 predicted proteins | sample SSMProp6N_FD_193582 | JGI IMG/M metagenome (GOLD analysis project Ga0272441, IMG submission 193582) | Marine sediment archaeal communities from Little Sippewissett salt marsh, Falmouth, MA, United States - SSM-Prop-6N | ecosystem: Environmental > Aquatic > Marine > Wetlands > Sediment ... | reverse complement strand
ACTACAATAGCCCTCATTTTGTGGCACTACATTTCACCAGCCAAAAACGCAAAATCCTCATTCCTGACTCAAGAACAAAGATTTTGGCGGTGGATAACTGCCCTTACTGTAGAAGATGGGGAAGGGCCTGGCGGTGGTGGGCACGGTATGAAAGGGACGCGAAATATGATGACGGCAAAGTATAATAACTTCTTGGCCCACCTTACTCCTCAGCCACCGTAATCCTACCATGCGAGTGGCTTTTTTGCAAGGTTATTTTGGGGGACCGACGAGGAATCCGGCTCCCGGAATCATCCGGAAACGAGGCGGGGCAGCGGCCTGATAGAGTCAGAAGGCGTTGTTGTAGTATTCGGGGCGGCCGTCGTCGCTGTCGTAGCGGGTGGCGTCCTCTGTCTGGGCGTCGACGCAAACGCGTTCGATGCGCTCGGCGCGCCGGGTGTTGCTGTCGACGGTTACCACAATGCCGTTCATCTTGACGTCCTCGGTGGCGATTTCGAAGGGCACGGGCATCTGCGTGCGGAACGCCTTCAAGACGCAGGTGGTCTTGCGGCCGAGGACCGAATCGTGCGCGCCGGTCATGCCCAGGTCGGTGATGTAGGCGGTGCCTTTAGGCAGAATCCTCTCATCGGCGGTGGTGACGTGGGTATGCGTGCCGAAGCAGCAACTGACGCGGCCGTCGAGGTGATAGCCCATGGCGATTTTCTCGCTCGTGGCCTCGGCGTGGAAATCGACGATAAGGATGTCGGCCTGCTGCTGCAATCTGGGAATCCACTTGTCGGCGGCGGTGTACGGGCAATCCGCCGGCTTCATGAACAACCGGCCGATGAGCGTCAGGACGCCGATCGTGGGGCCTTTGCTGGTCTTGTAGAGGCCCGTACCTTTACCGGCGGCGTGCTCGGAGAGGTTGGCCGGACGCGTGATATTGTCGGTCCGCTCGAGCGTCTCGATGATGTCTCTCTTACGAAACGCGTGGTCGCCCAGCGTGACGATGTTTACGCCGTACCGCAGGAGCTTTTCATAGATCTGGGGCGTTATGCCCGAGCCGCCGGCGGCATTCTCGGCGTTGACGATGACGCAGTCGATGGATAGCTCGTCGACTGTGTGCCTGAGCTTTTCCGCCAGGATGCGCCGCCCGGGCCGGCCGACAACATCACCTATGCACAATACGTTGAGCTTCATGGCTCCCCTGCGATGTCTGGGTTCGGTTCCGCGGTTACGGCTTACTTGGCGTACTCGACGCAGCGGACTTCGCGGAGCAGCGTCACCTGGATTTCGCCGGGATAGGTCATCTCATCTTCGACCTTGCCGGCGATTTCGCGGGCGACCTTCATGGCGGATTCATCGTCGATCTGGTTGGCATCGACGATCACGCGAATTTCGCGTCCGGCCTGGATCGCGTAAGCGGTCTCCACGCCCTTGAAGCTGGTGGCGATCTCCTCCAGTTTCTCGAGACGCTTGATGTACCGCTCCAGGGTCTCTCGGCGGGCGCCGGGCCGCGAGGCGCTGATGGCATCGGCGGCGGCGACCAGCGGCGTATACGGGTTGTCCGGCGGTATGTCGCCATGATGGCCCGCCACGGCGTTGAGCACGATCGGCGATTCGTTGAAACGCTTGAGATAGTTCGCCCCGATGGTGGGGTGGTTGCCCTCGACGTCGTGGTCGATGGCCTTGCCGATATCGTGGAGCAGGCCGGCGCGGCGGGCGATGGAGCCGTCGAGGCCCAGCTCGTCGGCCATGACCTGGCTGAGAAAAGCCACTTCCACGCTGTGTCTCAGTACGTTCTGGCCGTAGCTGGTTCGGTACGCCAGCGCCCCGAGAAGGCTCTGCACCTTGTTGGGCACCCCTCGGACGTTCGTCTCGACCGCTGCGTCCTTTCCAAGCTGAAAGACCTTGTTGTTGACGTCGTTGCGGGTCTGGGCGACCAGCTCCTCGATGCGGGACGGGTGGATGCGTCCGTCCTGGATGAGCTTTTCCATCGACTGGCGGGCCACCTCGCGGCGGACCGGGTTGAAACCGCTGACCACGACCATGCCGGGCGTATCGTCCACGATCACGTCCACACCGGTGGCTTTCTCGAAGGCGCGGATGTTGCGGCCCTCGCGGCCGATGATGCGGCCCTTCATGTCGTCGTTGGGGATTTCCACCGTCGATACCGTTACTTCGCACGTCTGCTCGGCGGCGTAACGCTGGATCGCCGTGCTGATAACCTCCCGGCTCTTGCCGTCGGCCAGCTCCTGCGCTTCTTCGACCTTGCGCTGGATCAGCGAGCTCATCTCATGCTCGCATTCGTCCTCAAGACGTGTGAGAAGCAATTGACGGGCCTCGTTGATGTCCATGGCCGTGATCTTCAGCAATTGGTTCTTCTGCTGGGCGATCATCACCGAGAGTTGCTTGTCTTTGAGCTCCATGTTGCGAAGTCGTCGATCGAGCTCCTGCTCCTGCTTTTTCAGGTTCTTTTCCTGCTGCTGAAGCATCTCGCTCTGGCGGTCGATCGTGTCTTCGCGTTTCGAGAGCCTGTTTTCCGTCTCGCGCAGCTCGACGCGAGTTTGATTGGCTTCGGCGGTGAATTCCTCTTTTTTCTTGATGGCCTCGGCGGCCGCCTCGATCTGGGCGGATTTGATGATGTTCTCGGCCTCTTTCTTTGCCCCGTCGATTTGCCTCTGAAGGTCCTCCGCGATCGTCTTGGCCCGTGTCCGGACGATCATCTGGTGGACGATCGCGCAGAGGCAGACGCCGAGGAGGAAACCGACAAACGTGGCGAGGCCGGACTGAAGCGTGAATTGCATCAATAAGGCGTCCATGGTTCCTACCTTTCCTCACAACGGTATTGACATAGTGCTACCGCTGGGGACGGAACACAACAGGACCGGCAGGAAAGCCCAAAGAACTGATCGAACGACGAAATCTGTCCTGGTGAGGATAGAATCAACGCAACAGGATGTTTATCCCGCTTGGGTCTGGTATTTCGTACCCATACGAACCCGCAAAAGCCCGGATTTCAGTCGATGCTATCGTCAATACCTCCACTCCCTCGCGGGGAAGCGATCTATTTTTACAGGTCGATCTCGTTTCATTTCATAATCACTTTTCAGAGCGCCCGGATATACGCCACTTCGTTGTGGCTTCTACCGAAAACTCGGCAATCTGAAAATGTCTCTGGAACTGTACTACCGATACCGGCAAGCCTCACAAAGCCCGCCTCAGTCTGCCGTCCTAAACGTCTAAACCCCTTTTTTAACAGGAGTTACGGGACGGACGACCACTCTGTTCGTCCACAGCTGTTTATCTTATCGGCCATGTTAGAGGATCGCTAAAACCTCGTCAAGAAAAAATTGCAAAATCGGTGCAACTGTGACACTCGCCGGTTCGCATTTGGGACGTTCGTGGGGCCGCCGGGGCTTATCGGACCTCTCCTGTGGGGCTGTGCGTTCCTGGGCAGAGGCGTCCCAAACGTGTGCCGGGAAGGCGCGGGGACCGCAAAAAAGACTTGTAATGCGTTTGGCGACGGGTATATGCTGTCAGGGCGGGTCGCCAGAGAGGCGGGCCGCGCGACCCCGGGCCACCGGGGAGCCGTCGCGTGTGAAAGGGAGCAGACGATGGGAGAAGTGAGTTCTGTTGGTGAACTGCTTGAATTGGCGATTGCCCGGGAGATCCAGGCGGCCGAGTATCTCACGAAGCTGGCGCAACAGATTGTCGATCCCGCTGCACGGGCCCTGGTCGAACAACTGGCCCAGGAGGAGCTTGGGCACAAAGCCAGGCTCGAGTTGGAAGTGATGAAAGAGGGTCTCGTGGCCCAGACGCTTGGCCGGCTCATCGACGTGGGCGAGCCCGAATATGGTGAGACGTTTGATATCCATCCTGTCAGTGATGTCAGACAGATTCTGGCCATGGCGATTCGCAAGGAGCGGCGTTCCTTCCGGTTCTACGTGGATCTGGCCGGGGTGGTCCTCGAAGAGGAACTGCACGAAGCGCTGGTAGAGTTGGCCGAAGAGGAGGCGCGCCATCTCATTCGCCTCGAGAGGGAGTACAACAAGCTCACGGCGTCGGAAAAATAATCGCTGCCAGCGGTCCGTGGCGGTTTCGCTCCGTCCGGGCGAGACGGGGAAACATCGGGCCCGCCCGCTCAGGGTGCGGGTAGTTCTTTGATGGCGATATCCTTGAAACGAATGCGGAGCTGGTCGTTTCTGTGGATCTGCAGGGCGATGTGGCCGCGCAGGCCGACGTTGTGTGCGGCGTGCGTTTCGTCGTCGAGCGCGCCGGTGCCGTCGTAGTCGGTCACGAGAACATCGTTGAGCCGAATCGCCACTTTCGTGCCCACCGCCGTGATCTCCAGCGTATTCCAGCCGGGCCGTTGATCGGCATAGTAGAAGACCAGGTCCGGATTGGCCATCGCCTGGTTGACCCACTGGCCCTTGGGCACGGCGGGATAGAGCCAGCGTTTCGAGCCCCGCGTTTCATCCCAGATCATGCCCGTGCGCCACGGGCCGGACGGGTGGATGTCGATTTGAGGGCCGTCGAGCCAGCCCGTCTCGTCGTCGTAGCGGCTGCGAATCTGGATGCCGCTGTTGCCGGGGCTGTTCCGGTAGGCCTGGAAACGAAGGCGCAGGACAAAGTTGGAATATTCCCTGTCGCTGAGCAGCCAGACGTAGTCGTGGCCTTTGGCCTCCAGCGAATCGGCCACGATGGTTCCGTTCTCAACGCGCCAGAAGTCCTTGTCGCGGTCGGCCGGCTTGCACTTGACGGTCCAGCCCGCCAGATCAGTGCCGTTGAACAGAGGCCTCCATTGTGCCGCTTCGTCGCGCGGGCCCGTGGCGCAGCCGCACAGAGGCAATACCCAGAGGCAGGCAAGGGTACGGAAACGACGCACTGTCTCGCTGATTCTCTTGCATCTCACATTCATCCTGTTATCTCCGAGAAATCTGGATGGTTCGATCGGTAAGACAGACCCCATGCTAATCGAGCCGCCAGTTTCGTGCAAGATCCGCTGCGCAATCGCTCTGCGAGGTGCAATGACGGGGCGGTGAAAGTTTTGCGAAAAAACCGCTTTAGCGAAAAGCGAAATGCGTTATAATCCGGGGTTTGATAGACTTACGAGTCTGACAAACCATTGCGCACTTGAGGAGAAACGATGGCTGGTCATTCACATTGGGCAGGCATAAAGCACAAGAAGGCGGCGTTGGACGCCAAGCGGGGCAAGCTCTGGAGCAAGTTGGCGCGCATGATTATCGTGGCGGCCAAGAGCGGCGGGGGGGACCCCTCGGCCAACCTTTCCCTGCGTTACTCGATCGACAAGGCCAAAGCGGCCAACATGCCGAAAGATACCATTGAGAAGGCGATCAAACGCGGAACGGGCGAGATCGCCGGGGCCAGCTACGAGGAGATCCTGTACGAAGGCTACGGCCCGAACGGCGTGGCCATCATGGTCGAAGCGCTGACCGACAATCGCAACCGCACGGCGCCGGAGATTAAACGCATCTTCGAGAAAAGCGGCGGCTCTATGGGTACCACCGGCTGCGTGAGCTGGATGTTCAACAAGAAAGGCCTGATCACCGTCGGGGCCGCCAACGTGGGCGAAGACGATCTGATGGAGCTCGCGCTCGGGGCGGGGGCCGAGGATATGGAGAACACCGGCGAGGTCTACGAAATTACCTGCGATCCGGAAGCGTACGAGGAATTGAAGAAGGCCCTGGAGGAAAAAGAGATTCCGATCGAGGTGGCGGAGATTTCGATGGTCCCCCAGACGACGGTGGCCATTGACGATGAGCACACGGCCCGGAAGGTGATCTCGCTGATGGAAGCCATCGAAGACCACGAGGATGTGCAGAACGCCTATGCCAACTTTGACATTCCCGACGAGGTGATGGACAAGTTCGCGTAGGGGAACCTTGCGTCAGGGCTTCTGGCCCCGGGAAAGCTTATTGAGCCGCAGTTTCGCGCGGTCGTACTGTTCCTGTCCCAGCCTGCTGACAACCGTTTCGCGCTCGGGGTACATCCGGCGGAACTGGCGGCGGTAGTTGTCCTCAATCTCAATGGCGCGGGCATAATGTGCAACCGCGGCCTCCTCGTCGCCGAATTTCTCGTCAGCTTCGGCCAGTCGGTACCAGATCCGGCCGCAGCCCGGGTACCGCTCGACGGCCCGCAGATACCAGTCGCGGGCGTCCTGCCAGCGTTCGAGCCGGCTGTACACGATGCCCAGCTTCTCATAGTTCTTGTAGTCGGCCGAACTGATTTCCACGGCGCGGTGAAAACATACAAGCGCCCGTTCGAGCAGTTCGGTCTGGCTCGCGCCGGCCTGTTCGTATTGCTGGACGTAGAGCCGCCCGTTCAGGCTCAGCGGAGCCGCAGAGAGCGGGTCGGCGTCGAAGGCCGCATCCAGCAGGGCGTGGGCCTGCTCGAACCGTCCGCGGGCCACCGCTCGTTGGGCTCGCTCCATCAGCGCGGTTGTATCGCGGACTGGTTTCCATACGCATCCGTAGTATATTCCAACCAGCGCAAGAGTTACGCCGGCGGTGATGAGCTTGGGAACCAGGCCGGTCCGCCGCGTCGCGGCCGGGCGTTGCTGAGGCTTTCGCGTCGCTGCGGCCAGACAGCCGATCGCGACCCAGAAGGCCGTCCAGACACCCGGCTCGAAGAGGGCAAAATCGATCAGATTGTGCAGCAGGACCGCCAGAACGGCGCTGACCAGTGCGGCCACGAGGATCGGAGACTTGAGCGGACGGCAGTCCTGCGCTCGCCCATCGAACGCGGCCGCCAGAAGCAAGAACCCGATCAAAAACGCGGCCACCGGTGTGACGTGCAGCGTGAGGATCTCGTAGAGCAGAATGTCGAAGTCGCCGTCGGCCGAAGAGGGCATGAGCATGGGACGCAGGAACAGCAGGCAGGCGGATATGACGAACAGTATCGTCAGCGACAGCGATCGGAAAGACGGGCGCACGGCTTTCGCCTTAGTGCTTTGCAGGCGGGCGCCGGATGCGACGGATCGCCACAGAGGGACGATAACCATGAGCAGAAAGCCCAGCAGGCCGAGGGGCCCGTATTGTGCGAGAAAGCTCAGGACGAAGTTGTGCGGGTCGGCGACCGACTCCAGGGCCGCCGGTGGTTTGTAGTGGGGATAGTAGTTGGCGAAGTTGCCCGGTCCGACGCCGGTGAGGGGGTGGTCGGCGCACATGCGTGCGGTCGCCTCCCAGTACTGCCAGCGCACGAGCATCGAATTTCCGCCCGGCAGGCGGCCGTGTTTGATGCCGTACGAAACCAGCAAAGAGCATGCGCCCACGGCTAGCAACAGGCCGACCGGTACCGCGATGGCCAGGATTTTCCGGGCATGGGCGCCAAACCAGCGCCGGACGCCCCAAGACAGGGCGAGAATCGTCGCCCCCAGGACAAAGGCCATGATTCCGCCCTTGCTCTGTGTCAGCAGCAACCCCGCGATGACAATGGTCGCTGCCGCCGCCGGCAGGAGCCGGTTGCGCCATTGGGACTTGGGCGATTTGCTGTCGCCGCCGCTGCGGGCCAGCACGATAGCGGCCGCGAAGGCCGCCAGGATGGCAAAGGAAGCGGCGGAATTGCTGGTGGTGAAGAAACCGCGGATACCCCGTGAATACAGCCGGTGCTCGAACATAAAGTGTTTGAACGTGCCCGGATCAATGCCCAGCGGTTCGAGCAGGATCTCCGGAGTCTCCTCGTACTGTTCGATCGTGACCTGATTGCTCACCAGCAATTGCTCGGTGCATTGGTAGGTGGAAACCACGCCCAGGGCGGCGATGACGACGAGCACCAGGGCAAGCGAGCCGCGACGGTCGAGGATCTGCACCAGCAGCAGGGCGGCGAAAACAGGGCCCAGTAACGTCACGGTATGGGTGATGGCGAGTCGCTTGTCGCAAGCGCCGACGGTTGAAATCACGGTCGCCAGAAGGAAGAGGGCCAGCCCGACCTCGATTCCCGTGAAGCGGTATTGAAAGCGGTTCGTGCAAATCCGCCAGAGCAGCCAGCCTGCCAGGGCGAAGATGAGCAGGCCGGAGACGGTGACCGTGTAGAGCGTATCGGTCAGGCCGTTGGGGGCTGTCAATGCCTGGACGGTCGGCGCCTCCGTGTAAGTGGCGCGCAGCGCGAGGATGCAAAGAACCAAGCCCAGCAAGACAAGCTCGGGGATCTTCAACGGTCTGGTCTCGACGGTTTTGGCTTTAGCTCGTTTTCTCGCCATGATGCACGGTGGACTCGAAGATCGCGATGATGGCCACGATCAAAAGCGTTTGAACGAAAATGAGGATCGCGCCGGCCAGGTTGACCTGGTAGAGAAACGTCGCGCCCAGGCCCGTGCACAGGGTCGCCAGATAGAGCGTCAGCACGGTCTGCCTGTCGGAGAGCCCGTGGCGTTTGAGCCGGTGCGAGAAATGTTGCGTATCGCCCACGAAGGGGCTCTTGCCCTGGCGGATGCGGAGCAGCGTGACGCTGCTGAAATCGTAGAGCGGCACCGCCATGGCCACCAGGGGCATGAAGACGGGGTACCAGGGGCCGCTTTGTCCCTGCTGATAGTAGGTTGTGCGCAGGGTCAGCAGCGCGACGAAGAACCCGACGACGAGCGAGCCGGCGTCGCCCATGAAGATGGAGGCCGGGGGGAAATTGAAGACGAGAAAGCCGAGCAGCGCGCCGATGAAGACGAGGGCCAGGCCGCTGACGAAGATTTGCCCGTTGAACGCCGCGGCGGTCAGGAGGATGACGCCGGCGATGGCGGCGATGCCCGCCGAAGCCCCGTCCATGTTGTCGAGAAAGTTGAACGCGTTGATCATCAGGACGATCCAGAACGCCGAGAGGCCGACGGTGACGACCCTGTTGTGAATGAAGAACTCGACGCGGATGTCGGCAAGTGCGGCGGCGACCACCGCCACGGCCAACTGCACGCCCAGCTTCACGAAAGGATCCAGCGAGCGCCTGTCGTCCCAGAGGCCGACGACGAACAACACCGTCACGCAGAGCAGGACTACCACGAGCTCGTCGAAGCGGCGGAAGAAGTCGGCCGGAGCGAAGCCGATTCGCTCAGCGACTCCCCCGAGATGGCCCGGCGCGACGAGGAACCTCAGGACCGCAGCCGCTCCCAAAATGGCGCCCGCCAGCGTCGCGAACAGGGCGATGCCGCCCCCCAGAGCAACGACCGACCGGTGGTACCGGTCCGCCGACGGGCGGGCGAGAAGCCCCATACGCGGGGCCAGCTTGCGTGTCAAGGCCGTCAGCGCCGCCGAGACGGCAAAGGCACTGACCAGAAGAACCACTGCAAAAAGAATCAGCATGATGTTCCTGACGCTGTTTGTCACGAATCCGGCGGCGATGTCATTCGCCTGTCGCTCGCGCTCGCAATTGTTGCACGAGCGTGTTCCGTACCGTACTGAAAAAGTCGAAGTATTCCTGCCGGTGATAGTCCGGATACGTGTATGGTAGGGGATGCCAGGCGCCTTTGTCAAAAACAAGCGTGACCTCGGCGTACATTTTCTTGCCGATGTAAATGCGGTGGGCGTAGTTTTTGGTGGTGGCGAGAATGAGTTTGGACGGCTCGATCAGGCCCGGGTCCAGGTTCACCGGTCGCGGAACGGGCGCCGCCAGGGTCCGGGCGAGCTGCTGCTCGACGGCATTGGTGCGGTGCTTGATCTCGGCCAGTTCGCCCGGATGGATCAGGTCGGCGAAGCTGACGAACTGGCGGACGATGTCCGGGCCCGTCTGGTCCCGGTAGTACCGCGTCTGGTCGAAGGACCAGATGTCGCTGACCCGGTCGGCCGGTCCGAGGGCGCTTTCCAGGGCGCTTCGGGCTTCCGCGAGGCAGCGCTCATCGCAGGCGAGGACGCCGACGATCAATTTGACCGGCTTGGGTTCGTTTAATTCCCACATGCAGGCGGACCGGTTTATCTCCTTGGGACAATGGGCGGGACGTATCGCAACACGCCAGCCTCGTGCAGGCGCGCGACGGCGAACGACGGTTCTTCCATGAGCCAGCAGAACGCAAAGACGGCCAGGTCCGACATGTCGGACGGATCGTTCGGGACCGGATTGCCGCGCCGGGGATTGGATTCGAGACAGGCGCATACACACCGCACCAGTTCCGCGTCCGTTTGCGGGCCGCATGGATCGTTGTTGGCGGCGGATGTCTCCGTCGGCGATGCCGGGACGAAGCCGCTCTTGTCTACTTCGGGGCCGTAGAGCTTGATCGCCTGGGCCCGGATGATTTCGAGAAGGGGACCGAAATGCTGTGCCGGCTCGATACGCTTGCGTCGGGTCTTCGGGTCCCGGTAGATCGCGCGGAGAATCTTGTCTTTTTCCCACTCGCGCGGCTCGATCTCGAGCGTCACGGAGAACCCGTATTTTTTCACCGCGCGCAAATCGGGAACCGGATAGGACTTGGGCTGGCGTCCTTCGCAGGCGTGGATGTCCGGGACCAGCCACGGAGTGATAAAGCCGTCGTCGGCGCCGATATCGAAATTGCGTTTGACCATATCGCAGAAGAAGAAGTTGCCGACAAACCACCAGTCGCGCACGGCCTCTCCGGCTCTCCAGGCCGTGATGCTGGGCTGGGCCTGCAAAACCTGCATTTCTCGCTCGAGCAACCGCGTCATGGCCTCGGCGTATTCGCAGTTGGGATCGGCCATCGCTCGCCCGGCCAAATGAGTGCCCAGCAGGTTCGAGTAGCTGTCTTCCCAGGAAAAAGCGGACGGGAATTCGGAATAGAAGCCGATGCTTTTGAACCCGAACCAGGTGAGGATCTCGTGCCACGTGGTCCCCGCAAAGGCGAAGTACTGGCCCATCTCGTTGGCGACCTTTTCGGCGGTTTCTCTCTGTCGCTGCGGCGGTCGCGAGGCCCAGTCTTTGGGATAGTTGATCTGGACGTGGTACCTGGACGGCTCGGCCATCGTGTACGAGAAACGACGCACGTTCATCAGCAGGACCCGGCGGGTCTGATATGCCATGTAGGCCGCCCAGTCGGCGGCTTTGCGCACGTGGACGATGTCGACGTGTCCGCCGCGACAGGTGTAGACGATGCCGCCTCGTTCCTTCAGGTTCGAGCGGTACCCGTGCACTCCAAGATCGCAGGGGTCGAGGTAGCGGGTGCCCAGCGAGGGACTGGGAAAGCAGCCTACCCGCCCGGAAGGGGCAGTCCGGCCGTCTCTGGCGCGAAGAAACCTTCCATGCGCCTCTCCCGTGCAGCAGGCAATCGCCAACAGGCAGAGCAAAACATCCGTGTTGTATCCGACTTTTCTCACAAAACGTTCCCCGGTCCGTGACAGGAACGTGGCGCAACACCACCCCCAGCGGCTATCTTACCACATCCGGGACGCGCACGTAACCCCCGTACGGGCAGTTGACGTTTTATGTGCGTTGATTCGCCGAGGGCCCGGAATCCCCGCCGCCGGCGGCATCCAATGTAACGCTGCATAGTGCCCCCCCCGCGGAGCTACACGTCGCAGATCCGGGCCGCGTACGTCAGGCCCGCGAGCGGGTCATGTTTCGGGACGAACTCGTGGGCGACGTATCCTTTGAAGCCGGTCTCGACGATGGCTTTCATGATGGCCGGATAGTACAGTTCCTGCGTATCGTCGATCTCGTTCCGGCCGGGGTTGCCGCCGGTGTGGTAATGGCCGATGTAGTCCTTGTACGTGCGGATCGTGCGGATGATATCGCCTTCCATGATCTGCGCGTGGTAGATGTCGTAGAGAATCTTGACTCGCTCGGAGCCCACACGCTTACAGACCTCGGCGCCCCAGGCCATGTTGTCGAGCATGTAGTCCTTGTGGTTGACCTTGCTGTTGAGGTATTCGAGGCAGATCGTGATCTTCTTCTTCTCGGCGTGCCCGACGATCTTTTTGAGGGCTGCGACGGCGTTCTCGACGCCGACGTCATCCGGAATGCCGCGACGGTTCCCGGAGAAGGAGATCACGTTGGGAAAGCCCGCTTCGGCGGTGGCGTCGATGGCCCCACGCAGCTTGGCTAAACACTGGTCGTGGAATTTCTTGTCCGCCAGGCCGTTGGTCAGCGAATGGCTGCTGACCATTGAGGCGGTCAGGCCGTACTTCTTGACCGTGGCGAAGTCGCCCGGGCCGAGCAGGTCGATGGCCTCCAGCCCCAGCTTTTTGGAAACCCGGCACAACTGGTCCAGCGACCATTTGCCAAAACACCAGCGGCTCACCGATTGACGGATTCGACCCTTGGTGGCGACGCGCTTGACACTGTTCATGTCGAGCGCGTGGGCCGGACCGGCCAGACGAGCCGCGACCGTGCCGGCCGCCACGAGAGACGTGTTGCGAATCAGATTCCTGCGAGACACGCGATTGTTATCCATGGGGCTGCTCCTCTGCAATTTGTGTTGACTTTATTCCGCCCTCGTTGCCATGCCGGCCGCGAACCGGCGCCGGCCCCTGGTCCGCAGGCGGATGTCACCCGTTGAGTTTCTCCTTCAGCGAGCCGACCAGATCGATCACCTGCTGCGGCGCCTCTGCGATCGGGCTCTTCGTGCTTTCGGATTCCGTGCGGAGTTTGATCTCGACGTTTCCTTCGGCTACCGACCTCTTGCCGACCGTCACCCGGATGGGGATGCCGATCAGGTCGGCGTCCTTGAACTTGACGCCGCCCCGCAGGTCGCGATCGTCCAGCAGCACCTCGATGCCGGCGGCGCCGAGTTGCTCGTAGATCTCCTTCGACACACGCGCCACGTCCGGATCGTCCTGGTTGACTGCCGTGATCAGCACCTCGAAGGGTGCGATGGAGATCGGCCAGACCGTGCCGTTCTTGTCGTGGTACAGCTCGATCGCCGAGGCCATGATGCGGTTGATCCCGATCCCGTAGCAGCCCATCAGACAGGGCTGCTCGGCCCCGTGCTCGTCGAGAAACGTCGCGCCGAGTTTCTTGCTGTATTTCGTGCCCAGCTTGAAGACCTGGCCCACCTCGATCCCCCGGCGAAACAGCAGGGGCTTGCCCTCGTACGTGTCGCCCTCGACGGCGTTGCGGAGGTCGGCCACCACGACGTTGTCCCCCTCGAGCGCAAAGTCCCTTCCCGGGACCACGTTGCGGGTGTGGTAATCGGTCTTGTTGGCGCCGGTGACGCCGACGGCCATGGCCGCTACCGCGTGATCCACCAGCAGCTTCGAGACCCGCTCGCCCAGACCAACGGGACCGGCGAATCCGACCTTGGCCCCCGTCACCTTCTCGATGGTGGCCTCGTCCGCCAGTTCGGTGTGCCCGCCGCCGAGCGTTTGCGTGAGTTTCTCGGGGTTCATCTCGTGGTCGCCCCGGATCAAGGCCGCGACGGTTTCACCGTTGGCGTCGAAGATGAGCGTCTTGATCATGTCGCGGGGCTCGGTCTTGAGAAAGCCGCAAACGGCCTCGATTGTGCCGACGTTCGGCGTATGCACGTCTTCCGGAGCGCCGACCTCGCCCGGGGCCTGCTCTTTGGGCAGCGGATCGACGGCGGCCTTTTCCAGGTTGGCTGCGTAGGAGCCGTCCTTGGTGTGGACGATGGTATCCTCGCCCGAGGCGCACGGGATGGTGAACTGGTGCGAGCCCGAGCCGCCCATCTCGCCCGATTCGGCCTGGACGATCACGTACTCCAGGCCGCAGCGCTCGAAGACACGGCAGTACGCGTTGTACATCGCCATATAGGACGTGTGGAGGCTGTCTTCGTCGGCGTCGAAGCTGTAGGCGTCCTTCATGATGAACTCGCGCGAGCGCAGGACGCCGAAACGCGGGCGGAACTCGTCCCGGAACTTCGGGCTGATCTGGTACAGGTTGATCGGAAGCTGCTTGTACGAGTTGATCTCGGCGGCAGCGTGGTACGTGAAGACCTCCTCGGCGGTCGGTCCCAGCACGTTCCAGCGGCCGTGGCGGTCCTTCACGCGGCACATTGTCTCGCCGTAGTCGCTGTCCCGGCCCGTCTGCTGCCACAGCTCTCGCGGCTGGAGGCAAGGCACCAGGATCTCCTGCGCCCCGGCCCGGTTCATTTCCTCCCGCACGATCTCGATGATCTTCCGCAGGCAGCGCCACCCTAACGGTAGATATGTGTACGTGCCGCTGGCGACCTTGCGGATCATCCCGGCCCGAATCATCAACTGGTGGCTCGGGACCTCGGCATCGGCCGGAACCTCCTTCACCGTTGGGATCAACATTTGACTGTATTTCATATGCAACGCCTCTTATCCTGGGTTATCCGATGACTGTGAAAGCGCCGTTTATAGCCCACCGGCCCCCATAATTCAAGCCAATTCCCCACACCGCCCGCCTGCGGTTTGAGCTTTCGAATGGGAGCGGGGCTGTGGTATAATGAGTCGCGTGCCGTTCGAAATTGCTGGAGCAGGATATGGCCGAACAAATGCGAAAAGACCAAGCTCACGAAATCCTGGATCGTATGCCCGAAGGTTCCACATGGGACGATTTGATCAACCAAATCTACGTGCGCCAGGTGATCGAGCGAGGCTTGGCCGATAGCGAGGCCGGACGAACCTCAGAGGTGGGCCAGGTCCGACGCAGATATGGCTTGGAAGAATGAAGGTCTGCTGGACGGAAACGGCCCAGCGTCACCTTGATGCGATCCATCGTTATATCGCCCAGGATTCGCCTGTGTACGCTAAACGTACGGTGGACCGTCTAACGCGGCGTTCGCAGCAGATCGCCGATTATCCGCTTTCGGGAAGATATGGTCCCGTAGTATGAGGAGAATCAGATCCGCGAAGTTATCGAAGGCCCCTACCGCATCATCTACTACATCAAGCCCGACCGGATCGATGTCCTCGCTGTGATTCACGGAGCACAAGATATCCGGCCTGGACCGTAGCCTTAATTGCTCGATCGAGTCTCCGGCATGGCGGGCGTCCTTTTCCATTCGCCCCCGCCACTGCAAGCATTTCGCTACGTGGTCTCTTCCTCCGGCGCGGGGTCGTTTCCTGCGAAGTTCGGCAGGTCTTTGTCGAGGGGGGCCTGGGGGACGGCCATTTGCGTCCACGTGCGGTACGTCGGGCGAATGTGTTCCGGATCGTTCAGACTTCCCGCCTCGATCTCAACCCACCGACTGTCAAGCAGTGGCGAGGATTCTGACAGTCGCCAATCTCGAATCGATGCATAGACAATGTCCGCGACGGGCGGTTTTTTGCCGTTGCGTCTGTTTGTCGCTGGGTGCAGACCCGGCGCTACGCCAAATTCGTTTGATTGCAGCGGGTGCTATTTCACGGGTTGGAGTCGCGGGGCTTGCTCTTTTTCGTCGCGGGTTTTGGCTTCGGCGAGGGACTGCGGCTCGGCGACTTTGCGGTAGCCCAGGGCCTTGATGACTTCGAGGACCTCGGTCCAGGTGGGGAAGGGCCTCGCGTTGGCTCGCTTGTATTCGTCAATGGCCATGAGGAACTCGAACTGCTCGTCGGACATCTGTCCTTCCTCGGCGGACTTGCGGTCGTCGCTGCGTCGTCGCCCGGGTCCGCGTCGCCGGTCGAGGCCGAGGCGTCTGTCGACCACGCTGTGGCGTCGGTCTGTGCTGGCGCGGCGTTCCACGAAATTGGGATCGTTGGTGTTGGCGGCGTCGCGCTGCCGGCGATCGGTGGTGCTGCGGCGGTCTTTTCCGCTGCGGCGTTCCGGCGAAGCTCCATCGTTTGCTCTTGGCATGATGTATCGGCCCTGTCTAATGTTCGGTGTCTGCTTCGGCGTTCGAAGACTCAAAGACGCCGCGCGATTGCAATCAGTTACGCCCGGTGGTTGCGGGACGATCAGAAGTCGTCGTCATCGAAGACGTCGGCGTCGAGGTCGGCCTCGTCCTCGTCGTCGAGGGCGAGATCGTAGAAGTCGTCGTAGGCGTCCTGCGACTCGATCACGACGTGCGCCTCGTCGAGGCACTCTTCGGGGACCATCACGCCGATGCCGCCGGCCGCGTTGGCGTCGAGCGGCTCCTTGATGACGGCCGGGATGTCGTTCAGACGCAACAGCGTCTCATATTCCCGGGCCTGATCCAGGTCGTCCACGTAGGTCACCACGACCATGTCCTTGAGCTTGGTTTGTGACTTCCCGTTTCTGTTCATGTGCTCGTCCATATTGGATCTCCGCAATACAACGGCATTGTTCGTAGCGGGCGGGGAACTCGAGCCGAGCTCTCCGGTTTGGGCGCTTCTCCAACGTTTGCCTTTATCCTCGTGTTGTCCGGAACATTGTATCAGGGTTCAGGTCAACCCAGTGTCGGCCTGTCCGAAACCCACTTGTGCCTATCGGCTTGGCAGATGGAAAAATTTAGGATTTGAAGCTTTTTTTTTGTTGCAAAGAGGCCTCTGATAGGCAATAAGAGCAATCAACGCCGTGCGGCGCTGGAGGATACGGTGCCGGAGAATTTCAGTTTTAGGTTTTTGTCAAGGAGGTTGTTTCCGATGGCAAAGAAGAAGAGAGAGCCTTTGGTAGTGGCAAGTAAGGTCAAGGCTTACATCAAAGAGCAGAACATGATGAGTTCGTCGGAAGCCGTTGAGGCACTGAGCGAACGCGTATACGATCTGCTGGATGCGGCCGTGGCCCGGACCAAGGCGAACCGTCGCAGTACGGTTAAAGCGCAGGATCTTTGACAGGGTAGGGTGATACCAAAGGTTGGCGCCTGCATGCAGGCGCGCCATCTGTCGCGATGAAGCCGTTTTGGGGTGAAAGCCCCGGAGCGGCTTTCTCTATTTTCGGCCCGGGGTCGCGTCGGGCGAGCCTGTTTCGATGGGCGCTTTCGTTAGTTTTGAACTTTCGCCAAGGGCCGATAAGAACGCCCTCCTCAGGACTCGCGTCGGCATGTGGCCCCGGATTTTATGAACATCCCGAGTCGAAAGACCCGATAAAGGGGATAGATAAAGCCGTTGGCAGCCCCTTTTTTTGCGTGCGGGAATCAAGCGTACAGATGCTGCTGCCGATAAGATGATTATGCGGAAGCGCCACGACGGTGCGTCTGCAGCGTTGTGTTTGCCAGGTCGGCTTTGGTTACCGGGGTCTTTTTTGCAACGGGGTTTCAGCAAGTGTCAGACGAGCGAGGAGTTATGGGACGGAACAATGGGGGCGGGGGTCTCCGCGTTTTGATGTTGGGTTGGGAGTTTCCGCCCTTTATCAGCGGGGGTCTGGGTACGGCCTGTTACGGGCTGACGCGGGCGATGGATCAGCTTGACGTGGGGGTGACTTTCGTTCTTCCCCGGATGGTCGAGAGGCAGTACGTTACGCACGTTCGTCTTCTTTCGCCGGGCTCGCGCGCCGGTGAATCCGGCTTGCAGGGTGGGCAGGTGGAGCTGCAAAACGTAAAATTTCGGTCGATTGCTTCGCCGTTGCAGGCGTACGCGACGCCGGCGGAGTATAAGAAGCGAGTCGCCGAAAGTGTGCGTTTGCAGCGGGAGCTGGCCGCGTTGCTCGGCGGTGACGAAGTGCGCGGGGGCCAGGATTACAGCGGGGATCTGTCGGAAGAGGTGAACCGCTATGCGTCAATGGTGGTGGATCTGGCGCGTCGCGAGGACTTCGACGTAATCCACGCTCACGACTGGATGACGTATCCGGCCGGCGTGGCCGTGGCCGGTGTGACGGGCAAGCCATTAGTCGTCCACATCCATTCGACGGAGTTCGACCGCAGCGGCGAGCACGTCAACCAGGTCGTCTACGACATCGAACGCCAGGGCATGGAGCGGGCGGGAAGGGTCATCGCGGTTAGTCACTATACGCGTGGTATCGTGGTCAGCCGCTACGGCATCCCGGCCGAAAAGGTCGAGGTCGTTTACAACGGCGTCGAGCGCAACGGCCAGTGGTCGTTCGTCGATACCAGCATCAAACGCGACGAAAAGCTCGTGCTGTTCCTGGGACGCATCACGATGCAGAAAGGCCCCGAGTACTTTCTGCGGGCGGCGAAGAAGGTCCTGGATGTGATGGACAACGTGCGGTTCGTGATGGCCGGCTCCGGGGACATGATGTACCGTTCGGTCGAACTGGCCGCCGCTTTGGGCATCGGGCACAGAGTCCTTTTCACGGGCTTTCTGCGCGGCGATGACGTACAGAAGATTTACCGTTTGGCCGATCTGTACGTGATGCCCTCGGTCTCCGAGCCGTTCGGCATCGCGCCGCTGGAGGCGCTGGATAACGACGTGCCCGTGCTCATCAGCAAGCAGAGCGGCGTTTCCGAAGTGCTGCGTCACGCGCTGAAAGTGGATTTCTGGGACGTCAACGAGATGGCGAATAAGATCGTGGCGGTCCTGAAATATGCGCCGCTGCGGATGACGCTGCGCAACCACGGCAATTTCGAGGTGCGGCGGCTGCGCTGGAAGGACGCCGCACGCAACTGCATCCGGATTTATCAGGAGATGCTCGTCGCCGTCTGAGGGCGGTCGGCGCAGGAATCGAAGATCTTTCAAGGGATTGGGTGTCGTCATGCCTTCAGTGTGCTTCTACTTCCAGGTTCATCAGCCGATGCGGCTGCGGCATTATACCGTCTTCGACAAGGACGAGCGGTATTTCGACGAGAGCAAGAACGCCGCCATCTGCAAGAAGGTGGCGCAGAAGTGCTATCTGCCCGCCAACCGCTTGCTGCTCAAGCTCATCAACCAGCACCGGGGTCGGTTCAAGGTGGCCTACAGTCTAACGGGCGTTTTGCTGGAGCAGTTGGAGCGCTACAGTCCGGAGGTGCTCAGCACGTTTCACGCGCTGGCCGAGACCGGGTGCGTCGAATTCCTGGCCGAGACGTACTACCACAGCCTCAGCTTTCTCTACTCGCGCAGGGAGTTCATCGAGCAGGTGAGAAAGCACGTCGCGGCGATCGAATGTCTCTTCGGGCAGACGCCGACGGTGTTCCGCAACACCGAGCTGATCTATAACAACGACCTGGCCCTGCTGGTCGAGGCGATGGGATGCTTCGACGCGATCATCACCGAGGGCGCCGATCATATTCTGGGCGGGCGGAGCCCGAATTTCCTGTATCGGCCCAAAGGGTGCCGCCATACCAAGCTGCTCCTGAAGAACTACACGCTTAGCGACGATATCGCGTTTCGCTTTTCCAATCGCGATTGGACCGAGTGGCCGCTGACCGCGGGCAAGTTCGGCCAGTGGGTCAGCGCCGTCAACGGCAGCGGCAACGTCGTCAATCTCTTCATGGACTACGAGACCTTCGGCGAGCATCAGTGGGAAGACACGGGCATTTTCGAGTTCATGCGGCATCTGCCCGACGAGGTGCTCAAGCACCCGGACAACGACTTCATGACGCCGAGCGAGGTGGCCGGTGCCTACGAAAGCGTCGGCGAGGTGGATGTCCCCGAGGTGATCAGTTGGGCCGATACGGAGCGCGACCTCTCGGCCTGGCTCGGCAATGCCATGCAGTCGGGCGCCATTCACGAACTCTACCGGCTCGAAAAGAAGATCAAGCGGGCCAATGACGAACGGCTCCTCGACGACTGGCGGAGGCTCCAGATTTCCGACCACTTCTACTACATGTGCACGAAGTATTTTTCCGACGGCGACGTGCACAAGTATTTCAATCCGTACGATTCGCCCTATGATTCGTATATCAACTTTATGAACGTGCTGGATCATCTGCAAAGTCGCTGCCGTCGTCGGGCGGTTCAAGACGCCGCCGGCGGAGAGTCGGCGAAGCGACACGCCGCGCAAATGTCCGCCACGTCCTGACAACGATTGCGGTCGATCCGACGAAACGCGACAGGGGTCCAGAGAGGCCCGAAGATGAATGCCGAGGAGTTGTAACCCGTGCTGACGCTGCCAAACGCAGGCGAGAAAGACATCGTATCTCTGTCCACGCAGGGGAGGGACATTGAAGATTTGTTGAGCAAAGAATGGCTGTTGACCAACGAGCGGGGCAGTTACGCCGCTTCGACGGTGATCGGTTGCAACACGAGCAGCTATCACGGATTGCTGGTCGGCTCGCTCAATCCGCCCGCCAGTCGCGTCATGGCGCTGGCGAACTGCCTGGAGATGGTCGTTCGGGGCCCTGAGGTCTTCCCGCTCTCGACGTTCGAGTTCGCCGACCGCTTCGCGCCGGCCGGTTTTTCCTGCCTGCGCGAGTTCCGGCGCGGCACCGGGGCGCACTTTCGCTACGAGCTCGGCGACGTGGAGCTGCGCAAGGCCGTTTACCTCGTCGCCGACAGCGACACCGTTGTGATCGAGTACAACTTCGCCGCGCTGCCCGAGCCCGTCGAGCTGGTGGTGCGTCCCTTTGTGGGCCTGCGCGATTTTCACACGCTGCAGAAGTCGTATGCGCCGCTGGTTTCGGAAGATCACGACGCCGGCGTGCTGGTGCGTCACGATGTGCCTGGCAGTTGCGAGCTGCTGTTAAGCGGCGGCGATATGAGATTCGAGAAGGACCCGCAATGGTGGTTCAACTTCACCTACCGCGCCAGCCAGAGCCGGGGGCAGGCCGGCACGGAGGATCTCTGGTCGCCGGGCTTCTACAAGGCCCGCATGGAACGCCCCGGACGCCTGTTGTTTCAGGCCCACCTCAGTGACAGCGTGCGCTGCCGCGGAGTCCCTCCGGTAGACGTCGATGCGGTCAAACGCGACCTGTCTCGTCGCCGGGACGAGCTGCGGGTCCTGGCGAAGGTTGAGGACCCGATGGATGAGACGCTCTGTTTGGCGGCGGACCAGTTCGTCGTAAAGCGCAGCGGCGCCGGCACGGTTCGCAGCACGATCCTGGCGGGCTTCCCCTGGTTTGCCGACTGGGGTCGGGACGCCTTCATTGCCCTTCCCGGTCTGCTACTGGCGACGGGGCGGTACGACGACGCGCGGTCGGTGCTCAGCACGTTCGCCGGCGTTGCCGACGAGGGCATGATCCCGAACCGCTTCGACGACCGCAGCGCCACGGCCTACTTCAATAGCGTCGATGCGTCACTCTGGTTTATCCATGCCGCGTCGCAGTATCTCGATGTCACCGAGGATCTGGCGACGTTCCGCGAGGAGTTGCTGCCGGCGATTCGCGGCATTATCGATTCCTACGAGAAGGGCACGCGCTTCAATATTCACAGTGACAGCGACGGGTTGATCGTCGCCGGCGACAGCGGCACGCAACTGACCTGGATGGACGCCAAGTATGGAGGGACCGCCTTCACGCCGCGCTGGGGCAAGGCGGTCGAGGTCAACGCCCTCTGGCACAATGCCTTGTGCCACATGCGCGAGTTCTGCCGCCAGCACGGCTTTAGTGACGCGGCGCGATACGCCGAGATGGCGGCCCGGGCCGGGCAGAGCTTCTGCCGGTCGTTCTGGAACGAGAGCTGCGGCTGTCTCAACGACACCGTCATGCCCGACGGGACGGTGGACGCGAGCCTGCGGCCCAATCAGATCTTCGCGGTGTCGCTGCCCTACGGTCCGCCGCTGACGGCTCAGCAGCAGCGGGCGATAGTGGATGTTGTTGAGAGAGAATTGCTCACGTCGTACGGGCTGCGCACGTTGAACGCGGGGCATGAGTCCTACAAGGGACGCTATGAAGGGCCCATGCGGCAGCGGGACGAGGCGTATCATCAGGGGACGGTCTGGCCGTACCTGATGGGCGCGTTCGTGGAAGCGTATCTCAAGGTCCACGATTTCAGTGCGGCCGCTCGGTCGCAGGCGTCCCGATGGCTCGAACCTCTCCAGCGTCACCTGGCCGATGACGGCTGTCTCGGTAGTGTCGCGGAAGTCTTCGATGGCGATTCTCCGCAGCGGCCCCAGGGCTGCCTGGCGCAGGCCTGGAGCGTGGGCGAGCTGATTCGCGCTCTTCGTCTGGTCCGAAACGCCCGGGACTGATCCGGTCGCCGAGGCTCAGAACGTCTTTGCCAGTTCTCTCGCCTTGTCTACGGCCTGGACCTTAATCCTGGCGGCGGCCTCGGGGCCGTTGAGTAACGTGGGCTCGACGACGATGGACTGGATGTCGGTGATTCCCATGAAATTCAAGATCAACTCTGTGTACTTCGTCTGGAAATCGAAGGCCTGGGCCTCGCTGTCGGGCGGGTATTCGCCCCCTCGGGAATACACGATGGCGGCGGGCTTGCCCTTGACCAGGCCCTCGTATTGGCCGTCCTCGGTGACGGCGAACGTGTGCCCGGGTTGGACGATGACGTCGAAGTATTGTTTCAAGCGGTAGGGGATCGAAAAATTCCACATAGGCACCGCCAGCACGTACTTGTCGGCCGCCTTGAAATCCTCGACGACCGAGACGATCCGGGCCCAGGTCTGCTTCTCCTGCTCGGTGTGGTCTTTTCCGTGCATGATTTTGTATTTGGCGGCGGCCGCCTCGAAATCGAAAGCGGGCAGGTCGTCGTAGAATACATCGAACGTTCTGACTCGGTCGTCCGGATGGGCCCGGCTGTACGCTTCGACAAAGGCATCGGCCACGGCGCCCGAGTACGAGCGATCCCCTCGGGGCGAGGCCTTGATATACAGCAAATGGCTCATGACTGCCTCCACGTTCAACACTGACTTCTGCGTCGCACCGGTTCAACGGTTGCACGGTTTCCTACGCCTTCGCTTCCGGCGCGGTTCATGGAAACGGCGCTGTCCTGCCGTGCGGCAGAATGCCCGTCCGCACGATCCCGGCAGTCCGTTTCTTGAAGCCACGCTTACATTCGTAGGATGGGGCTTGCCCCACCATCCTTGCTTCGGTGGGGCAAGCCCCACCCTACCCTTGCTGTCGCAAAGCGAGAATGGCAGGGGTCCGGGAGCAGGGTCGCCGGTCTGTTCCGTAGAGCAGGATTTACAGTTTGAGCATCTCACCGATCAGGCATCCATCACAGGGGCAGAAGGCCCTGATGTTCTCTTCGGGCGTGCCGGGGGGGACCTCGCAGCCGGGCTGGAGGATGAACGGTTCGCCGGCGGTCTCGAAGCATTGGCGGGCGGCGTCGGCGACCTCTTGCGGCGTGCCTTGCAGCAGCACCGCGGTGGGGTCGAAGTTCCCGCAGAGGGTGATCTCGGGGCCGACCGCATCGCGGCAGTGGTCCAGCGGGACCATCCAATCGACGTCGATGATGTCGGTGCCGGTGGTGGCCATCAGGGCGATGTTGTTGCCGATGTCGCCGCAGATGTGCAGCTTCACCGTCGCACCGGCATCGTGGATGGCGTCGAACAGCTTCTTCTCGTAAGGCAGCACGTACTTCTCGAACATGTCCGGGCTGATGAGGCTGGCCACGGCGTCCCCGACGCCGATCATGTCGGCGCCCGCGGCGATCTGGGCCCGGGCGAAGCGGATCTCGTTTTCGATGATGACGTCGATCGCTTCGAGGTAGATCTCGGGCTTGTCCATGAGGTCCATGAACATGTTCTCGACGCCGCGCAGGTCGGCGTACTCGGCCAGCGGCCCTTCGACCCAGCCCAGCACGCTGTGCGTTTCGCCGACGGCCGCGGTCATCTTCGCCACGCTCTCGATGCGCTGACGTGGGCGCTCGGCGTTCTCGATGTCCAGGGGCCTGACGCGCCCGACGTCGGCGGGGGTCTCGATCAGGAGTTTCTTCGGCTTGCCGACGCCCTCGGCAGGATAGTCGAACTCCATGCCGTACGCGGCGGCCTCGCGCCAGGGGTCGCTGATGGCGCTGACCTGGTCGAGGTTGAAGGCCCCGGTCACGGCCAATTGCGAGTCGGCCAGGACGTCGCCGTTGAGGTAGTAGTCGCGATAAGTCCGCCCGATGAAGTGCCCCGCCCAAGCCATGAAGATCGGCGTGACAGCAGGGCGGTCGTACGGCTGACGCTTGATAATCGCATAAATTCGCTCTTTCGGTGTCATTTCCGGTTTCACTCCCCTTGACTTCCAAAACATCCAACAAAAACGTTTGATCGGTCTCCTGCTACCCCCGTTCGGCCAGGGGGTCGGAGGACGTTGCGCAACGTCTGGATTCCCGCCTGCGCGGGAATGACAAAAAAGGCCGTCCGGTTCTTGTGACCCCGGGTGGCAGCGTCAAGCGCAGCTTGGCGATGGTTTCTTCCGACGCCATGAGTTGCGATCAGGCACCAGCGGCACATCCGTTCCGTCGCCACGGCGACACCGGCATCATACGCCGGGCCGGCACGAGATTCACGCACTTTCTCCGGTCGCCCCGCCTCACCACGGAAAACGCCGCCAGCCGGGAAATTGGCTTCGTTTCGCACAATATACCCCCGTTCTTTGCCCCGCGAGCGTCCAAATTGGCTTTGTTCGGCGCAACCGGCCTCGCAGATTGGCTTCGTTTTTCAGCCCGACAATCATTTTCAGCCCCAGAAAGCGAGAAATTGGGTTCGTTTGGCGCGACCCGTCCGTCGAATTGGGTTTGTTTGACATTTCGGTTCCCATCCTTGGGTCGCTGGATGGGTTTAGGATTTAGGGTTTCGGATTTAGAGTTTCCCGGGTCCGCCAAGGCCCGGGCGAATTGGCTTTGTTTGACACACGCTGGTTTGTTTCGGTCATTGGCATTTCGAGCTTCGTATTTCGGATTTCCCGGGGCCGTTAAGACCCGGGCAAATTGGGTTCGTTTGCTATCCTCGCCCCGCGCCACGTTCGGCTCGACGACGGTCATTGCGAGCGCAGCGAAGCAATCTCCCTGCTTCCGCCTAATTGGGTTCGTTTGACACGCGCGGTTTCCCCCAGACGGGAATCCCCAATTGCCCCAATTGGCTTCTTTTGGCGCAGCAGGCCTTCCGAATGCCTGCGTCCCCGCCGGCGGCCGGTTTATCCACCACCGAGACACCGAGGAAACAGAGGATGAATTGTAACCCGTGTGAGTGCAAAGAGTTGCGTATTTCTCCGTGATCTCGGTGTCTCCGTGGTGAACCTGAATAGCAAGGAGATTGGGTTTGTTTGGCATTTCGGTGCTCATCCTTGGGTCTCTGGATAGGTTTAGGATGTAGAGCTTAGGATTTAGGATTTCCCGGCCCCGGCCGGGCCTAATTGGGTTTGTTTGGCATTTTGGTCCTCATCCTCGGGTCGCTGGATGCCTTCAGGATTTAGGGTTTCGGATTTAGGATTTCCCGGCACCGGCCGGGCGGACCGTCATTGGTGGTTTTGTGCTTCCTGTCGCAATTCCATCGCATTCGTTCTGTATCCATCATATAGGAAGGTCGTGGCGGCGTCAAGGCCAATTCTGCGGGGGAAACCTTGTTTTTTTGCCTGCGTTTCGTTGTTGACGTAAGCGGTGTCCTGGTGGTACACTAAAAACCGTGAAACGGAGGAAGAATGCTGGCTAAGAGCTTCCTCCGCTCACATCGGCACCGAGAGACGGCTGCCCTGCGGCAGCCCAAACGGAACCGGGGGGGGGTCTGGAGGACCATGACATGGGACTCGTCAGACTTGCCCGAACCCCTCGTATAATCCCTTTCCTGATCGCATGGGGTCGTTGCCCACCACAGAACCCCTTGGAACCGCAGATGAACGCGGATGAACGCCGATGATGAGAGGACGACGTATCTCGCAACGAGCGCAGAGAACGCTGAGAAAGAGCAAGCCGAGTAAGGCGGGCCGTGCCCGCCACAGGTTGCTATCAGCGTTCATCAGCGGTTTCATACATGATTGCGCGTTGACCTGGGATTTGGAGGATTGGAGATCATGAGAGCTTTGCTTTTGACATTGACCATGTGTGTGTTCATCGTGCCTGCTCAAGCCCAATACTCCGGCGGCAGCGGTAGAGCGGATGATCCGTACCAAATCGCCACCGCCGCCGATCTGATCGCCCTGGGCGAGACGCCCGACGACTACGACAAGCACTTCATCCTCACCGCCGACATTGACCTCGATCCGAATCTGCCGGGCGGGAAGGTGTTCGATAGGGCGGTGATTGCGCCGGATGACATTGCACAACCGTACTACACTATCATCGGGAGTCCGTTCACTGGTGTCTTGGATGGCGATGGCCACCGGGTCCTGAATCTGGTCATTAGTGGGGAGGCCTATGTCGGGTTGATCGGCGAACTGGGATCAGGAGGGCAGGTGAGAAACCTCGGAGTGGTGGATGTCAGGATTGTCAGTTCTGGTTGGTGTGTCGGCGGCCTGGCAGGACGGATGAGAGACGCCTTGGTGACCCGATGCTATAGCACCGGTGTGGTTACCGGTCGGTCGGTAGTGGGAGGGCTGATAGGGAGGAACGGATATGAAGTTGGAATGATGGGCGACATTAGAGGGGGCACCATCGACCAATGTTACAGCACCGCTTCGGTCAGTGGGAATGAAGCCGTGGGTGGCTTGGTGGGAACGCACGAGGGTGGTAGCCTGGCGTGCTCGTACGCCTTGGGAAGCGTAACTGGGAATAGGAGTATTGGTGGACTGGTGGGATGGAATGGCGAACCCGACGACGACACGCTCAGGTCTGCGTCTGCGGCTGCCGTATTTCACTGTTACGCCGCGGGTGCTGTCGTGGGAGAAGACTACACTGGCGGGCTTATTGGAGGCCGCGGCCGGACCTCTTGGGTCACCGCGTCTTTCTGGGACATTGAAGCCAGCGGCCTGCTCAAGATGTGTGGCTTCGTCGATGAGACCGTCTGCGACGACAGCCACGGCAAAACGACAGCGGAAATGCAGACCGCCAGTACCTTCCTCGAAGCGGGATGGGCGTTTGTGAACTACACAGAAGCTCGGCAGGACTACGTCTGGGCCGAGCCTGAGGGCGGTGGCTATCCCGTATTCTGGTGGCAATCGTCCTCGCTGCCGAGCTTGCCGACCTTCTCCGGCGGTACGGGAGAAGCCGCTGATCCGTATTTGATCTCGACGGTAGAGGAACTGAACAGCATCGGCTGCAATCCAAGGCTTATGTCATGCCATTTCAAGTTGGTGAATGATCTTGATCTGGCCGGCGTGCATTTCTATCCCATTGGTGAGGGTGTTAGTGATATTGAGGACATCTACGTTCCATTCTACTATCCAAATCTCCCATGGTATCGTGGCACCTTCGACGGTAATGGCCACACCATCAGACATCTTACGATTGACGGCGGCGGCTGCGTGGGACTATTCCGTTGCTTGGCTCCTGGCGGCGAGATCCGTGACTTGGGAGTGGTGGATGTCAACATGTCTGGATCAGACGGTGTTGGCGCACTGGTGGCGTGGAACGGCGGTACGGTGACCAACTGTTACAGTACGGGCATGATCAGTGGTGATAACAATGTCGGCGGTCTCTTAGGTTTTAACGCCGGCATCGTAACCAGGAGCTACAGTGCGGGTGTAATCACAGGTGATAACTCTGTCGGCGGCTTGGTGGGGAGCAGCACTGGTTCTTTGACGTATTGTCACAGCACGGCTGTCGTGAATGGAACTGGTGGGCGGGTCGGGGGCCTCGCAGGCAGCAACAATGGCATTATCACCACCAGCTACAGCACTGGCGCAGTCCGTGGAGATGACAATCTCGGCGGCCTCGTAGGCTGGAACTCGGGCGATGTCACCATGAGCTACAGCACAGGCTCAGTTAGTGGCGATTCTGATGTCGGTGGCCTCGTGGGCTGGAACTTCCGGGGCAACGTCACCATGAGCTACAGCGTGGGTGCGGTCAGCGGCAATGAAGCCGTGGGTGGATTGGTGGGGCGCGGCCGGTATGAATCCTCCAGCGGGTACGTATATGAAGGCCACACGGTCAGGAGTTTCTGGGATATGGAGACCTCAGGCCAGACTACGAGTGCTGGCGGCACAGGCAGAACCACCGCCGAAATGCAAACCGCCAGTACCTTCCTCGACGCTGGCTGGGACTTCATCGACGAAACCGAGAACGGCACGGACGATATCTGGTGGATCCTCGAAGGGCTGGACTATCCGCGGTTGTGGTGGGAGCGCGGCGACGAGACGCCGCTTCAGATCAAATAGCAAAACGCAAAAAGCAAAATGACAAAGTGAAACCGAAAGTGCTTTTTGTGGGACAGCCTCGCCCGAAGGGCGAATCCGCAATTTTGATTTTTGCTGTTTGATTTTTGATTTTCCACACGCTGCTGATTGGGCCTTGTTTGAAACCTTGTGCTTGGGGTTTCCCGCGTTGGGGGGAAATTCTTGGGAAAGGGTTGGCGGGGGGGCTGCGGTTCTGATAGAATCCCGGGCCTTGGGAGCTTTTTTGAGCGACCTGTATAGGCTGGCGTATGGAATTGTGGTCAAGGAAGAAGAGTCATTTCAGGCGTTACCCGGGGACGGT
>Ga0272441_10003838_pt1 | contig 28050 bp, 19 predicted proteins | sample SSMProp6N_FD_193582 | JGI IMG/M metagenome (GOLD analysis project Ga0272441, IMG submission 193582) | Marine sediment archaeal communities from Little Sippewissett salt marsh, Falmouth, MA, United States - SSM-Prop-6N | ecosystem: Environmental > Aquatic > Marine > Wetlands > Sediment ... | reverse complement strand
GGTCGCGCTGTTCAGGACGTAGCGGTTGTCGGCGACGCCGTCGCCGTTGAGGGTCAGCGCGGCCGCGAAGTTGCCGTCCAGCCCGGCGCGCCGGTTGCCCTTGACATTGAGCCGGTTGATCCAGGGCGTGGTGATCGTGCCCGCGTCGCCGTCGTCGTTGCCGTCGGTCCACTCGGTGACGGTGAGGGTGTTGATCGGAATCCCGTGCGTATCGATCGACGTATCCGCCACGCGATCGAGCGTGACGGTGAGCTTGTCCCGCGTGCCGACGGGCAGCAGGGCGGTGTTGATCTGGAGGGCATGGCTGTCGGCCACGTCGTCGAGCTGGAGCGTTGTCAGCAGGCCGGCGACGGTGAGGTTGCCGACGAGGTCCACGTCCTTGCCGCGGATGGCGGACAGGCTGCCGTCTGTGGCGATCGTCTCGACGGTGGTCCCCGCCACGGTTCCGCCCCGGGTCGCGAAGGTAAGCTGGGACCGGGTCCCCGTGTCGGTCAGGTTGATCTGGGAAAGGTAGAGGTCCGTTCCCTGGACCGTGATGGTGCGTCCCGCGACGATGTCGGTGATGTTCCCGTCGAAGTGCAATTCGCCGAGCGCGTTGCGGAGCGTGACGGTCACGCTGGTCCCGTCGCCGTCGGTGAATCTTACGGAGTTGGCGATGCCGTCGCCGAAGGCGACCTTGGCGGGGTCTTGCGCCTGCCAACGGAGGTCGTACGTGTTGCCCATCTTGTCCCAGTAGATGGTGCGGATGTAGTACGTGCCCGCCTTAGGGACGGTGAAGTCGATCGACTCGTCGTTTGTCGTGCTGAGGCTGTCGGCGAGCCCCGTGCCGTCCTCGCTGAACAGGGCGATGTCGATATCGCCGTCGGCGTTCGTGAACGTGCAGTCGATGACCACGTGCTCCCGCCCGGCGGGGACGTCGATCTCGTACCAGTCTTCGTCGGCCTGAACGGCGAGCCCGGAGACGTTCGAGAGCCACTGGCCTTCGTGGGCGGTCAGGGAGAAGGCCTCGCCGAGGGTGTCGTTCTCCTCGTAGGCATCGTCGAGGGGCAGGATGGAGACATCGGCGGCCGCGGAGGCCCACAGGTTGTTCTGCTCGTTGGCCTCGGCGACGTCGCCGTCGGCGTCAACACGGACGAGCACGTAGTAGTGCCCGAAGGCCGCGTCGGCGGGCGCCTGGGCCTGGCCGCCTGTCCAGCCGCCTTGCTGGGCGGGCAGGCCGGCGAACTGGGCCCGGTAGACGGGGATGTCGTCGGCGCTCCACTGGCGGTCAAGCGAGAGGCGCGCCTCGACGAAAAACGCCCCGGCGTCGGCGTCGCCGGCGTTCTCGGCCTGGCCGGTGAAGCCGGCGATGACCGCGCCGGGCTGGTACGTGCCGGCCGTGTAGTTGATCAGCGGCATGGCCAGGTCCGCGCCGGCGATCTGCCCGGATTCGACGACGAAGTCGCGTTTGACGTTCTCATCGTCGATGACGACGCTATCGAACTGAATGGGCCCTCCGAGCCCGGGGCCGTCGCCGACGACGGTATATGTGCCCGACGGCAGGACCAGCGAGTAGCCGCCGGAATCCCACGTCGTGGCCTGGAAGACGGCGTTGTCGCCTGCGCGGGTGGCCGTGACGGTGATGCCGCCCAATCCCTCGCCGGGGGTGTAGAAGTCGTCGTTGCTGCCGTCGCTGACGAGCCCGTCGTGGTAGGCCACGCCCGTCAGGAAGCTGTCGGTCCCGGAGAAGGCGAAGTCCGTCGTCACGGCGACGGCGTTGAAGTCCACGTCGCCCTGTCCGGGGACGTCGTCGGTGAAGACGCCGGCCAGCACGCCCACGCCGATTTCCTTGTAGAACGAGCGGAGGATGTTGACCCGGTGGCCTCGGTCGAAGTAGTTCTCGTCGACGAACAGGTTCTCATGGAGTTGAGCGGTCGACTCGCCCGGATCGGGCACGTCGGGCCAGGTCATCGTGATCGCGATGTTCTCCCCGGAGCTGGAAGGGACCTCAAAGGGATAGCCCGCGTTGATCATTCGGAAGTGCGGGGTCAGGGGCCCGGGCTCGTCGTGGGCGAAGGTATCGCTGTCGAGCATCCACTGGGTGTGGCTGCGGGCGGCGTAGAGCAGGTTCGGGTTGAACGCCAGCGGCTGCTTGGGGTCCGTGGAGACCGTCTGGTCCGCCGGGACGCCCTCGTTGAGGTCGATGCCGAACAGGCCCGCCTCGGCGGCCGGGTTGGCCCGCGCGCGGTTGATCAGCTCGAGCATGTACTGATCGTAGGCCGTCGGCAGGGCCGTGCCGTCCAGCAGCAGGCGGGGCGCGAGGGCCTCGAAGACGACGGGCGGGCCGCACGGAATCGGTGGATGGGGACGGGGCGTCGTAGAGATACGAAGAGCAGACACGGCATTCTCCATGGGCTGAGCAACAAACGGAGCAGGACTCCCTCCCTGTAACTCCGAGCATCTCTATTGTACACGGCCTTGGGCATGCGTCAAGGCTGAAGAACCGCCAATCGCGCAACAGAAAGCGAAGCAGGAACTTACCGCCTCGCTTCGCGGGGCGTCCGCGGGCCGTTCGCTCGCCGGCCGAACGAATCGTACCTTCCCCCTCAGATTCGCAAGTGCAGTTCGGTCAGGGCGAAGGAGGAGGAGGGACATTATCTCTGGAGATACACTGCGCGCCACCGGGTGGCGGACGAGACCGGTCGGCGTCGTGGTCGCGGGGGCCTTGCTGGCCCTGGCGGGCGGGTGCGAAAGCCGGCTCGTGCTGAACGCCGACCGGGCGGAGCACGGCCTGGTGATCGTTCTGCCGGGCATCGACGGGCGCATGCCGTATAACGAGATCGCCGCGCGGCACCTAGCCGGCGGGGGCCTCGGCATGGCGGTGGAGCTTCGGGATTGGACGGCCCCGCTGGGGATGCTGTACAACCAGACGGCCGTGATGCGCAATCGGGAGGTAGCGCGGGCCCTGGCGGGGCGGATCATGGCGTATCGCCGGAAGCACCCGGGGCGGCCGGTGTTCCTGATCGGCCACAGCGGGGGGACGGCGATCGCGGTGTGGGCGGCGGAGTCGATGCCGCCGAACGAGCCGGTGGACGGGATCATCCTTCTGGCCTCGTCGCTGTCGCCGACGTACGACCTGTCGCGGGCGTTGGGGCGGAGCCGCGGCGGGATCGTGAGCTACTATTCCCCGCTGGACGGCGGGCTGCTGGGGGTGGGCACGAGCCTGGTGGGCACGATGGACGGGCTGCACGGTGAATCGGCCGGGAAGGCCGGCTTCCGCGCGCCGGCGGCCGGGGGGAGCTACCACAAGCTGTACCAGGTGGCGTGGCACCCGGGGATGATCGCGGCCGGTCACGGCGGGGGGCACTTTGAGTACATGTCGCCGGGCTTCGTGGAGCGGTACGTCGTCCCGCTGATCAAGCAGGCCGAGTGGGACCGGCGCACCGTGGCGGCGGCGCAGTAGGGGCCGGGGCGCGATTGCCGCTTGCCGCCGCGCCGCCGGGCGGCTACAACCGGGCCTCGCGACTCGAAGGACCCCGCGAGGCCCGAAGTGGATGTGGTCGTCCCGCCGCAAAGAAGCCACCCTTGCCGTCGCCAGCGCCGCCCTGGCGATGCTGTGCTTCTCGTCGGTCCCGGTGTTCTTGCGGCACCTTACGGGGTACCTCGACGCCTGGACGGTCAACGCCGTGCGCTACGGCGTGTCGATGGCGTTCTGGTTCCCGTTCGTGGTTGTGCTCGACCGCCGCATCCGCCGGGACCCCGACACGGCCCCGCGGCGGAGCGTCTGGCTGGCGGCGCTTGTCCCGGCCGTGCCGAACCTGCTCGGGCAAATCGGCTGGGCCGCGTGCCCGTATTACGTCAACGCCACGACGATCGGCTTCGTGATCCGGGTAGCCTTCCTGTTCACGGCGCTGCTGGGGTTCCTGTTCATTCCGGCCGAGCGGCGCCTGGCCCGCCGGCCGCTGTTTTACATTGGCGCGGCCGCCACGGTAACGGGCGTGTTCCTGATGTACGTCGAACGTCTCGGTTCGGGCGCGGCGGCGAGCGGGGCGGAGGTGACGGGCCTGGTGATCGTGGTGGCGACCGCGGCGGCGTGGGGGGGCTACGCGGTGAGCGTTCGGCGATTCCTGGCGGGCTATCCCCTGCGGCTGGCGTTCGGCGTGATCTGCCTGTACACGGCGTTGCCGTTGGCGGGGTTGATGCTGGTCTTCGGGCGGTACGAGGCGTTGGCGGCCCTGCCGGCGCGGGAGTGGGTGCTGCTGCCGGTCTCGGGCCTGATCGGCATCGCGATGGGGCACGTGTTTTACCATCGGGGCATTCACGGGATCGGCCCGGTGGTGGCGTCGGGCGTGACGATGGTCGGCCCGTTCGTCACCTACGCCCTGGCGGCCGTGGTGCTGACCGAGGCGATCACGCCCGTTCAACTGGCCGGCGGGGGGGTGGTGGTCGGCGGCGGGCTGCTTTTGCTGAAGGCCAAGGCGCAGGCGGACCGCGCGGAGGGGGCACGTATTCTCCTTGGCACGGGCGTGCCAAGCCGATAGACTATAGGTGCAAATCGCATCCGGTTTCTGCGCCCGCCGGGCTTGCCCGGCCAGGAGGCATGATCGTGCGAACACGTCGAGGCTTCACGCTGATGGAGTTGATGGCGGTGATGGTGATCCTGGCGCTGCTGGTGGCGGTTCTCCTGCCCAATCTGGTCTCGGCGTTCAGCCAGGTGCGGGTCGTGCTGTGCCAGCGGAATCTCGCCGAGATCCGCAAGGCCACGCTGACGTGGGTGGACGAGCAGGTCCGCCGGGGCGACATCGTGGGTAACCCCTGGGACCTCCAGCGGCTGACGGGCGACGGCAGCGGCGACGCGGGCTGGGTGGCCGTGGCGATGCAGTACGCCAGCGGCTCGAAGGACATCCTGGTGTGTCCGGAAGGCGGTGAGCTGCCGCCGGGCACGCCGGTGGAGTCGCAACTCGTCATTCGGACGAGCCCCACGAGCGGCTCGGCGATCCCGTTCGTCGGGCTGCTGGAGGGCGGTGGATTCAAGGTCCTGAAGCTCTCCGAGGAGCAGTGGAGCACGATCGGCGAGTGCGACCGCTACAACCCCATGGAGTACAAGCCGGGCAGCAACCCGGACGTCTACTGGTGGGGCTACGACGACGGGGCCATCGGGAGCGGGGACTACGACTTCCAGGACCTTTCCATCAAGATCACCAAGCACGGGGACGGGACGGCGACGGTCTTCTGCATTACCGAGACGGCCGGGCGGCCCGAGCTGTGGTCCCCGGACCTCTCCAAGTGCTACGCCCGCTGGGAGGACACCAATGTCCACCACAACCGCAGCGTCAAGGGGGTGGAGTTCAAGCTGAAGATCGGCGGGTCCAGCCACTACGGCATGAACACCGCCAAGCTCGATACCCGGTCGGGCCACAAGGTCCAGGCGCTCGACTACCGCCGCATCGTCGCGGAGAGCACCGACGACTGGGACGACCCCAAGTGGGACCTGAACGAGGACTTCGTGCCGGATTTCCTTCGCCATCGCGGCCGGCTGAACGTGCTGTACACCGATGGCAGCGTCAAGCTGACGAACCGGGAGGACATCGATCCCGGGGACATCGAGATCGAGAGAGAGCGTTGGCAGCCGTGAGCCGGCGACCAGATTGCGTCCGGGTTCTGGCGGGGGGCGCCTCCGCGTAGCCGGATACCGCGGGGTTGGTTTCCCACGCTAAAGGCAGCGGGATTCACCACCTATGGAACGTCCTTCGATCCGCGTGTTGGTGTTTATCGTGTTGGCTGTCGCCTTGGCGGCGCTGGCGGCGTGGCAGTTTCTGCCGGGCGGCGAGGAGGGGGACGGGGACGACCCCGACCGCGCGCGGATCGCCGAATTGAGGCGGGCAAAGAACCTCGACGCGCTGGGGCGGGAGGTCCGCAACCCCAGCGAGCAGGCGGCGCGGCACGCGATCACCGCGCTGGGGCGGATCGGCACGGAGGCCATGGATCACGTCCGCGAGGCCCTGGACGACAAGCGTCCGCGCGTGCGAGAGAAGGCCGCCACGACGTATGCCCGGATCGCCCAGTGGGAGGACGGCGCGCCGCTGGCCAAGCTCGTGCGGCAGGACGGGTCGGCGAACGTTCGGGCGGCCGCCGTCTCGGGCCTGGAGCGGATGTTCGCCTACGACCAGATGGAGACGATCCTCGCGGCGATGGAGGACGAGGACGTGATCGTTCGCCGGCGCGCCGCCGAGGCCGCCCGGCGTTTCGCCGGGGTTCGCGTCGGTTTCAAGGCCGAAGATCCGCCCGCCAAGCGCAAGGCCGCCCTGGCCCGCATGCGGGCCGAATGGACGAAACACAAGGCCCGCGCCGAGAAGTACTGGCAGTACATCCGGGGCAAGTACAAGGCCGACCCGTCCGGCGGGGAATGAGGCCGCGGCGGGGGGCGGTTTCCCCGGCCGGTCGGTCCTCGGGGGGTGTTTTCCAACTCTCTCCCTTCGGAAGCCGTTCTCGCGGGGGCCCGTTCGCGCCGGCGGCGAGGGAGGCGGGGGGCAGGCGCCCGACTTCCGACAGCCCCTTGGCTCGTTGGGCGCGGTTTCAGTATGATCGGCCGGCACGGATACCGCGGCGGGGGGACGGGGCACCTCTGCCGGCGCCGCGGGTGTTTGCGGTGCAGGAGCTTGGATCATGACGGTTCTTCTGGTGATGGCGGTGGCGATCGTGTTCCTCTTCGGGGCCGGGCGGGTGTACTCCGGCTTTCTTGCCCGTCGGCTGGGCGAGGACGCGTCGCGGGCGACGCCCGCGGTGCTCAAGGAAGACGGGCGCGACTTCGTTCCCACGCCCACGCCGGTGGTCTTCGCGCATCACTTCGCGTCCATCGCCGGCGCGGGGCCGATCATCGGGCCGGTCATCGCGATCATCTACGGCTGGCTTCCGGCGCTGATCTGGGTGCTGTTCGGCGGGGTGTTCATCGGGGCGGTGCACGACTACCTCGCGACGTACATGGCCACGCGCGAGGGGGGCACGTCGGTGGCCACCGTGGTCCGGCGGACGATCGGCAAGGACGCGTTCATCGCCATCACGATCTTCCTGGTGGTGATCCTGGCGCTGGTCTGCGCGGCGTTCCTGAACGCCTCGGCGAAGGCCCTGACGAGCATGCTTCCGTTCGCCCGCCTCGGCCTGCCCGCCGACCAGACGGTCTTCCGCGTGGAGGGCGACAACGTGATCATCGGCGGGATCGCGTCGATGAGCGTGGTGTGCATCACCGCCGTCGCGCCGCTGATCGGGTACCTGTACATCAAGAAGCAGGTCTCGGTGTGGGCGTGCAGCGTGCTGGCGGTGCTCGTGTGCGCGGCCTCGATCACGGTGGGCGTGTTCTTCCCGATCGCGCTGCACCCGACGGCGTGGAAGCTGCTGCTGAGCGGCTACGTGCTGATCGCCGCGGGCGTGCCGGTGTGGATCTTCCTCCAGAGCCGTGACTTCATCAACGTCCACATCCTCTACGTGGGCATGGTGCTGCTGCTGGTGATGCTGGTGACGGCGGGTTTCCGGGGCGCGGACGTGACGGAGCTTGGCGCCGGGGCGGAGGCCATCAGCGCGGTGAGCATTTCCGAGGGCGCGAAGGCCATCGGCCCGTTCTGGCCCGGGGTGTTCATCGTCATCGCCTGCGGGGCGGTCAGCGGCTTCCACAGCCTCTGCGCCGGCGGGACGACCTGCAAGCAGTTGAACAACGAGCGGGCCTGCCGCCAGATCGGCTACTACGGGATGATCCTCGAGAGCTTCCTGGCCGTGTGCGTCATCGGCGTGCTGATGATCGGGGCGGTCAAGGTCGACTACCTCAGCGATGTCCACCCGAAGCTGCTGGGCCTGGCCTCGTCGCCCAACTGGGTCCTCGGGTTCGCGATGGCCGTGGGCAACACGGCCCGACTGGCGTTCGGCGTGAGCCCGGCGGTCGGGGCCCTGGCGGGCATGGTCCTGCTGGAGGGCTTCCTGGTGACCACGCTGGATACCGCCATCCGCCTGACGCGGTACCTGATCGAGGAGATCTGGCGGACGCTGTTCGGCCGCTACGACGTCTTCGCCGAGCCCGTCGCCCGGGCCGAGACCGCCGAATGGGGCAAGGGCGAGGACACCCCCGCCGGAGCCGGCGGGATCCCCGTCGCCGTCGAGACGGCCGACCAGGAGCCCGCGCCGCCCCGGCCCGTCGCCACCGCCGGCGTCCTCCGGGGCGTCCTGACGGTGATGCGGCTGTACTGGGTCAACTCCGCCATTGCCGTCGGCCTGATGCTCGCCTTCGCCCTGACCGGCGGGCAGACGGCCCTGTGGAAGATCTTCGGCACGTCCAACCAGCTCCTCGCCGCGATGGTCCTCTCCGTGGCCTCCCTCTGGCTGCTGCGCCAGGGGCGGAGCTTCTGGTTCGCCCTCGTCCCGGCCGTGCTGATGATGGTCACTACCGTCACCAACCTCTTCCTGATGCTGCGGACCTTCCTCAAGACGCCCGGCGAGAACGCCACGCTCCTGGCGGCCGACGTGGTGATCCTGCTGATCACGGCCTACCTGCTGGTGGCGGGCATCCGCCAGGCTTGCCGCCTGGTCGCCGCCCGCCGCGCCGACGCCCCGGCCGCGGGATAGGGCGCTTCGCCCGCAGCCGGATACGTAGCCGGTAGCCGGGAGCCGGTAGCCCGTTCCGGAACCAGGAATCGGGAATCAGGAATTGGGAATCAGGTGTCCAGTCCTGAAATAGGTTGTCACGTTGGCGTGGGCGAGTGGCAGCGTATTCAGGAGCAGAGGCTCTCGGCTTGGCTCGGGGGGTTGGGTGGTGGCCGTGGGTTGTTCGCTGTGGGCTGTGGGCTGGCCCTTGTCGCGAAGTCCTCTGTGCAGCCCCCGTAAATCGCCCGTGTTAAAGCTTTCCGCGCGATCTGGCCGAAAGAGGTACTTCAACAGGACCAACATTTCCAGCTTCAGGCGCTGCCGGTTGGACCGGCGGGAGACCCCGAGGCCTCGGGCCGCCTCCCGCCACCCTTTATGCGCCCGACCGAGCCGACGCCTCGGCAGCGCCGCTGCGGCAGCCGACCCCGGGCGGCCGCTACTTTGCGTCGAGCCGGGTCGCGCGGATCGCGTGGCGCGTCGTCCTGCCTCCCTCGCGAACCACCAAGCCGACCGTGCCCTCGAAGTCGATGCCCTCGCCGCGGTAGGCGAACGGCTCGATGTTCAGCAGGGCGATGACCTCCGTGCCCCCGGCGAGGCGGACGCGCGTCACGCGCCCGGCGGGGTCGAGCAGCTCTGCCTTCGGGGCGGGCTCGGCCTTGTCGTGGACGCCGAAGACCCACGTCGCCGACGTGTTTGGCGGCATGTCCCAGCGGAGCTCGACCGAGCCGTTGAACTGCGGCAGCCGGTCGTGCGGCAGGGGCTTGCCGTCGGCATCGCGGTACTTGTCGTTGAGGATGTCGCGGTCGTTGAGGCGGAGCGTCACGCCCTCGGCGGGGCTGAGGACGGCCAGCTCGCCGACGGGGCCCTGCGGCGAGGCGAGCGTCGCGCGATTCCCGGCGACCTTCGTTCCGCCCGGCTGGAACGAGTGCATCCGCCAGATCGTCGGGCACGTCGTCTCGACGTTGTCGCGCACGATCAGCAGATCCGGATGCACGAACAGCACCTGCCGGTCGTAGCCGTTGCGCAGTGCGACGGGCGTGGAGCGGCTCAGGTCCAGCTTCGGGTTGAACGGGTACAGGCAGCGGGCGTTGGCGTAGTCGTAGTCGGCGGCGTACTCGTCGTCGCTGATCCACGGGGCGGCGTACTTGCAGGGCAAGGTCCAGTTGGTCACGCCCACCAGCTCGATCTGCGTCCCGCTGGCGGGGCCCTGCTTGTACTGGTTCCAATATGTCCCGCCGGGCGGGGCGCCCCACGAGCAGTCGCCGAAGAAGTGCACGTTCCGCCCCCAGAACCACATCGAGCCCTTGTCCTCGTGGTGGTGGCCCCAGCTCTGCCCGGCCCGCAGGACCAGGAAGCTCTCGGGCGCCTTCGCTCCCCGGCCCTGCGCCCGCATCACCGTGCCGTACCCGCGGAGCCAGCGGCTGGTTCGCTCGGGCTCCTGGGGCGTGACGCCTTCGGGCACTTTCCCGCCGTCCTCGCGGATCATCCACGCGGCCCGGGCGACGATCTTGCGGATCTCGGGGTGCTTGGACTTTGCGAACACGGGAATGATGTCGCGGAAGCGGTCGGCGGGCCCCTGGCGGCTCTGGCCGTGATCGCCCACGGCCGGGACCACGCGGTTGCCCCACTCGGCGTCGACGGGCGAGTGGACGTAGAGGAAGAACTCCAGCATCCGCGCGAAGCGGACGTCTTCGAGGAAGTTCTTGCAGCCGCTGTTGCGCAGCAGCTCGGCGAGCGGGCCGACCACCTTGATGGTGTGCCCGGCGTAGCCGTGGCTCTCCTCCCAGCAGCCGCTGCCGGGATAGACGTAGCGGTCGAGGGCCATGTCGAACCGCCGCTCGGACTCGGCGAGCATGGCCCGGCCGTCGGGATGGCCCCTCTTGAGCAGGCGGACGGCGTGCCCGGCCAGGTAGCGGTAGAGGTCGGCGGAGAAGTTCATGTTCTCCATGCCCTGGTAGAACGGGTTGAGGGCCTCGGGGTCGGTCCAGGGCAGCATGGCGCGGACGGCGGGGTAGGCCGAGTCGTCGGCGGCGAGGTACCACGTGGCGGCCTGGGCGGCCATGTCGGCGACCTGCCCGGCGGCGGCCTTGGTGGGGGTGACGGTCCCGTCGAAGCCCTCGGTCGGCGGTCGCCATCGGATCTGGCCGTTGGAGCCGTTGAAGTATTGAAGCCCGCTCCGCCCCCGGGTGCCCTTCAGGACGACGGCTGCGGCGCCGCCGGCGTTGCGGAAGCGGTCGGGGGCGGTGTCTTCGGGCCTGACGGGCGAGCCGTCGGAGTTCCACGTCAGCGTCAGCCTGCGGAGGCGGTCCAGGGGCCAGACGCCTTCCCGCACGTGCGCCTTGGCCAGCCACGTCCGGTCCCCGGACGGGACGGCGAAGATCGCCCACTCCCGGTGTCCGTCGACCAGCCAGGCCTCCATGGCGACGCGGAGCTTCGCGCCGGCCAGGCCCACCACGCCGCGCGTCCGGCGGTCGCCGGGCACCTCGGGCCGCAGGTACAGGTCCACGTGGTTGACCTTCGCGCGGGTCCATCGGTCGGGGCGGACGTAGAAGCCCCCGACGGCCGTCGAGGCCCCGCCCGGTGTGGCGAGGGACCCGGCGCGGATGGACGCCCCGGCCAGCGTGTGCGTGATCTGCTCGTAGGTCTGCTTCTCGGGCTGGCGCGGCGGGCGGTAAGTGCGCTCGCGCGGCCGGGAGGGCTTGCGCGGCTCGCGGGGCTTTTTGACTTTCTTCGGGTCGGCCTTGTGGGCGGCGAGCTGTTTGCGGTACTCGGCCAGCTTGGCGGGGAACTCGGCCGTCTCCTTGCGCCACTTCTCCATCGCGGCGGTTTGGGCGGCGATCTGCTCGTGGTATCGGTCCAGGTCGCGGGTGTACTTCTCGGTGGCGGCGACGTGGGCGGCGGCGAGGGCCTTCGGGTCCGGGCCCTTCAGGGCGATCGTCTCCTGCTTGCCGCCGAAGTAGTTGAACTGGGTCCAGACGACCATGCGGGCGAGGGCTTCCTGGCCCGCGATGCGGACGAAGTCCCCGCACGGGTTCGGCGCGGTGAGCGGCTCCCATCCGTAGAGCTTGTTGTCCCCCGTGCGGAAGAACGCGTCCGCGTAGAAGTCCTCGTAGTTGAAGACGAACCGGGCGGCCCCGCCGAGGTCGAAGTCCTCGACGAGCTGCACGTACGGTTTGGATGCGTACAGGCGGGCGCGGACGCGGTAGCTTCGGCCGCTGTCGAAGGCGTAGCGGATGCGGCTCTCGAAGTACACCGGGCCCGTGGCCGTCTCGCACTCGATGCTCTGCACGCGGGCCGTGCCGTCGAGGTAGCCCGTGCCGACCCACGCTTCGGCGCCGCGGGCGATGCTCGCGACGGGCCCGGGCAGGTCGAACGGCGAGGCGGGGGACGCGAACGTCGCCCCGCCCGTCGGCAGCGTCGCGCGGACCAGGCCGTTGGTCACCTCGGTGACGCCCACGCCGCCGATCGCTCCGGCGGCTTTCGTCTCGAAGGGCAAGGTCGGCTTGCCCCCACGGCCGTCGGTGTGGACGGTGAAGACGACGTGCCGCGGGTACGTGCGGTGTGTGCGGACGAGCTTGCCCCACGCGGTGTCGATGGCCGCCCGGTGCAGCTTCTCGACGAGCCACGTTGGCGGGCGGCGATCGGCGAGCTTGGCGGCGTCCTCGGGAAACTGCTTGTCCACGCCGAGGGCGGCAAGGAGCTTGGGCGTGTCCTTCTGCGCCCGGCCGAGCGCGTCGTTCAGCGCCTGGAGGATCGCCGCCTTCTCCCGCTCGCCGGGGTCCGTGACGCCGAGGGCCTTCGCGTCGCGACCGAGGCCGAGCTCCTTCCGCAGGTTGCCCCACGCGATCTTCGCGAAGGCCGGGGGCTCGCCGGCCAGCTCCGCGTCGATCCGCGCGACCAGTTCGGGCCAGTCGAGAACGTCCGCTTCGCTCAGGCGGAACGTGTTGGGCCGGAAGCTCACGAGCGTCCAGACGCGGGCCTTCGTGACGGCCGCCGCCGTGCCCTCGACGACCTCCACCTGGCAGGGATATCCCGCCGGCCGGAGGCCGATCGCCGCGGCCGGCACGGGCGTGTCGAGGGTCACGTCGAAAGAGACCGGCTCGCGGTCGTACGTCATCCCGAAGTGCTCGTTGACCGCGAAGCGACCGAGGTCCTTCGCCTCCGACAGCCCCGGGAGCAGTGTCCCGATGACAACGGCGAGCGCCCAATCCGCAATCCGCACTCCGCGATCCGCAGTCATCGGTTCGCCCTCATCACCTGCTTGAACCCCTCGGGCAGGTCCGCCTTCCTCGCGGGCTTGGCGAGGGCGGCGAAGCCCAGCTTCCGCGTCCCGACGCCCAGAGACAGCTCGATCGTGACGTGGCCCTCGTAGAGGCTCTTGCCCAGCATGCCCGCCGTCCGCGGGTTGGGCGTCGAATCGCTCTTGGTCTCCGGGCCCAGGAAGTGCCGGCTGGCCGGCTCGCCCGGCAGTTGCCGGCGCTGCCAGAGCTGGACGCCCATCCGGTCGGCGTTCTCCCAGGCGGCGAGGTCCCGGCAGAAGAAGCCGGCGATGTCCTTCTGGGCGGGCTCGGCGCTGACCACGGCGGCCGCGCCGGGACGGTCCTCCGGGCGCCGCGCCGCCGCCCCCGCACTGCCCCCGCCGACGTCGACGGCCCCGTGCGTCTCGGCGACCTTCGCGGCGCGGGCGGGCGCCGCCATTCCGGCCGCGCCGGGGTTGATCGTGACCTCCGCCTTGTCGTAGTAGCACGGCAGGTACACGAACGCGTGCCGCTCGCCGGTGCGGTTCACCGCGAAGCCCGCGCCCGGCTGCCAGCCGCCGTAGGCGCAGTCGAAGACGTAGAGGTTCCGCGGCCCGAGATCGCTCCGCTCGTCCAGCAGGACCGCGCCCTTGTTGACGCGGAGGGTTACCCGGTACGTCTTGCCGCCCTGGAACGCGTAGGTCAGCTCCACGGCCGTCTTCGTGAGCGTGCCAGCAAACCGCAGCAGGCGCGGGAGGGTCTCGAGGTACCCGTGGCCTCGCCAGACGCCGTCGGCGCCCCGGAAGGCCACGATGGGCCCGGGGACGGCATAGCCCGGCGTGCCGCCCGGGGGCGCCTCGTACGTGCCGGTGGGGACCTTCACCGCAAAGCCCCCCGCGGATAGGACGCCGGTCTGCACGACCAGCTTCGGCGGGGCGCTGACCTCCGGCGCGTTCGCCCCGCCGACGGGCGTGTGGATGGCCGGCGGGGCCTTGCCCGCCGCCGCCGCGACCCAACCGATGCCGGCGGCGAGGGACAGGAATCTCGTGCGTTGATGCATGGAATACTCCGGATACGTTACCGTCTGTTCGCCCTGTCCGGCGGCATGCCCGCCGGACCCGCGAAGGCCGCACGCTTGTGTTTGTAGCCCGCGCGGTTCGGGAATGCCAGGGGGGACCGGAGGGCGCTGCGGGCCCTCGCCGACCGGCCGGCGAGCGCGGGCGCCCGGGATTGTGCGCGGCCGGCGAAGCCTCTACGATGGGCGGCATGAAGGATCTACGCCTGTGGGGCATCCTCCTGATTGGCCTGGCGCTGCGGGCGCTGCTGTTCTCGGCGGCCATTCGAGACGAGGACCGGGCCTTCACCGCGGATTCGCGCGACTACTGGGACCTCTCCCGAGAAGTCTTTGACGGGCGGTACGTCAGCGACCGGTGGGTGCTGCGTCAGCCGGAGATCTTCCGCACGCCGGGCTACCCGGCGTTTCTGACGCTGGGCAGGCACATCCCGTGGCGGCCCGGCCGGGCGATCAGCTCCTGGCGGGCGTCCCTGGCGATCCAGGTCTTCCTGGACCTGCACCTGATCCTCGTGACGTTCGCGCTCGGGCGGGAGCTGGCGGGCCATCGCGCGGGCCTGTGGGCGGCGCTGCTGTTCGCCGTCAGTCCGCTCGCCGTCGGGGCATCCTGCCGGCTGCTGTCCGACAGCGTCTTCGCCTTCCTGCTGACCACCGCGCTGTGGGCGTTCGCCGTGCACCTGAAGAGAACGGACTGGCGCTCGCTTCTCGCCACGGGGGCCCTGCTGGGCCTGGCGTGCTACGTCCGGCCGATCGGCCTGGCGATGACGGCGGTCTTCGCGCTCGTGCTGCTGAGCCAGCCGAGGCGTCTGCGGCGCGCCGGGGCGCTGCTGGGCGTGGTGGGGGCCCTCGTCGGCCCGTGGGTCGTCCGCAACGCCGTCGTGGCCGACTACGTGGGGTTCTCCAGCTTCGCCGGGGAGAGCCTGTACTGGTATTCGGCCGCGGAGGTCCTCGCCGCCCGGGACCCGAACGTCCCCACGGCGGAGACGGCCCGGCGACGCCTGGAGTGCCACGAGGTAGGGATCCCGCGGGTGCGAGGATCGGCACCGGCCGGGAAGGGGGCGTTCCTGGAGAGCTTCCTCTCCCGCGACCCCAACGACCCGCCACCGCGCAGCCTCGCCGTGGGCGACCTGGCCCGCTACCGCCGCCGGCTGGCGTGGAAGATCCTCTCCGCCCATCCGTGGACGTATGCGGGCATTCACCTGAAGGGCTGCCTGGCGTTCTGGCTGCCCGGGGCGACCGACGTGCTGGAGGTCGCCGGGTACACTGCGGGGAGCAAGGGCACGCTGGGCGTGCTGCACGAGAAAGGGCTGGCCGCGGCGGTGCGGCATTACTTCGGCGGCAACACCGCGGCCATGGCGATGGCGGCGGCAATGTCAGTCCTTCTGCTGATCCGCTATCTCGGTGTGCTGCTGTGCGTGGTCCGGCGTTTCCGCTTCCGGCTGCCGGCGACGGCGTGGCTGGGCCTGGGGCTGGTGGCCGTCTCGTTCCTGCTGCCCGGCCCGGCCGGTCACCCGCGCTTCCGCGTGCCCGTCGTGCCCCTCCTGTCCGTCGCCGCGGCGATGGGGTGGATGGGGCTGTTCCGGGGGAGAGAAGCCCGAAAGGCGAGCGCGGGCCTCGGACCCGAGCCCGTGGACACGGCGCCCCGCGGGGAAGACGAAGCCCCCGCAGGGAGCGATTGAGCCGGCCCGACGCCGCGGTTAATGGCTCGCGGTCGCCAGGAACGGGCCGAGGTCCAGCGTGTCGCCCGTCTGCTTCTGGAGGGCGAGAAGCTTGACGAGGAGCTTCTTGACGATCGGCCTCGACTCGGGCCGGTCGGCGAGGTCGTTCATCTCCAGCGGGTCGTCGGCGAGCCGGTAGAGGCGGATCTTCTTGTAGGCGGGGTAGAGGATCAGCTTGTACCCGTCGGCGGTGACGGACCGCTGGAGCTTGAGGTACCCGCCGTAGATGGCGTCGTAGCTGCTTTTGCGGCGGCCGGCGATCAGCGGCATCAGGCTGGTGAACTGCACGTGCTTGGGCTTGTTCGCCCCGGCGAGCTCCAGCGTGGTGGGCATGATGTCCTGGAGGTAGACGCCGGCGTCGATCTTGCGTCCCTTGGCCACGCCCGGCCCGCAGACCATCAGCGGCACGCGGACGGAGTGGTCGTGGAGGTTCTGCTTGCCCATCAGCCCGTGCTGGCCGACGGCGAGGCCATGGTCGGCGGAGAAGAAGATGTACGTGTTGTCCATCTGCCCGGCGGCTTCGAGGGCGTCGAGAATACGCCCGACCTGGGCGTCCATGTGGGTGATGATCGCGTAGTACTCCTGCCGGTGGACCTTCACGGCGTGCTTCGTGCGGGGGAAGGGCGCCAGCCGCTCGTCCCGCAGGCCCTTGCCACAGCCGATCTTGTCCTTGTAGGGGTACTCGGGCAGGAAGTTCTTCGGCAGGGCGAGCTGGTCGGTGGGGTACTTGTCCACGTACTCCTTGGGGCTCTGCCGCGGGTCGTGCGGGGCGTTGAAGGCCAGGTACATGAAGAAGGGCTTGTCCTTCCCGGCGGCCTGGCGGACGTACCCGACCGCGTCGTCGCCGAGGACCTCGCTCCAGTGCTTGCCCCCTTCCCAGTAGCCGCCGAACTTGCGGTCCCACGGCGCCCAGGGATCGGGCTGGCCCTCGATCGGCCGGTTGTAGCCCTGCTTCGTCTGCTTGGGCATGCCGCCCCGAACGTGCACGGCGTGGTCGAACGTCTTTGCCGCGTCGGCCTTCACGTGCCACTTGCCCGTGAAGTACGTCTCGTACCCGGCCGCGCCGAGGAGCTGGGCCCACAGCCGGCCCTTCTGGCGGAACTCCTTGTCGACGCCTCGGGCCGCACGCTGGGCATTCCAGAGGAACAGCCCCGTGTTGAGCATGGTCCGGCTGGCGACGCAGACGGCCCCCGTCCACGAGCCCATGTTGTAGGCGTGCGTGAAAGTCGTGCCCCTCGCGACGAGGCGGTCGAGGTTCGGCGTCTCGACCTCCGGGTTGTTCAGCGCGCGGATCGTGCTGAAGCACTGATCGTCGGCAAAGAGGAACACCAGGTTCGGGCGCTTCGTCCCGGCCGCCCGCGCCAGGCGCTCGCCGCCCAGCACGCCCGCCGCCCCGACGGCCATCGCCCGCAAGAAACTTCGCCGCGTTACGCCCGTGCTCGCCATCGTCGGTCTCCTACCTGCTGATGCCTGACCGCCCGAGCATAGGAAACGGAACGCGTGATTGCCAGTCGAAAGGGTCGGAATGGAGGTGGGGGGGATTCTCGCTCATGTCTTGCAATTTCAACATCCGATGTTCATATTGCAGGATCGAAGGATGGCCAAGATGATTCCAAGGCACCTGGCTCCCGTGCTGCTCAACGCTGCGCAGAGCTACCCGGCCGTCTCGTTGACGGGACCGAGGCAGTCGGGGAAAACCACCCTCGCGCAGGCGGCCTTCCCGGACTATGCCTACGCCTCGCTGGAGACCCCCGAGCATCGCGAGCACGCCTTGCAGGACCCGCGGGGCTTCCTCGGACGGTTCCCCGAGCGCGTCATCCTCGACGAGGTCCAGCGATGTCCCGACCTGTTCTCCTACATCCAGGGCATCGTGGACGAGCGCAAGCGGCCGGGGCAGTTCCTCCTCACGGGCTCCCACAACTTCCTGCTGCTGGAGCAGATCAGTCAGACGCTGGCCGGTCGGTGCGCGATGCTGCACCTGCTGCCGTTCTCGCGGGCGGAGTTGTGCAGACGGCCCATGGGCGACCTCTCGCGGCTCGGCCGGACGTGCCCGGACCGAGCGGCCACGGGCGATCCCGGTGATCTTTTCGAAACCCTGTTCACGGGGGGCTACCCGCGGATCCACGACCTGAACATCGAGCCCCAGGACTGGCTGCGGAACTACTACCAGGCCTACGTGGAGCGGGACGTTCGCAGCGTGCTGAACGTGGGGGACCTGGACGCCTTCGGGCGGTTCGTGCGCCTTTGCGCGGGGCGCGTGGGGCACCTGCTGAACCTCTCGTCCCTGGCGGCGGATTGCGGAATCTCCCAGCCCACGGCGCGCCGATGGATGTCGATCCTCGAGGCCAGCTTCCTCGTGATGCGGCTCCGCCCGCACTACCGGAACTTCAGCAAGCGGCTGATCAAGTCCCCCAAGCTGTACTTCCTGGATACCGGCCTGCTGTGCTACCTGCTGCGCATCCGCTCCCCGCAGGAGTTGGCCACCCACGCGTTGCGCGGGGAGGTCTTCGAATCCTGGGCCGTCTCCGAGATCGTCAAGAACTACCATCATCGGGGCGTCGATCCGGACGTGTACTTCTGGCGAGACGCGGCCGGCCACGAGATCGACCTGGTCCTCGACCGGGGCCGGGACCTCGTCGCGGTGGAGATCAAGTCCGGCCAAACGTTCGCGTCCGACTTCCTCAGGGGGCTCGAGTATTGGCGCGGCCTGCCGGGCCAAGCAGACCCGCCGACCGTCTGCCTCTACGGGGGCGACGCCTCGTATGTCCGCGGCGGAGCCACCGTGCTGTCCTGGAGGCATTGGGGATAGGCGGGACAGGCGGCGGCAGCGCGGGCATCATCCAGTATTGCAGCCGGCAATCGCCCGATGTCAGTCTTCGGACCGGGGCGCAAGACGAGACATTCGAATGCGGTTCGGCTCGATCACGGAGAAATGACCGGGCCAATCGTCTCGGCTTTGCAGGACGCTCAAGACCGTGTCGGCCACCATCTTCGACGACTCCTGTGGGGTTCGGAAGAGCAGGATGCCGATGCCGGCCTGCTGACCCGCATGATAGACCAGCTCGCCGAAGTCCTTGTCGAATGTCACCAGCAATCGGGCTTCGGCACGGGCGCGGGCGAGGACTTCAAGATCGCCCGCGCCGGGCATGTCGGACCGGGCCCACAGCACGTCGTGGCCGGCCTCCCGAAGGGCCTCGACGGCCGGCAGGGGAATGTTCTCGTTCGCGAGCACTCTCATGAGCGACTCATGCCGATCGGGGGTAGATCTTCTCGCAACGGAGCCGGTCCTCGGCGTAGGCCAGGCAGGCCAGGATGTCCTCCATCGTGATCCCGGGGTAACTGGCCAGGACTTCCTCCCGGGTCCAGCCCTGGGCGAGGAGCCCCACGATGAACTCTACGGCGAGGCGCGTTCCCTTGATTACCGGTTTGCCGACCAGCACGGCAGGATCGACGGCAATTCGTGCTTCCCAGTCCATGGCGACTCTCCAGGGGCATACCCGCAAGCGCTCCACTCTTCCGTGCGGGTCCGACCTCCGGGCCAGCATACGGGCCCGACGGAGTCGGAATCAAGTCGGTACGCAGGACGCGGCACACCGACGGCCCCCTCGGCCCCGGAACTTGCCCGCGTTTGGGTCACTGCCGGTCAATATCAGGCCGGCCGGGCGCGTCCGGTTTCCCGGGCTTGACGGGCCGCGATGGGTCGGCGATGATGCCCCGCGTCGGTCAGCAGGGGTGCCGGGTGATGGAAGACAGCAACTCGAAACGCGGGTCCGCGACGGGCGGAGATGCGCCGAAGGCGTGCGACGCGGTCGGCTTCGTGGACGAGGTCTTGGCCCGCGGGGCCGCGTCGGGGGCCAGCGACATCCACTTCGAGCCCACCGCCGGCGGGCTGGTCGTCAAGTTTCGCCTCGACGGCGTGCTGACCGTCGTCGAGCGGCTGCCGCGCGTGCTCGCCGACAGCGTCATCTCCCGCCTGAAGGTCCTCGCCGGGCTGCTGACCTACCGCAACGACATCCCGCAGGAGGGCCGGCTGGAGGGGCCCGCCGACGCCGGGCGGGACGTCGCCGATCAGCGCGTCTCGATCTTCCCCACGATCCACGGCCAGCGGGCGGTGGTGCGGCTGTTCCACGAGGACGCGAGGCTGTCGGAGCTGTCGCAGCTCGGCCTGCCGGCGCACATCCTGGCCGGGCTGAAGCGGATCGTCGCGGGCAGCCAGGGCGTGGTGCTGCTGACGGGCCCGGCCGGCAGCGGCAAGAGCACGACGCTGGCGGCGCTGCTGCGGCACGTCCTGCGGCGGTACCCGGGCAAGAGCATCGTGGCGCTGGAGGACCCGGTCGAGCGGCACATCGCGGGCGTCACGCAGGTCCAGATCACCCCGCACGGCGAGATGACGTTCCCCACCGCCTTGCGGAGCCTGCTGCGGCAGGATCCCGAGGTGCTGATGATCGGCGAGATCCGCGACGCCGAGACCGCCCGCATCGCCGTCGAGGCCGGGCTCACCGGCCACCTGCTGATGAGCACGCTGCACAGCGGCACGCCGGCCGGGGCGCTGCTGCGGCTGCTGGAGATGGGCATCGAGCCCTACCAGGTGACCAGCAGCGTCCGAGCGGTGGCCAGCCAGCGGCTCGTGCGGCGGCTGTGCGAGCGGTGCAGGCGGCCGGCCGGGCGGGGCGGGGCGTTCGTCCCCGGCGGGTGCGAGGCGTGCTTCGGCACGGGCTTCCGCGGGCGGGCGCTGATCGCGGAGATGGTCGAGCTGGACGGCGAGCTGCGCCGGGCCGTGCTGGCCAAGGCGGACCTCGAGCGGCTGGAGCGGATCGCCGCCGCCCGCGGGCACATGCGCCTCCGCCAGGCGGGCCTGCAGCTCGTGGCGCGCGGCGTGACGGCCGCCGACGAGGTGCGCAAGGTCTGCGGCCCGGCCCCCGAGGGAGAGGACGAATGCCCCCGTTCGAATACGAAGCCCTGACGGCCTCGGGCCGGCTGATGCGAGGCACGTTCGAGGCCGCCGGTCCCGACGAGGCCCGCCAGGCCCTGGCGGACATGCAGTTGGCGGTCCAGCGGCTGGAGCGGTCCCGCCCGCCCGGGCCGCGAACGCCCGTCGGGCGCAGCGAGCTGCGGCTGTTCAACGAGCAACTGGCCGCCATCGCGCGGGCGGGGATTCCGCTGGAGCGGAGCCTCCGCGAGTTGGCCGCCGACGCCGCCTCGGCCCGCATGCGGCGGCTGATCGAGCGCATCGCCGACGAGTTGGAGTCCGGCACGGAGCTGCGCGAGGCCTTCGAGAAGCACGCCGGTTCGCTGCCGCCGCTGTACGGGCGGATCATCGAGGCGGGCGTGAAGTCCGGGCGGCTGGGCGAGATGCTCACCAGCCTCAACCGGCACACGGAGGTCGCCGCCCGCACGCGGCAGATCGTCTTCGAGGCCGTCTGCTACCCCGTCGTGGTCCTGCTGCTGGCGGCGGGGCTGTTCACGGGGTTCCTCGTCTACGTCGTGCCGCCTTTCGGGCGGATCTTCGAGTCGTCGGGGTGGCGGGTCCCGCCGGCGACGGCGACGCTGCTGGCGCTGTCCGGCAACGTGGGCGGGCTGTGGATTGGCTTTGGGTGCCTGGCGGCCCTGGCGGTGGGGGCGCGGTTCGCGATGGGCCTGGCCCCGGCCGGGCGGCGGTTCCGGGAGCGCGTCAAGCTGTCCGTGCCGGTGCTCGGGCGGCTGTTGCGCCACGGGCTGCTGGGGCGGTTTGCGGACCTGGCGGCCCTGCTGACGGGGGCGGGGCTGGACCTGCCCTCGTGTCTCCGCCTGGCGGGCAGCGCGACGGGCAGCGACCTGCTCGCGGCGGACTGCGAGGCCGTCGCTCGCGGCGTGGAGGCCGGCGGGCGGCTGACGGACTCCGCCGCGAACGCCCGCGTCCTGCCGCGGCTGTTCGTCTACTCCGTGGAGTTCGGCGCGAGCCGCAACGAGCTGACCGACAGCCTCTACGGGCTGGCGGGGATGTACGACGATCGCGTGCGCATCGAGCAGGGGCGCCTGCAGGCCGTCCTGCTGCCCGTCCTGGTGGTGACGGTGGGGCTGGGGATCGGCTGGGGCATCGTGTCCCTGTTCCTGCCCATGGCCGAGATGCTGCGAATGATGCAGGGCTACGTGATGTAGGCGATGTCGGCATACTGGGACATCCTGACGATGGTGCTGCCGGCGGCGGTGCTGGTCTGCGTGGCGGTCAAGTGGCCGGGGATCGCGGTCGTGTCGGTCCTGGGCTACGCCGCCGCGGCCACCGTGCTGGGCTGTCTGGCGGGCCGGGGCGCGCTGCAGGCCCTGCCGCTGTTCACCGTCATGGCGGTGGCGGGGGCGGCGTACGTGTTCCGCGCCCGCCCGAACGTGCTGCGCTGGCCGCAGCGACTCGCCGCGTGGGTCCTGGGCCTCGAGGCGCTCTACCTGGCGTTCTGCGCGTGGATGGCCCTGGGCGGGCTGTGGAGCCCCGTCGGGGTCCTGTTCACGGCGATCCTGGTCGGCACGGTCCTGGCCGCCGTCCTCGCCTCCCGCCGGGCCGTGACGTATCACGTCGTCTCGACGCTCTCGGCGTGCATGCGGCAGGGGATCCCGCTGCCCTGGGGCCTCGTGGCGGCCGCGACGGGCCAGAACGACAAGCGGGCGCGTGTCCTCGCCCGGCTGGAGCGATTCCTCTCCCAGGGCATGACCGTCAGCGACGCCCTCCGCCGCGCGTGGCGGCCGTGCCCGGGCGACGTCGTCGCCACCGTGCAGGCGGCCGAGCCGATCGACCAGCTCCCCGAGGCCCTCCAGCGGCTGGAGAGGGACCTGCTCGCCCGCTCGCAGCAGCGCCGGCAGACCCGCCCCTGCCCGCGATGGTACCCGCTCGTCGTCGTGGGAATCCTCCTGATGGTCGTCTCGACCGTGGGCGTGTTCCTCGTCCCGGCCTTCTCGAAGATCTTCCGCGAGATGGGCCGGAACTTGCCCGCCCCCACGCTCGCGGCGACGGACTTCTGGATGTATTTCGGCAGGCCCGTCGGCACGCTGGTGTTCCTGGCCGCGGCCGTGGGCGTGCCGGTGGGGATCTACACGGCCTTCCGCGCCCGCCGGGCGGACCGGCCGCAACCGCTGGCCTGGCTGGGCGACGGGATCAAGTGGCGCCTGCCCGTCGCGCGGTGGTTCGAGCGCAACCGCTCGATGCTCCAGACGGTCAAGGTCCTGTCGCTCTGCCTGCGGGCCGGGTCCACGATCGACCTGGCCGTCGCGGCGACGCTCGGCCTGGACGTCAACCGCGTCTTCCGCAAACGTCTGCGGCGGTGGTACGAGCGGGTGTGCCGGGGCGAGGACCCCGCCGCCGCGGCCCGCGCGAGCGGGGTAGGGCGGTCCCTCGCGTGGGCCTTCGACACGCGGGCCAACCCGAACAATGCGCCCCGGGCACTCGACGTGCTGGAGTCGGTCTATCGCAGCCGCTACAGCTTCCGCCTGGCGCTGCTTCGCATGGTGGGCTGGCCGGTGGTGATCGTGGCGCTCGCGCTGCTGGTCGGCTGGACGGTCTATTGCCTCTACCTGCCCCTGATCGAGATCAGCCGGGCCTACGTGGAGGGAGCGATGCTGCCGTGAACGCCCCGCCCCGTCCATCGAAGGCCCGCGTCGCGCCGACGGGCACCCGCCGGGGCGGATGGTCCCTCACGGAGGCCGTGGTCTCCGTCGGCATCCTCGCGGCCCTGATCGTCGGCTTCTCGGACGTGCTGAAGGCGGTGCGCGAAGTCAACCGTCGGCAGCTCGTCGCGCGGCGGTGCATGGCGGCGGGGCAGGCCGTGCTGGACGGCATCACGGCGACGGGCGCCGAGCTTCCCGCCGCCGACGTCGGGCGTCTCTGGCCGGGCGTTCACGTACGGGTCTTCCGCCGGCCGGGGCGGGGCGACTGGGCGGGTCTGACGCTCGTGGAGGCCCGGGCGCGGGGCGAGGCGAACGGGCGGCCGGTCGCCGTGACGCTGCGGCGGTACGTCGCGCCCGCGCCGCGCGGGGAGGCGGCCCCATGAGCCGCCGCGGCTGGACGCTGGTGGAGGTCCTGCTCTCCGTGACGCTCCTGGGCGCGGTGATCGTGGTGGTCGGCCCGCTGTTTCATTCGGCCGTCCGCGGCGGGGCCTTCGCCCGCCAGGCGGTCGAGGCCGACCGCGCCCTGTCCCGCGTGCTCCGCCAGCTCCGCGAGGACGTCGACCGCGCCGAGTCCCTCACCCTCGCCGACGCCGCCCCCGGCCGGGCGGGCCGCCTGGAGGTCTCCGGACCCGGCGGCGCGGTCCGCTACGAACAGGCGGACGGCCGGGTGACGCGGTCCGTGGCCGGCCGGGACGAGACCACCACCTGGCGCGCGCCGCACGCGCGCGTCGAGTGGCGCCTTCGCCCCGGCCCGCGCGGGCCCGTCGCCGTGGAGGTCCGTACGTGCATCCGGGCCGCCGGCGACGCGCCCCGACTGGCCAACGCCCGCGTGTTCTTTCTCGGCGGGATGCGGGGACGGAGGGCCGCCCCATGAGCGGCCGCCGGCGCGGGTACATCCTGCTCTACGTCCTTGCGATCGTGGGCGCGACCGCGGCGGCGGCGTTCGTGATGTTCGACGCGGCCGGGACGATGGCCTTCGAGACCCGCGAGTTGCACCTCGACGCCCGCGCCCGGAACCTGACCGCCAGCGGCCTGGCCTGGGCCGAGGCGGCCCGCCGCGCGGGGCGAGCGCCGGCCGGCCCGATCGCCCTGGACGTCAACGGGCTGGCCGGACCCGCCGCGACGCTGACGGTCAGGCTCGACCCCAACACAACGGTCGTGACCGTCCAATGCCGACAAGGCCGCCGCCTCCTGCCCCGCCGCACCGCATTCCCCCTCAAAGGAGCCTTGCGTTGACCTCTCGACAGACGTTGTTCGACGCCGGCTGGCGCTTCCACCTGGGCGACGCCGACGGCGCCCACGCGGGGGCCTTCGACGACACCCGGTGGCGCCGGCTGGACCTGCCGCACGACTGGAGCATCGAGGCCGTCGTCGCGGAGGACAACCCGGCCGGACCGCGCGGGGGCTTTTTTCCCGGCGGCGTCGGCTGGTACCGCAAGGCGTTCGACGCGCCGGCCGAGTGGGCCGACAGGAAGGTCGCCGTCGAGTTCGACGGCGTCTACTGGCACAGCGACGTGTGGATCAACGGGCGCCATCTCGGTCACCGGCCCAGCGGGTACGTCGGCTTCCAGTACGACCTGACCGACCACTTGAACATCGGCGGCCCGAACGTCCTGGCCGTTCGCGTGGACAACTCCCTCCAGCCCAACGCGCGGTGGTACACCGGCTCGGGCATCTACCGGCACGTCTGGCTGGCCGTCACCGGGCGGCTGCACCTGACGCACTGGGGCACGCGGATCACCACGCCGCGCGTCGCCGACGACGGGGCGCTCGTGGCCGTGGCCGCCGCGGTGCGCAACGAGACCGGCGCGGCGGCAAGCGTCACGCTGCGGTGTACCGTGCTGGGGCCCGACGGCCGGGCCGTTGGCGAGTCGGACGCCGCCGCGGACCTGCCCGCCGGAGCGGAGCACACCTTCGAGCACGCCCTGGAGGTCGGCGCCCCGGCCCTGTGGAGCCCCGACGCCCCGGCCCTGTACACGCTGCGCAGCGAGCTGCGGCACGCAGGGGCCGCCGTCGACCGTGTCGAGACGCCCTTCGGCATCCGCCGCGCGGCGTTCGACGCCGACCGCGGGCTGCTGCTCAACGGGCGGGCCGTCAAGATGCGGGGCGTCTGCGACCATCACGACGCCGGCTGCGTGGGTGCGGCCGTGCCCGACGCCGTCCTGGCCCGCCGGCTGGGCCTGCTGAAGGCGATGGGCTGCAACGCCCTCCGCACCGCGCACAACCCGCCGTCGGGGGTGCTGCTGGACCTGTGCGATCGCATGGGGCTGCTCGTCATCGACGAGGGCTTCGACGAGTGGGTCACGCCCAAGACGCCGCACGGCTACAACGCCGCGCTGTTCGAGCGGTGGTGGCGCCGCGACCTGGCCGACTGGATCGCCCGCGACCGCAACCACCCGTGCGTGATCCTCTGGAGCGTCGGCAACGAGGTCCGCGAGCAGTTCGACCCGGCCGGCGTGGCCGTCGCCCGGCAACTGGTCGAGGCGATCCATCGGCTGGACCCGACCCGCCCGGTCACGTGCGGATGCAACTGGCGCAAGGACGCGGAGGTGTGGATCGCCTCGCAGTTCGACGTCGTCGGCATCAACGGCGGGGGGGGCGGCTGCTTCGAGTACGCCAACTACCACCGCGAGCACCCCGGCTGGAAGCTCTACGCGTCGGAGGTCCCGCACACGCTCCAGACGCGCGGCGTCTACCGGACCGTCAGCCACTACCGCGACAAGGACCCCGCCGGCGGCATCCGCAAGACGCCCGACCTCGCCGCCCCGGAGGTCTTCGACGGCGGGAACCCCAACTACCGCTCGGCCTATGACAACGCCTACGTCCGCGTCAACTGCCGGGATTCGTGGGCGACGACCCGGGCCTGCGACTACCTCGCCGGCGAGTTCCGCTGGTCCGGCTTCGACTACCTCGGCGAGTCGATCCGCTGGCCGTGCCGCTGCTGGAACTTCGGCATCCTCGACCTGTGCGGCTTCCCCAAGGACGCCTACTTCTTCTACCAGAGCCAATGGACCGACGTGCCCATGGTCCACCTCCTGCCGCACTGGACCTGGCCGGGCAGGGAGGGCGTGGCGATCCCCGTGGTGGCCTACTCCAACTGCGAGGAGGTCGAGCTGTTCCTCGACGGGCGGACGCTGGGACGGCGGGCCCTGGCCGGTGCGATGGACGCGGTCTGGCACGTTCCCTACCGGGCCGGCACGCTGAGGGCCGTCGCCCGCACCGCCGGCCGGGCCGTCGCCGAGAAGCAGTTCGCCACGGCCGGGCCGCCCCACGCCGTCCGCCTGACGGCCGACCGGCAGGCCCTCGCCGCCGACGGGCGGGACCTCGTGCACGTCACCGCCGAGATCGTCGACGCCGCGGGCAACACCGTCCCCCACGCCGACCACCGCGTCCACTTCCGCGTCTCCGGCCCGGGGCGGATCATCGGCGTCGACAACGGCGACCCGGTCGATCACGACCCGGTCCAGGCCGACAGCCGCCGGGCCTTCTTCGGCCTGTGCCTGGCGATCGTCCAGTCGGCCGGCCGGCCGGGGACGATCCGCGTCGTGGCCACCGCCGACGCGCTGCGGGCCGGCGAGATCGCCGTCGATTCGCCGGCCTAGCCAAGCGTTCGCTCGAAGGGCCGCCCTGGCCTTGCGCCGGTCGATGCTCCGCCGGGCCCCGTCCGCCATTGTGTCCGGCGCGCCCGTGGCATACGATAGGACGCACAAGGAGATCGCATGCTTTCGGGACGAACATGGATGATCGTCGGTGTGGTCGGCGCGGTGCTGGTAGGGGGGGCATCGGGCGCGGGCCTCGCCGAGGACTTCGAGCTGGGGCCGCGGTACGTCGATCCGGTTAACGGGTTCTCTCTCCGCCCGCCCGCGCGGGCCGATCGCAGCCGGGAGTTCTCCCTCAGCCGGCTGGTGCGGTGGTCGGTGCGGGACAAGAAGACGGGCGCCATCGCCTGGACGGTGACCGTCGGCAAGGAGCCGGGCCCGAAGGACCCCGCGGCCCCGGAGGCCCACGTCAAGCAGATCGTCGACGCCCTCGCCAAGCGGGGCGACGTGAAGGTGGACTCCTTCGCGCCGCTGGAGCTGGCGGGGAAGAAGGCGTTCTACCTGCGGACCCAGCGCGGCCGGAAGACCAGGCGGTGGCAGGGCGAGATCTGGATTCACGCCGACGCCGACCGCTTCCTGACGCTGGCGGTCAACGGTCCGCTGGGCGAGGCCGACGCGCTGGAGTCCGTCCTGCGCGAGATTGCCTCGACGCTGCGGCTGACGGACCCGGCGTCTCTGGCCGCCGCCCGAAAGGAGGGCCTCCAGCGCGGCGCGGCCCTGCTGAAGACGATCGTCACCGGCAAGCTCGCCGCGGCCGTGGACCGGCAACCGCGATGGTACCTCTACCGCCGCGGGGGCAAGGACATCGGCTTCCTCCACGCGACGGAACAGCTCGGCGGGCCCGGCCTGACGGTCCGGACGTTCGCCCGGCTGACGCTCCAGGGCGGGCAGGTGCTGCACCTCCGCCGGGAGATGTCCTGCTCGGCCGACCGGGGCACGGAACGCTGGGCCGAGTCCGTGATCGTCCGCAAGGACGGCAAGACGGTCCGGCAGATGAGCGAGACCGGCAGCAAGCGCGGGCTGGCCATCGAGTGCAAGGTCACCGCGGACGGCAAGACGGCGACGCGGAACAAGCCCGTCCCCGCCGTCACGAACGCCCACTACCTGCCCCGGGCGATGGCCCTGCTGCTGGGGCGGCTGGTCGACCGCGCCCAGCCCGCGGCCTACGCCTTCGCGACCTACAC
>Ga0272441_10003837_pt1 | contig 28060 bp, 15 predicted proteins | sample SSMProp6N_FD_193582 | JGI IMG/M metagenome (GOLD analysis project Ga0272441, IMG submission 193582) | Marine sediment archaeal communities from Little Sippewissett salt marsh, Falmouth, MA, United States - SSM-Prop-6N | ecosystem: Environmental > Aquatic > Marine > Wetlands > Sediment ... | reverse complement strand
GAGAGGATTGATGATCTTGAAGATAATGCTCCTGACCTCTTTTCTCTTTGCAGGGTCTTCCCAGAACATATGCTCCATGATTTCCATATCATACTCTTCGATCTCGACCCTGTTATTCATCCAGGCTTCAGCCTTGAGTATTTCGGTCACATGGTTGATGGTTCTGTCGGAAGGTCTGAGCCCAGCTTCATTCAGAGCCAGAACGATCTGTCCGAGAAGTTTTTGCTTCTCTTCTGGGAATGAGACGCAGGAGTCGATCTGCAGTCTGGCTTCCTCCAGTTCTTCCATGGTTATTTTAGCCTCACAGGGAATCCCTCGAGAGTCCTTAGAGATGAGCTTGAGAATGTTGCTCGGTTCTCTGAGATATTCAGTCTCGAATCTAATCCTGAATCTGTCATACAGTGCTTTCAAGGATTCGTCTGTTGGGATCTCATTGCTTGTGCCGACCAGCATCTGCAATGGAATATTCATTGGCCTGTTGCCGTTATATACAATCTTCTCGTTGATTGCCGACAGCAGGCAATTGAGAAGGCTTGAATTGCATTTGAAAATCTCATCGAGATATACAATCTTAGCTCTTGGGAGCTTGTATTCAGGATTGAATTCTACGATGGCATCAATAAGCTTCTTGATATTAGGCGGCCCGAGAATTTCTTCAGGCTTCGTGTATTTGGTCATGAGCCATTCAAAGTAGTCCTCGTCGCTATCTGTTATGATACGCTTAGCCAGGTTTCTGACCATGAGTGACTTACCAGTGCCAGGCGGCCCAATGAATACGATATTCTGTTCTGACAGAAGAGCAATGATCAACCCGCGTATCACGGAGTCTCTTTCCAGGAAGAAATCTTTCATTTCTGTTTCAATTGCATCAAATTTCTGTTTTACCTTCGCAGCCAAGTTATACCTCCTCAATGATGATTTGTTTTCTTGCTCTCAGTTCTTTACCAATCTTAAATATCCTTACTTGGATGTTGTTCTCAGTGAACTCCTCAATTATGTCCTGGAGTTCTTCGTTGTTTACCATTTTAGGATGGTCCGCTTCCAGAGGGGCCACCAGGTAATCATATTCTGATTTCTTGTTTATATCTTTGCCGAGTTTGAATACAGAGCACTCTATGCCCTCTTCCTTAAACTTACTGAGAAGGCTGTTCAGCTGACTCTTTTTAACGAATCCTCTGGCCTCTATATCAGTTACATGGAGTGGAAGTATGGCATATCTATCCGTATCCTTTACCTCGACTGTCTTGTTTTCAGGCTCTGAGTTCTGAGTCTTATCTTCAGGCTCCTCTTTGACATTCCTCTTCGCCTTCCTCTTGGTCTTTTTCTTCTTTACGGTCTTTTTTTTACTGGTATCTTCTGCTCCTTTCTTTTCTTCTGGGGTTTCCGTTTTGTCATCTTGACCTTCCGTATCGTCTTCATTATCTTCGGGGCCGTTTCCATTCTCCGTTTCTGGCTCTCCGTTTTCATCTTCTGACTTTCCGTTTTCTGTTTCTGACCCTCCGTTTTCATCTTCCGACTCTCCAGTCTCATCTTCTGCCTGATCGCCCTTGATGATCTTTATTCCTTCTGGTATATTCTCCTTTCCTACGTGATCTGTTATTGAATCAATGAACTTGTTGAATCCTGGGATCAGGGCGGGATTCTTCTGTTTAAGGACCTGTTCTCTCAGCAGCTTGATTGCATCGTGATACAAGAGAAAGCTCCCGCACTGGTCTATCTTATTGCACCTCATGGAACAGAACATGATGGGCTTCTTATCGATTTGATTCCCTTGCATATCCAGACAAGGAATCCAATTCTTAGTCATGCTGTTGGAGTCCCACGCCTCTTTCAAAGATTTTGAATCTTCCATTACACAATTACCTCCTTAAAAAATAAGTTATTTCTTCTATCACAAAGAAACTAAATACGTTAGCATGGTTATTATACCAGTTAATTCTAAGAAATTCACAGGCTGTGTCAAGGAGCGAATAGTAAAATTATAAGTTTAGATATAATATGACTTGACATAGGATTAAATCGTGTTAAAATACAGTAACAAAATAAGTTTATGCTATTAATTTTAAGGAGTTTAATTGTGGCAAAAAATCTTACGAATGTTGAGTTGGATTGGGTTGACGACCTGAATGGATCCATGAAGCTCGCATCTCAAAACGAGAATATAGTAGGTAAGTGCAAGGTTGGAGATGTCGAGAATTTGAAGGATGAGGATTATGCCCTTTTATTCATGACAAAGCATGGATCTGACGGCAGGTATCCTCTCAAGACAAGAGACCAGGCCCTTCTCTCATGCTGGTTCCTCGAGAAGAATGCGAGCAAGCTCCCAGCTGAACATACCAAAGTTGCAGCCACAAACCTAAAAAAATCATGTGAAAAACACCAGATTCCAATATCTGATTTCATCCAGAAGAATGCATCAGACGAAGTTGTTTCAAATGCAATATCTCCATACATAGGTGAGAATGAAAAGTTTGCATGCCAGGGCAAGTATCCTATCAATACACCCGATCAGGTCAAGATAGCTGTTGCATATTTCGAATCAAATCACAAGCACTTCACCCCAGATGATGCTTTCGAATACTGCAACAATGTCGCATCAGCAGCAGAAGAGCACGGGGTAAAGATCGCGTCTGAAAAGAAAATAAATGACTATATCCCCAAGTACTCCAACATGCTTAAGCTTGCTGTTGACAGACGCTTAAATCTTCTTGACGGACTGTATGAGTATGGAGACAAGAATGGTGAGGCCATAAAGCTTTCCTATCGCAAGCTTCTTGGAATGAAAGAAAGCCTTGAGCCTGTGGAGTTCAGCAAGAAGCTGGCCCATATAGACAAACTGTCTGGTATCGACACTCATTGGGACAAAGGTTCAATATCAAATCCTTATGTAGCAACATTCAAAAGAGTTGAGAAGAATATCGTAAAGGTCGGTAGCGCGACGTATAACAGATCTCAGCTCGTAAAGGTTGCAGACACAGATAAGTTCGCTGGTCTGTTTTCAAATGACTTTATATCTTCATTTAAGGAATCTCCAGAGGAAGTTTTCAACAGTCTTCCTATGCCAGAAAAGAAATTAATCGCATCCATTATCGAGGGGTAATAGTCCATGGGTACACAGATTGATGTTTCCCCTACAAGATCGGATGGAAGCTGGAAGAGCGGAGAGGAAGTTTTCCTTGAGGTATTCAATCATCTGAAGTCAAAAGGGGTTAGCAGAAGAGATAGGGAAGATCAGTTGTCGAATCAGTCAATGGATTCTAAGTCATTGGCAGAAAAGATGATAGAGTCATACGGAGCTGACTGGGTTGGGTGGCTCCCAGAAACAGTTCGCCAGCAGTTATCGAGTGACTTCGGTGAGATACCAGAAAATATTATTCAGAAAATATTTGCCATAAAAACCATGCTGAGCAATGATTATTTCTGGAATAATGTGTATATCTTCCAAAACGTAATCCTTGCCCTTAACGATATGTATCCAGATTTCAGCAGCTTTCAGGAAATCAGCCCTGCCCAGGTTGTGTATGGCATACTTGAATCAAAGAAAATACGAGATTTTGAATTCGATGATGTTGTAAAGGCTTATATAAGGAACATTCTTTTCGACAATGGATTGTTTGTGTGTCCTCCAGAATTAAGATTCCTTGGGCTTGATATGGCTTATAACATGGCGATAGATGAGAACGTTGAAGACGTTGAGACATTTGAGGGGATTCAGTCTGCAAAGATCAGGGCAATAAAAATATATCTTGAGGAAAAGAATAATGGCTAGTCACAGCTTTATAAATACACGGAATTCTTATCTTAAATACCCGAGTCCATTCCTGGATATAGCATCAACATACACGCCAGCAACAATGAAGGAAATGTTCAGATGGACCAGATACTTCTATTACTCCAGCAGTATTATGTCTCCGATTGTATACAAGCTCAGCGAGTATCCTGTCACAGGCCTGATTTATAATGGTAAGTCCAAGGAAAAGGTTAAGCATATCCTCGAGAGAGCAATAAGAATCAAAACTAAGATGGTTGAGATAAATCTTGATTACCATGTGTTCGGGAATTCCTTCGTTTCAATTTATTATCCTCAGCAGCGATTCTTAAAGTGCCCGTCATGCCAAGAAAAGTTTCCCATAAAGAAGGTTAAGTATGAGTGGAAGAGGCTCAAGTTTGTTGCTGTGTGCGATAAATGCAAGAAAAAGGGAGACTTCGAGATTGTAGATGAGAAGATAAAGAAAAAGGATGATGTCAGGCTTATAAGATGGAGCCCTTTTAATATAGACATTGAGTGGAACCCTGTAACTGACGAACATGTATACACTTACACTCTTCCAGGCAAGATCAGAAAAGCTATAATTTCTGGAAGCAAAACATATATCGAGAGCATGCCAAAGATATTCCTGGATTCTGTTGCCAAGAATAAACCTATTCAGCTTGACAATAAGAACCTGTACCACTTCAAAAGGCCGAATATTGCAGATCAGGATATGGGGTGGGGAATGCCAGTTATTCTTCCAGTCCTCAAGGACGTGTTTTTTCTGAATATCCTGCGTAAAGGTAACGAAGCAATATCTCTTGGTCATATTGTTCCCTGGAGGATCATTTTTCCAAGCTCGAACTCAAGCGCGGATCCGTATGTTAATAGTGATCTTGGAAGCTGGAAATCATCTGTAGAGAATGAAGTTAAGAAATGGAGAAAGGACCCGAACCATGTGTCAGTTATGCCTCTGCCAGCTGGATTCCAAAGTTGGGGTGGCGACGCCAAGATGCTCATGACAACAAATGAAGAGAAGCTTGTGCAACAGACTATCGCGGGTGGTGTTGGAGTACCGCTTGAACTATTGTTTGGCACCATGAGTTGGTCTGGCTCCAGTGTGACTCTTAGGATTCTGGAGAATCACTTCATAACATCGAGAGAGCTGCATGACAGTTTCCTGCAGGAATTTCTGGTCCCCAAAATCTCTCAATATTTTGACATAAGCGAAGAGGTGAAGGTCACTCAGAAGAATTTCAAGATGGCAGACGATATCCAGGTTAAGAATCTCATCAGCAATCTTACTTCTGCTGGAAAAATATCTACAACCGATTTCCTTGATGAGCTCGGATTTGATTACGAGAAACAGCTTCAGAAGATTAGTCAAGAGATTGACCAGGAATTCGAGATAAATGCCAAGAGGGTAAGATATCAGACTATATCACAGAACATGGCAACAAGACTGCAGATCATTGCTCAGAAGAGAATGGAGAATGAGGATGCCAAGTTTGGTGATCTAGGAGGAGAGCAGGGACAGCCAGGTCAAGAGGGTCAGCCTTCGGGTCAGCAGGGTCAACAGCAAGATGGATCCCAGGCAGAGGGAGGCAGTCCTCAAGCGGGACAGGCCCAGCAAGGAACACAACAGAGTGATGAGTATGCAAATGCAGGTAATGTCCAGGTCAGTGGAGACCACGCCAGGCGTGTCCAGGCTGACGTAGACAATGGAATGATTGATCTTCGAAGCTTGATTGTTTATTGGGCTGGGAACCTGGCAAAGCTTCCTGAAGGGGACAGAACCCAGGCTCTTCAGCGTATGGCCAAAACAAACCCAGAGACAGCTGCTGCTGTCAAGAGAGAAATAGCACAGCTTCTTAAAGGCACTGAAGGGGAAGGCCAGCAGGTCCAGACTCTTCCAGAGCAAAGACCTCCAAGAGGGAAGGCTGCAGGAATATAATGTTAACTCTTAAGCCAGGCAAAGTAAGGGTAAAGCAGTTCAATATATCTTCCAAGAAAGATACAGCAGATCTCGAGAAGGTAATGAACGACCCTAAATGCAGGGTTAAGGAAAAAAAGGTTAACACGAATATGTATGGCGAAAACATCGTATATCTTGAATATTACGACATGAAGAGGGAATCGGATGATTAATTTTATTGAGCAAGATGCTAAGACAAGAGAGAACCTCCTCACTGGAATTAAATCTTTATTTCCTGTCCAGGGTAGAGAGAATACACTGGATCTGCTTGATGTCTCGATTGATGACACGAATGTCTCAAGCAACCTTAAAAAGCAGAAAGATATCAGACTTAGAGGGAAAACGCTATCAGAGAATATGGTAGGTACGTTTGTACTCAAGAATAAAGATGGAAAGGTCATAGACAAAAAGAAGATGAAGATCATGGACGTTCCTGCGATAACAGAACGGTCTACATACATAATTAAGGGCACAGAATATAACGTACCATATCAGTTCAGAATAAGACCTGGTGTTTACTCCAGAGTTCAGGACGATGGAAACCTGACGGCCCTTGTTAACCTTGCAAAAGGCTCCAACTTCAAAGTAACCCTTGATGATGACGATGAGAAGTTTTACCTTCTGTATAAGGGGTCTCGGATACCTTTATATCCTATTCTCACATCTATGGGTAAGACTCGCGGTGAGATTCAGAATGTATGGGGCAAGGAGCTTCTTGATATAAATTCAGATGTGGATGAGGAGAAGGTCTTAAGGAAGCTTTATGATAAGATGGGAGGAGAATCTTCTGCTGATCTGTCTGAAATTCAACTTGGTATCCAGGCTGTTTTCAATGATACACTGCTAGATGAGACAACAACAAAGACTACTCTTGGGAAGCCTTTTTCTAAGGTAGATGCAGACCTTTTGCTTAGGACATCTCAGAAGCTTCTAAACATAAAGAAAGATGTTGAGCAGCCTGACCAGAGAGACTCTCTAAGATTTAAGTCGGTTCATGGACTTGATGATTTCATGACAGAAAGGGTCAGGTCTCAGTCATACAAAATAAAGAGATCTATATCGAACAGAGTTGATAATTATGATGATATTCAGAAGATTGTGTCTCCGTCTAACTTCAACAAGCCAATAAACTCTTTGTTTCACGATGGATCCCTGGCTCTTGCAGCCACTCCCAAGCAGGCAAATCCTGTATCCCTTGCAGGAGAGGCAACGAAAGTAACACTTACTGGTGCTGGTGGCATAACAAACCCAGAGACAGTTACCGATGAAGCAAGGTCTGTACATCCATCCTCCATGGGTCTTATAGATCCAGCATATACTCCAGAGAGCGGTAAGATTGGTCTAACTCTACACATGCCTGTGTCTGCAACGCGGGAAGGTGATAAATTAACAGCAACAGTACTTAATGCTAAGACCATGAAAGAAGAAAGAGTTGATGCTGCAATTATCGAAGACAATACTGTTTCTTTCATGGATGAATACAACAGGGATGGAAAGACGCTGACTCCCAAGGGCAAAAAGGTTAGGGCTTATACTGCAGGTGGGCAGATTGGATATGTAGACCCTAAAGAGGTTGATTACATAATCCCAGATGGGACAATGCTTTTTTCTTCCACAACCAATTTAATACCATTTCTCCAGAATACTCATGCAAATAGGGGTATGATGGGTGCAAAGATGATATCCCAGGCTCTTCCCCTGGAAGATCCAGAGGCACCTCTCGTTCAACCAGTATTGATGAATCAGCCTCTTCACAAGATCTATGGTGAAGGATATGTTGCAAGGGCAAAGGACAAAGGTGTAGTGAAGAAGGTTACTGACTCTGAAATAATAGTCAAGCACGGGGATAAGGAAGAAACATATCCATATTATAATAATTTCCCATTAAATGAAGGGCACTTCTTTGATGATAAGGTTGTCGTTAAGAAAGGCGATGTGGTAAAGAAGGGACAGCTTCTTACAGAGAATATGTTTACAAAGGATGGTGTTCTGAGTTACGGCAAGAACTTAAAGGTGGGGTATATGGCACCCAAAGGACTCACATTTGAGGATGCCGTTGTTATAAGCGAGTCTGCTGCAGATAAGATGACATCGAAGCATCTTTACCGAAAAAGCATTGAAGTCGATGATAGAACAGAGCTGGGGCTCAAGAAGTTCAGACTTTATGCTCCCACTGAACTCTCTGCCGCTAACACTGAAAAGCTTGATGATGATGGCGTTATAAAGGTCGGGGAGACTGTTGAGTCTGGAGATATAGTGTTCGCTGGATTGAGAAAAATGGCCAAGACTCCAGATGAAGAGATCATCGGAAAGTTCAACAAGAAGGTGAAGCCTTACAGGAAATATATAAAAGAGTGGGAGAATGATTTTCTTGGTGAGGTCACTGATGTCGTGAAGTCACCGAAAGAAATAACGATATACATAAAGACCGCTGAGAGGGCTCAGCCAGGTGATAAATTAGCAGGAAGTTATGGAAATAAAGGCGTTATATCTGAAGTTCTTCCTGATCATGAAATGCCTGTGAATAAAGATGGTGAGCCTCTTGACATCATAATGAATCCGTTGGGAATCCCGTCACGCATCAATCCTTCTCAGCTGCTCGAAACCGCTGCAGGTAAGATAGCAAAGAAAAAGGGGTCTCCATATTATGTAAGGAATTTCAGTGGAGATAACTACCTGGAAAAGGTTAAAGCAGACCTGAAAGCGGCTGGCATAACTGATAAAGAGGAATTGACAGATCCGAAGACAGGTAAGCCTCTTGGTAATATCATGACAGGCAATCAGTATGTGATGAAGCTTGATCATAATGTTGCAAAGAAACTATCTGCAAGAGGGCCCCTCGGAGAGTCACCATATACGGACGATCTTACACCTACGGCTGGAAAGGGAACTGGAGGGCTAAGAGAAGATGCTCTTACTGTTTATTCAATGCTAAGCCATGGAGCAACGAGGAATCTTAAAGAAATGCAGAGTGACAAGGCTGAGAAAAATGATGATTTCTGGATGGCCTTGGAAAGCGGACTCCCTCTACCTAACCAGAAATCAACGTTTGCGTGGAGCAAGTTTGTAAACTCACTGAAAGCTGCAGGGATAGATGTTAAAGAAGATGGAAAGAAAATGCAGCTGCTCCCAATGACAGATAAGCAGACAGAGGCTTACAGCAACGGTGAGGTGAAAAAAGAAGATATGCTGCGCTCCAAAAACCTATCTCCAATGAAAGGCGGACTCTTCGATAAGGAATTGACAGGTGGCGTAAATGGTCAGAAGTGGACTCACATAGACCTGGCAGAGCCAATGCTTAATCCTTTGTACATCAAGGCCGTCAGAGTTATTCTGGATATAACATCAAATGATATTGATAATATAATTGCTGGAAGACTTTACATAGATGACAATGGGAAGAAGACAACTAAAGATGCAGATGGTGCGCAGACTGGAAGCAAAGCCCTGAAGAGAGCTCTTTCAAAAATAGATGTTAATGCTGAGCTTGAGAAAACAAAAGATGAATTGAAGGATGCCACAGGAAATAAGCTCGACAAGCTCAACCGAAAGGCAAGGTATTTGAAAAACCTAATGTCAATGGGTGAGAAACCTGACGTATTTATGGTGAATAAGATACCAGTTCTTCCTCCGATGTTCAGGCCAATATACCCGTTGCCAGACGGAAACCTTAGAGTTTCAGATATTAATGTTCCTTACAAAGATCTTATTACTATAAATAATCAGCTAAAAGAGATGAAGTTCCTTCCAGACGAGCAACTTCAGCAGTCTCGCGCAGAACTCTTTGACTCGTATAAAGCTCTGGTTGGAACAGCCAGTCCTCTTACCAGGAAAGAGTTCAAAGGTATACTCCAGAGTGTTGCAGGTGATAGGCCCAAGAGCGGGTTCTTCCAATCAAAGATCATTTCTAAACGACAGGAACTGAGTGGTCGATCGACAGTTGTTCCGAGTCCTAACCTTCCGATGGATGAGATAGAGGTTCCAGAGGATATAATATGGACTTTGTATAAGCCGTTTGTTAAAAAGAGAATGAAATCCCAGGGTTATACTTTGCTAAAAGCTGGAGAAGAGATAGATAACAAAACCAAGGCTGCAGAAAAAGCCTTGGATCTTGAGATGGAGAGTAGGCCGATAATGATGAATCGGGCTCCATCTTTGCACAAATTTTCCATATTGTCATTCTTTCCTAAGAGAAGCGCGAAGAAAGCTATTGGAGTTAATCCGTTTGTTGTCTCTGGTTTCAATATGGATTTTGATGGAGATGCAGTTTCTCTACATGTTCCTGTGAGGGAAGAGTCAAGAAAAGAAGCTTTTAAGCTTATGCCTAGCAACAACCTTTTCAGCCCACAGGATAATTCGCTTGTTCATAAGCCATCCATGGAAGTTATCGTAGGTCTTAATGTATTGACCAGAGAGGGTAAGTCAACAAACAAGAAGTATACTTCTGATAAACAAGCTCTCGATGCATACAAAGATGGTTTCATATCGATGAATGACATGATAACTGTTGGAGGGAAAAGGACGAATGTTGGCAGGATACTCCTGAACTCAAAGCTCCCTCAAGGATTTAAGGTTGAGGTAGAGCTTACAAAGAAGACTATGAATGAGTATCTGAGCAAGGTTGCTAGGGATGCACCACAGAATTATTCAAGCATCGTTGGAATTTTGAGAGATCTTGGATATGATTATGCATACAAGTCTGGATTCACAATTGGCCTTGACGACCTCAGTATGGACGAGAAAAAGAAAGAGATGATTCTTAGGAAGGCTGACAGAGCTCTCGGCAAGAACTATGGAGATGCTGAGAAGGTGATAGATGAATACAGCAAGGTTATGAAAGAGATGGATAGTCTTGTTGGTAAACTTCCTGAGAGCAACTCATTGAAGCTGATGATGGATTCTGGGAGTAAAGGAAATGAATCTCAGATCAGGCAGATTGTTGGCGCTCCAGTCCTAGTGCAGGACCTTAATGAGAAACCTGTACCTCTTCCAATCGTCCACTCTTACTCTGAGGGCTTGAGCTCTGGTGAATACTTTTCTACTCAGGCTGGAGCAAGGAGAACGATGATGGACAGGGCTCTTCAGACCAAATGGCCAGGTGCTTTGAATAAGGAGCTTGTTAATTCAACTGCAAGCCAGGTTGTCACAATTATGGACTGCGGAACCCATGAAGGTGTTGAAATTGAGGTAGGCGATAGTAATGTATTAGACAGGTATGTGGCTTCGGATTCAAGCGGAACTCTTAGGTACAATCAACTTATTGATTCAAATGCTCGTGCAAAGCTTATCCAAAGGAAAGTGAAGAGTATAAAGGTGAGAAGTCCGCTCACATGCGAAGCTGTCAAAGGTGTTTGCTCAAAGTGTTTTGGTCTTAATGAATACGGAGAAGACGTTAGCGTCGGAGATAATATCGGAGTTAAGGCAGCCCAGACCATATCTCAACCAAGCACTCAGATGACGATGCGCAGCTTCCATACAGGTGGAGCAAGTGGAGATACGCAGAATATATCCAAGGGTTTCTGGAGGATTCAGGATTTATTTCATCTTAGGGCAAATCTACCAGGTAAAGCAGTTGTAGCCAGAGTAAGCGGTAAAGTCGAATCAGTTAATCCTTCTTCTGCGGGTGGTTATACGGTATATATCAGCGGAGAAAAGCATGCTGTTCCTGCGCAAAGGACGGTTACTGTTAAGGTTGGCGATAAGGTGGTAGCTGGCGATGCTATCACAACTGGACCTGTGAAGCCACAAGAGATTGCAGAGTACAAGTCTATGGAGGATGCCCAGAAATACATTATCGATGAACTCGATAAGACATACAGGGATAATGGAATAAAGGTAAACAGGAAGATGTTTGAAACAGTTGTTAAGCCTATGACAACCGTCGCGAGAGTTACCGATCCTGGAGATTCTGATTTTATTAAGGGCGACTTTCTTGATAAGAATTTCATAAACAATGAGAACAAGGCTCTCAAGAACAAGATAGAATTTGAACCTTATATGACGGGTGTTAACACCGTTCCTCTTTATACTGAGGATTGGCTGGCCAGGCTTAATTCAACTAGACTTAAAGATACTCTCATGGAGGGGGCTGCGCGTGGTTTTGTTAGCGAGCTGTCACCAAGATTCAGCCCTATAGCTACTCATGCATATGGCATTGAAAAGACTGGATCTGTTTTTGAGGATATTTATTCTGAAGACTTCGAAGAGGGAGATAGTTAATGGGTGCTCTCCATGCTGGAGTTATCTATAAAGGTCATGTAACAAGAGTAGGGAATAATACATGCGATGTTTATATTCCTTACGTCATGTCCCAGATAAAAGAGATACCTCTTTGCTTCCCAATGTACGGTGTTGAGTATTTCGAGGACTCTAAATATCAATACGGTCATGGAATTATATTCAGGCCAGAGATAGGTTCTCATTGCATTGTGACGCTTATCGAGGGTGATCCATACGTCCTGACATTTGTTCCTCCTTATGACCAGGTAAGAAAATCCCCCATGGTGCAAAATGTGGATGACATTGATCAGAGCATTGATGGCCTGTCCGCTGTGAGATCCCAGGTAGAGAACAGAATGAAGATCCTGCAGAAGCAGGCAGAGGAGCAAGGCCTTTCGAACGATCCGTCGTACCATTATAACGATGAAGATTTGACAGACGGAGATATGGGTTTCACCGCTGCATCTGGTAATAAGATGCTTGTTGCCAGCTATGGGCTAAACATCATGGCGGCATCAAATTACTGCTTCAGAACATACAGCAAGCTTGAGAATACCATACGTGAGGGATTCAGAAACTTCATAAGATTCACTCCTTCTGGGGATGAGAGTTGGACAAATTTAAGAGATAGCGAGACTGATGAGATAAGGACTCTTTATATAAAACGCCTGAAATACAGCTATGAGGACCAGGATCCGATATATACTTTTGCTGTTGGTCAGTCCGTAAATGGATATTATAAGCAGCATACATCACATCATAGTGATCAGGACGGGTCCTATATCGAGGTTGTTGATCTTGGTGCAAATGTAACAAGGATATATGATGCTGGGTCAAATGTATGCACAGAGTCAATAGGCAGGAATGAGGATGGTAGATCTGTAAGCGCAAGGAATCATGATATAAGCGGATCCATTGCAATGAATGTTAGGGGTATAATGACATCTGTCAATGGGAAGCTTTCTATTGTGTCTGATGGTGTAATTAATGCTGTTCAGGGCGTTATGACTACAGTAAAGGGGAAAGCATTAGTTCATATTAATCCCCCGCAGGCAAAGAAGTCAGAGAATAGTCCACCAACTGGTGCTGACAGCCAAAAGGTTGGCGGCATGACAGCTCAGGATTTACTTGGAAAGATTAAAGATTATGCCCCGCAGATAAACAAGACTGTATCACAACTTAGAGCTGGCAAGGTTAAGGAGGCTATGACTGAGGCAGCAATAGTCTATGGACCTAAATTGATTGATAAAGTCGGAGGAGTTCCACCTGGTGCTGCGAACGTTAAAACAAAAGCTTTGGATAAAGTGAGTGGTGCTGTTGACAGGATAGCCGCTAAGCTTCCAGAGGGGATGAGGGATAAAATAAAAGATGCGGTCGTGAACAAAATAAACAAGTATGCCACTGCGCAATTTGAGAATCTCGTATCGAATGGAATAGCAACAGCGAGCGGTAATATCATAAATGCTCAGACAACAGAATCTATAATGGGAGCTGTATGTAGCAGCGGACCAGAAACATATGACAGAGATGATGTTGAATTCAAGGAAGATGACATGGATAAACTCTCTGAAGATCATATTGGTCCACACACAAAAGATGTCGTAAAGAGCGCGTCTGAGACACCTTCTCCAGACGACGCCACAGTTACAATACTTGAAGATCAGATAGCAGAAGATATTGTTGATGCTGAGGTGCGAGATCAATCTCTTACGAGAAGACAGGCGAGAGAGGTTTCCGTTTACACTTCGAGAGGGATGTCATGAAGAACATAGCTACGGTTGGAAGCATAAGCAGTCATGGTGGTTATATAATTAATGGTGATCCACTGACGAAAGTTGAAGGAAGAGACATGGCCTTTGTAGGGTCTATGCATTACTGTCCGATTGGAGATCCTCCGCACGGCATAACACCTATCGTTAAGGGTGTATCTAAAACCTGGGTGAGAGGTAAGCAGGTCGCTACCGTTGGAGCAGTTGCAGGCTGTGGCGCTGTAATTAAAACTGGTGCATCTAAAACTTACGCGGAATAAATAAATGGCTCTTACTCCAGATCAAGAAGCAATCGTAAAAGCAAAAATCAGGGCGCTTTACGAGGATATTGGAAACCTGACAATGGCGAAGCAGGAAGTCTATCCTCTTGATGACCTTGACGATATGGATGAAATAAACTCTGATCAGTATGACGAGTATAATACTGAGATACTGTATTGGGAGAGCCAATATAAACATATCGTTGGAAGATGCCTTGTATCCACAGAAGTTATAAGCCCATCAACGATCGAAGATGCTGCAGATGGGTCAGGATGGATGTTTCCAACTGACGTCCTATATGTGTGTTCTACAAGGAGTACTGGATCTAGGACAGGCTCAGATAATTTTATTGATAATGAAAGTGTATTTAAATGGACAAATAAATGGAGGACGGTTGACATTGTAAAACCAGGTGATATAATGATAGTATCTGGGACGGAACACACAATCAACTCAGTCGTAGATGAACATACTTTAGATGTTGCATGTCCCACAGGCACTGGAATCACATACACCATTGTAAGATCATTAATTGGATCACCTTACACACTACTAAGGCCATATCTTCTGAATGGTTCTTATGGTGGAACTGGGTTTTATCCTAATGCTGAATTAAGTCTTATTGCTTCTGAGGTCGGATACAGGGATGATGGTCAGACGAGCGCACTTTCTGCCCAATTTACAGATAACACAAATTCTTTCTCTAGTTCAGACGTGGGCAAGGTTATGCATATAAAGACTGGATCAGATGTTGGTTATTATGAGATTATAACCTTTGTGGATAGCCACAACGTTATTCTTGATACTACTATGACAACCACTGACACCGATCTTGAGTATAAAATAGGAGACGAAGGAGGGGAGCTTCAGCTCTTGCAATGGTTCATAGACTACTGGGGCTCAACCACTGACTTTATCCCCACTTATCCAAGCCCTTTATACGACCAGTTCTCAAGCAATATCGACAAGCTTAATGATTGTATAGACGATGAAAGGTCCGCTATATCAACAAATAAGACTGCATATGATTCGTATAGTGGTGATCATGAGGACGCGGGCGCAGGAGCTATAATGACGGCAGCCATTGCCAATCTTGATACAACGAAAAACACACTGGATTATGAAAGCACTGGCACTATAACGATAAGTGACTTCATCGCAGCTGAGATAGCTGGAGATGAGAGTGTAATAGAGAATGCAATATCAGACAGGAAGGATTTCATAAACAACACCAGAGAAGATGCTATCGATGATCGTAAAGAGTATATCGAAACGGTCCTTGGTGAGATACTAGATTCTGGTGGGAGTGTTCTTGACTCAACAGATGAGCAATTTATTGGAGCCCCGACAGGAGAGGCGATGCTTTATTATAAGAGATTTAATTTTCTGGATATGAGGGTTAATAGAGCTGACGGAACATATAAGGATATAAAATCGAGAGAGGTTGACACCACGAACATCGATAACATGATTGCCGCTAAAGAGAGGCAAATCGAAGAATACGAAGCCCTGTTATAGGAGAAAGAAATGAGCAATAATGATATTAATCAGCCGTTAATTTATGAGGGAGTTTCATTCACAAAGGAAGCTTCGACTGAACTTCCTTATGATGAAAGCAGGTGGATTCTAGCTATTACACAGGAAGTGTATGAGCAGGTTCCCTCTTTGGAAAATGTTGATTATGATATCGAGCTGAAGAAGACTGATAGCGCCCAGGGTTATGGATATGGAGCTATCAAAGCAGAGAACTTCACAGTGCCTATCGTGATCAAAGAATCAAGACTTATGCCTCTGGATGTTTTCATCGACTCAGAAGGTAGGGCATGGCCAGTGAATCATGGGTATCTCGATCGATACATTGCAGACTCAGTTCAGGAATATGGAAAGTTGACAAAGAAAACAACTCCATCAAACGGTGTGAATATGATAGACAGACTGAATGCCCCTGACACTTCTCAGCAGGGTATTATTCAGGAAAGCCCTATCTTTGCATCAGACGAGTCAATGATTGCAAATATATTCAAGAGCAAAGAAGAAATAGAGAAGATCGCGAGCACTCTCAGGAGCAACCCAAATATAATCGCTTCCTTTAGAAAGAACAGAACTGACTCTTTCATGAAGAGAGCTCTTGAAGAAGCCCCTGTTGTAGAGGCGGCTACGGAAGAAGAAAAGACAGAGCCTTTCGTTATCGAGGAAGGGTTCAGGGCTGAGCTCATAAAAGAGAGCGGTCGATATATCGTTAAGGGAGTTGACGGCAAATATTATAAATGCTGTGTGGTTGCAAATGTTATAGGCTTTGATCTTAAGCCGAAGGACTACATGCTTGCTGGCAAGTTCTATAATTCTGCTAAGAATTCCGAAGATTTATACTCTATGCAGGCCCAGATTTCTGGAATAAACATAGGGTCTGTTGGAGAGACATATGATGTTTTCAGTTACAAAGATAGAGACAGGAATTTCGGTTGTTTTGTTATGAAGAAAGATGAGAAGATTCTTGCTTTCGAACCAGTCAAAATTCTTGGCGTAACTAACTACGACGAGGACAAGAAGATAACGGTTAGGCAGTCAGACAGTTGTGACTCGACAGAAATAAACAAGCGGTCGAGCATAAAAGAATACCTGGTTAAGGATATGATGGGAAAAGAGTTTAAGGTTTATTGCGGAGATAAATATACTGGAGTTACAGAAGAGGGCGGAAATTATTACATGAATTCAGATGTCAACTTCAGAACTCTCCCAGGTAAGCTAATTAAGCTGTCTGCTAATCCGAGCGATATTAATTCACATATCCAGGCCAGCAAAGAGACAAACCCTGTGACCATAAAGGTCGCTGGCTCAATCGTAAGCGTTAATGAACCATGGGCGTCAGATGATCTGAGGGCTGGGACATTCATCAAGAAAGCAAAGGAAGAGCTGTCAAAGTATTATAACAGAGCTCCTCTGGATGATGTTCTCAAAGAAGCTTCAGAGAAAGGTTCTGTTGTCATAAATCCGCCAGTAATGAAGAAGGAAGCAGTCGAAAAAGATTGGTCAGGTATGCCAAGGTTTGATACAGTTAAGACAGCGGCAGGGATTGCTGATGCTGAAACTGTAGACAAAGTCCTTGCTCTGAATTTTCTCAATCCAGCCAATATTACAAAGTTCAAAGAGTATGTTCCAGACCTTCGAAACTCTCTGTCAAAGCTGGCTGACCTTCTTCTTGCAGCAAGACTGGGGCTGGATGTACCATCTGTTGCTCTGAAAACAGCGATGGATAATCTTGGAGAAGCAATAACATTTCTGGAACAGGTTGATAAGGAGGACAAATAAGATGGGCTACATTCTGAAAGTAACAAACATATCCGATGTTGTTCTTGAGATAACAAATGATGATATTCTGGATTACGTTAGCGTTACCAAGATACGACCATCTGAGTACATTGAGCTGACCACAGCTTTCCGTACAAACAATCAGGTTGCAAGATGGGTTGGACTTGGGCAAGTTGAATCCAGAGTTGTATCGTCTGATGATGCTCCGACCCCGAGCGTTGCATCAAGATATAATGTCATGGCGTCTGAGGTTGGGGTTCTTCCAAATACCAATCCTTTTATACAGTATACAAACGCTCAGGACTTTCTTAATAAAGTTGAAGAGCTCTTGAGCAGCTCAATAGAAGGCACTGTTCTTACCAAGGACATCTCTCTGTCGAGTGAGGCCTCCAAGGATTTCTCAATTGCCAGGAATGGTGCGGCATGGATTATCAGGGGACGCCTGTATATTGATACTGACCCAGGTTCAGCTTTTAGTCAAACCCCTGAACTTATCATGTATTCTGGGCCAGACAGAAAAGATGATGAGATGATATATAAGTCAACAGTCCAGTTGTCTTACACAGAATTCTCATCCATTGCGACTGGTGGTGACGGGACTATAACCATCGATGATACTTCTGATTTCTTCGCAGACGACCTGTTGTATTTATTCTCATCCACAGAGAATGAATTTTCCAGGATAGAGACTATAGATAGCTCCACAGTATGTTCAATGATAGATAACATTGATAATAGCTATGCTGTTGACGATGGAGTTTCTAATGTTGTCGAATTCGGGAATCTTGCCGCTATTGATACGGCAGATGACGACAAGATGTATTTCTCAATTAAGTTCGGCTCCGCTCAGACAGTTGATCTGAAAATGGATTTGACAATATCAAGCATGATAACTGGATAATATAATTTAATTTTAGGAGGAAGTTAGATGAGATACGCAATGGCAAATGGTGGTCCTGAAGATGGTGTTAAGCTTTATGATGGACAGAGAACACCTTTTCCTGATGGGGCTATCAGTCCTATTCTTAATTGGGATTCTATAATCCTGGTTCCAGAGAAATACAGAGTTGTTCGTAACAATGAAGTCAAAGAGATGACGGCAGAAGAAAAGAGGGTTGTCGATAATAACATGCTTTCAACTCTCAAGAAAGAGAAGAACGCAGCTATCGATAACCGCACATCTCAGCTTATTGATGCAGGATACGAATATCCTGCAGATAGCGGAAATACGTTCAGTATGTCCCTGGCGGCACAGAAGAATATCATGGCATATAAACAGGTCATCGATATTGGTGCAGCTACATATCCTCTGAAGATGACATTCACTGATCCAGATGGTCTCGATGATGAATATGATTTCGAAGATGCAGATGCATTTAATGTGTTCTATGCTGGTGCTTTTATGTTTGTTCAGACACAATATAACAGCGGTAGAGCTCTTAAATTGGAAGTTAAGAATGCTTCGGATATTGACGAGCTCAATGCTGTTATTGACAACCGATAACATTTGGAGTAAGACATGGCTAAAATAAAAAATGTAAGCGCTTACCTCTTTACTCTTAAATGCGAGGATGACAGGGGTAAACAGTATTCTAAGGAATGTCCGCCTAATGTTGTAGTTGATATACCTGACAAGACTTACATAGAATCTTATGATGTAAACAGGCTTATCAGAAACGGAACTATTATAGTGATTGAGAATCCTGCTGGGTTCTCTGAGATCAGCTATCAGAATATTACCAGCAATGGTGATATTGAGTTCTCGTCTGACACAGAGGTTGATTACGAAATTGAAATCCAGAAGGCAAATGACCTGGTTATAGGTCGTATCTACATCGATTCTTCTTCTGCTGCATTCTATGATATTGCAGAGGTCATATTCTTCAATCATCCAGACAGAAAAGATAACCAGATATTCTATATCGCGAATGTTGCATTCGTATATACCGAGCTCTCGGCACCCGCTGGGGCAGGGAATACAGATATTGATGTTGACGATGCCAGCGATTTTATTGATGATCAGCTTCTGAGTATTAAAGGGTCGTCCCAGGAATTCAGGCGTATTGATAATATCTCCAGCAACACTGTCACTCTTATGGATCAGTTGGAAAATAGCTTCAATACAGATGATGGAGTTTCCTCTGTAGCAGAAATTGGAAACTTCAGTCTTATTGATCTGTCAAACAACGACAAGATCTATGGTCGAATTAAATTCGATACAGCAAAGACGATGACAATGAAGTATTATGTAAACCTCGTTGTGTAGGAGATTGTAATGGCCTTTCCTTCTGGATGGACCAATAAAATAAAAATATCAGTAAGCCCAGACAACATAGATTCCACTCTGACGGACTGGACACTGGTTTTTGATCAATCTTTTAGTCCAAATTTCACTCAGGTAAATGGCCCTCTGGATGCAGACGGAAATTTTCCAATGCTTAACGGTGGTGGGGATCTTCGTGCATCTTCAGATGCAGATGGCCTCACGAGGCTTCCCATTGATGTGAGGTCGGCTGTTACAGATAATGATCCATCAAATGGAAGCCTTGAAGTTGCTGTTAAGATACCATCTGTATCATCATCTGAACCAACAGATATATATTTGTGGTGGGGAAAGCCTGGCGAAACTCAGCCAGTAGCAGGCGATACTTATGGTCAGTACAACGCATATGACTCGAATTTCGTCTATGTTTCGCACGATGGAGGCTACACTAATCGTAAGAGTTCTGGTTCAATCAGCACAAAGGACGGGATAATAGACGAGGATGCGACAGGTAAAGTAGGTGTAGCATCTGACTTTGGCGGCACAGGTCATTATGATTTAGGTGATGATGCGACTCTCAATTTTGTAAATTCTGACTTTACATCTACGATTCTTGTGTATATTCCTAGTACTTTAGCAGATGTAAGAACTCTATCTGGTAAATATGATCATACTACATACAATCGTGGTTGGTTGCATAGAGTAAAACCAAATGTATCAGATGATCTGGCATTTTATTATCTAAGTGAAGGGGATGTTTTTACTCTTGATGAGGTGCTATTTTCTGGTGATCTTGGTATTCAGGATGATGACTGGCATTTAACCTCATGTAGATTTGAAAGGTCTTCCAAGACAAGTATATTTGTTGATGGATCTGAAGCTATATCAAAGACTGCTGATGTGCCAAGTTCTGTCTATGATAATGATGCAGAATTTGACTTTGGAAATTTTGGAGGGGGACTTGGAACTGATTATGAAAATAAGATTGATGAGATACGTCTTTCCAGTGTGTATCGGGAAGACTCATGGCTAAAGGCAGAATATCACAATTTGTTTAATACGTCTGGATTCCTAACTGTAAGTGGAGTAGAGCAGATTTTTGTCCCTGAAGACTATGCTAGTCGGATGAAAATCACATTAAGTCACAGTTTTGTAGATACGACATTAACGGACTGGACACTCGTTCTCGATCAATCTTTTGATTCAAGGCTTACTTCTGAAAATGGTCCTCTCGATGCGGATGGAAGCAACCCGATTCTTAATGGCGGAGATGACATAAGGGTAACGAGTGACAGCGCGGGCCTGAACAGGCTGCCAATCGACATTCGAAGTGCTGTGACAGACAATGACCCGTCAAGCGGAAAGTTAGAAATTGCTATCAAGATACCATCCTTATCAGGTATTTCTGACACAGATATTTACATTTGGTGGGGCAACGCTGACGCTATTCAATCGCCAGTTGATGGAGTATACGGACAATACAATGCGTATGACAGTTACCATGAATTAGTCTTGCCTAATGGTGCAAGCTCAGATCGTTCAAGTCATCAGAGGTCAACTACGGACAATAGTATTACATCTGGTGATGTTGTAGGTAAAGTTGGAAAAGCCACACATTATGCAGGTAACAATAGTCAAGATAGATGTATTATTGGAGATACAAGCGATTGGAACACTATACTTGATTATGATCACGCATTCACTATTGAAGGTTTATGGATGTTCAGCGATAACACAGTCTCAGTACCAACGGTGTGTATATCAAAAATAAAAGCAACCATTGATTATCGCGGAATATCAATGGTTTATAATCACCCATTAACAAAGCTGAATTTCACTTGCCAGCAAGACAACAGCCCGTTAAACAGTATGGATTTGACTCATAGTTCATTTACAATGACTGAAGATCAGTGGTATCAATTTGTCGGTACGAATAACGGAACGTCTGGAGCATCTTCTGGGATGACATTGTATGTGAATGGGGAAGACACATCCGCGACGGGTTCAGACAACGGAACAATGTCAAGCTGTTCACATAATGACCCGTTATTGGTTGGTTCTCGAAATTGGGGAACACCTTCATCTATGCGAGAATGGGAAGGCGATATAGACGAAGTTAGAATATCAAGCGTTGAAAGATCTGCGGCATGGATAAAGGCCAACTACAACAACCAGTTTAATACGACAGGATTTATAACCTTCTCAGATATAAAGCACAGAGATGTTGACGAGAGGTATTTTGTTGGGGATGACAGTTGGAGCTGGAATGATGACAATAACTGGTCTCTGTTTTCTGGTGAACCTGGTGGTCATTCGGTTCCTGGAGTTCTTGAAGAGGATGTTTTTGATTCAAACTCTCCAAGCTGCAGCTCTGCAATAGATATAAACATTAAGTCATTGGATGTTAGAGATACCTTTCTAAATGCAATACATCTTAACGGAAACGATTTAACCCAAACAGACACCGCTGGCGTATTTAACATAAAAGGTGGCACATTTAATATTGGGTCAGGGGATGTATCTGTAAATGCCACGTCTGTTGACATATCGGTGGACATTCCATCATATAGCGGTTCAATGATATTTAATGTTGATGTCGGTGATAATCAAGAGATCTATGGCGGCGCGACATTCAATGGAAATGTTGAGATGCGAGTCTCTCAGGCCTCTGGAGCTGGAAGAACGAGAACGATTGATGAACCGATAACAATAACTGGAGATATCTATCTACAAGAGTGTGAGCTTCCCAAAGAATACACCCAGGATGGATGGATCTATAAGGATGGTACTGGCACTGTAAGCGGCGACAACGATAGTGACTTTGTCATAATGAATTTGAAATTAAAATTCATTGGTGTAGGAGACGTAACTTTCTATGGCATGGAAGCATACCATGCTGAAGTCACATACGACAAGACATCTGGAACTGTCATAATGGAAGGCAGGCATGCTTTTGTCGGACGATCTGTCATTACATATGATTCAGCAACAGATTATCTTACAAATTTGGTTACTGCCCAGTTTAGATCAGAAGGATATGGTGATGTTTATATCTATCCTAATGTAGAGCCAACGTATTATTTATTATTTCTTAACTATGATAATGCTGGAGGTCTTCCAAGTACATATGATTTTGATGGCGGTGTTGTCAATGTAAGGGATTATCTTATTCATAGCCCATTCCCAGCACAGTCCATAGGAAGGCTGAACAATGGGACGATAAATATTCTTGGGTTTTCCTTATTCTGGCCTTTTGGATCTGTTGGGGATATATCAGGTACGGCAATCATAAAGCTTTCTGGAGGGGAGGCTCAAACATACAGGGATCCAACATCATTAGATGTGGCCATGAATGATATTGTGATAGAGAAAGATGCTGGATCGAAAGTCTATATAAATGGATCGATGAAGGTTGGGTCTACAAAAGATATAACAGTGAATTCAGGTATTCTAGTTGTCTCTGGAACCAATTACTTGAAGTCAGATAACTTGACCATCAACAACCCAACTGGTGAGCTGTTGATACTTTCTGGAGATGCTGATGTTGATGTTACTCTTCTGACAAATAACAATTATGTAAGGACGGACTACCCTGCGTCATTGCCATCAGGATTTGTAAATAATAAATTTGTCACACCGTCAGTTTATTTCGGATATAGAACTGCTCCCTTCTGGGATGACAGCTCCAAGGTTCATGACAAGCTAACCCCAACTGCGATGTACAGAAAAGCGTTTAATTAGGAGTAGAGATGGCCTTTCCAGCTGGATGGACTAATAAAATAAAGATATCAATAAATCCAGATTATATTGATTCTGCTTTAACAAACTGGACTATGGTATTTGATCAATCTTTTAGCCCAAAATTCACTCAGGAAAATGGTCCCTTGGATGCGGATGGAGGCTTCTCAATGCTTAATGGTGGCGGAGATCTTCGTGCATCTTCAGACGCTGAAGGCCTCACAAGGCTGCCTATTGATGTGAGGTCAGCTGTTATAGATAATGACCCAGCCAACGGGAAGCTTGAGATTGCTGTGAAAATACCTTCTGTGTCAAATACGGTTGCTACTGATATTTATATTTGGTGGGGCAAATCTGGAGAGACTCAGCCTTCTGCTTCAGACACATATGGACAGTACAATGCCTATGACAGTAATTATCTTGGAGTTTGGGCGGACGGTGGCGGTTCTGATAGGACAAGCAATCAGAACAATGGAACGGCAGATGGTGTGAGTGTCGGTGATACAGAGGGGCAGGTTGGTGTTGCGACAGATGCCAGTTCAGGTAATTTTGAAAATAAGGCGTCCAATTCATGGGGTTTTAATTCATCAAGCAATATAACCCTCTGCCGTATGGGGAAAACAGACAGAAATTACAGAGATGTATGGTTTCATAATAACGCAACCTATACAGCCTTTTCCAGTGGTTTCGAAAGCGATTCGTATACATTCTATTATCGGGATTCCAGCGGAACATTTATTAAACTTTCTGGAACGCAGAACGTGGTAGGTGACGACAGCTATCATTACTTTGTTACCGTGACCAACGGGACATCTGTGAATAATTACGTTGACAATTTACCCGATTCAAACGCAAACAACCTGGCGCAGAATGGAACGTTTGGTGATATGGGTACAAGGAATGTATTGTTTGCTTCAACGGATATGATTGCTGATGAAGTCCGACTCTCGAACACAACTCGTTCTTCAGCGTGGCTCAAGGCGGATTATAATAATCTATTCAATACGTCTGGGTTTCTAACTGTTAGCAATGTTGACCAGGCTTTTATCCCTGAAGAATATACAAGTCGAATGAAGGTTACATTAAGTCACGCTTTTGTCGATACAACATTGACAGATTGGACTCTTGTTTTTGATCAGAATTTTGATTCAAGGATGACTGCAGAGAATGGACCTCTTGATGCGGATGGTGCTAATCCAATTCTTAATGGAGGGGCTGATATTCGAGTTACGAGTGACAGTCAAGGTTTGAATCGGCTTCCTATTGATGTAAGAAGCGCTGTCATAGATAACGATCCTGCCAATGGGAAGTTAGAGATTGCAGTAAAAATACCTTCTTTGTCAGGTTTAGTTGATACAGACATTTATATTTGGTGGGGAAATCCTGACGCGGTTAAATCGGCAGCTGATGGAGTATATGGTCAGTACAATGCGTATGACGGCAACAGCAAAATACGGTTGCCTGACGCTGGCGGCAACGACCGCACGAGTAACGGAAACAACATGACGGCATCTGGTGGGGTGTCCGTTGGCGGGGCGACTGGAAAGGTTGGAAAGGCAACGTATTTCGACGGCAGCAACGATTATGTTTACAACTCGTCTATTTCTCCAAGTTTTAGTGGTAACTTTACATTCTCTTTTATGCTTAAGTACACCTATAGCCCCCCCTCGAGTGATCCAAGATTGTCTGACTTTGCTCAAGCCTCTGATCGAGGGTTGAATATTAAAGAAGGTCGTGGTCCACATGTGATCGGGTTTGATGATTCTGGCGGACCTTCAGACGAAGTGTATAGCCCCTCTGGTCAGAACGATGGGAAATGGCATCTGGTTATAGTGAGACGAAGTGGCACAAACTATAACATGTATTATGATGGCAGTAACAGGGGTTCTAATGGTGGCACTGCTCCGACATACACGAGACTATTTCTTGGTGCAAGAAATGAGCCATCTTTGTACTTCAGGGGGTATCTTGACGAGGTAAGAATCGATAATACTTATCGTTCTAATGCTTGGATCAAGGCTGATTACCACAACTTATTTAATACATCAGGATTTATAACCTTCTCAGATATCAAGCACAGGGATGCCGATGAGCGGTATTTTGTAGGAGAGCATAGCTGGATATGGAATGATGATAGAAACTGGTCTCTTTTCTCTGGTGAACCAGGTGGTCACTCAGTCCCTGGAGTTCTTGAGGAAGCTGTGTTCGACTCTAATTCTCCGAGTTGTAGCTCTGCGATAGATATAAATGTTAAGTCATTTGACGTTAGGGATGACTTCGCCTATGCGATACATCTTAATGGGAATGATCTTAACCAGGCAGATACAGATGGGGTGTTCAATGTCAAAGGTGGGTCACTGAATATAGGCGCTGGTAGCGTTACGATAGAATCAACATCTGTTGACATTTCAGTTGATATCCCATCTTATACTGGATCTATGATATTTAATGTAGACGTTGGGGATAACCAGGAGATATATGGTGGTGCGACTTTCAATGGTAATGTTGAAATGCGTGTCTCTCAGAGTGCTGGCGCAGGTCGTACCCGAACAATAGATGAGCCTATAACGATAACTGGAGACATCTATCTGCAGGAATGCGAACTTCCTAAAGAATATACTCAGGATGGTTGGATTTATAAAGATGGTACTGGAACGGTGAGTGGTGATGGAGATAGAGATTTTGTTATAATGAATTTGAAGCTAAAGTTTATTGGCGATGGAGATGTTACATTCTATGGTATGGAAGCGTATCATGCCGAGGTTACATACGACAAAACGTCTGGAACTGTAATCATGGAAGATAGGCATGCATTTGTTGGTCGATCGATAATTACATATAACTCAGCAACGGATTATCTGACAAATGCGGTTAATGCCCAATTCAGAGCAGATGGTTATGGAGACGTTCAGTTTTATCCTAACGTTGAGCCTACTTATTCGATGTTGATTCTGAGTTATTTTGATACGGGTGGACTGCCAAGTACATATGACTTCAATGGCGGAGTAATAAATGTCGCTGATTTATTTTTTCACATAACGTATCCAGCATCATCTATTGGAAAATTAAATAATGGGACTATAAAGATCGGAGCATCTTTTTCCTATGTCAATCAAATTGGATCAATTGGAGATGTTGCAGGCACTGCTGTTATGAAATTCGTTGGTGGTGATCTTCAAACATACAGGGATCCTTCTTCAATTAAGGCCAGTACGAACGACATTATTATCGAGAAGGACTCTGGCACAAGAATGTTTATAACAGACTCGATGAAGGTTGGTCCTTCCAAAGATATAACGGTAGCTTCAGGTATTCTTGTTGCATCAGGAGATGATTATATTCACGCTGACAACCTTGTAGTGAATAATCCTAATGGTGAGTTGTTGATATTGTCTGGTGATGTTGATATTGATGTTACTCTTTTGACTAACAATAATTATGTAAGGACGGACTACCCTGCTTCATTGCCATCAGGCCTTGTGAACAATAAGTTTATTACACCGTCTGTATATTTTGGATACAAAACAGCGCCGTTCTGGGATGATGCATCCAAGATTCATGATAAGCTAACGCCAAATGCTATGTATAGAAAAGCTTTCAATTAGGAGTCAATATGGCTTTCCCTGAAGAATGGAGAAACCGACAAAAAATAACAGTCAGTAATTCATATATTGATTCGTCTCTTACTGACTGGACATTAATCATATACAAAGGGTTGAGCTCTAAGTTTACAGCTGTCAACGGCATACTTGATGCTGATGGAAAAAGACCAATGATTAATGGTGGTGGCGATTTGCGTGTTTCTCTTGATGAGGATGGCGCTACCAGGCTTCCGATAGATGTTAGATCTGCTTCAATAAATAATAATCCATCAAATGGAACGCTGGAGATTGCTGTAAAGGTTCCTTCCGTTTCAGATTCGTCTGATACAACAGTTTATTTATGGTGGGGAAAAGAAGGAGAGAGCCAGCCAGCTGTGGACAGCCTCTGGGGGCAGTATAATGCGTATGACAGTTTCCATGAACTTGTCAGTCCAGGCGGTGGAGATAATGATCGTACCTCTAATGGCTATACTGGCTCTGGGCAGGGTGGCGTATCAATAGGGGGAGCAACTGGTGCTGTAGGATCTGCTACATATTACGATGGTATTAATGATCGTGTTGATTGGGGTAATATCTTAGACATTGGTTCTAATGAAGATTTTGCCATAGAAGCTCTCTTTAAGACAAATACTACTGACTATAGTAAATATCCTGGAATTATTAGCAAAGAGTGGCAGAGTGATTCACCTCGGCAGGGATACTTCCTTGGGATAACTAATACAGGATCAGTTTTTCAGGAGACAAGGCAAAATGGTACAGCCGATTACGTCGTATTCGACTCTGGCTACTTCGATAATAATTGGCACTATGTAGCATCAAATCGAGATACTGGTGGGAATAAATGTATTGGTCGTCTTGATACAACAACTAAATTAAATAGTGGTATTCAAACTGGAACCTTAACTACTACTGAGCAGCTTCGCTTTGGGTGCAGGGGTGATACTGGCTTTCCTTCCGATATCTATACAAAGATCACCTTATGTGAGGTGCGCATATCAAGTGTTCCTCGTTCCGATGCTTGGTTCAAAGCCAATTATAATAATCTACTCAACACTTCTGGGTTTATCACTGTAGACGACATAGAGGATACATTTGACCCTGAAGAATATACAAGCATGATGAAGGTTACAATAAGCAAGAATTATATTGACACTCCTTTATCAAATTGGACAT
>Ga0272441_10003835_pt1 | contig 28066 bp, 28 predicted proteins | sample SSMProp6N_FD_193582 | JGI IMG/M metagenome (GOLD analysis project Ga0272441, IMG submission 193582) | Marine sediment archaeal communities from Little Sippewissett salt marsh, Falmouth, MA, United States - SSM-Prop-6N | ecosystem: Environmental > Aquatic > Marine > Wetlands > Sediment ... | reverse complement strand
TGCCGGAGGCCAAACTCCTGATGCTGAAACTCGTCGTCGACGCCGCCACACGCCGTCTCCTCGGCGCCCAGGCCACGGGCCCCGGCGACGGGTCGAAGCGGATCGACGTGGCGGCGATGGCGATCACGGCCGGCATGACCGTGGACGCCCTCGCCAACGCCGACCTCTCGTACGCCCCCCCGTTCTCCCCAGCGATGGACAACCTCATTACGGCCGCCAACGTCGCGCGGAACAAACTCGACGGCCACATGGTCGGCGTGGCGCCGATGGAGGTGAAACGGATGCTGGACGAGGGGGAGGATTTCTTCTTCCTCGACGCGCGGAGTCCCGCCGAATACGAGCAGGTCCGTCTGCCGGGGTCCACGCTCATCCCGCTCGGGGCGCTCCGCGGGCGCCTGGACGAGGTGCCCCGCGACAAGCCGGTCGTCGCCTTCTGCAAGATTTCGCTCCGCGGGTACGAGGCGGCCCTCATCCTCCGGCACGCCGGCGTCGAGGACGTCCGCGTCATGGACGGCGGCATCGTCATGTGGCCGTACGAGACCGCGTCCTGACAGCCGACCGGTGCCGGGGACCGGGCACCGCGCGATATCGGGGGCGGAATTGCCGGGCGGCGGGTCTCCTGACCCGCCGCGCATAGCCGTCGGCACAGTAGTCCGGGAGGGCCACCGCGCGGGACGCGGCGGGTGCGGAGACCCGCTGCGCTTGTTCGGAATCGGCCCCCTCAAGCGCCTGGCAGCCCTGGTGCCGAGGCTTTCTCGCCGCAACGTGCGCATGCCCCCCTTTTCCACTTCCCTTCAATGACAGCGGCGCTCTGACCTTTTAAAGTGGCATGGGTGCCGCCGCAGGGCGGGAGGGCTGAGAGAAAAAATCGGGGAAATGCTTGCGTTCCATCGGATTTGTGCTAGACTTCACAAAGTCAATTGGAAGAGCGGCTCTAAACCGTTTAAAGCCGCCAACTTCGTCCGATGAATAGCAAGGGAACAGCAGGATCGTCCATCGGAGCACAAGATTCTTTTGGGAAGCATGCATTGACCACGCATTCCGACGACATTGCGCTCTGCAGTCTCAGGCGAGGGTTGTTGTACCTCCGGGCCTTGGACGCCATGAACAAGCGGGACCAGGAAGTGGTTTCGTCGGAGGAGTTGGCCGGTTTTCTCTGCCTCACCGACACGACCGTTCGCCGCGACCTGTCGGCCTTCGGGCGGCTGGGGACCCGCGGGCTCGGGTATCGCGTGGGTGACTTGCGAACCCGCCTTCTCGAAGTGGCGAGCCCGAAGGAAATCATCTTCGGGACCGTCGTCGGCGTGGGGCGCCTGGGCCAGGCCCTGCTACGGAGCGATGGCGTGGTCCGCGTGCCGGGGCTGGTCATCCGGGTCGCCTTCGACATCGACGTGCAGAAGATCGGATCGGTCATCGGCAACGTCCGGGTGCTCGACGCCTCTGACATGGCCGACGCCGTGCAGCGTCAGAAGATCGACGTGGCCCTGGTGACGGTTCCGGCCGAGGCGGCTCAAGGGGCCGTGGACCGTTTGGTCGAGGGCGGCGTGTCGGCGGTGCTGAACTTCAGCCCGATCCACGTTGCGGCCCCGGACTCGGTCTTGGTCTCGAATATGGATATTTTTCTGGAACTCGAGAGCCTGCTGCTGACGCTCGCATCGAGAAAGGGCGAGAAGGGGCGGGGAGCCGAGCGCCAACCCCCCGATTCGCCGGCGTAGGGGCATCGCACACGTCTCCTTGCCGGCCGGAAGCGAGGTGACCGAATGAATGCGCGGCCGAAGGCCCACCCGATCAGCCGGTATGCGGCCACGGCCATCGCGCTGCTGGCGTTATGGATTCTCCTGACGTCAACCGTTTTCGATGAGTATCTGGCGGGCGGCGCTGTGCCCGGGTCCGCGGTCCAGGAACTGGCGGCGGGGGCCGTTGTGTCGCTGGTGCTGGCCTTCTGGGGATACCGGTACCTGACGGTCCGGGGCCTCTCGATCTACTCCCCCAAACGGTGGTTGTATTTGCTTGCCTACATTCCCGTGTTTTTCTACGCATGTCTGAAGGCCAATCTCGACGTGGCGTACCGGGCCATCCATCCGAAGATGCCGATCCACCCGGGCGTCGTGATCATCCGCACGCACCTGGAGTCGGACGTCGGCAAACTCATGCTGGCGAATTCGATTACGCTGACGCCCGGCACGCTGACGCTCGAGATCTCGGGTGATACGCTGTTCATCCACTGGATCAACGTGACGACCACGGACGTGGAGGAGGCAAGCCGCCTTATCGGCGGCCGGTTCGAGAGGTACCTGAAGGCCATCGCGGAATGAGCGAAACGCTGCTCATCGTCCTGTTCGGCATCGGCATCGGGGGTATGCTGCTCTGCCTGCTTCGGGCCGCCAGGGGCCCGACGACGGCCGACCGGGTGGTCGGCGTCGACGGGATGGTGACCATCACGACGGCGCTGCTGGTGCTGCTCGGGTTCCTGCTGCATCGGCGGATTTACCTGGACGTTTCGCTCGTGTACGCCGTGCTGGCGTTCGTGGGCGTACTCGTGATTGCGCGGTACCTGGAGAGAGGACTATGACCGCGGCGATCCTCGGTGGCGTGTTGATGGCGGTGGGCTGCCTCTTCCTGCTGCTCGGGGGTCTGGGCATCTACCGGTTCCCGGACGTGTACAACCGTCTCCAGGCGGGGACGAAGTGCACGACGCTGGGGGCGGTGTGCACGATCGTCGGCGTGGGCGTGGCCGAACCGGCCTGGATCTTCAAGGCGGTTCTCATCGCGGCGTTCATCCTGCTGACGAACCCGATCAGCGCGCATGCCCTGGCCCGGGCCAGCCGCAAGAGCGGCGTTCCCCTCTGGGAAGGGAGCGTGGTGGACATGGCGGAAGCGCCCGAGGCCGGCGAAGCGGTAAACGCCGCGGACACCGACGGGGTGGAGGAGCAGCGGTGATCGTCCTGGAAGCGATCCTGATTGCGATCATGGTCGTGGCGGCCGCGGCGACCAGCGTTTTCAAGGATCTGGTCAGTGCGGTCGTCGCGTGTGCGGCGGTCAGCCTGCTCGCCTCGGTGCTCTTCTACATGCTGGATGCGCCGGACGTGGCGATGGCCGAGGCCGCGATCGGAGCAGGTCTGAGCACGGCGATCTTTGTTCTGGCCATCCGCAAGACCGAAAGGTACGAGCGATGAGACGGGCGGCGGCAATCCTGCTTCTGGCGGTGCTGGCGACGGGGCTCGCGCTGGCGCTGGAAGCGGTTCCGTTCGGCCGGGCCAAGACCGACGTCGCCAACCATTACATTCGCAAGGGGGTGGAAGAGACCGGCGCCACGAACCTGGTGACGTCCGTGGTGGTGTGCTATCGTGGGCTGGACACACTGGGCGAGGTGACGATCCTGTTCATCGCATCGCTTGGGGTGGGCGTCTTGCTCTTCGGCCGGCCGCGGCACGGGGGACGCGGGCGGGAGGAGGCCAGCGCCATCGTGGCAACCGGTGCACGGGTGCTTTTCCCGCTGATTCTCCTGTTTGGGATCTACGTGTTTCTGCACGGCCATCTCACGCCCGGGGGCGGATTCCAGGGCGGGGCGGTGCTTGCCTCCGCATTTCTGCTGCTGTACCTGGCCCGGCCGGCACAGACGGTCAGCCGGGCGACACTGGGCGCCGCTGAGGCTCTGGGTGGACTCGTCTTCGTGGGCGTCGGGGTGCTGGGACTCATCGCGGCCGGTTATTTCCTGAACAACTTCCTTCCTAAGGGGCAACCCAACCTGCTCCTCAGCGCCGGCGTCATCCCCGTGATCTATGTGGCGATCGGCGTGAAGGTCGGTTCGGAACTGGTACGGATCATCGGCGACCTGGTGGAAACGGAATGACCGCGTGGATGCGCTAAGCCAAACTATGTATTACGCCGGCGCCGTTGCCCTTTTGCTGGTCGGGTTCTACATGGTGCTCGTCAAGGCGAACCTGATCAAGATCATGCTGGGCATCAGCTTCCTGGATACAGGTACGCACGTGCTGCTGGTGGCGATCGGGTACGTGCGCGGCGGCACGGCGCCCATTCTGTCCGAATCGCTCAGGCAGTCGGCGGAAGCGGGGGGATCGGTGACGGTGGTCGATCCGGTTCCACAAGCGTTGGTGCTGACGGCCATTGTGATCGGCGTGGGCGTCTTGGCTCTTGGATTATCTATTATAGTGCAACTCTACAGGCATTACGGCACACTGGACGGCCGGCAGATAAGGGGGCTGAAATGGTAGCCGCCCCCCTCTTGATTGCGATTCCGTTGGCGGCGGCGTTCCTGGTCCTGCTGCTGCGGCCGGTCATCGGGAAAGGCGTCCGATTCGTCCCGCCGCTGGTGTTGCTGTCGAATTTGGTTCTCAGTTGTATGCTGATTCCGCGGGCGCTTGCCGAACCCATCGTCGTCTCGATCGGGGGGTGGGCCCCGCCACTGTGCATCAACCTGGTAGTCGGTCCGGTAGGGGTTCTGTTGGCGGTGTTGATCGCGATCGTCAGTTTTCTCATCGCCGTCTATGCGGCTGCCACCATACGGAAGGAACCGTCCGACCGGTACCACATGCTCTTCCTGCTGCTGGTGACGGGCGCCACGGGGACGGTGCTGACGGGCGACATCTTCAACCTGTTTGTGTTCTTCGAGATCCTGTGTATTGCCTCTTACGTGTTGACCGCGTATGAACGGGAGAAGGCGGGGACGGAGGCCGGGTTTAAGTACCTGGTCCAAGGCACGATCGGTTCCACGCTGATTCTGGTCGCGATCGCCTTGGTGTACGGGCTGTTCGGCACGCTGAACATGGCCGACATTGCGAGCCGGGTTTCCACGGTGGATTCGCCCGTCCTGTTCGTGGCGGCGGGATTGTTCATTGCGGGCTTTGGAGTGGAAGCCGCCATCTTCCCGCTGAACGCTTGGCTTCCGGACGCCCATTCGTCGGCCCCATCCTCGATCAGCGCCGTCCTGTCGGGTCTGGCCATCAAGGCGGGTGTGTACGCCATGGTGCGAACGACATACACGCTGTTCAACGCGCCGGGGTTTTTCGGATTGCTGGCGGTGATGGGGGTCCTCACGTTGGTCATCGGTGAAATATCGGCGTATCGGCAGCGCGAGGACATCAAGCGGATGCTTGCCTATTCGAGTATCGGCCACATCGGGCTGATCGTCTTCGCGTTCGGCCTGGCCACGTCGGCGGGGAGTTTCGGGGCGCTGTTCCAGTTGGTGAACCATGCGCTCGCCAAGGCGCTGCTGTTCCTCGCCGTCGGATACATGATCTACACGGCGGGGTCGAAGCGGCTGTCCGCGCTGGCGGGGCTGGGCAGGGAGATGCCCGTCACGTGCGTGGCGTGCACGGTGGCGATCTTTTCCCTGGTCGGCCTGCCGCCGTTTGCCGGGTTTATGAGCAAACTCTCGATCATCTATGCGGCCGTGGCCACGGAGCGGACCCTGGCGATGGTGTTGGTGGCCATCGTGCTGGCGGCCACGGTGGTAGAGGCCGGGTACTTTTTCCGGCTGGTCCAGGCGTTTTTCTTCCGGGAAAGCCACGGCCCGCGCGGGGGGCGGGAGGTGCCGCTTGCGGCGCTCGTCCCGATCGTGGTGTTGGGGATTCTGATTGTGGTCATTGGCGTGTTCCCGCAGGTCGTGACCCCGGTGCTTCGGGGCGCGGCCGATGAGTTGTGCAATCGATCCGAGTATATTGCCTGTATCCTGGGGAGGCCGTAGGTGGAAATCGCGGTCCTATTGAGCGTGGCGCTGCTCGGAGCGATGGCGGTGTACGTGGCGGGGCGATTCTCCGCCCGCGGCCGGAATGCGCTGGCGGTCCTTGTGGCCTTGGCGGTGATGGTCGGCGTCGCGCTGCTGTACGGCCGAGGCGTTCGGATGGCGTACTACCGTTTGCCCATCCTGGACGCGACGCTGGTCCTGCGGTCGAATCCGCTGGCGTGGTTCTTCGCCATGGCCGTGGCCGCCATCGGCTTCTTCTCCATCCTCTTCTCGCTGGAGTATATGAAGGGCCACGCGCGGCTGGGGTTCTATTACGCCGCCATGCTCGTGGTGAACGGGGCGATGCTGGGCATCGTGCTGAGCGGCGACCTAATTTCGCTGTACGTGTTCTGGGAGATCATGAGTTGGACCACATACTTGGTGATCAGTTATCGCGGCGGACGGGCGGTGGCGGCCGGCTTAAAGTATATGGTAATGTCGATTATCGGGTCCTGCGCCATGCTGCTGGCGATCGTGAGCGTGTACGTGCACTGCGGCACGCTCGAGATCGCGGCGCTGGCCGAGCCGATGCAGAGCGCGTCGACGGGGTTCGCCCTGTTCATCCTGTTGATGTTCGCGATCGGCTTCGGAATCAAGAACGCCGTCATGCCGCTGCACACCTGGCTGCCGGATGCGCACAGCGAAGCGGTCTCGCCGTTTTCGGCGGTTCTCTCCGGTATCCTCGTGCGGATGGGCATGTACGGGTTCGTGTTGATCATGTACGGCGTGCTGGGGCTGGGACTGCTCGCGCGGTTCGGGTCGGGGGTTCTCAGTTTCGGATATCTCTTTGCGTGGGTGGGGGCGCTGACGATTGTGATCCCGACGTTCACGGCCCTGCTGCAGGACGATTCGAAGCGGCTCTTGGCCTGGCACGGCGTCGGGCAAGGGGGATACATGATTTTGGGTATCGCGATGGCAACGCCGCTGGGGATCGCCGGCGGCATTTTCCATACGCTGAATCATTGCATTTACATCGCCCTCCTGTTCCTGGTGGCCGGGGCGGTGGAGTACCGCACCGGCGGCATCCGCGACCTCAACCAGTTGGGAGGGCTTGCCAAGCGGATGCCCGTCACCTTTGTGGGCGGGTTGGCCGGCATCTGCGGCCTCATCGGTGTCCCGCTCACGAACGGGTTCGCCAGCAAGTGGCTCATCTATAAGGCGCTGATCGCGGACGGGCACCCGTTCCTGGCCTTTGCCGCCCTCGTCGGCACGTGGGGGACGATCCTTTCTGTATATAAGTTTCAGCATAACACATTTCTCGGGCAACTGCCGGAACGGTACAAGGACGTGAAGGAAGTGCCCTTTGTGATGCAATTGCCGATTCTGCTGCTGACCGCGGCCATCCTGGTATTCGGGATTTTCCCGGGCATTCCGTTAGGCGCGATCGGGGCCATTCAGAGGTCGCTCGGCCTCGAGGCGCTCCGGGTGGGGGCGTTCTCCGTACCGCCCGAGGTGGGCGAGTTGAACACGATCACGATCCTGGCGGCGGTGGCAGGCGGATGCCTCGTGCCCTACATCCTGTTCCGCCTGTGCCGCCGCTCCAGGACCGTCGCGCAGGCGGACACCTACGGGGCGGGGGCGTACGCGCCCGCGGACCGGTATCAGTACAGCGCCCGGTTTTACGACCGGGCGTATGCTGTCATCGAGCCGTACGTTCGCGACCGGGTCGACGCCTTTTACTACTGGCTCGTTGAGAAGAGCGAGGGCGTCTTCGAGGCCGCCAGGCACCTCTACGGCGGGAACGTCAATACCTACGCGCTGTACATCATGCTGTTCCTTGCGCTGATCCTGGCGGTGGGCTTCGGATGGGGATTGTGACCATGTGGGTGGTTGGAATCATCGCGCTGCCCCTGCTGGCAATCGGGGTGTCCGTGTTCTTTCTGGGCGTGTCCCGGAAGGTGACGGCCCGGATCCAGCGGCGTTACGGGCCGCCGCTGTATCAGCCGGTGATCGACGTGGTGAAACTGCTGGCGCAGGAAGAGCACGTGTCGCACGGGATGGTGTTCGACGCCGGGATGGTGCTGGCGTTGGGCGGGTCGCTGGCCACGGTGCTGTTCATTCCGGTGGGAGGGCTGCATCCGCTCAGCGCGGGGGGCGACCTCCTGGTCATCCTCTACCTGATGCTGCTGCCGCCGCTGGGGCTGGCGCTGGCGGCGGGGGCAGCGGAGAATCCGAATGCGAGCATCGGGGTTTCCCGGAAACTCATCCTGGCTCTCGGATACGAGGTGCCCTTCCTCCTTGCACTGCTGGCGGTGATGACGCAGGAGGGGACCACCTCTTTGGTGGCGATCGCGGAGGCGCAGCAGCCGTCTGTCCTGGAGTGGGGCCTCGTGCGTGCCCCGCTGTCGGCGCTGGCGGTGGCGCTGGTACTGCCGGCGATGCTGGGGCTCCGGCCGTTCGACATGGCCACGGCCCCGCAGGAGATTGCGTCCGGTACGCTGGTGGAGTTCGGCGGGAAATACCTGGTTCTGGCGGCGCTGCAAGGCGCCTTGCACACCTATATTGTGATCGCCCTGTTCGTGGACCTGTTCCTGGGTGGCGGGGCCAACGTGCTGACGTTCCTGGCCAAAATGGGCGTCGTGTTCTTCGGCGGGTTGCTGATCAACGCGGTCTACCCGAGGGTCCGGATCGGCCAGGCCCTCCGGTTCTGCTGGAAGTGGCCCACGCTGCTGGCGCTGCTCGGACTGGTGGTCGTGATGGTGATGGGAAGGTAAACGATATGGACCGGGCCCAAATCCCAAAGATTCTGAAGAGCCCCGCCAACTGGGGACGGAAGTACTCGCTGTGGGCCGTCTATTTCTGCACGGGGTGCGGCATCATCGAGATTCCGCCGGTCGTGACCTCGCGCTGGGACGCGGAGCGTTTCGGCGTCATCCCGATGGCCACGCCACGGCAGGGGAACCTGTTCCTCATCACCGGTTACGTCTCGCTGAAGACCCTCGGAGCGATCATCCGGACCTACGACCAGATGCTCAACCCGAAGTACGTCGTCGGCTTCGGCTCGTGCCCGGTGAACGGGGGCATGTACTGGGACTCGTACAACACCATCAAGCATCTCGACCAGTACGTTCCCGTGGACGGCTGGATCTCGGGCTGCATGCCCCGGCCGGAGGCCATCTTCATCGCCGTCACGCATCTGTGGACCTTGATCGACAAGGGCCTCGCCGACGGCTATAAGCGATACAAGGACAACTACGACTTCTACTGCGCGAACCAGCGGCGCGTCCTCCCACACCTGCCCAAGTTTGCGTGCGGGACCGGGACGGAGACCGCGACCGCACCGGCCACGTTGCGGATGCCGACGTGAATGAAGAAGACCTGAAACAGAGAATCGCCGACCGGATGCCCCAGTGTGGCGTCACCGTCCCGAAGCCGGGCCGATTGATTGCGACGGTCCCGCGGGATGGTCTGCTGTCGCTGCTGCACCTTCTTAAGACGGACGGGTTCGAGCACCTGTCGCTTATCTCCTGCGTGGACTGGATCGATGAAGGTGAACTGGAGTTGGTCTATCATCTGTGGTCGCAGGAGAAGAAGGTGCACGCCATGGCGAAGACGCGCGTCGACCGCGCGTCGCCGCGGATGCTGTCCGTTATTCTGCTCTTTCGCCACGCCCAGACCTACGAGCGGGAACTCCACGAGATGTTCGGCATCGACTTCGACGGGAATCCGCGTCAAGTGCCGCTGCTGCTGGACCATTGGCAGGGCATCCCGCCGATGCGAAAGGAGTTTGATTTGCGCCGACACGCTCGAGAAACCTTCGGCGTCGAGGAACGCACCGATGACTGAGCCGGACGCCCCAACCGCCACCGCCGCCCCGCGGGAACTGGAGATGTACTTCGGCCCGCAGCACGTGGGCATGGTGGGCAATTTCGGCATCATCCTGACCGTCGAGGGCGATACCGTCGTCCGCGCCCGCGCCAACCCGGGGTACCTCCATCGCGGGTTCGAGAAATTAATGGAGTACCGGACCTATATCCAGAACTTCCCCCTCGTCTGTCGGCTCAACGTGATGGACCCTGACCCGAACGAGGCCCTGTATGCGATGGCGGTGGAGGATCTGGCGGGCCTCGACGTGCCCCCGCGGGCTCACTACATCCGGACCGTCGTGCTCGAACTCAGCCGCGTTTCCTCCCACCTGATGTGGATGTGGGGGTACGCGAACCTCCTGGGCTTCGAGACCCTGGGCCAGTGGGCCATGGGCGACCGCGATTACGTTCTGGACCTCTTCGAGGCGCTGACGGGCGGCCGGGTCTACCATACGTATATCTGGCCCGGCGGGGTCCGGCGGGACCTGCCCGACGGGTTCGCCGACAAGGCCTACCGGGTCCTCGACCACCTGCAGTCCATGCTGCCTGAGTACGACAACCTGTTCTTCAACCACCGCCTGTTTGCCGACCGGACGCAGGGGCTGGCGGTGCTCGGACGGGACGACGCCCTGGCCATGGGCGTCACGGGCACGAACCTGCGGGCTACGGGGGCCGCCGCAGACACGCGCAAGGACGAACCCTACGCCGCCTACGGCGCGCTCGATTTCGACGTGCCCACCATGCAGGACGGCGATTCGTATGCCCGCGCCGTGGTCGTGCGCCTGGAGATCGAGCAGTCGCTGTCCCTCGTCCGGCAGGCGCTGGAGGGGATGCCCGGCGGCCCGGCGTGGACGAAGATGCCCAACCCGTTCAAGTGGGAGGTTCCGCCCGGCGAGACGTACGTCAAGATCGAATCGGCCCGCGGCGAGGCCGGCTTCTACATGGTCAGCGACGGCTCGGACAAACCCTACCGGGTCCATTTCCGCTCGCCGTCTTACCCCGTGGGGATCCTGGTGCTGGAGCGCCTGCTCCAGGGCGCGAGCCTCTCCGACGTGGGCCACATTATGCTGAGCCTGAACATTGCGGCACCGGAGATAGACAGGTGAACCGGCCATGATCAGCGAGAAGAAGAGCCTGTTTGCGCCCTTTGCGGCGGTGAAGTTCCTGTTTCGCAAGCCGCACACCCTCCGCTTCCCGTTCGAGCCGAAGGAGCCTGCCCCTCGATACCGCGGCTTGCACCTGAACGACTGGGGTACCTGCACGGGTTGCGGCAACTGTGCGGACATCTGCCCGAATCAGGCCATCACCATGGTCCCGATCCCCGAGATTGAGGCCGAGCCCGGCGACACGGGCGAACGGCCGCAAGTCGACTACGGCCGATGCTGCTTCTGCGGTCTGTGCGTGGACATCTGCCCGCCCGGCAGTTTGAGCCTCTCCAGGGACTTCTACCACATCGACCGGACCACCGACAGTTTTGCATACCTGGCCAAGGACGAGCGTTCCGATCCCGAGGCCTTCCTTCCGGCCGGCGAGTACTCCATCCTGAAGGCTGGCCTCGGCCATCGGAAAGAGGACAACCCGGGCTTCGGCCCGGACATGGCGTACTCGCTCGTGGCGTTCGAGCGGACCCCCATGCCGGCCCTGCCTCCGGAGCAGCGAAAGACGGGCTTTGCCGAAATCGTCCAGGGATTCACCGAGGCCGAGGCCCGCCGGGAGGCGTCGCGGTGCCTGGAGTGCAGCCTGTGCGAGGCCGCCTGCCCCGCCGGCATGGATATCCAGGAGTACGTCCTCGCCATCTGGCGCGGCGATTACGAGCAGGCCCTGCGGGTCATCTACCGTACGAATCCCCTGCCCAGCGTCTGCGGCCGGGTCTGCACCCACAAGTGCGAGGAGACGTGCGGCCTGGGCAAGCGCGGCGAGCCGGTGGCCGTCCGCTGGCTCAAACGCTTTGCCGCCGACCAGGTTGCCCCGGAGGGCTACAAGCGGGTCCTGGGGACCGAGCACATCGAGCCGGCGGACGGAACGGTCGCCGTCGTTGGCGCGGGGCCGGCAGGCCTTTCCGCCGCCCACTTCCTGGCCGTCAAGGGACACCCGGTCACCGTCTTCGAGGCTCTGCCGCAGCCGGGTGGCGTCCTGCGGTACGGCATCCCCGAGTATCGCCTCCCCTACGCCGCCCTGGACAAGGACATCGATTACATTCGGTCGCTCGGCGTCGAGATTCGCTCGGGCACCTGCGTCGGCGAAGACATCACTCTCCAGGACCTGCACGAGCAGTTCGATGCCGTTTTCATCGCAACCGGCCTCCACGTGGGCCGGAGCACCAAGGTCGAGGGCACGGACCACGAGCACGTGGTCCAGGCCCTGCCGCTGCTCCGGGACATCACGGAAGGCCGCGAGGTCTTCGTGGGCGAGGCGGTGATCGTCATCGGCGGGGGTGACGTGGCCATGGACTGTGCCCGCAGCATGGCCCGCCTCCAGATGAAGCGATTCGGCCGGGTCCACGTTACGCTCACCTGCCTCGAGTCGGAGGAGATAATGCCGGCCAGCCGCGACGAGATCGACGAGGCTCGCGAGGAGGGCATTACGATCATCCCCGCCAGGGGCCCCGAGCGGATCGACATACAGGACGGCCGGATCATCGGCCTGCACACGGTGGCCTGCGTCTCGGTCTTCGACGAGGCCGGCAAGTTCAACCCGACCTTCGATCGCGAGGATACCCGGTTCTTCGAAGGCGACATGGTCGTTGAGGCCATCGGCCAAGGCATGGATACGTCCTACATCCCCGAGGACGTCGCCAACCGCCTCGAGTACCAGGGCCGTCGCATTCGGGTCAACGACGGTTACCAGAGCAGCGTCCCGTGGTTGTTCGTCGGTGGCGACATGGTCCAGGGACCGGACGCCGTCACCGCCATCGCCAATGGGCACGCTGCGGCCGACGGGATCACGGCGTATCTGAAAGGAGCAAGACCATGAGCGCGAAAGCCAAGGTCCTTCTGGTGGATGATGACAGGGATCTCGTTGAAACGTTACGGACCGTGCTCGAGAAAGCCGGCTATGAGGTCGATGCCGCCTACGACGGCGCCCAGTGTGTGGAAACGGTCAAGGCCGAACCCCCTGACCTGATCGTCCTCGACATCATGATGCGCACCATGGGCGATGGGATGTATGTGGCCCAGCACTTGCGTCAGGACGAGGCGACTAGCAGCATCCCGATTATTGTGGTTTCAGGCATCAACCGTGTTCCCCCTTACAGCCTGTGGCCTGATGAGGCGTGGTTGCCGGTCGATGTGTTCCTGGAGAAACCGGTGGAGCCGGACAGGCTGCTCGATGCGGTTCGCACGGCGCTGGAAGACGGATGATTTGCCGCGCCACGAAAGCCGTGTTCCTCGCCCCTGCCGTTCGGCCCGGAACGTGTTTCCTATGTGCCAGGCCTACCGTTGACCCTGGGCGGCCGGCTTAGCCTGACAGTTCGCCTCGAACTCTCGCTCACGAGGGGCGGCACGCCCAATATGCCTACGCCGTCGGCGGGTGGGCCCAACGGGGATTCGCCGGTATCGTCTCCATTTTCCCGAACATCTTGATAGCCAGCGCGACGACCAGTAACGAATTGGCCGGCACGTTCCTGACGCTGCCTGGCCCCCTGAAGGACCGCAGGTATCAGACCCTGTTCATCTACGGCGGCCTCGGCCATCCGGACCGTCCGGGTGCTCGAGCAGGTGGTGGACCGGCAGGGACGGCCGGCCTCGATCCGGGTGGATAACGGGCCGGAGTTCGTCTCGAAGGATCTGGACCGATGGGCGTACTGGAACGGGGTGACGCTGGACTTCAGCCGGCCGGGCAAGCCGACGGACAACGCGTTGATCGAGTCGTTCAACGCCCGGTTCCGCCAGGAATGCCTGAACGAGCATTGGTTCTTGACGCTGTCGGACGCCCGGGAGAAGATTGAATCCTGGCGTCGGGCGTACAACGAGCAGCGGCCGCACAGCAGCCTGGGCAACGTGCCGCCGGCGGAGTTCGCCCGACGGCGTATTCCGTCGGCTGTTGCTGCGCTCCAGCCTCCGGAATACGCCGGGGTGACGCCGCCATGACCATGGGAAACTCGCACGCCATATGGACCGAATCTGGGGAGAGGTCCATCGAGCCCCGATTCTCTCATAACACTTGGCACAAGAATCGGGAAGGGGTCACCCCGCGTGGGGCCGGCAGGCCAATGAACTGTCCAGGCAAAGGAGATTGGCGATGAAACGCACGCTGCTACTCTCGGGTTGCACCGCGCTCGTGGCGGCAACGGTCCTGGTGTTCCAGGCCACGCCAGCCGGGGCCGAGGGGGAGAAGAAGGCAGAGTCGGCCGGCAAGCACGCGCTGAAGTTCGACGACGTCAAGGTCGGCGACCTGCCGAAGGGTTGGAAGGTCGATGCCACGAACCCCAAGGGCGACCTGGCCGAATGGAAGGTCGCGGCCGACGAGAACGCCCCCAGTAAGCCCCACGTCCTATCGATCACCAAGATCGCAGACGCCTCTCGCAGGCACTTCAACCTCTGCTGGACCCCTGACGTAAAGTTCAGGGACGGGATGATGGAGGTAAGGATCCGCGCCAACTCCGGCAAAGTTGACCAAGGCGGCGGCCCGATGTGGCGTGTCAAGGACGCCAAGAACTACTGCGTCGCCCGCTACAATCCGCTGGAGACGAATTTCAGACTCTACTACGTGAAGGACGGCCGGCGCATCCAGTTCGCCACCACGGAAAGGTCGGAGATCAAGACCGGCGAGTGGTTCAGAATGAAGATCGTCGTCAAGGGCGACAAGGTGGAAGGCTGGCTCAACGGCAAGAAGGTCATCGAAGGGACTGATTCGCACATCACCGAGGCGGGCGGCATCGGATTGTGGAGCAAGGCCGATGCCGCATCATCGTTTGATGACTTAGCGGTTGTCTGCGAGTAGAATGGCTTTGGGGTTCAACGTCGCGCTGCGGGTCGGCGGACCCCGAGCGCGCGGGCGTGCGGCGATATGGCGCGCGATAATGGCGTGTTGCTGCTGGAAAGGAATGGGGATGAAGCGCCTCCTGGCTATTATGGTTGGCACGCTGGCGGGCCTGGTTTTTGCAGGGTGTTCTTCGCAGCCGTCTGCTGAGGAAGTGGTGGTGTACGTCAGCGAGGACCAGGTGTTCTCGGAACCGATTCTCAAGGACTTCGAGGCGGCCACCGGCATCCACGTGAAGGCCGTGTACGACACCGAAGAGGCCAAGAGCACCGGCGCGATGAACCGCCTGATCGCCGAGAAAGACAATCCCCAGGCCGACGTGTACTGGGCGAACGAGCCGATTCGGGCGGAAGTGCTGAAGCAGAAAGGTATCGCCGCGCCGTGTGCGTCGCCCAATGCCGCCGGGATTCCCGACCAGTTCAAGGACCCGCAGGGTTGCTGGACAGGTTTCTCTGCCCGGGCAAGGGTTCTGGTCGTCGGCAAGAACGTCAAGGCCCCGCCCAGCTCGATCCTGGACTACACTGACCCGCGGTGGAAGGGCCGCGGCGTGATCGCCAATCCGCTCTTCGGGACCACGACGTCGCAGGTGGCGGCGCTCTTCACGCTCTGGGGCGACGAGAAAGCCAAGGACTTCATGGTCAGGATGAAGGCAAACGGGACGGAGTTGTCCACCAGCAACGGCGAGAGCGCCGACCTCGTGGCGGCGGGCAACTTCGACTTCTCGCTCGTCGATAGCGACGATGTCGTCAACCGGATGAAGCAGGGCAGGCCCGTCGCCATGATCTACCCCGACCAGAGGGGGGACGAAGTCGGCTGCATGATCGTTCCAAATGCCGTGGTGCTTATCAAGGGCGCCCCGCATCCGGCCAGCGCCAAGCGGCTCATTGACTTCCTCCTGTCGAAGGAGACCGAGAGGAAACTCGCTTTCGCCGAGTGCGCTCAGATTCCGCTTCACGCCGGCGTAGAGACGCCGCCCGAAGTTAAGCCCATCGAGGGCCTCAAGACTATGAGGATCAACTACGCCGAGGTCGCCAGGAAGATGCAGGACATCCAGCCTTTCCTGAAGGAGTGGGCCGGTCTCTGATGGTCAAACGCGCGGTTCTTATTCTGGCGGTGGCCGTGCTGCTCGTGGCGGGCCTTGCACCCGTGGCCGCGATGTTTGTCCGAAGCCTTGACGTGGACGGGCAGTTCAGCCTTGCCAATTACGAGAGCCTGCTCGTGTCGGGGCGACAGTGGACGCTGCTCGCCAACAGCCTTGCGCTGGCCTCGCTGACAACAATCCTTGCCCTCGCCATCGGCGTTCCCCTGGGCGTCCTCTTGGGCAGGACCGACTTGCCCCTGCGTCGGGCGCTGGCAGTCCTGTTTACCGTGCCGCTGCTGGTGCCGCCATACATTATCGCCGTCTCATGGTTCGACGTGCTGGGCCCCCAGGGTTTTCTCTCGCAAATCTCTGCCGTGGCCGCTGAACATGCAGCGGCATGGCTGTTTGGCCTCTGGGGAAATGTGCTCGTCCTCACGTCCGTGTTCACGCCCGTCGTCATGCTGCTGACGATGGTCTACCTGAAGACCGTCAACCCGCGTCTCGAAGAGGCGGGCAAACTGGCGGCCGGATGGTGCCGGGTGCTCTGGGGCATCACTCTGCCGCTCGTCTGGCCGGGCATCCTGCTTGCGGCCGTGCTCGTGTTCCTCCTGGCGTTCGGCGAACTGGGCGTGCCGATGTTTCTACGGTTCAGCGTGTTTCCGGTCGAGAGTTTCACGCAGTTCACGGCCTTCTACAATTTCGGCGCCGCCACGGCCGCAGCCGCGCCGATGGCCGGTGTCACGCTCCTTGTGTTCGCACTCGAACGTGCCCTAGTTCATCAGGGGACGGTGCACATCCGATTCGCACCCCAAGGGGATGCCGCCAGCGTGATTCGACTCGGACGCTACCGCCGGCCGCTGGGGCTCGCGGCGATCGCCCTCTGCTTCCTGATGGTTGCCGCGCCCCTTGTGGCACTCGTAGCCCGTTCCATGTCGGTTGGCGCCTATGCCGAGGCGTTTGCCAAGGCCGGCGACAGTCTCGTGCGAAGCATCGAGTACGCCGCCCTGGGGGCGTCCCTGCTGGCGATCCTCGGCTTCCTACTGGGTTACATGATTCAGGACCGCGCCCTGAAAGGCTGGCCTACGGTGGACTGGTTGACGATCTTCCTGTTTGCCCTGCCGGGGTCGGTCATCGGGATCGGTCTGATCAGTCTGTGGAACCGACCTGCGACGAACTTCGTATACGGCTCGTTCCTTATCATCCTCCTTGGCTACGTTGCCCAGTACGCAGGCGTGACCAGCCGCATCACGGCGGCGATACTCGGCGAGATTCCCCCGTCAATGGAGGAGGCTGCCCAACTGGCCGGTGCGCGATGGCCCAGGCGGGTCTTGTTGATCACCGCGCCCATAGCCCGGCGGGGCCTTGTGGGGGCATGGCTCGGGGGCTATATATTCTGCCTCCGCGACGTGGGGATTTCCATCATGGTGTACCCGCCTGGCCAGGACACGCTCCCGGTCCGGATACTCACCCGCATGGCCAACGGCACCCCGGAACTGATTGCGGCACTGTGCGTTGTCATGGTACTGTGTGCCTTGGTGCCGCTGGCAGTGCTGGGGCTTCTCCTGAAGTGGCGAGGGACCGCGCGATGAACGCCGTGGCGCTTGACTCGGTTTCAAAGTCGCTGGGCGGCAAGCCCGTCGTCCGAGACTTCACACTCGCCGTCCCCCCAGGGGAGCGGCTGGCGATCCTCGGCCCGTCAGGTTGCGGCAAGACGACGGTGTTGCGCCTCTTGGCGGGCCTCCTGGCGCCGGATGGCGGAAGCATCGAGATCAGCGGGCAGCTTGTGGCCCAGGACGGTCGCAACCTGGTGGAACCCGAAGACCGGGGCGTGGGCATGGTGTTTCAGGATCTCGCGCTCTGGCCACACCTATCGGTCCGCGGGAACCTGGAGTTCGGCCTCAAGGCCAAGGGCGTACGCCGCAGCGAGCGGCAGTCGCGGATGGCCCGCATGCTCGATCTCGTGCACCTGACGGACTACGCCGCGGCGCGGCCTGCCGAACTGTCCGGAGGCCAGCAGCAGCGCGCTGCCCTCGCGCGCGCCCTCGTGACGCAGCCCAAGGTCATCTTGATGGACGAGCCGCTATCAAGCCAGGATCGCGAACTGCGCCTGGAACTCCGCACGGAGATCACCCGCCTGCAGGAACTCATCGGGTTCACGCTTATCTACGTCACACACGACCTCGATGAAGCTTTCCACATCGCCGCCCGCGTGGTCCTCATGCGAAACGGCGCAATCGAGGCCGACGGCACGGCTGACGAGACCAGGCGTCACTTGACCTCTACGAGCCCTTCTTGGCTTCCGTAAACGTGCCGTGTAAGCAGGACCGGGGTTAACCCAGTTTCCGTGCCGCCTCGACGGCCAGGGCCTTGTCCAGTTCGGCGTAGGTGTCGGTGATGCCGAGACTGCGGTGACTCAGCAGGGCCCGGGCGGCGTCGAGGCCCATCTCGCGACGAATGACCGTGGCGGCGGTGTGCCGCAACTGGTCCGGGTGCCAGTACGGGATGAGGTCAGTCTGCTTGACCTCCTCGCCCTTGTCCTCCGCCGCCTTCTCGACCGCCTTGTTCGCCTTCTTGATGGCGTAATCGATGGCCCTGCGGTAGGCGTGTGAGTCGTAGCGGCCGCCGAGTTGGCGGGCGTCCGGCCGGCTGCGGTCGACTTGCGAAGGCTGGACCTTCGTCTGGCGCCGCTGGCGCTTCTCGGCGTTGCGTTCGGCCTGGGCCTCGGCCGGTGAGAAACAGTACGCGTCCAGCCGGCGAGCCAGGAACGGCTCCAGAATCTCCTGCCCCCGCGGTCCGATCGGCACGACCCGCTTGTGGCCGTGGTGAGCCGTCTTGTGGTGCTGCGGCCGGTAGAGCCATATCTTGCCGCTCGTTTCGATGTCGCACGGGCGCATCTGGCAGAGTTCGCCGGACCGCATACCGGTCAGCATCTGCAGTTCCACCATCGCGGCTACCGTCGGCGGCAAGAACCGCATCGTCTTCCGGACATAGACTTCGGGCACCGCCTCGACGCGTTTGGATTCGCGGGCCTCGGTCCGGCCACGACGCAGGCCGTCCACGGTCGTGAGGGCGGCAAGGTACTGCTCTCGGCGCTGGAGGACGACGCCGTCACGCTCGGGGCCATTGCCCTCGCCCGCCGAAAGGTGAAACGCGACCCGTTCAAGAAGAAGTTCACGGTCACCCCGGACTACCCGAACGTGACGCGCGGCGAGGGGGGCGAGATCGTCGTCGGCGACAAGGTCTACGACCGCGACGTCTACATCCGCGTCAACGGAAAGAGCAAACGGTACAAGGGCTTCCCCCGGCCCGTCCTCCTGGTCTCCCGATAAGAACGTCTTGCGTCAAGAGTCCCGTGGACAATCGGCGCGGTTTCGTGCACAATGTGGCCGGTGCGGTTCCCGCAACGGGCGGCGTGGCGGGGGAACGCCCCTCGCCGGCCGAGGCGACTATCGCGACCGCGTCGCGGCCCTCTCCGGACTCACATCGTGCTGAGCGTGTTCGTCACCGCGATGGCCTCGATCTTCACGTCCTTCCTTCCGGCTAGGTCGATGCCGCGCTCCCGCACCACGTTCACGTGGGACCGGTCCAGACCGTCCGCCACCCGCAAGATGCCCCCGAGTGCCCGCACGAGCCGGCGGTCGGCCTCGCCGAGGTCCGCGTACCCCTCGTGGTCCGGCGCGGGCAGGGCCTTGCGGTGATACCGGGCCACCAGGGCCACGATCGTCCGCTCTCGGTCGTCGAAGGGCAGCCCCTCGGCCGCCAGGATCAGCCGCTGGGCCGTTTTGTGATGGGCCTTGTGGCCGTCGCTCCATCCAATGTCGTGCAGCATGGCCCCGCATTGGAGCAGGAACCGCGCGTCGGCGTTCAGCCCTAGCGCCGGGGCCAGCCCGTCGAAGAGCGCCATCGCCAGCCGCGTCACCTGATGCGTGTGTTCCCGCTCGTACCGGTGCGCCTCAGCGAGGGCGCAGACCGCCCGGTAACGGTCGGCGTCCTCGGGCCGGTGGGGCAACGCTGGGGTAAGGTTGTTCTCTCCTGGACGCATGATATGGCACACTCCCTTGCTCGTGCGGGGCCCCTGCCAGGCCACCCGCCTTGGCGGCGGTGTGTCAGCGAGGGCTGGGGCCGTCGACGCGATGGCCGACACCGCCAGGCACAGGCAGCGAAAGGCAATGGTCCGATCCTGATACTGACAAATCATGTCTCCCCTCAACCGGGCACTTCGTCGTCGTGCAGGTGAAATGCGTGTCCTGAGGCCCAGGGGTCCAGGGCACGATGCCCGAGACGGCACTCAAGTCTAGGTTGCGGGGCGGCCTGTGGAAAGGGCGATCCGCCGCCCGTTTCGCCAAGGAGGCCTCAACACGTGTCCCAGCGCCGGGGTTGGGTATTCCCTTACGGTCGCCTGTTGAGGGCGGGGAGGGCGTAAGGGTCGAGGAGGCCTTTGTCGAGGGATGAGTCGGCGCCCGGAGTGGCGGCCGGAGCCGCGCGCAGACTCCTTTCGGGAGCCGAACCGCTTGTACGACAAAGACGGGCCGCTATACTCTGGTGACCGATCCAAGTTCGGGAAGCAAGTGTTCCACCAACCGGGCAGAGAAAGCCGCCCGACGATGGAGGAGGGTTGTGCCATGCGATCCCAAGGCTCTGTGCGAATGATCCTCTGCGCGCTGCTCGTGGCCGCTGGGGTCTGTAGCAAGGCCTGGGCGGCCGACGGCGCGCCAGGAGCGAGGACGTACGAGCCTACGTGGGAGGCGATCGACTCGCGGCCCATTCCAGAATGGTTCAACGAGGCGAAGTTCGGCATCTTCATCGTCTGGGGACCGTATTCCGTCCCGAGTTGGGTGGATCGCGGCTATGCCGAGTGGTACTGGCACCGCAGCCGGCGGAAAGGTTCGGCGACACAGACGTTCCACGAACGGGTCTACGGCAAGGATTTCCCCTACGAGAAGTTCGCCGAGAGGCTGACGGCGGAACTGTTCGACCCGAACGAGTGGGCCAACCTGTTCGTTCGCGCGGGAGCGAAGTACGTGGTGACCACGGCAAACTACCACGACGGGTTCTGCCTGTGGCCCTCGCCTTATGCGAAGACGTCCGGAACGGACAAGTGGAATGCGATGGTTGTCGGGCCCAAGCGCGATCTGCTCGGGGAGATCAACGCCGCCGGCGCAAAGCGCGGGCTGAAGATGGGCATCTACTACTCGCTCTACGAGTGGTATCATCCGCTGTGGCTCGAGGACCGGGACCGCTATGTTCGGGAACACCTCCATCCCCAGTTCAAGCACGTCGTGACAAACTACAAGCCGTGGTTCATCTTCCTCGACGGCGAGTGGGAGCAGGACTACACCAAGTGGCGATCCCTGGAGTTGGCCGCTTGGCTGTATAACGAGTCGCCGTGCCGTAACTACGTGGTGACCAATGACCGCTGGGGCAAGACGCGCGGCAAGCACGGCGACGTCTACGAGAGCGAATACGGCGGCGGGCGGATGTCACCGACACACCCTTGGCAGGAGGACCGGGGCATCGGCCGCAGCTACGGCTACAACCGCAACGAGGGCATCGACGACTACGACACCGAGTACGAGTTGATCCGCATGCTCTCTCAGGTCTGCGGCAACGGGGGCAACTACCTGCTCGACGTCGGACCGACCGCCGACGGGCGCATCCCCGTGATCATGCAGGACCGACTGCTGCGCATCGGCAAGTGGCTGAAGGTCAACGGCGAGGCGATCTACGGCTCGCGGGCCGGCCCCTTCTGGCCGCGGCGTCTGCCGTGGGGCACGTGCACGCAGAAGCCCGGGCGAATCTACGTACACGTGTGGGGCCGGCAGACGGGAACCATCCAGCTGCCGGGTCTGGCGAACGAGGTCACCACGGCGTACCGGATGGGCGATGCGGCGAAGGAACCCCTGAAGGTGACCACCGGTCCCGGCGGGGTGCGCATCGCGTTGCCGGAGGGGCTGCGAGACGAAGAGGTCACTGTCCTCGTCGTCGGCATCGAGGGCGAGCCCGAGGTCGACTTGACGATTCGGCAGGCCGCCGACGGATCGGTCGCGTTGTCGGCCGAGGCCGCACAGATTGTCGGCGACAGCCCGCGCCTCGAATCGAGTTACGGCGCCCCCAACATCGGCTACTGGAGCGACCCCGCCGATTCCGTAAGATGGGAATTCGCCGTCCTGGACGGGGGTGAGTTCGACGTGATCCTCATCGGCTCGTGTCAGAAGGGACGGGACGGTAGCGAGTTTGTCGTCTCCGTCGGAGAGAGCGCGCTATCCGCCAAGACGGTCGACACGGGCACGTGGAGCCGCTTCACGCCGTGGCGGCTCGGGCGAATCAGGATCGACAAGGCGGGCAAGCACACGCTCATCGTACAGCCGAGATTGAAGCCCAAGTGGAAGTCGATGGGGCTGCGCTCGGTTGTCCTGAGAAGACGCTGAGCGGGCGCCCGGCGTGTCCGATGGTGCCCGAACGGCCGCTGGCCTCCGGCCGGGGTCCACGCGAAGCCGGATCAGAAGGAGATGCTGCATGTGCCGGTCTGTGCCAAGACTTGGCGTCGTTTGCCTGTTGCTGTTGTTGCCGGTGTGTGAGACGGCAACGGGCGAGTCACCGTACGCGCCCACGTGGGAATCGCTCAAGAAGCACCCGGCCCCCGAGTGGTTCCGGGATGCGAAGTTCGGCATCTATTTCCACTGGGGAGTGTATTCCGTGCCCGCGCACGGCAACGAGTGGTATTCGAGGAATATGTACATCCCCGGTAGAAAGGAGCATAAGCACCACGTCGAGACGTACGGGCCGGTGTCCACGTTCGGCTACAAGGACTTCATTCCCAGGTTCACCGCCGAGAAGTTCGACGCCGACGCCTGGGCGGAACTGTTCCGAGAGGCCGGGGCGAGGTTTGCCGGCCCAGTGGGCGAACATGCCGACGGCTTCGCCATGTGGGAGAGTCGCGTTTCCCGATGGAACGCCGCCCAAATGGGGCCCAAGCGCGACATCGTGGGCGAGTTGGCCAAGGCGATCCGGAAGCGGAAGATGAAGTTTATCGTCACGCTTCACCACCAGTGGCTTTGGGGATGGTACCCTACGACGGAGGCGTCGGCCGACGCATCGGATCCGGCGTTGGCGGACCTCTACGGCCCACCTGTTCCCCCCAGCGGCTTTGCGAGGAACGACCCGAAGCGATCGGCGGATTTCTGCCGGACGTGGGAGGACAAGATCAGGGAAGTCATCGACAGATACCAGCCGGACCTGCTGTGGTTCGACAGCCGGATGGGCATGGTCGACGAATCCTACAGAAAGAGTTTCCTGGCCTACTACTACAACCAAGCGGCCTCGTGGGGTCGGGAGGTGGCCGTCACCTATAAGAACAAGGACCTGCCGCCGGGTGCCGGCATCGTGGACCTGGAGCGAGGGCGGATGGCGAAAAGCACGCCGTATCCGTGGCTGAACGACGATTCCATCTGCTGGAAGTCCTGGTGTCACATCCAGGACCCGGACTACAAGTCGACCGACCGGTTGGTGGACGGCCTCGTGGATATCGTCAGCAAGAACGGCAACCTGCTGTTGAACATACCTCCGAGGTCCGACGGCGTGATCCCCCAGCCGGTTCGACAGCGCCTGCGGGAGATGGGTGAGTGGCTCAGGGTGAATGGGGAAGCCATTTATGGCACGCGGCCGTTCAAGGTATTCGGCGAAGGCCCCACCGAGGTGAAGGAGGGGCATTTCGGCGAGAGACACATCAAGGAGTTCACCGCTCAGGATGTACGCTTCACCACGAGAGGGAACGTCCTGTACGCCATCGTCCTGGCATGGCCCCGCGAAGAGACGACGGTAAAGACGCTTGCCAAGTCCTGTCCCCTCGCGGGGGGCACCGTTTCTGCCGTCAGCCTTCTCGGCTGCGACGAGAAACTCACCTGGGTGCAAAATGAGGGCGGTTTAACCGTCACGATGCCCGGCCGCAAGCCCTGCAAGCATGCCTTTGTCCTGAGAATCGACGGCCTGACGGGCCTGCAGCCGAGCGGGACGGCGCGATGAGGGGAGCCGGTGAGGGACCACATGCACAAGCGACTCGTGCTGACCGTCATGGTGCTCGTCTTGGCCCTCTACCCGTCTTGTTTGATCGGTCGAGCCGAGACTCCACCAACCGAGAACGCGTTCGAACCTGTCGCAGCCGCCTCCTCGGTTTACAGCTCCGACTTTCGGGCCGAATACGCGACGGACGGCGATGGCAGGACTCGCTGGTGCAGTTCCCGGCCCTACGGCAAACAGGAATGGCTGCAAGTCGATCTGGGCAAGATCCAACTGATCGGCTGCATTGAGATTCTCTGGGAAGTGGCCTACGCTCGGGGCTACCAGCTCAGCATCTCGAATGACGCAAAGGACTGGGTGGTTGTCTTCAAGACCCCCAAAGGTGACGGCGGGCGCGATGTCTTGAACGGCCTGAACGCCTCCGGCCGCTACCTGCGGCTTGACTGCTTCGAGCGCGGGACGGACCATGGGTTCTCTATCTATGAATTCAAAGTGTTTCCCGAGTCAACGGCCCGCCCGGACGCACTGAAGGACGTCTTGCCGGCCGATTTCGCGTACACGCCCCCGGTTGAAACCGCCCGACGGGCGGAGTACTCGATCGACAAGAAGTACGTGAACATTCCGCTCCGCAGCGGGGCCGCCCGCCGCAACATGACCGTCAAGATCGACGGCCAACTCCTCGGCGTCTTCCAGGCGCCGCTTGCTCGCGACGAAGCGGAGTACTACGGTTTCTTCGACCTGTCCCGGTATCGGGGCAAGACGCTGCGGATCGAGGTGGACAGGTTCCCGCGCGACTTGGGCCACATCAGCCTGGATGACGCGATCAAGGGGTCCGGGAATCTGTACCGCGAGACGTACCGCCCTCAGTTTCATTTCACCTCGCGCCGTGGCTGGCTTAACGACCCCAACGGCCTGATCTACTACAAGGGCCTGTATCACATGTACTATCAGCACAACCCGGCGGGGCTTCCCTGGGGCAACATGAGCTGGGGGCATGCGGTCAGCAAGGACCTCGTACACTGGCAGGAACAGCCGAAGGTGCTGTTTCCGGATCCCAACACCGGCATGTGCTTTTCGGGCGCGGCATTCATCGATCGCTGGAATCAACTTGGCAAGAAGACCGGTGATGATGAGGTTCTGGTGGTGTTCTACCTGCGCACCAGGATCGGACTCTGCTTTGCGTACTCCAACGACGGAGGCATGACGTTTACCGACTACGAGGGGAATCCGGTCCTGACCCACGCGGGCGCACGGATCGACACACCGAGACCATTCTGGCACGAGCCGACGGGCCGCTGGATCGCGCCCACGTATGACTTCTTTACCGATGATCGGGGCAAACGGCTGCGCTGCGTGGGCTTCTACAGCTCGAAGAACCTGACGGATTGGACATTCGAAAGCCGCGTCGAACAGGACTCGTGGGGTGATGAACTCTGCGGTTGCGTCGACTTCTTCCAATTGCCCCTATATGGCGACCCAAACAACAGGAAGTGGGTGATGATCTTCATCGACGGCAGCTACATCGTGGGCGCCTTTGACGGCCACAGATTCTGCACCCTTGCCGGCAAGCCCGCCGTAACCGCCGATCGTGAGAAGTCGTTGGTGGTCCAGGGCAATTACTATGCGACCATGACCTGGGAAAACATGCCCGATGACCGCCGTGTGCAGATTGCCTGGATGCGCAAGGGACGCCGGCCTGACTATCCCGGGATGCCGTTTAATCAACAGATGACGATCCCATCCGAACTTACCCTTCGTTCAACCGGTCAGGGGCCGCGGCTGCTCATGAATCCGGTGAAGGAACTCGAGTCGCTTCGGAAAAACACGCATACGTGGACGGATCTTGTGCTGAAGGCAGGCGAGAATCCGCTCGAAGGGGTCCAGGGAGACTTGCTCGACCTGGAAGTCGAATTCCAACCGGCCTTGGGCACACAGACGATCTTCGACCTCCGCGGGCACAAGGTGGTGTACGATGCCGGGACGCAAACGCTTTCTTCCGGCCAGCTGCGGACGCCGCTCAAACCCGAGGACGGACGCATTCATCTCCGTATATTACTTGACCGCACGTCCATCGAGGTATTCGGAAACCGGGGCCGGGTCTACCTCCCGCTGTGCATCCGCCCGGAGGACGACAATCGCTGCCTGAGCGCGTCCTGTGGCCGTGGCGAGGTCAAAGTGAGTTTCTTGCGCGTCCACGAGTTGGAGTCCGCTTGGCACCCGTGACCCCTTGGCGATTCTTGTGCCAGGCGTGTTCCTAGAATCGGCCGATGGTTCGCTGGCTGGGCCGGAGGGCGGGGCGGAGGCCGACCGACGGGCCGACCGGCTTCGTCGCCGGCAACGCCCCGGCGGCCGCTGTTTCCTCCACCGCATGCTCGCCTCCAACGTGGCCGCGAAGGTGGAGAGTTCGTTGCGGTCCCATGGCCGGTGGATTGTCGCACAAAACCTGGATCAATTCACGGGGAGGGGGTCGGGGGCAGGCCCGCGAGGTGTCCGGCCGCCGCCGGAACGGATCGTCAGGCTACGGATGCGTCCCATATTGGCGGCCACGTACTGGATGCCGATCGCGCCGGGGTTGCCTTTTCCGGTGTCGATGGTGAGGTTCTTGAGCGCGTTGACCGTCTCGGCGTGGGTGCCCTTGTGTTTGTGATATGAGAGGACGATTTTGCCGGCGCCGAATCCCGGCGCCTGGTCTTTCAGCCGGATGATCGTGCGCTGGCGGCTCTGGCCCCAGATGCGCAGGTAGATCATGCCGGGGCGTTTGTAGAGCAGCGGCGGCTCGACCGTGTAGGTGATCGCAGCGTCGTGTCATGTGCGTGCTCCTCGACGCAGCGTATGGCGCGCCGGCCGCCCGTTCGAACGCCGCGCCCGGGGAGCCGACCTTTCCGCGGCGGCATCTCGCGGCGCTGGCGGAGCAAAGTTGCCCATTGCGGTCGACCGCCGGATGGGCCTTGACGGGGCCTGCCCGGTGGCACCTGCGGCATGTTACTTGACCCCGCTCTCGGGCTTCCTGTGCCCGGCCGACTTGAGGTCGAGGATCGGCGTGCCGTCGAAGGCGTCGATCTTATCGATGGTCACGATGCCGCCGTCGACCGAGAGCACCTTGCAGGTGGTGATGGCAATCAGGTTGGGCCGAACGGGAGAGTGCGTGGCGAAGACACCCGTAAGCGGGTTGCTCTGGTTGCCACGGGGGTGCACCTTCAGGATGCTTCGCTTCTCGGGCGTGTCGTTCTTGTGGAACCACCACAGGACGACGACCTGGGAGCAGTACTGGAGCCCGTCCAGCGCGGGGATGTACTTGTCGAGAACCTCCAGCCGAACCGGCTCGCCCTTCCTGTTGTGGACCTTGCCGATCGGATGCACGTGGTAGACGGTCTTGCTGAGACTTTCCTCGGCCGTTTCCGCTCCGCTCAGGCTGCCGCCGAGCGCCCCCAGCGTGCCGCCAGCCGCCAGCCCCGCGCCCTTCTCAAGAAAGCCACGCCTCGATACGCTCATGACAACTCCTTTCAATTGCGGGTTCCAGGCCATAGAGCCCGTACGCCTGTTCGCCAAACGGAAGAGTATCCGGGACCGTCCCCCGACCGCCGCTCCCGGCGGCACTTACCACCCGGTACAGTCGTAACAGCGCTGCGTGTTGTCATCGACGACCAGGACGGCAATCCAGGGTTCGTCCGGGTTATCCACGGCGGCGTTCCAACGGACGGCGGCACCGGTTTGCGGGCCGCGTCCGGCCGCCTCCTTCTTCTTCTCAACGGTCAGGTTGCAGGTGCGGAGTTCGATTTCGGCAGGTGTTCCTCTTTTGCAGGTGGCCACGAGGGCCACCGAGTTTCCGGTACGCTTCGCCGTGAACGCGACCGGCGGCCGGAAAGCGTCGTCCCGCTTCTCGGCGTAGACATCGGCCATCACCCAGAGCCAACAGGCCGTGGGATGAATCCAGACTTCCTTGTAGTTCCAGACGGAGGTCGGCGACCAGTAGGGGACGTCGCGCTTGCCGCGCGCCTTCATGCCGACCGGCAACGCGCCCACGATATCGCCCACCTGCGGCGTGAAATAAGGCGTATAGTCGTACCCTTCGCCCCACATCAATGACGACGAAAACGGGTTCATGCCCACGGTCCAGTGCAGTTGCTGCTGCGCCAGGTCCTTCAGTTCCTTGTTGCCGCGGTAGACGCCGGCGCCGCTCATCACGCGCATCTGGGCCAGGGCCGTGCCGGTGTTCCCGCGGAAGTGCCAGTTGGTCGTGGGTGTGAAGACCCGCAGCCAGTAGCCGCCGCCCATATCCAGTCCGTGCGGCAGGTATGCTGCGACTTCAGGGTTCCGCTTCGACGCTTTCCAGAAGTTGATGTCATACAGGCCGTTAGGCACGTTGTGGTACGGTGCCGTATGCGAACAGAGCCGTTTCAGATAGTACTCGCTGAACAGCACCATCGAGGAGTACCA